>OBLW0100002094.1_pt1 | contig 16255 bp, 29 predicted proteins | sample 1520161 | NCBI WGS metagenome assembly OBLW01 (sample SAMEA3539309, study PRJEB22396) | soil metagenome | biome: tundra; feature: field; material: soil | place: USA | collected 2010-05 | depth 0.15 m | reverse complement strand
TCGCCTACCATCACGGCAGGGTCGGGAAGTATCGGCGCTACAGTAACGCCTACTGTTATCTCGTTGGCCGTCTCGTTCGGTTCCGCGAGTGTAAACGCTGGCTCTTGCGCTACTCCTAGCGTGATCACTGGCGCCGCGAGCTTCACCGCGAGCGTAGAACAGGCTGGGTCAACACTCAGCCCTCCCGCGCTGGCACTGAGCGCCACGCTAGGCGCTCCGCAGGTATCGGCCGGTACGTCCCTACAGGCAAGTGCACTCAGTCTGTCTACGTCCATCCCAACGCCGTCTGTGAACGCTGGTTCACGAGCCACGCCAGCCACCATCACGGCAAACGTAAGCATACCGGCGCCGGTAGTCGCTAGCGGAGCGACTGTAGCGGCTAGCGCGCTTACATTCACGATCTCGATACCAACGCCAGGAATCACGGCTGGTAGCGGTGGAACCAGTGCCACGGCTACGCCAGCCACGATTCAGCTAGCCGTATCGATTCCCGCGGTTGCCCTGTCTTGCTCGGTTGCCCTTACGGTTCCGGTACTCAGTCTGTCCACCTCGTTCGGCACAGTGGTCATTTACCAGGCAGTGACCTATGGCACGTCAAGTGTCCATGCTGGTATTGGGCCAAGTGGGGTTGTCCATGCGGATATCACCGTTACTGGCTTGGTAGGCACAGACGATACTGACCGCGGTTCGGCAGAAGGTAGCCAAGTGGATCTGAGTACAGTCGAGCAAGGTACCGCGGCTGAAGCCGAAGTTGAGCAAGGCCAAACGTCAACTAGTCGCGTGACAGGAAAGAGTCTTTAATGTCTACTGATGTTGGCGCGGTTTACCGGACAACGCTCGAAGTTCTTAACGCTAGTGGCGTGCCTACGGCACCGACCACAAATGTTCTTACCGTCACCCTGCCAGATCAGACCACTTCCCTGCCAGCGATCACCACGGATAGTGCTGGTGAATATCATGTTGACTTCCCGATAGCTCAGGAAGGTCTACATAAATTCGCCTGGGTTACCACTGGCCCAATCACATCAAAGACTGATTACGAGAATGGAACGGCGTTCCGCTCAGTTATCGGGTTGCAGGAAGCTCGCGACTATCTGAAACTTCAGGATGATAGCCAGGATGAAATGCTACGGCAAATCATGGGCGCCGCAACCGAGCAAGCCGAGTCAGTAGTTGGCACATGCGTTATCCGCACCTTCACGAACGAGCAAATACCAGGCTATACGCGCTCGGTTATCCGTCTACCGCACGGACCACTGCCGACTAACCTATCGGTCGCTTCAATCACATCTGTATGGGCACAAGGTCCAACATGGGCGACTGCGGCACTGAGCATCTATCCTAATACCGGAACTGTCGAGCCATTGAACATGCAAGGTTTCTGGCTTGGCCCATGGCTGGCAACCTACACCGCGGGCAGGACAGTTATCCCGCAAAGGGTCGTGCTCGCAGTCAAAGAAATCATCTGGGATCTATGGGCACCAGTGCGCGGCCTTCAATCTGACCAACAAGAGCCAGGATTGGAAGAGACTTCCCAATTCGATTATCAGTTGGGGATGTTGCCTAACTACACAATGCCCGTACATGCACGAGCGTTGCTCGAAGCCGAAGCCTCGCCAGGTTTCGCGTGATCTGAAAAGGATTTTGACATGGCTGATTTCCCGACCCAAGGTGCCTATGTTGGTGGCGTCAATGCGCTACTGACCGAACGTAGCGGCGCAGCGATTTCTACTGACACAGTTCCCGCTGGCGCGCTGATTGTTGCTCGCAATACTGGTGTTGGTGCCCACACCGTCATACTCGCTTGCAACTTCACTGTTGACGGTCTAGCCGTCGCTAGCCGTACACATAACTTCGCGGCATCTGACATTCGCGGCTTCCGCGTGCCTAACAACTACGGAGATGCTAACGGACGAGTTGCTATGTACGTTGGCGAAGCCTCGCAGACCGAAATCAAATACTACGTGATAGGCGCATAACATGGTTGCGCCAAACTTTCCCTATGTGGCAATTCGCGTCATCATGAGTGGCGATTACACACGCGCTTACAATCCTGGTGACCTGGTTCCGGCCGAAGCCGTTGAAGGTACCGATGCCTGGCTGAAGCTAGGCGTAGACGTCAAGAAGCGTGATGATGGCAAAAGCAAGCCGTGAGGTAGTCATTGAATGGGATAGCAGAGAAGTCAAGCGTTTCACTGCCGATCCCAATGGCGATCTAGCACTGCAATTGTTCCGCAAGCTAGCTGACATTGTTCTATTGGGCGCTAAGCGCCGCGCACTGGTTCGTACTGGCGAAATGCGTAACGAGATGACTACCCGGATAATGACAGACGAGCAAGGTTTGTGCGCCGACGTTATCAGCCCGGTCACAAATCCCAAGACTGGTTTTCCTTATGCGATTATGCACGAGCGGCGAAAGCCGAAAGATCGTCGTCCGCATCGTTCGCTAGCGCCAGCACTAAACGACATCCGCAAAATCCTAACAAAGTAATCCGGTCACCAATGGTGGCTAGGGACTGGTCTCAGTCCGCGTATATCCGATCAATCAGTAAAGGATGAAGGCTAATGCCTGCAATCGTTGTCCCAAAGAGTGCCATTGCTACCGGTCCCGGGTATGTCTATCTTGCGCCGCTCGGTACTTCACTACCCGCTAACACTGTCGTTGGTTCCGTCTTTACAGACACGTGGGCTTCCGCTGGCGCCTGGTTTGTTGTTGGCGTTACTAAGAGCGGTTCCGAATTTGACTACAAGATCGGGACTAGCCCTATTGTGGCGGCCGAATACTTTGACCCCTTGCAGATCGTGACTACCGATCGTGCTGCGAGCTACATCTTTGAGCTTATGCAGATTAGCGCGACTGGGCTTAAGAACGCGCTTAACGGTGGCTCGCTCTCGACTTCTGGCGCTGGCACCACCCTGCTTTCGTCCTATACTCCCCCGGTACCTGGCTCTGAAGTGCGCACAATGCTGGGCTGGGAATCTCAGTCCAATGACGAGCGACTCGTTTTTGAGCAGTGTTTTCAGGTTGGCGAACTGAAGATTGTTCGTGACAAGGGTGCCTCTAACGCAACTATGCCGCTTGAATTCGATGCTGAGTTGCCCGCGTCTGGCTTCCCGTTCCGTTACTGGACTGCTGGCACGGTGCGTTCATAATGAGCGCAACTGTTAAGGACGTACAAGCTGCCGTTGAAGATGTGGCCACGCCTGGCACGATTCCATTCATGGGGGAAGATTTCACTCTACCGGACAAGATTGCTTATATGGCATTCCTGATCTTCGCCAAAATCGCCAAGTCTGGCGTAAGCGACGAAGATATGGAAGGCATGGCGGCTATGTATGACATGATTCATGGTTGCCTAGCGCCAGTGGATGCCGATCGATTCGACCAGGTAGCCGTTGACAAGCGGGCATCTGCCGAAGAGATCTTTGAGTTTGTAGCGGCAGTGATGGAAGCCGCTACAGCGCGCCCTACCGGGCCGCGTACCGGCTCTTCGCAGTCGGGGCGGAAAACATCGAAGAAATCGAAGGCACACTTGCGCTCGCCAGAGGGGGAGTTTGTGAACGTGGGGGATCTCCACTAGACGATGTAGACCCAAGGCTATTTTGTAACATCGTTTACGTGTTCCTCGTCCGTAACGCGGATGAGAAGCAACGTAAAGAACTCGATAATCAGCTATACGCGCCTGTTGACGGTAGTGACGATCTGAGTATGTTCCTGGCGAGCATATTTGACGATGAGGAAGTGCAGGAATGACACCGCTCGCTACTGCATTCGTGCGTATCCGCCCGGAACTAAGTTCATTCAGCAAGGATTCCGAAGCGGGGATCTCTAAAGGTATGAAAGGCCAAGGAGAAAAGCAGGGCCATTCATTTGGCTCGCTTTTCTCTAAAGCCGCAGGCACTGCTATGGCTGGTGGCATTGTTATTGCTGGCTTCCTTAAGGTGCTAAGTGATGCCCGTTCACTGGGAATTGTTCCGCTACAGGTTGCCGTCAAAGATGCCGGAATCGCTTGGGCTAAATTCAATCCCCAACTTCAGATCACAGACAAGAGCATGGAAAAGCTCGGCTTCTCGAATGCTGCGACCAATGCTGCCATGCTCAAACTGGTTACCATCACGGGTAGCCAGTCGCTTGCCTTTAAGTCGCTCAGCACTGCCGCGGACCTGGCGACCTATAAGCACATTTCACTAGCCGATGCATCGGTAATGCTTGGGCGTGCCGCCACTGGCAACACAAAAGCGCTAAAAGAAGTCGGCATTGCGACTGACATGCTGCCTAAGAAGTTCTCTACCACGGGAACCGAAGCAAGCCGCATGGCCGTTGTGATGGATCTTCTGAATAAGAAGATTGGTGGCCAGGCGGTAGCAGCAGCGGGTACCTTTGGCGGCAAACTTGACGAAGTTAAGGCTCGTATGACGGACCTGTCCGCCCGTGTTGGCCTAGCGTTGATTCCGGTACTGAGCACACTTATGGACATGCTGCTCAAATACCTAGTGCCAGCATTTACGGCGCTTGGGGTCTGGCTGCAAAACGTCGGCATACCCGTTTTTAAGGAATGGGCACAACGGATTATGCCACTGGTGGTGTTTGTTGTCACCAACCTGATTGTTGGAGTGCAATTCGCGATTAAGGTATTCTCTGCGCTCCCCGGACCTGTGAAGCTCATTGCCCTAGCCATGCTGGCCTGGTCTGCCGCTAATGCTCTCTGGGAAGCGACCAGCCCAGTCGGCCAGATTCTAATCCTGTCTGCCGCGGTAGCGTTTGCAGTTGGATGGATCGTTAGTCATTGGCGGCAGATTACCGCAGTGGTAATCGAAGTACGTAACGCCGTGTTCACCCACGTTAACGCCATGGTGAACACCTTTAAAAACGGCGTAGCGGAAGTTGTCAATTTCTTTGTCGGCTGGCGTGACCGCATTAATGCCGCCGTAGGCAATGTTCGTAGCTTGCTTCTCCAAAAGGGCAAGGATGTTATTCAAGGCTTCTGGGATGGCCTGACATTCATTTGGAACAAAGTCACTAGCTGGGTATCCAGTATCGCGGGATGGATTAAGGCGCATAAAGGTCCGATCAGTCTCGACAAAAACCTGCTGCGTCCCGCAGGTAGTGCAATCATGTCAGGTTTTCTTAGCGGATTGCAATCAGGATTTGGCCCCGTTGGCTCATTCGTTGGCGGCATCACTAGCTGGATTAGCGGGAAAGTATCCAGCACAAGTGGAGTTTCTCAGTGGACTAACACAGTTTTGCAAGCGCTGGCCATGCTGCATTTGCCAGCCAACCTGCTTGGCGATGTCCTTAACCAGATGAGAAGCGAGTCCGGAGGTAACCAAAGGGCAATCAACCTAACCGACATCAACGCCCAAGTGGGAACTCCCAGTAAGGGTTTGATGCAGGTAATTGGACCAACCTTTGAATACTGGCGTTCCAAGATACTGCCTGATGACATTTACAATCCGCTCGCCAACATCTATGCCGCATTGAACTATGGGCTACATGGTAAAGGCTTCGGTACTGGCCCTGGCCAGATTGGTTCTATGCATGGTTACGCCCTAGGTGGCATCATTGACGAACCGATTATGGGAGTAGGCCGTTCGGGTAAGCGTTATTCGTTTGGTGAAAATGGCAAGGAAACCGTTACGCCTGGCGTTGGGCATGGAATCAGCAAACTCGCGGACACGATCATTATTCGGGAATCGGCAGATGCCGATTTGATCACACAACGGCTTACCTGGCAATTGCAACATGCCGGATTGGGATAAGACATGCTCGGAGTAGGTTACGCGCCAGCAAAAGCAGATGTAGACCAGGCGCTTGGTGACAACATTATCGCTTTGCGTTCCGATTTTGCGACAATCGAGAGACTTTACCTGTTTGTCACGCAATCAATCGCGAATGGGTATCTTAGTTCGCTCGGTTACACTTCGGCACAAATCACCTTTTTGAATCAATGTGTTAATGATCTGTATACGCTTTGGCTTGTGGCTAATGGCACTAACCAGCAAGTGGGAGCGTATAACTTCCTTGCGGCTTCCGAGCAAAACGCAGGAGTGAAGTGATCGTGAATGATCACAAACCTTTGGCTGGATGATGGCCTAGGGACAACGCTTACCCTAGGTCCGCTTGCGTCTGGCATTGCCTTGCAGGGAATCGACTTCACACCATCTGTGCGTGATGCCGTAGAGGACAAAACTAATGGTGATGGCTCGATTGACTCGACTCTTTACGCTGGCGCTGGCGCGCTCACGCTCAGTCTAACCCTGTTTGGTGCGACCGTAAGAGCTACACTGGACAATTTGGGCCACTTTATGAGTCCATCACTACGGCCATACCTTTATATCGAAGATAGCGAGTGGGCTACCGGGCGCCGTATTCAGCTACGCTCCGACGTGGCGAGCCGTCCTATCCAGATCAGTAAAGGGCTTACCCGTGATGTGGCGTTGCAGTGGAAATGCCCAACTGGAATTTGGGAATCCGAGGTATCACAGACTTACCAATTCTGGGCTTCTCTAGCGTCAACGTCTGGCGTTGCCGTTACTGTAGCTAACGGCGTGACGATGGACGTGCCCAATGGTGTCACAATGCCCGCTAGCTCGACTGCCGCAGACCAGATGATAAACAACGTGGGCGATGTTGCTCAGTCGTTTGTTGCTTACCTGTATGGGCCAGCATTCGGGCCGGAGTTGATCAATGACTCTACTGGCCAGACGTTCCGCTTTCTGCCAACCTATTCGCTACCCGCTGGCTCCTATATCATGCTGGATATGCAGAACCGTAAAGCTCTGCTGAATTCAGATCCCAACTCGTCAGTATTGGCCTACCGGGACTTTACCGCTTCTACTTGGTGGAGCCTTGGGCCCGGTACATCTCTTGTCCGATTCATTGTCGATTCTGGCAGTAGCGCGTCAACCGCGGTAACTCTGTCGTATCGGCCTGGCTACTATACCGGCCCGTAAGTAAGGACTTATTATGGCTCTTCTTAAGCCCATTTGGATGCAACCTTCCGGCGCAGACGGTACCTTGTACTATTCGGGTATAGAACTCAGGCAACTAGCACAAGCAATCTTTCCCAACCCTGGCGTTGTCGGCCTGCCATCATTGCTTGTGGCGCAGCGTGCGGCAGGTGCCAACTTCTCAGTTGACATTGCGGCTGGGCAATGTGTCGTTACTGGTGACGATGTTGCAGGGCAGGGTAGTTACGTTTGCACTAACACGGCAGGCGCTTACAACCTAGTAACTCCTAGTGCCCCTGGTTCGGGTACCCGGTACCATCGTGTTGTCGCACAGGTACGAGACAAAACGTCTAATGGTACCTGGACAACCTACGATTGGATTCCTGTACTTGTGCAGGATACTGGCTCAGGCTTTCCGGCCGAGCCACCTAGCGCTTTGACGCTTGCGCAAGTAGCTATTACTACCGGTCAAGTTTCTGTGCTTAACGCCAACATCACTGATATGCGCCCTGTCATTGGGCAATCTTCTCAGGATGCAATGGCTACAGGGCAGACGGTAAGCTCGACTTCACCCGTGGCTATTACCGGGATGTCGATACCCGTAGCCGCAAGCACGTATCACGTATACGGGAAGATTTGGGGACTTCAGGGTGCGACAACCGCTGTACAGGCCATTCACCTGGCTACCAGTGGCAGCGCTGTTGCCAGCGCCGTACGGCTTGACTGGCGTGCTGCCAACTATGGCACTGAGACATTGCTTAACTACAATGTGGCCACATCTCTTGCTACCAACATGACCACTGCCAGCATGACCAACGGATATAGCTTTACCATTACCTTTGACGGAATTATCACTTTCTCGGCTGGCGGAACTCTGATTGGCCAGTGTGCGTGCATTACGTCTGGCTCTGATACGTGGTCATTGCTCTCGCCTTCATATCTTCGAGCGGACCCAATGTGACCACATGGGAATATGTTATTGGCCCCGCGGCGCCCACTGGTGGGCACACTGATGTCCTTGACCAGTGTTCGACACGAAGTGTTACTTGGCGTCTGGCCGACCAAAGCGAAGCTTCGGTAACGCTAAATGATCGTAACGGCAGTACAAACAACATAGTACAGCTAGCGTCTGATCTTCATGTGCTGCGTAATGGAAGTGAGTTGTTCCGCGGCAGGATTGGTGCCGCTTCTGACACTATCGATACAGACAGTCATAGCGCCATGTTTACGGCGCTCAGCTATCGTGGGCTTCTATCTAGGCGAAGGCTCTTCGCGAGCGACCTGCTTTCATGGGCTAGTGCCTATCCAGATAACATCATGTGGGGATTGATTTCGCAGACACAGGCTCGCCCTGGTGGAAACCTGGCTATTACCCAGGGCTCGGGTTTCGGCAACCATAATGGCGTAAGCACAACGTCGCTAACCTGCATTGCGGGCGATACTATCGCGGACAAGATAAATGATCTATCCAACCAGAGTGCAACGTGTTTTGACTGGGATATCACTGCGTACGGCTCTGTGACATTGTGCGCAGAAATATGGATGTATCAGCGCGGCGCAAGCCGCGGGGTTGTGCTTGAGTATGGCGGTTCGCTTACTACGTCGCCTTGGCAACGCGAAGCAGATCCGAGTGTTTACGCGAATGCAATTAGGGTAACTGGTGACCAGAGCGCCACAGTAATACCTACGCCAGTAGAAGCCACGGCTACAGACATAGCCACTCGGCCAGAAGGGCGATGGGATCAGGTCTACGGCACGGATCTGGAAACATCCGCAGATGTTAGCGCCTATGCGCCGTGGCAATTGCAGCAAGCGCAGGCAGTAATCCCAACGTACACCATTCCAATGCGCAATGGGGCATGGGGCGGCCCGACGCATATATGGTTGGGCGATACCGTCGAAGTGCAAATCAAGTCGGGACGATTGCTTACCGACGTGCCTTTGCGGGTCAATGAGATAACCGCTACAGCCAACCTTGACGGTTCCGAGTCCGTGCAGCTAACGGTTGGCGCTCCAAAGCCAGACATCAAAAAGCAACTCGCGCTGATTCTGCGTCGTTTGCGTGATCTAGAGCGGAGGTAAAGCAATGCCTTCTGACGAGTTTGAGCGAGGTAAGCTTGCCGGAACTGTCCAAGAGCATGATAGGCGCCTTAACGCGCTTAATGGTAGCCTGCGTTCCATTGATGGCCGTCTAGAGCAAATCGAGCTAAAGCAGCAACACATTATCGACGCAATGAACGCCGATCGGACCACCATGGTTACTACGGCGCAAGCGCTCAAAGACGCAAACACCCTGCGGCGGGAAAAGGCAGAAGCGCAATATGAAGTGAGCGATCGTAAGTGGAATATGCCATCAAAGGTTTTCGCCACAGTTGGTTTTCTGATTCTGCTAGTCGGATTCCTGCTTGATACCTTTGAAGTTCACATACATTTGTTCTAAGGGGCTTTAGTGACCATTTTCTACCCGGATATCGCCAGTTATGATGCTGGTATTGATCTATCTGGCGCTCTCGTTGCGTTTGGTAAAGCAACGCAAGGCACCTGGTATGTCAACCCATATTTCGCTGCGTTCAAAGCCGAAGCGGCCAATCATGGTGCTTTTTTCTGCGCCTATCATTTCTTGGAGGCAGGTAATGCGGCGGCACAAGCCGCCGCTTGTTACAAGGTAGTCGGCAAGACTCCACTCATGCTGGACTTCGAGCCAGCGACCACCAGGCCGACACTAGCGGACGCGACTGCCTTTGCTGATTCCTTTAGGAAGCTGGGAGGTATTTGCTGGTTTGTCTATCTGCCTAAGTGGTATTGGTCATCTAGCCCAGTCAATAGCGCTTCGCTGGCGCCACTGATAAGCCGAGGGCTTTTGCTCGTGTCGAGTAGCTATTCGGCTTACACAGACGCTTCGAGCGGCGCAGGCTGGCAGTCTTATGGTGGAATGACGCCTACCGTATGGCAGTACACTGACGCACTGTCCTTTAATGGTGTGCTGGTTGACTTCAATGCCTACCGCGGCACACATGCTGGTGACCAGTCGGCTAGCGCTATAGCCGACACATTGAACGAGTTCCGGTCAATCGCGCTTACGGGAAAGTTGCCGGTTCCCCCGGTACCGAAGCCAGTACCTAAACCAACTCCGCCGCCAACTCCGCCAATCCCAATCACAACCACAAAGGATGATGTCCCTATGTTGCTTCAGCCCGATCCTGATACGGTGCCCACTGGCCGAACGTGGCCTGGTGTTTTTCTCTTCGTCTTCGGCGTACTTTTCCACGTCGAGCCCTGGGAGAAAAACGCGAAGGGCGTTACCGTCAATAACGTTTCCTCTTTTGAGAAGGCGGGAGCTAGTCCCGTCCAAACTATCACATGGGCGCAGTATTTCACCCTGGGAGGCAAGTAAACCATGATTTCCCGTAAGGTTATTGCTCAATTTATTGCCAACGGTCTCACGCTGGTTGCTGCTTGGCTTGTGGCTCGGCTTGGGCTGCATTTGTCGGCCAATACCGCGGTCGAACTGTCTGGCGCCGTGGCTCTGGTCGCTGGCGCTGTGGCTGGCTACGTCGCCAAGCCTGTCAACCAGGCTGTTGCGCTTGGTCTCAAGACTCGCGCTCAGGTCTACGCCGTGCGCGATGCTGCCGAAGCTGAAGTCGCCAAGATCGACGCTTACCTAGCGGCGCATGCGCCCAAGGCTGGCTGAGTTGCCCGCTAGGGGATAATTCCCTGTAGCCTGACAACAAAAAAGCCCCCAACCCCTCACTGGTGAGTGGGAGGAAGGGGGCTTTGTCATGCCTGGATTTTCTATGCTACCTGATGGGTTATTTCGTGCCGTGGAAGAGTACCGCCGAGAGCGTAACGGCTCGCTTGTTAAAGCCGTTGACCCACTTGGCTGCTTTGCTTCTGGCGAACAAGTGAATCGTGGTTACGTACTTCATGCCACCAGGTGTGGTCAGTGTGATGGTCCGCCCTTCGAGTGCCGCGGTAGCTCCCGCGGCGAGTTCGGCATCTGCAACGGCAATTGGTATGCCGAGGTTACGCCCGTTGGTGTACCAGGGGTCAAACCCCTTCAAGATCTTCATGTGTCCTCCATCGTCTGCACCATCAGTCTAGAACCTAGGTCAAGCGGCGCCATGTAGCGCGCCACTGGCCGATTGACTACCTGCCCTGTAGGCCAGTACAGGGGTCCGAAAGATCTTGTCTTACCGTGGCTCTCAGCGCGTCAGGCTCGACATCAAAGTCGAGCACTGGGCTACTCAAACCCATGAGCACAATATCCGCGTGTTTACACGCAGAGCAGAGACACGAGATCGAATGATAGTGCAGTGCCCACACCTTGCCAACGAAACGCTCTTGGCGAGTTGTGGAACTCGGGATCATAGCCAGTGCATCCTAAACACACCGAACGCCTGCCATGGCCGCTTGCGTGCGGCATACAGATCACACCAGAACGAGCGGTGCTCGTTGATCGAACGAATGAATTCATCATCGTTCGTGTAACACATGCTCGGCATTTTAACTCACCTTCCGGTACCGGAACCGATCTAGGATTTCGCGGAAATCGTCACGCCAGGAAACATGGCGTTCCGCTTCGCACACCGCGTGATTAAGCCGCAGGAATTCATCAGTTTCCCAGTGAATTCCCCAACTCTTATCTTCACGCTCATTGGCAGCAAGCGCAGCTCTTGCCGCGCGCAGTGCCTTCCTTGCTTCTGAAGCCATCTGGTCACCTTCCCTTGCAATCGTCCAGCACAGTTGCTAGTTGATGCCTAGCAACTATAAGAAGACTTACAGAGCCTTAGCCGGCTCGTTCCAATGCAAAGCGGTTTGCATTTGCGCTTCCCAGAGGCGAAGTCTCTCGGCGCAACGGTCCCCCGTTTTGCAATGATGCTGCGAGCAATGCACGTTGAACGCGCGCTCTGCCTGCCTCACGTCATACCGGGTAGCCTTAACGTCTGGCATGATGCACCTTCCGATCTTTATGGCCGCGAATAGCGCACTGTATGCGCGTCATCGTCTGGCACCTTCTTGTCTGGGTACGGCGTAGTAAACCGTTCGGTTAGCCGTGCCGCGAGTTCGTCTGTCGTTTCTGGCCACTCGGGATAATCCGGCATCTCAAATTCGAGTTGGCGAACCACGCCAAGTGCCATACCCGCTTCCTGTAGGTTCTGGCTAAGGCATGCCCGGTAAAGCCGCGACTTTGCTCGGTGGAGCGCGCTTAGTTTTGTTTCGTACAACCGAGTACGCTTTTCGATTGTTATCCCGTCCATAACGTACGCGCCCAATTATTCACCTTCTTTCAGGCAACCATCGGTATGCGGTAGTTACCGCTAATGTAGTAGACCTTGTTCTCTTCTACGTGGTAATGTGGCAGGTTGCTTTCGTTCGCAGCCGGCGCGGTTGTCCACTCTTTCCGGGCGCCGCACTCCGTGCATTCCGAGACGAACAACTTTCCGTTCATTGTCTTGGTAATCATATTTTGCACCTCCAGCACAGAGCGCCGCTACCGCGGCGCGCCATGCAATAGGCTTACAAAATCACTTCTTACTAGATGGCTTGGTAGTGGATACACTGATAAACGCGGATGTCACAATCACGAGCAACCACAAATGCACCGCGTGAAGGTGCAGTGCGAATGTGTCGTTAAGTGCGACTGTGAAGAGCCACGCAAAGCCCAGATCAATCAGAAGGCTAAATGCTATGGCGAGTAGAAATACGGTAAGGAACTTCATGCGGCCATTTCCTTTCCATTGTTCGGCCGACTGGCCGGAATGGGAGTCTTAAGAGCGCCATACTGGCCCTTCAGAGTCCCATTGGCGACATAAGGCGCCATCCATGCTTGAATCCTGCGCAGATCTTCGACCGACTTCATGTGCGCATGTGCCGCACTCACACCGCGAGACGCGAGCCTGCGAGCGTATCCGCCAGGTCCGCCATGCTTAACGTGATACTTCCTGTTGCTGCCACCAAGGCCACCAACCATCCTTGCCATCACATGCCTTCTCTCTGCGCGATTGCGCACCACTCGGTAACGTGGTCGATCATTGCTCTGTCGAGCGCTTCGATTACGGTTTCCTGGCGGAAATTCGTTCGCTTGCCAGTTGCCGGATCGACATTCGCTGGCCTCCCCTTCTTGACTGGGAAGTCTCGGTAGTTGCGTAGTGTGGTAACGCGCTCTCTACAGAGTCGGCAGTTTGTCCATAGCTCAGTACCCTGGCGAAAATAACCGTACTGCCTCGCTTTCTGAGCGAGTTGCCTGGCTTCCTTCTTGGTCAATTAGCTCACCCCCACTATGAGTGCCGCTATTTTCTCGGAACCTACCGGCAACCGAATTCCCATGGAGTAGGCGACAATCTTGCCGTCTACAATGATCCGGAATGGGCGGGTAATCTTGTCCGGGTCCTTTTCAAAGCGGATCACTCGCGTGTGATCCTTGTTGTCATAAGCCGCAACGAACGCATTCCATATGCCTTCGTTGATTGCTACGGCGTGGCGACGACCATCGGCATGATGCCCCGTTGGGTCATTCGGGTCTCTCGCGTAGCAAAGCAACGTCTTAGCTTCGCTATCAGCGACAGACCACTCAGTACGGGTAACGGGCAACCAATTAGCCTCTTCGGCTTCGATGATTTCGAGCAACGCGAGTGCGTTGGGTGGCTCCAAGTCGCTTGGGACAAAGCCCTTGCCTGCGGTTAGCTTGTATTCACCATCGGCTACGCCTTCGCATGCATCATCATTCGTGACGTTGATAATCGCGTAACGATCCGTTAGCCACCGTGAACCATCATCATCAGTTGCTATTGACACCTCGTTGGTATTGACCATCAGACTGCGAAGCCGCGTGAAAGCGCGGCGTTCGTCTGGCGTTAGTGTTTCTGCCATGGTGCTCCTACCCTTGAAGTTCTAGCGCGTTACCGCACACTGGGCAATCAGGCAAGCCGACATCCGCCCACTTACGGCTAAGACGGATGGTGTAACCATCGTCATCGCAGAAGCCCTTAAGCATTCGCGTGGATTGCTTGCCCATTTGCAATTGCGGCTTTAGCGCCGCATGCGGGTACGTGCCGAGATTGTCGGCCAGTTTCGAGAGCTTCGCGTACAGTTCATCGCCCGCGGTAGTCGCTGTCATCGGGCCCTTAAGACCAAGGGCTAGCGCAGTCTTGCGGAAATACCCGGTGTGTTTTGACTCCCCATTGTCGCTAGCGTGGATTAGCTCGTGAACGAGCGTTGCCAGCACACGAATAGGCATGTCTAGCTCGGGTGAGATCTGGATTTCGTTTGACTGGTCGGCAGATGCCTCTGTGTGCCAGCACCATCCGATTGCATTCTTACCAGAGCGCTTAGACCAGCCACAAGCCACGCGGACCTGATCGGGTATCTTGGCGCCTATGTCTGCGAACCATGGCCGTAGCTCAACTACGGCGCCTTCTAGCCACGATTCCCTATTGGCGTATGTCATGGCTAATCCTCCGTCCAAGTATTGCCATCATCGCCCGTATAGCGCGCATCTTCTCTGTACTGCATTTCAGTCCAGCCGAGTTCTATCGCGAGCTTCACTCTGTGATGCCCGTTGCCCATGACAAGCACGCCGCGGTATTCCTGCGGACATGGCCGCTCAGCGCCTGGGTTATAAGTGTCTTTGGTGTAGGTGTGCCAGATGGTTTCACCATCGGCAATGTGAATCGGGAAGGTCTGGCCATCCTTTGCCATGGCTCGCGAAAGCTCGCGATACTCTGGCGTATTGACATACTTTTTGTCGATCACATCTTTTACCGAATCGAGTTCGTTATCGTAGAAACCTTCACTGTCAACGGATGGCAGCAACAGGATTTCGTCTATATTCATCACGGGCATATTGCTACCTCTTTTCGAGACTCTTTCGTGAATAGACGTTGCGCGTAGCGCTGAATTCCCAGCGCGACATATCCGCTACCTTGATCCGTAGTTCCGGGTACCAGGCAGGCAGGAAACCATCGCCCGCGGTGATACTGAGCGGCTTAACCAGATAGTGAATGACTCGCCACTTTATTTTTGGCTTGCTAGCAATTACACCCAACCGGCCAAGTCCGTATTCGACACGATCACCGATAGCGAATGTCATTCTCACGCACCCTTTCGACCAGACTTTCCGCGGCCGATAGGCTGGTAAGTCCTAGCCGCTCGTAAACGAGACTGGGCGTACCACCATGGGCCAAGATATGAGCAGTAGCCAAGCGGCGCTCGCGATGCGTTAGCCGCACTCGGCGCTCACCAGAAGCGGCTAGCTCGATTGCAAGCTCGTCAACTACGCCATCTTCCGGTATTACCCAAAGGTCGGGAATTGGGTCCGTCCAACGGGTGACTGCCTCCCGGCCACGCAGCGCACGCATCATGCGCCGGTAATGGCCTTCACACTTCTTACGCGCTCGCGCCTTGGCGGCGCATTCGTCACACTGCACTGAAATCAACTCCCCAAGAATCTTCGTATGGTGCATCGTGCCAGGCTGGCGTATATGTCCAGTCGGGATTATCGCTACGCCGCAAATTGCAGCTATGGCATGATGGCTGGATATTGGACCGCCGGTAACTGGCGCCTGGCACAATGCGATCAGCTTCGATCGTCTGATAATTCAGCGACCTACCGCAATGGACGCACTTGCAGTTGGTTCCGTCGCCAAAGGTGGCGAGTAGCCAATGCTTGCGCGCGTGTCTGTCATAGCAGTTACCGCGCTTTTCTCCTCCTGCGCGCATGGGCTACTCACCTTCCCTACTCGGCTGGCTTGGGTAGAATGTCGATTGTGATTCTGGCCTTACGGCCATCACTGAAGATCAGTTCCGATTGATTAGGACTGATCTGATGGGAATTGACCACCAACGGGACTATTTCCTCTTCGTCCGGGTAGCGGTAGCGGTCCATCAGTTCGTCTTGCGCACAACCAACTAGCTCGTTGGCAATGGCCGCTTCGCGGGCGAGTCTCAAATTCTCTGCCGCGCGAAATTCCTTAACTCTAGCGGAATGGTCGGACCATTCCTTCTCTGTGTAGGTCACTTTCTACCTGCCTTGACTAGCGCTGCGATATGCCAGTAGCGCTCATCGGTTTCTAGTGGCTTATTCTCTTCTCGCCATGCGTTTGCGGCAGCGTGAGCCTTGGCGTCACACACCTCTGGTGGCTCGCCATTGTCGAGAGCTTCCTTCGCTATCCGCGCGAGTTCGGCCGCATTTGGTAGCATTGTTCTCACCTTCCTTTGAATTGATTAGTGGCCTAGCGCGGAGTTGAACCGCGCTTACTCGTTGCCGAGCCCTTCCGAGTTGAATCAGATAGGCCATGGGGAAGCG
>OBLW0100002093.1_pt1 | contig 16262 bp, 13 predicted proteins | sample 1520161 | NCBI WGS metagenome assembly OBLW01 (sample SAMEA3539309, study PRJEB22396) | soil metagenome | biome: tundra; feature: field; material: soil | place: USA | collected 2010-05 | depth 0.15 m | reverse complement strand
CTGGCCCGAAGCATTCTGGGAAGTATCGACGGCGCTCTGGCTGGATGACGCGCCACTCGGACAATGTTCGCCGATTCGGTTTTGATTCCTCCTGGGAAACGCCGCTCACGTCAGTTGGAGCATCCCGGCGGTCCATGTTGACGTGTAGTCGCCTATGCGCGGAAGTGCCAAGTCGTCGGCAACACCCGAGATGCGGCCTTCTGGGAAGTTGCAACCAAACTGGGCTTCGTCCGGGTCGCGCCGCCGGGGTCGTTTGGGCCACAAGCGTTATTCTAGGCCTATGGCCAGGCCCAGAGGGCACCCCCGAGGGCCTGCCCCGCATTGCGGCAAGCCGCAACTGGAACTCCGACTAGAGTCGGCGGAGCGGGTCTGGAGACCCGCTGCCGGCGTAGACGCCCGCCCCACAACGTCGTATTCTGCGACACTCGCTAATAGCCCCGCTCCATCAGCCCGATGACGCCCAGTAGCGCACCCCAATGATAATAAGCGTCGCTGCTGGTCACGTCGTTGCCCGCGCCCGTGATCGAGTTGTAGTTCTCGTAAATGGCGCGGTCGCTCTGCCACGACTTCATCAGCAGCTTGTGCGAGCGCTCGGCCAGATCCGCGCGCGCCGGCCCCAGATCGTAGTTCCGCATGCCCAGGTACACCAGAAAATTCATCGGTCCCCAGATGCGCCCGCGCCAGTAGTTCTGATCCTCGAAACCCGGCACGTTGCGCGCAATCGAGGGCATCACCCATTCGCCGTGAAACTCGCGCGGGTTGAAATAATGCTCGCGCACCATGCGCGCGGCCTGCTCCGCCGTCGGCACCTTCGCGATCAGCGGATAGAAATTGGTCGGCGAAAGCCGCGGCGATCTCTCGCCGGTGTCGGTGCGTTTATTCAGGTACATTCCCGCCGTCTCATCCCACAGCCTGCCAAGGGCCGCGGCATACTTATCCCCGCGCGCGAGCAACTCGCGTTGGTCCGCGGTCTTGCCCAGCACGCCGGCGATTTCAGCCAGCGCGCGGCAATCGGCCACGTACAGCCCGTTCAATCCAACGTCGGCCATTTCCAGCCGGTTGGTCTGCGGGTTGAACGGCACGCCGTCGTACATTGGCGAGTTATCCAGCCCCGACTCGAACAATGCCGCTTGAAAATTGTGGAACGTGCCATCCACAAGCTGCGGCTGGTTGTCCGAACCCCAGGCCAGCAGTCCCTTGGTATCGCGCGCGCCCGGCCACCAGCGATTCCAGCGCAGCAGTTCATCGTAGACTTCGGCCAGGAACCAACTCTGTTTGTGGCGCTTGTAAATCTCCAGCACCATCAGGCTGCCCACCGGCGGCTGGGAGCGATCGTCGCTTTGAATGCCGTAGGCCGACGCACAATTCGGAATGAAGCCGCGGAGGGTGATGCCTTTGGTCACCTCCACCGCATTCGCGAAGGCCAGATCCTGGTTGTAAAGCGCGTACATGAACGAAGCGAAGTAGGTGTCCCAGTCGAACAGCACGTAGCCGCCCCAGTTAGCGCTCCACATGCGGCTCACCGGTGAGATGACGCGGTCGTTTTCCGGATCGTAGGTCAGATTCCACGCCAGAATCGTCTGCATCGCGGTGAAAACTTCGCGCGCTTCGCCGAAGTTCGCCAGCCACTTTATGTGCGGCGCGCGGTGCGACTCGATAATCGCGGCCACCTGTTCCAGCGTCTTCTCCGGGCCGGTGTACACCGCGATGCGCCCCTCCATTGCCACCGAAAAATACGGCGCGTTGGCGGTCACGAACGGGTCGTTCACTTCTGGCGCCGTGGTACGCACTTCAAAGGCGCGGCCGCCTGGGTGTCCCGGCTGCGCCTTCAGCGCCGCGCCATCCCGCCGCACCGTTCCCGGCCGGTTCCAATAGTAGCCCGTCTCCACGGTCAGGTGTTCGGCCCGCAACCGGGCGCGCTTCTCCACGTTAATCAGGATGTATTCCTCGCCGTTCTCCGTAGCGCTCTGGACCAGCGCCACGTTCTTGGAATCGGCGCCACCGGTGTTCCACTCCAGCGTGAGTTCGGTGTACGAGCCGTCGTCGGCGTGTGGGCCCAGGCGAATCTTCTCCAGCCGCCTGGCCGTCGCATTGGCTTGAAAGAACGTGTTCTGGAAGCTGTGGCCCATGCCGGCGCTCTTCAGGCCCAGCGTCAGCGCGAAACCGTCGGGCAGGTACACGTGTGCCAGGACGCTGTTCGCGCTCCACGTGTTCCACCCGCGGCAGAGCTTCTGTTGCAGCGCCCGATACTCGGCCGTGTGCAGCACGCGCGACATGTGTTGCGCCGCGGCTGGAAACGCGGCCGCGGCGAAAAGAAACGTCAACAGTTTGTTCATGGCGGCAAACCTTCTTGTATCGTAATCCGGTTTTGAGGGGGCAGGCTCTCAGCATGCGGCGGCCTCTCAGGCCGCCCTTCAACAGCTTCTTGCGGACCTCCCTATGGGCCGGTCCGCGTGCATGATCCTCTCGCGCGGTACCTAGCATGCCAATGGCGTAGAGAATGTTGATCCTGCGTTAAAGGCCGAGGCTTTCGAAGTAGTCCCGATCCAGCCGCTTGAGCGGGTAGCTCTCTCTCGGGATGGGCGCAACTCCACGCGGGCATAGGATCCGTCCCAGGGGCGGGCCCGCCTTTGTGGAACCAAACCGGGAGCGTCTTCGTTGTGATCTCCGGTGGGTTCTCATGGAATCGAAATGGGAGAAACGACCCGTTGCCTGAGGCGGATTTGCTGGTCTTTAGGGGCAAGATTGAGGGCAAATCCACCTTCACGCGCGGCGCTTTCATAGCGCTCAACGATATCAGTATTCCCGCGCGGCAGGGAAGCGGGCCGGGTGTGCGTTCCCTTTGCGGAACTCGTAAGAACCAAAACTGGAGTTTGGACTTGTGCGGCGCCAGCAGTTGTGAAACGAACCTTGCGAGACACGCCAGGCCGGCCGATTGGCGTGGGTGTCGAGAGTCGTCCGGTCACTTTTTGCGAGGTGAGGCTGTCCGACTCAAGCGATCCGGGGCGGTCGGCTCACTTGGCCGGAACGCCCGCCACCGGCGGATTTGGCGGTCGCGAAGCGCTGCGCCATTACCCATCCATCTGAAAACTCAGCGCGCGGTTTTTCGACCTGTAGATTTTTGGGCCGGACCTCTTCGGCAATCCCGGACAGAACAACGGGCGCGCGGTCGGGGAATTCAGCCACCAGCGACAGCTTTCCGCCCATCGCCTGTACGGTCTTCCGCAGCGTGGAGAGCAACAGATCGCTGCGCTTTTCAAGCCGCGAAACACTGTCCTGGGTGATCCCGAGAGTCTTGGCCATGCGGACCTGCGTGAGCTTGCGCGCGTGCCGCAGCTCGCGCAGGGTCATCTCCTCGGCGATCAACTGGGCGGCGCGGGCCTCGACCTTCTTGCGCTGCGCGGGGCTCAGTCTCTCAATTATGTCGTCCACGTTGGTGGGCATGATTATCTCCTCTCCCTTTCCAGCCGGGCCAGATGGGCGTCGAAACAATTGTCGGCCTTAGGGAGCAGCTCGCGGTAGAAGCGCTTTCACCGCTCCCGGATCTATTTCCTGCAATCGGGAGGATGCCTTTGCGCCTCGTGTCGAAGGCAAAGGCCACTCTCCTCAGCGTATCGACGCGCGGCCGCCCCAATTGCGGCCCGAACTGCTGGAGCAAATGGGCCAGAGCCAGAATCTCCGTCCGCGCGTCTTCGTGCAGCCCGAAGGACACTGGCTTGAATTCATCGCCAATCTCAACGCTCCACCTCACTCGGCAATATGACATATATTTTTAAATAAAACATCCGCCGGTGTCCCCTTTTTCCGGCTCCTTCCGCTATAGATAGTGAGAGAGAAGCCATGACTTGCACTCGATTTCTGCCGTGGGCGGCTGTATTGGCCGCCTCGACGCCCGGCATGGGAGCCGCTGGAACGCCGAAGAGCCTCTCGGGAGTCGCCGATCCTGCCGCGCGACTGAAGATAGTCACAGACTTGCCGGAGTGCGACGAGTATCTTCCCACCAAGGATCCATGCTCAGTCAAAATCAACATGCGCGACACGGCGGACGGCCGGCAGAACTGCAAGACCCACAAGCCTACCGGCAAGCCGAACCTCTATCTTTCACGGGCCCACTGGGATGTGACGATCAAGCCGGCGGGGGAGGCGGCGGTATGGCTGTTCCATAGCTCGCCGTTCTTGGCCTGCACTGTCGCGGCGACGCCGGCGGTAGTGACGCGGGACGTGACGGCCTCGTTGACCGCGTTTCTCGGTACGGCAGGCACTTTAGGAGCGATCGGCAGCAATCCGAAGTGGCAGGCCCTGACACTCGAGATGAATGAAGTGGCCAAGACCCTGCCCCAGGCGGAAGAAGCGCCGCAAAGCCGGGCTGCCCCTGCGACAACGGCCGAGCAGGCTCTGAGGCGGATTAATCAGCTCATTCTAGAAATACACCAGAACTTGAAGGATAAACAGGACAATTACGACACGACGTCCCTGCTGAAGCTGAAAGACATCAAGGGCAAGGCAGCAAAGATTTGGGTCTACCAGTTCGATGACGACAATGATTTTAGTGTCAAGCTAGGCACTGTGCCACAGGACTTACACGGCTTCATCCAGAAGGAGCCGATTCCGAATATTGCCAGCATTCAAGGGAAACTGAAAGAGCTGGAATCCGACATGATAAGTTACCGTCGCCAGTACGATGACAGCCTCGCGGAGCCGGTTAAGAGGACGGAGCGGGCTATCGACTTGGTCAATGGCTTGGCTGCCGTCTTGCAGGATCACTTCGCGGAGTACATCGCAAAGCGCGCCCAGCTTGAACAGCAAGACAACGTTATACAGAGTATCGTTTCGGGAAGCACGAAGCCACCCTACACGAATCAGATACTGCCAATGGCCTATTTCTCCCAGAAGCAAGTTACGGAAGCCCTCACCTGCAAGGATGTCGTTTCGCAGAGCCAGACATTCGATGTGATCACCTTCACGGCCTATTACGAGAACTTCCCGAGGTATGACTTCTCAGCCGGACCGCTGGTCTCCCTACTGGGCGCACACACGGTTGGAACCGTCTCGGGCCCTTTGATTCCGGCACCGGCGTCGTCAGGAAGCACCGGGCCGCCCCCCACCCAGACGGCAAATACGGTACTGGGGGTTACCAACAGCTCGCGTGTGCAGGTTCTGCCCACCGCATTCGCCGAATTCCATCCCATCAATTTCCATTGTCCCGGCGTTCAGAACGGCGCGCCTACGCATCCGTTCGGATATGCCTGCTCGCTTGGCCTAGCGGGCGGATTCACCGTAAACCCCTATAACTCGACGACGACCGCGGAATTTTTCGAGGGGATTTCGATTGGAATCCAACGGGTGGCGCTGTTCGTCGGCTTTCACAACGGCCGCTACCAGGAGTTCAGTGGCGGGTATTATGCCGGCGAAACGAGCTCGGCCACTGGAATCACGCCGCCAACCATGCGCCGCTGGACAACCCATCCAGCCTTTGGCATCTCCTATCGCATTCCTTTGCATTGACGGCGGGAGCGAGGCGCCTTGGCCGCACGGAGCGGCCTGAGAGGCCGCTGGGCCCAGAGGGCACCCCCGAGGGCCTGCCCCACGGCTTACTGACTTAGCGTAAAGTTCACTTCGATCTGCGTGACGACTTCTACGGGCTGCCCGTTTAGCAAAGTCGGCGCATAGACCCATTGCTTCACGGCTTCCAGGGCGGCGGGCACAAGGACGGGATGCCCGCTCGCAACGGTGAGGTTCTGCACCGTTCCGTCCGTTCCGATAATGGCGTTCAGGCGCACTACACCGGAGATGCGCGCCTCCTGGGCCAGCGGAGGATAGACCGGCCTGGGCTGCTGCACCAGCTTGGTCTGTTGCACGTTGCCCCCCACGCGAATGCGCTGCGGAGTTGGCGGGGGCGCGGACTGGTCAAGGTGGACCTTAGGTTGCGGAGCGTTGGCAGTATGAGTCTCGTGGGTGTGGGCCGTCTTGATCATCTCCTCGATCAGCGACTCCGGCACGCTCAGCGAAACCGTGGTAACCGGCCCGTCAGACGTCGCGTTCAAGCTCTTCAACAGCGAGGCGGCGGGCGCATACGTGTCCTTAACATAAAGGTCGCCCGCACTGGCGAACGCCTTCAGCACGGCCGCCAGTGCCGCGGCATCCTGGTCCGTCCGCGAGACGGCCTGCAGACTCACCACCGCATTGGCGCCGAATTTCACGCCACCGCTGGCCTGTTGCACCTTGCTCAATATTGCGAATGGGTCCGGACCCGCTCCGGAAGCGCCTGGCGCCTTCGGCTGCAACTGGGAAAGCGGCGCCATCGATACGAACCAGGCATCCTCGGTAGTGCTCAACTGGTTCACTTGGACCGACAGGGCCGAGTTGATGGCCGTGGGAGCCGACATGCGGTCGATGGCGGCGCGCACGTCGGCTGCTTCTCCGATAATCGCCACGGTGGAATCCGGAAATGCCATGGAGCCTCGCGCCGCCCTCAATATGATCGGGACGCCTTTGTACGTATCGGTAGTGGCGCCATCGGCGCGGGCAGCCTCCAGAATCTTGGGCACGTCGAACGTGCCACGCGCCATGGCAATAGTCGAGCCATTAGCCGGCTGGCCGTTTGAAGACACCAGTATCTCCCGCAGATCCCGGCGCGGATCGAAACCCGTCTTTTCTATCAACTTTTCGAGGCCGCCAGCGAAGAGTTGCCCGGTTTGCGCCAGAAGGTATTGGCCGAGCGGCGAGAGCCTTACCTGCTCGACGTTGACTCCGGTCATCACCTGGGTATCCGGCATGGCCAGACTGACGAGTTCGGGATCGGCGGCGAACAGCGAGCCGGCGAGGACAGTTGCGGCGGCGAACAGGCGTAAGCGCATGGGGCACCTTTCCTTATCACCTATGTTAACGCAGCGCCCGCGGACAGGGTTCAAACCGGCGGAATTCGCCTGTATGATAGGAATATGACAACGGCCGGCTTGGAAACTACCACCAGTATCCTCGAAGAGAAGATCGCCTCGCACCGCGCGCGCGTGGGAATCGTGGGGCTCGGTTATGTGGGATTGCCACTGGCGGTGGAGTTCGCCAAGGCGGGGTTCTCCGTCACGGGCATCGATTTGCACGCAGGGAAGACCGAGCGCGTCAATGCGGGCGATTCCTACGTGGGCGACATCCCCAGCGCCGTGTTAGCCGAAGTCGTGCAGGCGGGTAAACTGCGCGCCACCACCGATTTCAGCGCGGTGCGGGATCTGGATACGATCAACATCTGCGTGCCCACGCCCCTGCGCAAAACCAAGGACCCGGACATGAGCTACATCGTGTCGGCCTGCGAGGAAATCGCCAAGCACATCCATGCCGGCATGCTCATCATTCTGGAATCGACCACGTATCCCGGCACCACCGACGAGTTGCTGCTTCCCATGTTCGAAAAATCCGGCCTGCGCGCGGGGCAGGATTTCTTCCTGTGCTTTTCGCCCGAACGGGTCGATCCCGGCAATCCGAAATACCAGACGGCCAACATCCCCAAGGTAGTGGGGGGCACCACGGCCGCCTGCACCAAGATGGGCCAACTGTTCTATTCGCAAGCGCTCTCGAGCGTGGTGCCGGTCAGTTCCACGCAAGTGGCGGAGATGGTGAAGCTGCTCGAAAACACGTTCCGCATGATCAACATCGGACTGGTTAACGAGATGGCGCTGATGTGCGACCGCATGGGCATCAACGTCTGGGAGGTGATCGAGGCGGCCGCGACCAAACCGTTTGGGTTCATGCCGTTTTATCCCGGCCCGGGCCTGGGCGGGCATTGCATTCCGATCGATCCGTTCTATCTTTCCTGGAAGACCAAGCAGGCGGGCATCGAAGCCCGCTTCATCGAACTGGCGGGCTATATCAACGGGCAGATGCCGCACTTCGTGGTGGACAAGATCCAGAACGCGCTCAACGACGCCGGCAAGCCGGTGAAGGGATCGCACATCCACATTCTGGGCGTCGCGTATAAGAAGGATATCGAGGACCTGCGGGAGTCTCCGGCCCTAGATATTATGCTGCTGCTGAAGCGGCGGGGGGCACGGCTCACCTATAGCGACCCGTATGTGCCACATCTTCAATTAGATGGCGACGAATTGAAGGCCCAACCGGAGGCCCTGGCCGGGGAAGCGGATTGCGCCGCCATCATCACCGACCACTCGTCGTTCGATTATCCGCGGATCGCCGCCCAGGCGCGCTTGATCGTGGACACGCGCAATGCGCTCAAAGGTGTGAATTCCGGTCACATTGTGCGTTTATAGAAACGCGAAACCATTGACAAACGTCCTCATTGCGCAGATCCTTGATTTAAGGAGTTTTTATGCGACCGGCAGGGAGACTAGCTCTTGGCGTTTTGGCCGTCGCGGCTGGCAGTATGGCCGCCTTGGCGCAATCGGCGGTGATCTCGGCCCGTTCCGGGCTGATCCACTATGTGGAGGGCCAGGTTTACCTGGGCGACCAACTGGTGGAGACCAAATTCGGCGTTTTCCCGGAAGTGAAGGAAAACCAGCAACTCAAAACCGAGGAAGGGCGCGCGGAGGTGCTGCTGACTCCCGGCGTTTTCCTGCGCCTCGGCGAGAATAGCTCGTTCCGCATGATTACCAACCGCCTGATCGATACGCGGCTGGAGTTCCTGGCGGGCTCCGTGGTGGTCGAGGCGGAGGACATCGGCAAGGACAACTCCGTTACGGTCGTGTATGGCGACGCCACCGTTCACCCGACTAAGAAGGGCGTCTACCGGTTTGACTCCGTCTCCAGCGAATTGCGCGTTTACGACGGCCTGGCCGAGGTGACCGCGGGCGACCAAACGGTGGAGGTGAAGGAAGGCCACCTGATCGCGCTGGATACGCTGGCGGTGCACAAATTCGACAAGACGGTCACCGATGCGCTGAACCGCTGGAGCGAGCGCCGCGACGGGTATGTCTCCATGGCCAACGTGGCGGCGGCCAACACGCTGCGCACTTCCCTGTACAGCGGCGGCAACCTGTTTATGAACGGGTGGTATTGGAATCCGTTCTTCGGGATGTATAGTTACGTTCCCGGGTTAGGTGGGATGTTCTACAGCCCGTATGGAAATGCCTTTTTTAGCCCATACGACGTGTACATGGCCTACATGCCGGGTATGTATTACTACCCCGGTTACTACGGGAATTACGGATACTCGGGTGGTTACGGCAACGCATACAACTCGACCGGCTACAAGAGTGTGCCGGCGCCATCGCGTGCGAGTGGTTCGAGCGGCGCCAGCGGGCACGTCGGGTCGGTCGCTTCGGGTCACGGACCCTCGGTTGGCTCATCGGGGGGCGTTTCCACAGGGACTGTAAACACCGGAGGCTCCGGGGGGATGTCGCACGGCGGCAGTGTCGGCGGCGGTGGTGCCGGCGCGGGCGGCGGCGGCTCGCACCACTAGGACGTCAACGGTCGAAAACCCAGGCGGCCTGGGAGGCCGCTGCAGGCCGAGGGCCTGCCCCACGACTTCTACTGCATTTTCCCCTCCGAGGTTCGCTAGAATAAGCCTCACGGAGGATTCATGCTAAAAGGTTTCAAACAGTTTCTGCTGCGAGGTAATGTCATTGACCTTGCAGTGGCCGTTGTGATCGGCGGTGCATTTGGCACGGTGGTCACCGCGCTGGTCAAGGACTTGGTTACGCCGCTGATCGCGGCCATCGTCACCAAGCCAGACTTTTCCGCCATTAAGTTCTCGGTCAATGGCAGCCTCTTTGCCATAGGCGATTTCATCAACGCGTTGATTTCGTTTCTCCTGGTAGCCGCCGCGATCTACTTTTTCGTCGTTGCGCCCGTGAACGCCATAATGGCCCGCGCGCGGCGCGGCGAAGCGCCGCCAGATCCGACGACGAAGCAGTGTCCGGAATGCCTGAGCACGATTCCGATTCAGGCGCGGCGCTGCGCATTCTGCACGTCGCCGGTTAGCCCGGCCTGAACGGCGGCGCGCAGCTTGGTACACGCATAGACCGCGCGCGTCGCCGGCATGGCCACATCCAGGCGCTCGCCGAGTTCCAGCACCGCGCCCACCACGGCTTCCAGTTCCAGCGGCCGGCCGGCATCCAGATCCTGCAGCATGGAAGTTTTATGCTCGCCGACCTTGGCGGCGCCGGCCATGCGCTGGTCAATCGAGACCGGCAACTTCAGTCCCAGGCGCGCCGCCACGCATTCGGCTTCGGTCATGATGGCGCGGGCTAGCGCAGCCGTGTCCGGGTCAGCGGTCATGCGGACGAGCGTCGCACCGGTCAGCGCGCTGATGGGATTGAAAGCCACATTGCCCAGGATCTTGACCCAGATCTCTTCACGGATGTGGGTGGTGATGGGGCAGCGCAACCCAGAGGCGACGATCGCTTCAGCGATGGCGCGGCAGCGGGCGGATCGCGCGCCATCAGGCTCGCCGATGGATAGGCGGCGGCCTTGGATGTGCCGCACCACGCCCGGCTCCGCCATTTCGGTGGCGAAATAGACCAGCGCGCCCACCACGCGACGCGCGTCGATGGCGCAGGCGATCACGCCTCCCGGATCCACGCGCTCCAGCGGCGTGAGCCACCACGGCACGCCGTTCTGCAGGCTGACCACGCACGTTTCGGGGCCCAGCAGGCACCCCAGGTGCGGCGCCAACTGCGGCAGGCTGTGCGCCTTCACGGCCAGGAAGACTACATCGGCCGGCCCGATAGACTGCAGGTCGCCGGTGACCTTTGGCCGCGCCTCGAAATCGCCATCCGGGCTAAGGACGCGCACGCCGCGCTCAACGATCGCGCGCAATTGCGGCCCGCGCGCGAATAGCGTGACATCCAGACCGGCGCGCGCCATGGCGGCGCCCAGATAGGCGCCCACGGCCCCGGCGCCGGCGATGACGAACTTCATTTCGATGCTCCGCGCATTATTTTGTCGCTCCGCTCAGTGCCGCGGCGACGTTGAGCCGCTGGATCTTGCCCGTCGCGGTGCGCGGAATGGAAGCCACGATGTGGATCTTCTTGGGACACTTGAAGTCGGCCAGGCGGCCGCGGCAGAAGGCGATCAGATCGGCCTCGTGCGCGGGGTTATCGGGACCAAGGACCACCGCCGCTTCTACCTCCTCACCCCAGGTGGGATGCGGCACGCCGAAGCAGACGGCTTCGGCCACGGCGGGATGCGCCAGCAGCACCTCGTCGATTTCGCGAGGCGCGATGTTCTCGCCGGCGCGGATGATCAGTTCCTTGATACGTCCGGTAAGCTGCAGATAGCCGTCTTCGTCCAGAATGCCCTGGTCGCCCGTGCGGAACCATTCGCCGAAAAACGACTTGGCGGTGGCTTCCGGATTGTTCTCGTATTCCCGGATGACGCCGGGGCCGTCGATGCACACCTCGCCCGCGTTGCCGCAGGGCAGTTCCCTGCCCTGGTCGTCGCGAATGCCGATGCGCACGCCAGTTCCCGGTCCCACCGAGCCGGCCTTGCGGGGCGCGGGCGGGAGGGGGTTGGACGCCATCTGATGCGAGGCTTCGGTCATCCCGTAGGCTTCCAGCACGGGCGCGGCGAAATACTCCTCCATGCGGCGCATCAGGTCCGGCGCCAGCGCGGCGCTGCACGAGCGCACGAAGCGGAGCTTTTCGTCTCCGCTGCGCTTGCGCATGAGGATGAGCTGATGCATGGTGGGCACCGCGGAATACCAGGTGACGCCGTAATCGCGCACCATGCGCCAGAACGTCAGCGGATTGAAGCGCGCCGGGACCACCACGGTTCCGCCCGTCAGCAGCGTGGCCATGGTGGAGGCCATCAAGCCGTGCACATGAAACAGCGGCATCAGGCAGAGCGAGACATCGCCGGGGCCGAGCGCGTAAGTCGCGGCGATGTGGCGCGTGGAGGCCGCCAGATTGCGATGGCGCAGGGGCACGCGCTTCGGCAGTCCGGTGCTGCCGCTGGTGTGCAGGACCAGCGCGATATCGTCCGGGCCGGGTTCGGGCGCGCTGCCGGCGCCGCAGATCTCTGGCGTGACGGCGGGAATGCCGGACTGCTCGGCCGCACGCCGGGCGTCGGCCGCGGCTTCGGCTGGCAGGCGCGGAACCATCAGCATCTTGGCGTGGGTGTCCGCGAGATAAAAACAAAACTCCTCGAACTTGTAGCCCGGATTGAGAGGCGCGGCGGTACCGGCAGCGGCGGCCGCCAGAAACGCGACGATAGCGTCTAAACCATTGGGCAGCGCCAGCGCGACGCGATCGCCGCGCCGTACGCCCGCCGCGTACAAAGCGCCGGCCATGGCGCGCACGCGCTGCCGCAGATCATCGTAAGTCACGGACAAGGCCGCCTCCGGCAGGATGATCGCGGTGCGCTGCCCTTCAGCGGCATCCAACACGTCCAGCAAAGTCCGGGGCTCGCTCATCTCTGCAACATAGCAAATCCGGATACAATTGGAACCACAGATGGACACAGATGGACACAGATAAAGACAAAACCAGGAGTGAGAGATGTATACCCGACGCGATATTGGACGCCTGGCGCTGGCCTCGTTGCCGCTGGCCCGGGCGTTTGGCAAGTTGGATTCGCACGTCAACGGCGTGCTGATCGGCGCGCAATCCTATAGCTTTCGCGACCGGCCGTTGGATGCGGCCATCCAGGGCTTTGTCGACGTAGGCTTGAGCGAGTGCGAGCTGTCGATGGGGCATGTGGAGCCTGAGTTTCCGCGCGGGCCGGACGGCCGCGCGGCGCTTCGCAAATGGCGGCTGACCGTGCCGCTCGACGAGATCCGCCAGGTCCGGCGCAAATTCGACCAGGCGGGCATCGAACTCTCCGCTTACGCCTACAACATGCGCGACGACTTCACGGACGAGGAGATCGCGCGCGGCTTCGAGATGGCGCGGGCGCTGGGCGTCAAGGCGATGACCACGTCGGCCACGGTGTCGGTGACGCCGCGCATCGCCGTTCAAGCCGAGAAATACAAGATCGTGGTGGGTATGCACGGGCACTCGAATATCAAGGACCCCAACGAATTCGCCAAGCCCGAGACCTTCGTGGAAGCCATGAAGCTGTCGCCGTACATCGCGGTGAACCTGGATATCGGGCACTATTGGGCGGCGGGTTACGATCCGGTGCCCTTTATCGAAGAGCACCACGCGCGCATCGTGACGCTGCACATCAAGGATCGCAAGAAGAATCAAGGCAAGAACATGCCCTTGGGCGAGGGGGACACGCCCATCCGGGAAGTGCTGCAACTGCTGAAGCGCAAGAAGTACCCGATTCCGGCGAACATCGAATACGAGTACGAAGGCGGCGACACGGTGGCAGAAGTGCGCAAGTGCTACGAGTATTGCCGGCGCGCGCTGGCCTGAGCAAGTTTTCGGTGGCCGGGCCGATATGATAGTTGGCGGTCGCGGCAGATGAGTGATCTCCTACTGCTACCAGAGGGCGGCCGCCGCTTCTTTGCTTGACCCCGTACGGCAGTCTGCCGTATATTTGAGGTATGCAAGGGCAGATCAGACCAACGGCACGGCTGGAAGCGCGGCTCCCAATAGAGGTTCTGGAGCGTTTGAAACGCGCCGCCGAGATCCAGGGACGCACCCTCACGGACTTTGTAGTAGCCGCCGCAGATGAAGCCGCTTGCCGCGCCATCGAGCAAACCGAAATTATTCGCCTCTCCGTTGAGGACCAGCGGCAAATCGCCGAAGCTATTATCAACCCTCCTGAGCCGACGCCTGTGCTGCTTAAGGCCGTGCGACGGTACCGAGAGCTGTTCGGCGTGGAATGACTCCGGCCGAGTTTCAGTTCGCTCCTCTTAGCGGCGAGCACGACCGCAAATCGTTTTGCTGCGGCGAAGAAGCTCTGGATCGGTATTTGCAAACGCAGGCCACCCAGGACATCCGCCGCAACATCGCCAACTGTTTCGTCGCGGTTGAAATTGCCTCCGGTAAGGTAGCCGCCTACTATACGCTATCCGCCGCGAGTATTCCGCTCGTTGACCTGCCGCCTGAACAGGTCAAACACTTGCCGCGTTACCCCACTCTGCCCGCTGTGCGTATCGGCAGACTAGCCGTGGATGAGAGGTTCCGTGGCCGCGGGTTGGGCGCCGCGATTGTAGCGGACGCAGGTCGCCGCACGATACGCGCTGATGCCGCAGCCTTCGCCATCCTGGTGGATGCCAAGAACGATCGTGCCGTGGAATTCTATCAGCGCCAGGGATTCAGCGCGCTCGTCAGCCGGCCTCGTGCGCTCTTCCTGCCCGTCGCAACAATGCAAAAGGCGTTCCTTCGAAAACCCGGCCCAAATGTATAGCAGGTACGCGGCCCGCCCTAACTGCTAGGATAAAAATTGGCTCGACCACTCGCTCGTCTCAGGAACGCCCTGGACATCGTTCCCTCGCCGGCGCCGGACCGGCCGGGACTTTTCATGCGCGATCCGTATCGCTACTCCGACGCGATGCTGATTATCCCGCCGCCCCTGATCGAGTGCCTGCGCTGTTTTGACGGCCGCCAAACGGACCTGGACCTGCGCGCCTTGCTGGTCCGCATCACGGGCGATCTGCAAGTGGGCGAACTCGAACAGCACTTGATCGAGACTTTCAGCGCGGCGGGATTCCTGGAAGACGATACCTTCGCGCAGATGAAGGCGGGCCGAGAGCGGGAGTTTGCCGACGCTCCCAAACGGGAACCGGCGCACGCCGGCGGGGCGTATCCTCTGGAGATAGCCGCCCTGCAACAGACGATGGCGCGATACATGGATGGCGCCGCAGGCCGCCCCGATCCCTCCGGCGGGCTGATCGGCATCGCCGCGCCGCACGTGAGTCCGGAAGGCGGATGGCAATCCTATCGCGCCGCGTACCAGACGCTCGGACCGGAATTGAAAGATCGCACGTTCGTCATCCTGGCAACCTCGCACTACGGCGCGCCCGAGCACTTCGGCCTGACGCGCAAGCCGTTCGTAACACCGCTCGGCGAAACGGCGACGGACACGGCATTGGTGGATCGACTGGTGGCCGACGGTGGTCCGGCGGTGCTGATGGAAGACTACTGTCACTCGTTCGAGCACACGGTCGAATTGCAGGTGATCTTCCTGCAACATATCTACGGTCCGGACATTCGCATTCTCCCGATTCTGTGCGGCCAGTACGCGCACAGCCTGTATCGGGGCGGCGCGCCCGAAGCCGACGAGCGAGTGCGGCGCTTCCTGGAAGCGCTGGGCGAGATGGCGGCGCGCGAGGGCGATCGGCTGTTTTGGATTTTGGGTATCGACATGGCGCACATGGGCGCGCGATACCAGGACGCATTTCCGGCGTATGCGGACCGGGGCGTGATGGCGGAAGTTGCCGAGCGCGACCGGCAGCGCATCGCGCGCGTGGTGGAATCGGATAGCGGCGGCTTCTGGAGCCTGGTGCAGGAGAAGCGCGACGATCTGAAATGGTGCGGCTCCGCGCCGCTCTACACTTTTCTGAAAGCCCTGCCGGGCGCGCGCGGCGAGTTGCTGCGCTACGAGCAGTGGAACATCGATCCGCAAAGCGTGGTCAGCTTCGCGGGGATAGCGTTTACCAAACCGTGATACAACATTTCCTATGCGCAGGCGCACGTTCTTGCAAACAGCTTCCACTGCGGCGGTGGCAGCCATGAGTCCGGCCGCGGAACCCGTTCGCATCAAGCTGGGCTTCGATTCCTACTCGATCCGGGCGTTTCAGTGGAAAGCCATCCAACTGCTGGACTACGCGGCGGGGCTGAAACTGGATACGGTCCAGCTCTCGAGCCTCGGAGATTACGAGAGCCTGGAGCCGGCGTACCTGCAACGGGTGAAAGAGCATGCGGCGCGGGTGGGCGTGGAGATCGACGCGGGCATCGGCTGCATTTGCCCTTCATCGCCCGCCTACGACAAGAAGGAAGGCGAGCCGGCGGAGTACGTCGCGCACGGGCTGCGCGTGGCCCAGGTGGTCGGATCGCACGTGCTGCGCTGTTATATGGGCACGCGGGACAACCGGCGCACGGCGCTGCCGCTGGAGGCCCATATTGAGAACACGGTGAAGGTGCTGCGCGCGGTGCGCTCGCAGGCGCTGGACGCGGGCGTCCGTATCGCGGTGGAGAACCATGCGGGCGACATGCAGGCGCGCGAGGTGAAGTCGCTCATTGAAGCGGCTGGCGCCGATTTCGTGGGCGCGTGCCTGGATACCGGCAACCCCATGTGGGTGGTGGAGGATCCGCTGCTCACGCTGGAGACGCTTGCGCCCTACGTGGCGACGTCGCACGTGCGCGATAGCGCGGTGTTCGAGCATCCCCGCGGCGCGGCCGCGCAGTGGGTTGCGCTGGGCG
>OBLW0100002091.1_pt1 | contig 16271 bp, 19 predicted proteins | sample 1520161 | NCBI WGS metagenome assembly OBLW01 (sample SAMEA3539309, study PRJEB22396) | soil metagenome | biome: tundra; feature: field; material: soil | place: USA | collected 2010-05 | depth 0.15 m | reverse complement strand
ACATCAAAGTGCGAGGTCAGGAATCGGGCCGGGTGCGACACGCCTTATGGAACGGCCTCTCGCGAAAAACCGCAATCCTGCCGAGTCGTTCGGCAGGTCAGTTTGGCCGGAGGAGGCCCCAAAGCGGCCGTGTAGCGGAGATCATTGCCTGCCTCCGGGCGGCGGGAACGGTTGGTAAAAAGGGTCAGGTTGCTCGACCTGCAGCCTGAAGGGCCATGCGGAGCTTACGCGCATCATCTGGGCGTTGGGGGACGGCGGTACGCCATGGGGCCCCATGCCGGTTTTGATGCGCGTCTTGGCCTTGCGAGCACCGGCCCGGCAGGCTGCAGGTCGAGCAAACTGCACCACTACCTGGATTCCGTACCCCAGCCAACCTACGATTTTGGGTAGCCGACCGGCTGAACGGCGACAATCTCCTGATCGGCGCGGAGGGCGAGCTTCGGCCTGAGGGCCGTTCCGTCGAAACCGCCGCGGTAACCGGTGGCAAGTCCCTCGGAGGCGCAGTACAAATAGACATTCTCCGAGATGAAGCCCGAATCGATGCGCGCCACCTCCTTCCTGCTCTCGGGAGTGCCGGAGCCCCGCTTCGCGAGATCCGCAACGTATAGCAGCGTCGCCGGCGCCTGGCTGCGCACGAGTGCGCGCACATCCTCGGCGACGACCGGCTGGAGCCTGTTCTGCGCGGGATCGTAAACATACGCCCCCTGTTTGAGCAGCAGATAGATTTCGATTTCCTGCTTGTTGTTCGCCGACGGCGCGGTCCGGCGTCCGTCGGGCCGGTTCACGCCGAAACCCGCCCAGCACAGGCTGGAGAGCTGCTGGGCCGAGAGTTCGCGGGTGTCAAAACTTCGCGCGGTGACGCGCTTGGCCAGGGCCTCCATCACGGGCATGCCGCCGGTCTTCTGCGGAGGCGGCAGGTCGATCGGCTGGGCGGATAGCCCTGCCAGGGCTGACAATGCAATAACCAGTACAAGGACCTTTTTCATCGGAGGAATTCGAGGTTTGACGGCAGAAACAAAATCGGCGCACCGGCGGCGGTCCGTGCGGAGTCAGAACGGTTTGGCCCGCTGGCAGAACTGCAACGGAATGCCCCATGGATCGCGCATCATCACGAGGCAGGATCCATCCGCCAGGGTTTCTTCCGAAAACGGCTGTGCCCCCGCGCTCTCCAGCCGAACCTGCGTCGCCCTCGCATCGTCGGCGACGAACGCCACATGAAAGTTCGCCGGCGGAATGGTCGGGTAATCGGGCGCCGTGACGGACGTGTTCGAGTAGATCTCCATGACGACGCGGCCGGTTTCGTCCGCCATAAACTTCGTATAGGGCGGCTTCTCGACGCTGCGCACAATCTTCAAGCCGATGTGGTCCACGTACCAGAGACTCATGGCCCTTGCGTCGGGTACATTGACGGCGAAGTGTTCGAATTTCATGTGGATAAAGAGCTTACTGAACCAGAAAGTCCCGGATGCGCCGGCGGGCGGCCGGGCCCGCGTCATCCAGCACGTAGTGCCCGGCCTCCGGCCTGTAATCGACTTCAGCTTGCGGGAACCGCTGTTTCCAGCGAGCCAGAAATTCGTCGTTGAAGCAAAAGTCGCGGCCTCCCCACAGGATGAGCTTGGGGTTGGCGCCGAGCGCCTGCAACCGCGCCGCGATGGCCTCCAGGGTCGCCCGGCTCGGATGATTTCTTTCCATCGGAATATCCTTCACGAACCGGTGGACGGCGATGCGATTGGCCCAGGAATCGTAGGGGAAGAGATAGCCCCGCCGCTCGTCGGGAGTAAGCCTTCGGGCGTTCATCGCCATCCGGGCCGCCGGACCCGCGAATCCGTTCAATCCCCGGACGATCCATTCGCCGAGAACGGGAATCCGGCAGAATGCGATCCGCGCCGGAATCCTTTCGGAGGGAAAGGCGGCCGTGTTCAGGATGACGATCCGTCCCACGAGTTCGGGGTGGCGCACGGCCCAGCCAAATCCGATCGCGCCCCCCCAGTCGTGGACAACCAGATGGACGCGCCGCAACCCAAGCGATCCGACCAGCGCCTCGATCTCCCCGATCCGGGTCTCCAGCCGATAATCATAGTCGGCGGGTTTCGACGAGAGTCCCATCCCGATGAAATCGGGCGCAACGCACCGGCGCGCGGCCGCGAGCTCGGGCACAAGCTCCCGGTAGAAGAACGACCAGGTGGGATTTCCGTGCAGAAGCAATACGGCCTCGTCGGCCCTCGGACCCTCGTCGAGATAACTCATCCGGCCGCCGAAGGGCACGCGCAGGCTTCGCGGCTCAAATGGGTAGATCCGCGCCAGCCAGTCCGGCAACGGGGATCGCTGGCGGGGAAGCAAGCCGGGGGCCGCCGAATCCTGTCGAAGCATCACCATGCGACGGCGAACATCAGGCAGTTTATGCCGCTGCCGATGCCGAAGAGGACCACGCGGTCGCCCTGCTTCACGGCGCCGGTCTCGGATGCGATCGCAAGGGTCGCCGGGAGCGAAACCGATCCCATGTTTCCGAGCGTTTCAAAGGTCGAGAAGTCCTTCGCCATGTCGAGGCCAAGGGTCTCGTAAACTTTTCGCCGGTGGGCAGACCCGACCTGGTGCCCCACGAATCGGTCCACCGTCGCCTCGGCCCAGCCCGTGGCCGCCGTGAAATCCGCCCAGGTTTCGCGCGCCAGATCAACCCCGGCGATGAGGAGCTGCTCCGAATCGGTCTGCATGACGAGGGCCTCCGATCCGAGGGCGTCGCCCTGGCAAAGCGCACTGTGGGCCGTTGCCGCGCGCGCGACGCCGCCGAGAAGATGGTGGGCCCGGCCGGACACGAGCGAACGATGACAGACGATCGCAGCCACGGCCCCGGAGCCGATCGTGAGGTTTGCGAAGTAAGGCTTGATCTCGTTGCGATTCATCGGCTGGCCCAGCAGCGTCTGGACGGTGTGCTCCACGAGAGGGCGGCCGTCTTCGCAGGCGGCGATCATCGCGCAGCGGATCTGGCCCGATTCGATAAGCCCCGCGGCAATCGTCATGGCGTTCAAAAAGCCGAGACACGCGTTCGAAACGTCAAAGATCTGCGCCGTCGGCGGCAGGCCTATCATCCGATGGGCGAATGAAGCGGTCGCCGGCTCGAGCATGTCCCTGCAAACCGCGGCGTGGATGAACAGCTCCACCTGCCCGGCCTTCAGAGCCGAGCGGGCGAGAACCGCGCGGCCCGCCTCGGCGCTACCGGCCGACGGACGCATGCCGGCCGGCCAGACCCGCCTGGAGCGGATTCCCGTCATGAGCTCGAGCCGGCCGAACGGGAGGTTGAGCCTCTCGTAAAGCGGCCTGAGCCGTTCCTCGATTTCCGCCGACGTCCACGCCTCGTCCGGCAGCGCGACGGCGATCGATTCGAGGCACACGTTCTTGAAATTCATCTCATGCCCCCTTGCCGGGGGCCTCGGGCCGCATGGCCAGGCGGACCAGGTCCTCGTCAAAGGCATTCAGGCCCAAGCCCGCGTCGACGATCACGGTCGAGCCGTTCAGCCCGCTGCTGCGTTCGCTCAAAAGGAAGAGCGCCGTGTCCGCAATTTCCTGCGTCTCCAGGTTCCGCCGCCTGAAGGTCAGCTTTTCCGCATAAAGGTAGCTTTCGAGATACCCCGGGATTCCCGCGGAGGCGCTCGTCTTGAGCGGGCCGGCTCCGATCACGTTGAAGCGCACGGCCGAGTCGGCGCTGAACGACTTCGCGAGAAACCTCGCGCAGGACTCAAGGGCGGCCTTGATCGGGCCCATGTAGCCGTAGTTGTGCGGGGTGACCAGCAGCGACGAAATTCCGATCGTCACGACGGAAGCGACGGGCGCAAGGTGCGGCTTAAAAGCCCGGGCAATCTCGACAAGGGAGAACGCCGAAACGGCCGTCGCCTGCAGGAAATCGGCGCGACGGGTCTCGTGGAACCGCCTGATGCCGCCCTCGTAGTTTGCAAATGCAATGGAATGCACGATCCCGTGAAGCGGCGCGAAACCAGCCGAGGCGATCTCCTCCGCCAGACGATCCGCTGCGCCCTCGCCTTCCACGTCGCACACAAACACCGGCTTCGAGGCCAGGAGGCTTTCGAGGGATTTCCGCCGGGACTCCGAGCGCACGCTGTACAGCACCCGGGCCCCCTGCTCCTCCAGGGATCTTCCCACGAACCACGCCACGCTGCGGCGGTTTGCTACGCCTAGAACGAGGAATGTCTTGCCGGCCAGGCCGAGGAAATCGGGCATGACTATTTCTTAACCTCCGGCACCCGCCAGGCGACTGAGAAATCAACGGACAGGACGCGCTTCTCGCCGCTTTTCACCGAACCCGACATCATGATAAAACCGGCGAGCTCCTCCCTCCTTTTCACTTCGATTACGGTTGTCTCGCCCGGAAACACCGGATTGCGGAAGCGCACGTCGCCTATCTTGACGAGAAGCGGCACGCCTGAATTCGCACCCGACCGGGCCGTCGATCGGGCCAGGTACAGCGCACCCGTCTGGAAGACCGCCTCGCAGAGGAGGACGCCGGGGGTGATCGGCGACCCCGGATAGTGGCCCTGGTAGAACTCCTCATCGCGGCGCCAGGTGCGCCGGGCGACGAGGCCGTCCGCGCTTTCCGAGACGATCTCGTCTACAAAGAGAAACGGGGGCCTGTGGGGAATCAGATCGGTTACGGGTGGATACATGCGGGGGGAAATGGCGGGCGGCCTACGAGGGCACCTCGGAAAACAGCTGGCGATCAATCTTATTCGCCACGATCACCCCGTAGTTGATCGTGCCCAGCCACCCGGACATGATGATGCCCACGGATCCGGCGTGGTACATGCCCGGGAGCTTCTCCGGAAGGTCCATAGAGACCTTCAAACCCTCGAATTTCGTTCCGAATGAGGCTCCCGCGTGATGGGTCGTGTAGCGCTCGATGGTCCGGGGCGTGGCCGCCTCCATCCAATCGATCTTTCCGCGCACCCCCGGCATGAACCGCTCGAGCGCGGCCAGCGACTCGTCGATCAGCCTCCTCTTCTCGAGCTGATACTCACCCTCGGAAAGTTTCTCCCAATCGGCGTGGAGTCCGTTGAGCGACGCCACGATGGTCGCGCGGTTCGAGCCGGGCCGTGTCTCGGGATAGTAAACGGAAAACGTCCGGCTCGTTGTCCGAAAATCCGTCAATTCATTGCTGTCGAAACGCGGGTTGTCCGAGGTGAAGACAAGGTCGCCGATGTGGGGGATCGATTCGCCCTTGCGGACGCCGAAATACACCTGGCAGGAGCTTGCGTTGACCCGGACGGACCGTCCCGCCGCCGCGTAATCCGTCGGCAGGTTCTCCTCCCCGACCAGGCGGAAGAGCGTGTTCCACAGGCTCGCGTTCGAGAGCACGGCCCGTGCCCGGATGATACGGCCCCCGCGGGCCACGATGCCTGCGGCGACCTTCCGGCCGTTCCTCTCTTCCACCAAGACGCGTTCCACGAGCACCTTCTTTCGAAGCTGCGCCCCATTCCTCCTGAGCTCCTCGGCCATCTTTTCGATGAGCAGGTCCGATCCCCCGCGAAAGGTGTACACCCCGGAACCCATGAAATTCGTGAACACGATCCCGTAGGTGATCGCCGGATCATCCAGCGTCGAACCGTTGGCGTAGGCGATCGGCTCCATCAGGAGCCGCTGCACGTCGCTCCGCCCCGGGAAGAAGCGCTCGAAAAGTTCGCCGGTCGTCTCCCGGTTCTCATCATAGAAATTCATTCCGGCCAGGTGCGCATAGAACGCCTCGACCCGGGTGCGCTCCACGCCCATCTCCTCGACCAGGATCCTCGTGTAATCCTCCCGGGTGAACGTTGTCCGCAGGTTCATCTGCGGATTGACAAACCGGATGTCCCGGAGCGGCACGATCGCCCCGGCAATCTCCTTCGTCCAGTACTTCCGGCACGACTTGATCATTCCCGCGGGAAAGCCGTGCAGGGAGATGTCGAAGATATGGCCGCCCTTCCGGGTGAACCAGGTCGCGAGCCCGCCGAATTGATAATGATGCTCCAGGAGCAGCACCCGGTGGCCCGCCTTTGCCAGACAGTTGGCGCCCGTCAGTCCGCCGAGGCCGCTGCCGATGACGATCACGTCGTAATCGTCCGCGACGCCTTTGAGCCAGTCGAAAGCCATGGCCGTCTCCTATCCTACCCGTCGGCCCGGGACAACACATGCCGGTTGGCCATCGTGATGCCGCTCAGCATGGAGCCCACGATGCCGAGAAGCCCCTGGTCGGTTCCGCAGAGGAACAGGTTGGAAAGCGCCGTCGTCCCGAGAAGGCTCTTCGTCGGCGATCCATAAATGGCCCCGTTGCGGTGGCCGGTGTACCGCTCGACCGTGCGCGGAGTGAACATGTCGGTTGCAATGGTCGCCGCGGCGGTTTCCTGCAGGCCGGCCCCGGGCTCGAACCGCCGGGCGCTCGCCTGGATCTCGCCGTACCAGCGTTTCTTGTCCGCCGAATACTCTTCCTCGGGCAAACCGGCCCACCGGTCGTAGTTCGCCAGACAGGTGACCCGGAGAATACCTTCCGGAAGGCGCCTTTCCGGCCCGAAATCAAAGTTGTTCGGGATGCAGACGACCCCGCTGCGCACATCCACCTGGCCCCTGGGCACGGCGTATTCGAGCCGCTCCGAATCGTTGAAGAACAAGGTCGTGTCGTTTCCCCATCCCAGTCCGGCCGGCTCGCGATCCAAGATCGCAATGGTCTCGACAAAGGCAACCCGGCCGGGCACCGGGCGGGAATGGCCATCCGGCCCTTTCGTGCCGGGCGCGAACAGGGCCTCGGTTTCCGCCGCGCCGATCGAGGACAGCACGCAGTCGGCCCCGACTTCCTCGCCCGTATCCAGGACGAGCGCCGCAACCCGCCCGTTCCGGGCTACGATGCTGCGGACTCCGCAACCCATCCGGCGCTCGCCGCCCGCCTGCCGGTACTTGTCGACCAGCAGCCGCAGGATCGGGCGGATTCCTTCGTAGGGCCGGGCAAGCCCTTCCAGGAAGACGGCCTGGAAGAGCATGGCGAACTGGCCGAAGTCCATGTCGTTCTCCTGCGCGCTTCCATAAAAAAGGGGAACGCAAAGAATCATGTCGGCCAGGACCGGATCTGAAACGTGCTCGCCGACGACCGCGCGCGCCGAGAGGGCCGCCGCGTCCGGCGAAAAGGCCGTTCCCCTGACGCGCCGGGCAAGCCGTTCGAAACCGTCCGCCTGGCGCGGGAAAACGCGGGCGACCTCCGAGGCAAGCACGCTGAAATCGTTCGTGAATCGCAGCGCCAATTGTCCGTTCGGGCCAAAGGCGACCCGCGACTGGCGCTGCTCGCAAAGCCCGAGTTCGTCGCGGTCCAGCCTGAGCTGGCGCAGAATCTTGCCCAGCGGAGTCCCCCGGACCCCGGGCCGGACGTAATTGGTGACTGCGTGGAGCCCCACGTCGAACTTTCGGCCGGCGATGCTGTAGAAGCTGTTCAGCCCGCCGGGGGCGCTGTGCCGCTCAAAGATGCAGACCCGCCGGCCAAAATGAGCCAGCCGGATTCCGGCCGCCAGGCCGGAGAAGCCGGCTCCGATGATGACGACGTCGTAGTGGGCGCCGGTCTTCAACTCTTCGCCGCAAGCGCGTTTAACTTCGGCGTGAGGTAATCGGCGCAGCTGTCGAGCGACGCGAGCTTCGGGTAGTCGGCCTCGGGAACCTCGATGCCGTGGCGCTTGCGAAGCTCCATCACGATATCGAGAAAGTCCATGCTATCGAGCTGGAGCTGGTCGCGGAGGCGCACATCGGGCTTCAGGTGCGACAGGTCCTCGTCGGGCGCGATATCGGAGATGATCGCAATCACGGCATTCTTGCATTCGTCTTTGGTCATAAGTCGGCGGGCGAACCTCCAACTATGCAACGTAACGCCGGACGATCAATGTGGAATTGATACCGAGCATTCCGAAAGAGTTGTTGAGGATTGTGTCCGCCTTCGCAACGGACTTCGGGAGGTTGAGAACCAGGCCGGGAAGCGAGCACAGCGGGTCCAGATCGTCGACATTGACCGTCGGATGCACGACCTTGTCCGAAAACGACGGCAGATTGCCGGCGAGCTCGAGGGCGCCGGCGGCGCCCATGCAGTGGCCGATGAAGCTCTTCGTGTTGTTCACCCACGTGTCGGGGCAGCCCTCGCCGAAAACGGCGCGAATGGCTTCGCACTCCTGGATGTCCCCCTGGGGCGTCGCCGTCGCATGGGTGTTCACGATGTGGATGTCCCGGGGCTCGAATCCGGCGTGCGCCACGGCCCGGCGGATGCACTCCGCCTGGCGGGTCGGATTCGGAAGCACGTAGTCGCTCGCGTCGCTGTTCACGCAGTAGCCGGCGATCTCGCCATAGATCTTCGCCCCGCGCGCCTGCGCGTCCTCAAGCCGCTCGAGGGTGTACAGGCACCCCCCCTCGGAGACGACGATTCCGTTGCGAGCCTTGTCGAACGGCCGCGACGCCCGCCTGGGATCCGGATGCGAGGCAAGGGCGCCCTGGGACTTGAATCCCGCGAATATGCCAAAGGCGTGAATGCTCTCGCTCACGCCCCCGCACAGGGCGAAATCGACCTCCCCAAGCCGCAGCATTTGCGCGGCGTGGATGAGCCCCAGATTGCCCGCCGCGCAAGCCGCCCCGATCGTGTACGCGGGGCCCGTCACACCCAGGTGCAGGGAAACCTCCCCGGCTGGGTTGTTGGCCACCGTGCGCGGGTTGTGGTAGTGCGACCAGAACCGGGTGTCGTAGCCGAATTTCGAGATGGCATAGATCTCGTTCTCCGTTTCCACGTTTCCATGCTCGGTGCACCCGATGTAGATCCCGACGCGATCCTTCGGGCGCGCCGCGAAATCCACGCCGCTGTCGGCGAGGGCCTCCCGCGCGCAATAGATGCTGATGCTGCCCGCCCGCGTTCCGACCCGCAGCTCCTTCTTCTTCTGGTATCGCAGCGGATCGAAGTGGCAGACGCCCGCCGGCAGCCGTCCCATGTAGCGCACCTCGATCCATTCGACCCCGGTCACGCCGTTCAACAGATGCGAGCGGTATTCCGCCAGCGAATTCCCATTCGGGGCGGTCAGGCCCACTCCGGTTATGACGATCCGCGACAACTTCATGGCCATTTGAAAGGGAAATCGCTAGCCAACCCCCGGACGAATGCAATAGGAAGCTCGTCAAGCCGCAGGCCGGAACTGCTTGTCGTCGCGCCCGTCGGTGTCTAACTATCTATCCAGCATGAACGTACTAGTCGCCGGAGGGGCCGGTTACATCGGCAGCCATTGTGTCCGCCAACTGAAGGCCGCCGGCCATCGTGCGGTCGTTCTCGACAATCTGGTCTACGGGCACCGCTCCGCCGTGGTCAGGGACATCCCGTTCCATGAAGTCGACTTGGGCGACGGCGCGGCCGTCCGGCAGATCCTCCGGGATGAGAAGATCGAAATCGTGATGCATTTCGCGGCTTTTTGCTACGTGGGCGAGTCGGTTACCCACCCGCTGAAATACTACTTCAACAACGTGGTCGCGACTCTCAGCCTCCTGCGCGCGATGATTGAGACGGACGTGAAGAAATTCGTCTTCTCCTCCACCTGCGCCACCTATGGCGAGCCCGCCAGCCTGCCGATTGTCGAGACGCTTCCCCAAGCGCCCATAAATCCCTATGGCCAGACGAAACTGGACGTCGAAAACGCCCTTAAGTCATTGGCGCGCGCGCACGGGCTGAGCTTCTCGGCGTTCCGGTATTTCAACGCGGCCGGCGCCTCCGAGGATGGGTCGATCGGGGAGGATCATGATCCCGAGACTCACCTGATTCCCCTGGCGATTGATGCAGCGGTGGGCAAGCGACCCAATCTTCGGCTCTTCGGCACGGATTACCCCACCCCGGACGGAACCTGCCTGCGGGACTATGTCCATGTCGACGATCTCAGCCGTGCCCATATCGCGGTCTTTCCTTTGCTTTCCAAGCCGGCGACAGCGCTCTTTTACAATCTTGGCACCGGCCGCCCCTCCTCGAATCGCGAGGTGATTTCCGCCGTCGAGAGGATCACCGGCAGGAAGATCAACCTCATCGAGAGCCCGCGCCGCCCGGGCGATCCTCCGGCGCTTTATGCCGACTCGACGAAGGCGCAGCGGGAACTCGGCTGGAAAATCAAGTTTCCCGACATCGATTCAACCGTCGCCACCGCCTGGCAGTGGCATCGCCTTCATCCCAACGGCTTCGCGGATCGGCGCCCCGCCGGAACTATGCATTTCATCGGGTCGATCTAGCCCAATCTGCTGGACACCTCGGGCTTGCGTCGCCCGCTCGACATACCTTCGGGTATGCCTCGGGGCTCCTCAGCCCGATCTGTCTCAGCATCTTGGGCTACCTCGATCCGCGAACTGCATACTTCCGGCTAACGCTTTGGCCGTTTCTTCGGGGCGGCCTTCTTGAGGCCGAGCTTCTTCGCCGCAACCGCGGGTTCGAGGCTTGCCGAGCGGGCGACCATCTCGCGCTCCAGGCGCGCCAGGAGAGGCTCGTCGTCCTGCATCAGGCGTTCGTAAAGAAAATCCAAGGCCTCGTCCAAGGTCGCTATCGCCGGTGGAACCGCGGCAATCTCGGCCGCGGCCGGGACCGGAGCTGCTGCGGGAGGGACGGGCTCGGGAGCCTGCGAGATTGCGGGCAATGCCGCCAAGTCGCGAATCTCGACCGGCAGATCCTTGACGAGGATCGCATCGCCCTGCGCGATCACCGCGCTACGATAAATCACGTTCTCCAGCTCGCGCACGTTTCCCGGCCACGTGTGCCGGCACAGGACCGCCATCGCTTCCGGCGCCACCTTGCTCGCCCTCGCCTTGCGCTGCTTGACCAGGTTTTGCAGGCAAAAATCGACAATCGCCGGAATGTCCTCCGTCCTTTCGCGCAGGGCCGGCATCCGGATCCGGACCACATTGAGGCGGTAGTAGAGGTCCTCCCTGAACGTCTTGTCCTTCACCATCGCCTCGATGTCCTTGTTGGTCGCCGCAATGATCCGGACGTCCACCCTGAGGGTCTCCGTTCCGCCCACGCGCTGGATCTCCCCCTGCTGCAGGACCCGCAGGATCCGCGTCTGGGTCGCTGGCGCCATGTCTCCGATCTCGTCGAGGAAGATGGTGCCGCCGTCGCAAAGCTCGAACTTGCCGATACGCTGGCCGGTCGCCCCGGTGAAGGAGCCCTTCTCATGCCCGAACAGCTCGCTCTCGATCAAGTTGTCCGGGATGGCCGCACAGTTGACCGCGATGAAGGGTTTGCCGGCCCGATGGCTGTGCTTCCATATCGAGCGCGCCACCAGTTCCTTGCCCGACCCGCTCTCCCCGGTGATCATGACGGTGACGTCGCTCGCCGTCACCTGGCCGATCACCTTGAAAACCTCCTGCATCACCGCGGACGCCCCGACGATCCCCTCCTTGTAGTCCTCGGTGTTGACAATCGGCTTGTACTCTCCCGCGGCGCGCTGGTCCTGGCGCACCTGCAGGGCGTGTTCCGCGAGCGCGAGCACCTTCTGGGGATCGAAGGGCTTCATCACGTAATCGAAGGCGCCGTACTTCATCGCCTCGATGGCCGTCTGCGCCGTGCCGAAGGCGGTCATCAGGACGACCAATTGCTTGGGATTGGCCGATCGCATATGCTGGAGCGCCTCGATTCCGCCCATCGCCCCCATGCGAACGTCGAGAAAAACAAGATCCGGCGCGGGCTCCTTCCTTACGATGGCGATCCCCTCCTCGGCGCTAGCCGCCTCCATGACGCTGTAGTTCCGGGTCGAGAGCACCCGAGAAAGCGAATACCGGATCTCGGCATCGTCATCGACGACGAGGATCATGGGAGGCCTGGCTTCGGTTTCGTTCATCGGAACATTGCGGCTTCGGGGCTAGTCGCCAAAGTAGCGCTGGCGAAACGGCAAAGCCGAGTTATTTAACTTATTACATGTCAGGCTGGTCAATCAACTTGTTCCGCATCCGCGGAATCCAGCTCACGCTGCACCTCAGCTTTTTGCTCCTGCCCGCCTATGTGGCGTACGTCGGGTACGAGGAGGACGGGCCGGCCGGCCTTGTCTGGAGCGTCACGCTGCTTCTCGCATTCTTCACGTGCGTAGTCCTCCACGAACTGGGCCACTCCTTCGCCGCGCGCCGTTTCGGCGTGGGTGTGCGCCGAATCCTTCTCCTGCCGATCGGCGGCATGGCCGAGTTCGACACCATTCCGCGCCAGCCCGCGCGCGAGTTTTGGATCACGGTTGCGGGTCCGGCCGTCAATTTTGCAATCGTCGCCGCCCTCCTTCCGTTTGTCTCCTTTTCCAAGGCCTGGCCGCCCTCCGCCTATCCGCGATCGGCGGCCGATTTCGCGCAGTACATCGTGTTTGCGAATCTCGTCATGGGCGTTTTCAACCTGGTGCCCGCTTTTCCGATGGATGGAGGGCGCATCCTCAGGGCCCTCCTCGCCACCCGCATGCCCTACCTCCGCGCAACTTTCTGGGCGGCAACCACCGGCAAGGTCGTGGCGATTGCGGGAATCGTCGCCGGGATCTGGATTCAATGGTATTTTCTCGCCGCGCTTTTTGCGTTCATCCTTTTCGTCGGCGAGGCCGAATACCGCGCCGTCCTGCGCCGCGAAACGGAGGAAGCCCGCTGGCGGCAGCTCCTCGCCGAATACGAGGCTGCCCGCGACCACATCCCCCCGTCCGACGAACCTCCCCTTTTGTCGAAATGACGGGCAAAAAACTCCTTGCGTCCCCGCCCCATTCTTTGATCGTTCTTTCCCTCGCGATTGGCACGGGCTCGTAGCTCAGTTGGAAGAGCGCCTCAATGGCATTGAGGAGGTCGTCAGTTCGATCCTGATCGGGTCCACCAATTTCAAATCGCCGCGGGTCTAGCGGAAAGCCGCTAGAAATGTCTGAGTAATTGCCAAATGAAACGAGGGCGATATTTTGGAGAAGAAACCATGGGGCACGCACGCAAAGATACCTTGGCCAAGAGCGTCGAATGGGCCAAGCACCTGCGCCCATTTGGAAAACGCCGGCAGGCCCGAAAAGAGCGAAATGCGGTCAAACATTTGATCGCGACCGAAAAAAGCGGGATTGAAGTTCAGCCTGTGGCGTCAAATGGCGAGGCTGGATAAGGTCCAAGCAAAACGCTTGATTCTTACCATAGTAAGCCCAAGCTTACCTCATGATCGCCAAAATTTCTGTCAAGGGCCAAATGGTTATTCCCGAAGCCGTTCGCGAGCAGGCCCAGGTTGGCTATGGAGATGAATTGGAAATCGGTTGCTCCAATGGCTTGATTGTCATGCGCAAACGCCGGGCTCTGACTCCGTCGGGCATCCGGTCTTTGCTTCTGGCCGGCCGCAAACTGCCTAAACAGTCGCCAGGGGATGAAGCGGCTGTCATGCGGGCCGTCGAGACGGTCCGCAAGGGAAGCCGCGCTTGAGGGTGGTTTTTGACACTAATGTCGTCGCAAGCGCCAGCTTTTGGCGGGGCGCGCCTTTTGACTGTCTCGCCTCCTGGGCCGAAGGCCGGTGCCAGGCCGCGGTGAGTCCAGAATTGTTGGCCGAATACCATGAAACCATGGAGAAACTGCGCTTGGAATATCCCCGACACCAGTATGTCCGCTGGGCAGAGGCGCTGACCGAAGCCGCCAACTTGTTTTTTCCCACCGAGCGCGCCGGGGGCGCAACTCCCGATCCGGGCGACGAAAAAGTCTTGGAATGCGCACTAGCCGCCGAAGCGGAAAAGATTGTCACCGGAGACAGGAAGCACCTTCTGCCTTTGCGGAAGTTCCGAGGAATTGAAATCGTGAGTCCCGCGGATTTTCTCCGGACTTTCGCCCGCTCCGGCTAAAGATCACACATCCTGAACGAGGTTCTGGCCGCCTAGTTGAGATTTCGCGATCCAAACACGATCCAGAACACCTTTCCTCTGAGAATTCGAACCTGATCGGGTCCACCAGTCTCCGCCGTCGCGCCAGCGACAAGGATCACAAAAACGCTGTCTCCGATTCCATGAACCGTGTAGGCGTTAATCCGGACGGCTGTGCGACAATGGCTGCACCACACTGAATCCAAGATGCTGGCCTGGATACCGGACGGAATCTTGGCCAAAAAAGTTCGGCTGAAAAGCGGGAGTTTTGCCTTGGCATGGATGCGCCTCCGATATGCAAAAAGAGAAACCGGTCGGCAGACGTCAGGCGGTCGGAGGCAGTTCCGCTACCATCCATTACATGGCCGTAAGGTGGCCCCGGCGCTTCCGAAGGCGGCGCCCCGTAACCACTGCTTTTTTTGACGGCCTCGGAAACGGTATATAGCCTGCCTCGTGGGGATTCTCGATGATCGTGCTGTACCGTTTTCTCCCAGAGGGACAACGGCGTTCGATTTGATCGAGGGCCTTGGCGAGCTTTTGCAATTCAGCGGTCATATCTCGTGTAAAACAAGATAGGGCACCCGCAGGGTTTGTTCACCGCGAATCACGCGTATCCGAAGGCGTTCAGTATGCTGATAAGCGACAATCTTCCGGCCACTGGAATGGTGCATGAAATTGCCGACAATCGTCAGGTTTCGCCACCGCAGGCTTCGACGGGCGACGTGCCCCTAATCCACGGTAAGGTTATACCCCATAGCGAAGTCGCCCCCGCCGGCGCAATATAAACATCTATACCCATGCCGATCGCGGTGAAACCGATTTTCCAAACACGCTGGCAACCGGGCCCCAACAACGAACAAAAACGGGGAAAAGGAAAGCAACTGAACATGAACCAACAAATCAATACCCATCTCCTCATCCGTTCCAGCCTCGCCTTGGCCTTGGCGCTAGCCATCTGGTCTCCACTCAAAGCGCAATCCGCTGAGCCTGCGGAGGGAAAGAAAATGGCGGAAGGAAAGATGATGGCCTGCTGCCAGGCAATGGAGGAGCAGAAACAGAAAATGATGACAGAAATGAAGGCGCAGGATGCCGAGCTCGCCGCGCAGGTCGCCAAGATGAACAGCGCGCCGGAGAACGAGAAGATGAGCCTAATGGCCGCCGTCATCACTCGCATGGTGGAGCAGCGGACTGCCATGAATGCGTGTATGGAAAAGATGCAGGAGGCGATGATGAAGCACACGATGCAGCACATGCAGATGGGCAAGGAATCCATGTCGCAGTGCCCGATGATGAAGGGGATGGAGGACATGGGCGAAAAATCGGCGGGCGCCCCCAAAGATCACCAAGAAGAACAGAAGTGATCGCTGAGCACCACGATGCCCCGAGACCAATGGTTGTCGGGGCGCCGTGGCGGCAATTTCAAATGACCTTGCTTCCTCTGGACACGGCCGGGATTGCCCAGCGGTGGGCTGGTCCCAGCGCAAGGAAAGGCTCTTTATGATGAACAAAACAGACGGATGGATGGGTGGATGGGCAGGCGGGGGAATGTGGGTCTGGACCGTAGTCGGCATCCTGGTGGTAGTCCTGCTGGTCGTCGTCATCAGCAAGTTGTCGAAGAAATAATTCAGTGAGGGCTCGGCGCTGCTGGGCAGTAAACCCTTCACCCAGGAAGCAAAACTATGCTGATCAAAATACCTACCGACAAATCCGTGAGCGGAGCTGCGGCTGCTCTGCAGGCCGCCGTTCAGGCCAATCACTTTGGCGTCATGCAGATTCACAATCTCAAAGAGACCATGGCGAAGAAGGGCGTCGAGTTCGCCCGTGAATGCCTGATCTTCGAGGTCTGTCAGCCGCAACAAGCGAAGAAGGTGCTCGATGAAAACATGAGCGTCTCCACCGCGCTGCCATGCCGGATCTCCATTTACGAGGAGGGCGGCAAAACCATTCTCGCTACTTTGAAGCCAACCACTCTTCTGGCGATGTTCAACACGCCGCAACTGCAAGGGGTGGCGCAGGAAGTGGAGGACACAATTGTTAAAATCATGAAGGAGACGGCATGCCCGTGAGTCTGTCGGCCGCAACGATCGCCCCTGCGAAAAGCAGCCTGCTGCGAGCGGCGCCGCGCCTAATGCAAATCCTGCGCGTGCTCGCCCGACACAAGTTCCTGGGCGCCCTGCGTGGCAAGAGACATTGGCCGCCGCCGAAAGAGGTTCGGGAAACCTTCGAGGAACTGGGGCTGACCTTTGTTAAATTCGGGCAAGTGTTCGCGTTGCGGCGCGACCTGCTGCCGGACGCTTACATCGATGAGTTGGAGCTGCTGCACGACCATTTGAGGGCCTGACAATATCGCGATCCAAACGCGATCCAAGATTCGCTCTCCTCCGAGCAGTTCGAATCTGATCGGGTCCACCA
>OBLW0100002090.1_pt1 | contig 16275 bp, 13 predicted proteins | sample 1520161 | NCBI WGS metagenome assembly OBLW01 (sample SAMEA3539309, study PRJEB22396) | soil metagenome | biome: tundra; feature: field; material: soil | place: USA | collected 2010-05 | depth 0.15 m | reverse complement strand
TTCCGATCTGGCGGCCCCGGCGCGGCCGCGGGCGGCGCCCGGGCCAGGCTCGCCGCCACGACCGGGCTGCTCGAACGGCCGCTGACGTCGTATTACCTGGTTATCGGCATCACCACGTTGCTGCTCACGCTCGGCCTGGTCATGGTGCTTTCCACGTCCTCGATCACGGGGCTCATCCAGGGCGGCTCGCCATGGTCCGGATTCCAGAAGCAACTGCTCGGCGTGGCCCTCGGCCTGCCAGTGATGTGGTTCGCCGCCCGGTCCTCGCCCACCCTGTTCCGGGCGGCCGCCTACCCGCTGATCGGGCTGTCCATCCTGGGCCTGATGCTTACCCTCATCCCGCATGTCGGCGTGTCTTCGGGTGGAGCGTCGCGCTGGATCCAGATCGGCCCGCTCACGCTCCAGCCGTCCGAGCTGGCCAAGCTCGCGTTCGTGATCTGGGGGGCGGACCTCCTGGCCCGGAAGGAAAAGCTCGGCCAGCTCGCCGACTGGCGGCAGCTGCTCATCCCGCTACTGCCAGGTGCGGGATTCCTGTGCCTGCTGGTGATGCTCGGCGATGACCTGGGCACCACGTTCATGATGCTGGTCATCCTGCTCGCGCTGCTGTGGTTCATCGGCACACCGGCTCGCTTGATGTTCGGGATGCTCGCGATGATCGGCCTCGTCCTGCTGATCCTGATCGTCGTCGCCCCGTACCGGCTGGACCGGCTGACCGGCTTCCTGTGCCCGGCGGGCAACCCGGTCGGCAAATACCAGCAGTGCATCCAGGGCAAGTATGCGGTGGGCTCGGGCGGCTGGTTCGGCGTGGGGCTCGGCGCCAGCCGGGAGAAATGGGGCTGGGTGCCCAACTCCACCACCGACTTCATCTTCGCCATCCTCGGCGAGGAACTGGGCCTGGTCGGCACGCTCTGCGTGTCTTTCCTGTACGGCGGCCTGGCCTATGCCGGGCTGCGGATCGCGAGGCGGGTGGATGACACCTTCATGCGGCTCGCCGCGGCCGCCGCCACCGCCTGGATCGTGATCCAGGCCCTCGTGAACATCGGCGCGGTGCTCGGCCTGCTTCCGATCACCGGCGTCCCGCTCCCGCTCATCTCTTATGGGACGTCGTCGCTGCTGGTGACCATGGTCGCGCTCGGAATGCTGATGTCGTTCGCCAGGCGGGAGCCCGGCGCCGCCCAGGCCCTTGCCGCTGCGGGCCCCAGCGTGCCGCTGCGCGTCCTAAGCTGGCTTGGCCTGGCAGCCCGGCGCGGATAGGCCGCGCTGTGCCGGGCCAGGGGCCGTCAGGGTGCCAGTGCCCGATCTGGCTGCGCATGAGGCCGGTCCCGCAAGGAGGTGAGCCTGGCGATGAGCGTCGTACTCGCGGGCGGGGGGACTGCGGGCCACATCGAGCCCGCCTTGGCCGTGGCCGACGCCTTGCGGCGCGCCGACCCCCGGATCGCGATCACCTGCCTGGGCACCGAGCGCGGCCTGGAAACGAGGCTGGTGCCGTTGCGCGGGTATGAGCTCGCGCTCATCCCGGCCGTCCCGCTGCCGCGCAGCATGACAACGCAGTTGCTGCAGGTGCCCGGGCGGCTCGCCACGGCCGTGGCCGCCGCCACCGAGGTGCTCGACCGGACGCACGCCAGAGTGCTGGTCGGATTCGGCGGCTACGTCGCCACGCCCGGCTACCTGGCCGCCCGGCGCCGTCACGTGCCGATCGTGATACACGAGGCGAACGCCCGGCCGGGCCTGGCCAACCGGCTCGGTGCGCGGTTCACCCGGTACGTGTTCACCGGAAGCCCGCGCACCCACCTGCCCAATGCCAGATGCATCGGCATCCCGCTACGGCACGAGATAGCCGCACTGGACCGGCTGGCCGTCGCGGACAAGGCACGCGCGCACTTCGGGCTGCAGCCCGACCTGCCGGTCCTCCTGGTGACCGGGGGATCCCAGGGTGCCCGGTCACTGAACTACGCGGTGCTGGACGCGGCCGGGTGGATCCGGGCGGCCGGCATCCAGGTGCTGCACATCCTCGGCCCGCGCAGTGATCTGGACGTCCGGATGCCCGCGGCGGGTCCGCCCTACATCACGCTTCCCTATGTGGACCGGATGGATCTCGCCTATGCCGCCGCCGACTTCGCGATCTGCCGCAGCGGCGCGATGACCTGCGCGGAACTCACCGCGGTCGGGTTGCCCGCCGCGTACGTGCCGCTTCCGCACGGCAACGGCGAGCAGCGGCTCAACGCCGTGCCGGTCGAGGAGGCGGGCGGCGGGCTGATCGTGCCTGATGCCGAGCTGAGCCCGGAGTGGATCCGCGACATGCTGCTGCCCATCCTGCTTGACGCGGAACTGGTGGCCGCCATGTCAGCCGCCGCGTCCGCGATCGGCGCCAGGGACGCGGATTCCTGGCTGGCCAGAGAGGTGATGGCCATTATGCGGAGCGAGCTATGAGGAGCCTGCCATGGGCCTGGTGACCCCGGTGGACCCGGTCGCCATCGGCGAACTGGGGCGGGTGCACTTCACCGGTATCGGCGGTGCCGGGATGTCGGGAATCGCCCGGATCATGCGGGCTAGAGGGGTAGCTGTCTCCGGCAGTGATGCCGCCGACTCGGACATGCTCGCCGGGCTGGCGGCGCTCGGCGCCCTGGTGCATGTCGGGCACGCGGCGGCCAACATCGGCGACGCTGACACCATCGTGGTGTCCACCGCGATCCGGGACGACAATCCCGAACTGGCCGAGGCACGCCGCCGCGGCCTGCGGGTGCTGCACCGGGCGGCCGCTCTCGCCTCGGTCATGCTCGGCAGGCGCGGGATCGCCATCGCGGGCACGCACGGCAAGACCACCAGCACCTCGATGCTCACCACCGTGCTGCGGGAGTGCGGCGCCGACCCGTCGTACGTGATCGGCGGCATCCTCGCCGCGACCGGGCTCGGCGCGGACGAGGGCAGCGGGGACATCTTCGTGGCGGAGGCGGACGAGAGCGACGGCTCGTTCCTCATGCTCTCGCCGGAGGCGGCCATCGTCACCTGCGTCGAAGCGGACCACCTCGACAACTACCCGGGCCTGGCGGAGATCGAGGCGGCCTTCGCCGCCTTTACCCGCCAGATCCGTCCCGGCGGCCTGCTGGTGGCGTGCGCTGACGACCCAGGGGCGGCCGCGCTGGCGGCCGCCACACGGGCCGCCGCCGCAGAGGGGCTTCCGATCCGGGTGCGCAGCTACGGCGTGTCCGCCGACGCGGACTACCGGGTCAGCGGGGTAACGACCCACGGCATGGCGGCAAGCCTGGATGTGACGGCACCGGCCGGGGATGGTCCGTTGGGAAGTAATGGGGTTTTCCGGGTGAACATCGGGGTGCCCGGGCAGCACAACGCACTCAACGCGGCCGGGGTCTTCACTGTCGCCGCCGAACTCGGCTTCGCCGCCGAGCAGATCGTCAGCGGGCTGGCCGCCTACCGTGGCGCGCTGCGGCGGCTGGAGCTCAAGGGCGACGCCGACGGCGTGCGGGTGCTGGACAGTTACGCACACCACCCGACCGAGGTGGCGGCCGACCTGCGGGCGGCGCGGGACATCGCCGAGGGAGGGCGGGTCATCGTGGTCTTCCAGCCGCACCTGTTCAGCCGGACCCGGATCTTCGCGGCCGGGCTCGGCCAGGCGCTGGGCCTCGCCGATGAGGTGCTCGTGCTTGACGTGTATGCCGCCCGGGAAGATCCCGAGCCCGGTGTGAGCGGGGAACTCGTCGCTGCCCGGGTGCCGGGGGCGCGGGCCCGCTACCTGCCGGACCCGGTCGAGGCGGTCAAGGCCGTGGCGGCCACCGGCAAACCAGGGGATCTCGTGCTCACCATGGGGGCCGGCGACGTCACCAGGCTTGGCCCGCTCATCGTGGCGGCGCTTCGCGCCCGGGCTGGGGAGGCCAGATGAACAGGCAGCTGAGCGGCCAGCTCAGTGCCCACGCGGGCACCCCGCCGCAACGCACGCAGCCGGGCGGGCCGCTCAGTGGCCGCGCGGGCGGGCCACCGGGCGGCCACCGTCACACCCCGTGGCGGGCGGTCTTCTTCGCGCTCGCCATCACCGGGATCATCGCCGGGGCCGGCTGGGCCCTGCTCGGTTCGCGGTTCCTGGTCGTGCGCTCGATCCAGGTGACCGGCACGCACCTGGTGCCGCGGGCCGAAGTGCTGGCCGCGGCCGGCATCCCGGAGGGACTTCCGCTGATCCGGGTTAACACCGCCGCAGTGGCCCACAGCGTCGCGCAGATCACGCAGATCGAATCCGCGCACGTAGCCCGGGCGTGGCCGGACGGGGTGACGATCTCGGTGCGCGAGCGCACGCCGGTGCTCGCCGTGGCCAGCGGCGGCGGGTACCAGCTGATCGACCGGTTCGGCGTGCCGGTGGAGCAGGTCGCCCGGCTTCCGGGGCAGGTGCCACGGCTCACGATGCCCGCGGGATCACCGGCGGCGGGGGCCGGGTCGGTGGCGGCGCTGCGGGGCAGCCCGGCGGTGTATGCGGCGGCCGGGGTGCTGCGCGAACTGCCCGCGAGCATCGGCCGCCAGGTTACCGAGGTGGCCGCGCTGGACGCGTCCGATGTGACACTTACGCTCGGCGACGGGATCACAATCGTGTGGGGTGGCACGGACCGGCCTGCTGAGAAGGCAAAAGAACTCAGCGTGCTGATGCGCACCCACGCTCGCAGCTATGACATCAGTGCCCCGGAGACCGCAATGACCGGCGGGTAGTCGACGGGCCGCGGGTTCGTGCTGCTCGCGACACGCCGGGCCAGTTCGTGCGTGGTTAGTTGACCACAGTGCCATGCAACTCTACTGTCCCTATCAATCGCCAGGATGATATAACTCTAAATCTCAAGTTGAGAGTGAGGTTTCGATTTACTGGAAATCTCGGGAAATTGCCCAGCTGACGCTATGGGGGAAGTATTTCGGCAGTGTTGGTTAAAAGCAGCAATGTTGGCTAAACAGCAGAGCGCTGAGATGGTAGTTTCCCGAGGTTAGCACCCTCACCGGCCGTCAAAAAAGGCGGCCAGGAGAACGATATAGGAACACGACAGAGGCAAACGAGCGGAAAGGGCCCTCCTCGTGGCAGCACCGCAGAACTATTTGGCGGTCATCAAGGTGGTCGGTATCGGCGGGGGTGGCGTCAATGCCGTGAACCGGATGATCGAAGAGGGACTCAAAGGCGTTGAGTTCATCGCGATCAATACGGACGCGCAGGCGCTTCTCATGAGCGACGCGGACGTGAAGCTTGATGTCGGGCGGGAACTGACCCGCGGGCTCGGGGCGGGCGCCAACCCTGAAGTTGGCTCCCGCGCCGCTGAAGACCATCGTGAGGAGATCGAGGAGGTCCTCAAGGGGGCCGACATGGTCTTCGTCACGGCGGGGGAGGGTGGCGGTACCGGCACCGGCGGGGCGCCCATAGTCGCCAACGTGGCCAGGTCGCTTGGCGCGCTCACTATAGGCGTGGTCACCAGGCCGTTCGGTTTCGAGGGAAAGCGCAGGGCGGCACAGGCCGAACTGGGCATCGAGCGTTTGCGCGCCGAGGTGGATACCCTCATCGTCATCCCGAACGATCGCCTGCTGTCGATCTCGGATCGCAATGTGAGCGTGCTGGACGCTTTTAAAGCCGCCGACCAGGTGCTGCTCTCTGGTGTCCAGGGAATTACCGACCTGATCACCACACCCGGGCTGATCAACCTGGACTTCGCCGATGTGAAATCGGTGATGTCGGGCGCGGGCTCGGCGCTTATGGGAATCGGCTCGTCGCGGGGAGATGATCGCAGCGTGGCGGCGGCGGAGATGGCGATCTCGAGCCCGCTGCTTGAGGCCAGCATCGACGGCGCGCATGGCGTCCTGCTGTCCATCCAGGGCGGGTCTGACCTCGGCCTCTTCGAGATCAACGAGGCGGCCCAACTGGTCGCCAACTCGGCGGCCTCAGAGGCCAACATCATTTTCGGTGCGGTCATCGACGACGCCCTGGGCGACGAGGTCCGGGTCACGGTGATCGCCGCCGGCTTCGACGAGGGGGGCAGCAGGCGGGTGCGGCCGCTGCGGACTGCCTCCGCCCAGCCGGCCGGAGGCAGCGCCGGGATCACCGCCGCGGGTTCCGCGGCCGCCGGTTACCAGTCGGCCGCGCTGGCCGACGCCGCCTCTCACGAGGTGCCCGTCACGGCGGGCGCAGGGACGGCTGGCCTGGCCACGTCGGGGGAGGAGTTCTCCTTCTCGGTGCCGGAGCGGTCGGCGGCCTCACCCACGGCAGACGCGCCCGGTGAGCAGGACGGCGGGACCGACAGCATTCCTCCGCCCCGCCCCGAGAGTGGCACCGGGTCAGTCGGCCCGGCCCGGCCGCGCCCGGATGCCGCTGCCGCGGCGCGGGTATTCGACGCGGCGACCACGCGGCGCCGGTCGGTGGTATTCGAAGAAGACGACGATCTCGACGTTCCCGACTTCCTTAAATGAGCGTGGCGGCTGCGGGGCGGCTCGGCCCGGCCGCGGGCCCGGCGGCCGTCGCGTTCGAGTTCGCACCGGGGGTGGGTGCCGCCTTCACGGGCCGCTCCGGGGGGGTCAGTTCGCCGCCCTACGACACGCTGAACATGAGCGGCGCCGTGGGCGACGAGCCCGCCGCGGTGGCACAGAACCGGCAACGGGTGGCGGAGGCCTGCGCTGTCACGGAGTCCAGGCTCACCTGGATGCGTCAGGTGCACGGATCACGGGTCGGCTACGCGGGTGACGGCCCGTCCGGCCAAGAGGTCGATGCGATCTTCAGCGACGTGCCCGGGCTGGTCCTTGGCGTGCTGGCGGCCGACTGTGCGTGCGTGCTGCTGGCAGATCCGCACGCCCGGATCGTCGGCGCGGCCCACTCTGGCCGTGAGGGAACGGCCGCCGGGGTGGTGGCCGCCCTGGTCGCGGCGATGGCCGGGGCGGGCGGCGACCCGGCCCGGATGCGCGCGCTGATCGGCCCGGCTATCTGCGGCGGCTGTTACGAGGTCTCGGCGCAGGTGCGGGACAGGGTGGCGGCTGCCGTCCCCGAGACGGCCTGCCGCACCCGGCGCGGCACGCCGGGGCTGGACCTCAGGGCCGGGATCACGGCGCAACTGGCCAGCGCCGGGGTTATGCAGGTGGCTAACGATCCGCGATGCACCGCCGAGACGCCAGATCTGTACTCTTTCCGCCGCGATGGGCGCACCGGGCGGTTCGCGGGCCTCATCTGGCTGGCGGCATGATGGCCGGGTGAACGACGGTCCGCCGCCTGTGCCGGCCAGCCGGAGCGCCGAGCTGGCCAGGCGGCTTGCTGAGGTGCGCGGCCGTATCGCGGCGGCATGCCAGGCCGCGGGCCGCAGCCCCAGGGAAGTCACCCTGATCGCCGTCACCAAGACCTTCCCCGCCTCCGATGTTCGCCTGCTCAGCGCCCTGGGGGTACGCGATGTCGGGGAGAACAGGGACTCAGAGGCAGCGCCGAAGGCGGCCCGATGCGCCGACCTGCAACCCCCGCTCACCTGGCACTTCGTAGGCCAGCTGCAGACCAACAAATGTGCCAGTGTGGTCTCGTATGCCGCCGTCGTGCACTCGGTGGACCGGTTGCGGCTGGTCCGGGCGCTTGGCGCGCAGGCACGCCGGGCTGACCGCATCGTCTGCTGCCTGGTTCAGGTCAGCCTCGACGGGGATGCCCGACGCGGGGGCGCGGTAGCCGCGCAGGTGCCGCGGATCGCCGACGCCGTGGCGGATGAGCCGGGCCTGGTGCTGGGCGGGGTGATGGCCGTCGCGCCACTGGCCGCCGCGCCGTCCGCCGCGTTCGGGACGCTGGCCGAGATATCCGCCACGGTCAGCGCGGCCCACCCGGAAGCGGCCATGATCTCTGCGGGAATGAGCGGTGACCTGGAAGAGGCCATCGCGGCCGGCGCGACACACGTGCGTGTCGGTACGGCGTTGCTCGGCGGCCGTCCGGCCTCCGTCCGGTAATGTCCGTCGCAGCGGGGCTGCTGCGGACAGTGATGACGGAGGGCTGAAGGATGGCCAGCGCGATGCACAAGATGGCGGTCTACCTCGGCCTTGTCGAGGATGACCACCGGTACGAGGATGGCTACGACTCCTATGAGGAGGAATACCAGGAGTACGACGAGCCGGATGACCCCGAGGCCGACGGCGACCGTCCGGCTGGGCGTTCCGTCCGCGCGGAGTTGATCCCGGATGCAGGTCAGCCACCGCCAGGACGCGACATGACCGCGACCGCCCAGGCTACTGATCTTGCCCGTATCACGACGTTGCACCCGCGCACATACAATGAAGCTCGTACCATCGGAGAGCACTTTCGCGAGGGCACCCCGGTGATCATGAACCTGACCGAGATGGTCGACAGTGATGCCAAGCGGCTCGTCGACTTTGCCGCAGGGCTGATCTTCGGGCTGCACGGGAGCATCGAGCGAGTGACGAACAAGGTGTTCTTGTTGTCCCCGGCCAACGTCGAGGTGACGGCCGAGGACAAGGCGCGCATGGCCGAGAGAGGCTTCTTCAACCAGAGTTAGGCGTTCCAGTAGTCTGACGCTCAGCAGTTTGACGCTCAGCAGTTTTGACGCTCAGTGACGAGCCGACAGCAACGGCACCCGCGGTGATCATCCCGGCGTCCGTGAAGGCAGGGCAGGGATGTGGGGATAGTAAAGATCATTTTGTTTTACGTGCTCTCGATCTACCTGGTGATTCTCCTGGGGAGGCTGATCTTCAGCTGGATCCAGACTTTCTCGCGGTCCTGGACGCCCAGCGGTCCCTTGCTGATCGTCGCCGAGGTGGTCTTTACCGCGACTGACCCGCCACTGAGATTCCTAAGGCGGTTCATTCCTGCGGTCAGGCTCGGTAGTGTGGCCTTGGACCTCAGCTTCATGGTGCTCTTCTTCGTGGTCATTTTCGCGATGCAGGCCGTGACGCTGCTGTGATCGGGTAACGTCCGACAGGAACACAGTCCAGGCGTGCCGAGGAGACGAGATGCCACTGACGCCCGCGGATGTGCGGAACAAGCAGTTCAGTACCACCAGGCTCCGGCCCGGCTACGACGAGGAAGAGGTAGACGCTTTCCTCGACGAGGTGGAGGTCGAGCTAGACCGGCTGATCCAGGAGAACGAGGAACTCCGGGCGAAGCTGTCTGAGAGCCTGCGCGGGGGCAAGGTACCGATGTCCGCGCTCAGTTCTCCTCTGGCCGACCCAGCGCCCGAGTTGATGGCTCCCGAGCCTCCGCCGCGCCCTGAGCTGGCACGTCGGCCTGAGCCCCAGATGATGGGCATGCCGCCGGTCGAGGACAACATGGACACGGCCGCCCGCGTCCTGGCCCTGGCCCAGCAGACGGCAGATCAGGCGATCGCCGACGCCCGGCGCGAGGCCGACGAGACGCTGGGCCGCGCCCGCCGCGAGGCCGAAGACCTCCTGGGCAAGGCCCGGCGCCAGGCCGAGCAGATCACCAGCGACGCCAGGGCCAGGGCCGAGAGCCTTGAGCGTGACGCACAGGAGCGGCACCGCCAGGCCATGGGTTCGCTGGTGCAGCAGCGCGAGGAACTCGAGCGGCGGGTGGACGACCTGCGCGCGTTCGAGCGCGAGTACCGCAGCAGGCTCAAGGCGTACCTGGAAGGCCAGATGCGCGACCTGGAGGCGGGAGCGACCGACAGCGGGACATTCCCATCCATGAACACCGGGCCTCAGCCGGTCTCCGCGGGCATTCCGCGGCTGGAGTCCCGTAACGGTGGCCAGCCCGCAGTGGCTGGCGCCTACGCCGGGGCCCCGGAGTCTGTGCCGCACTCCGGAGGATTCCACCCGGCCGATGGCCCAGCGCACGACCACCGTTAGGCCGCACGCCGCTAGGCACACTAGGCAGCAGGGCTTTACCCGTCTCGTTACCCGTACGGCCCGTGGAGAGCGCATGTGATCCGGTTCAGCGCTCTCCTCGTTGCCGTTGCGATCGTCGTGCTCATCTCGGGAGTCGTCGCCAGCAGTTTGCTGCTGGTGTACGTGTCGGTAGGCATGTGCGCCATCGCGATGTTGCTGCTCGCAGGGGGCGTGCTCCAGCATCGCAAGGAGATCTTCGGTACCGGCGGTGCGGTGGCGCCGGCTGGCCCGCAGGGCGCCTTTCCCGAATCTCAACTGGCTCAGCTGGCCAGTAGTTCTGTGCCACTCGTCCGCGCCGCAGAGTCCGCCGCTGGCCACCCACCGACCGGGCAGATGGCCGGATCGGGGCTCAGGTCGGAGCGGCCAGCCACTGGGTGGGACACGACCGGGCGGGCGGTGCCGCCCGGAGGGCGGCCGTCAGCGCGACGGGCATCGGGCGGACGACCGCCGGCGCGCGAATCGGCGGGCGGCCCCCCGTCGGGGAAGCCAGGGGGACGAGATCCCGGGCGCCCGGCCGGGCCGCCCAGGCACCGCTCCGGTGACCCCTTCTGGCCGCGTGTGAGCGACGACCCGGGCCCGGGTGCCGTACGCGACACCGGCGCGGCCGCACGTCCAGACACCGGCGCGGCCGCCCGTCCAAGAGCCGAGGATCCGCAGCCCCCGGGGCCGCCGTCACCCGACACAGCCCGGGCCGAGGACCAGCGCTACGGTTCGCGGCCCCCTGCGGCGCCGGGTGCTGGCTCGCGGCCCGCTGCCGGCTCGCGGCGGGCCGAACCGCCGTGGCCCGGGCCGGTTCAGCGCCCCCCGGCGGATGAGACTGTCAGGAAGTTTCCTCCGCCGCCGTCGGGTTCGCCGCCATCTGGATCCCCGCCATCCGGGCCGGCGCCTGAATCCGCCGACCCGTGGGCCGCCGGTGGCGCCTGGTCCGCGCCCGCCCCCTGGCGTTCGGAGATCCGGCAACCAGCAGCCGATCAGGAGCGTACTGCGGAATCACCGGACAACCGCGAGCGGCGAGAGGCGCACCCGGCAGTCCCGGCCGACCCGGGCATGCCCACCGGGTCGGCGGGTCCGGAGGCCGCTACGCCACGGGCGGAAGCAGAGCCGGGCCGGCCCACCGGCGCCGATGGTGCCGCTGGCGATGCCGTCCAGGCCGGAGCCGTGGCTGGCGCCGCTGCTGAGCCAGGGGTGGCCAACGATGCTCATGTGGCTGATGAAAAACACGTGGCTGATGACAAAGACGACGCCGCGCCGCCGAGAAACGGTGTCGATCGCTCGTCAGCTGAGCCTGCTGAGCCGGCCGGGGGCGCTGGCGCCGACGCGCGCTCCGGAGGCGCTGGGTCTGCTCAGGCTGGGTCCGCTGATTCGATTTCCGTTCAGGATGCTGAGGCCACTGGCTTCGCTGAGGCCGCTGGTTCCACTGAGGCCGCTGAGGCCGCTGGTTCCGCTGAGGCCGCTGGTTCCGCTGACGCCGCTGGCTTCGCTGACGCCGCTGGTTCCGCTGAGGGTGCTGGTTCCGCTGGTTCCGCTGAGGCCGCTGGTTCCGCTGAGGGCGGTACTGATTTCGCTCAGGATGCTGTTTCGCCTGGGTCCGCCGGGTCCGTGGCGCAAGCTGATCGTCCTGAGCGTCCCGGTGCTGGCGCGACTGACGAGGATGATGACGATGCTGAGGCCGCCGTGGATGCGCCAGCCCGTGGCCCGGCAGGCGTCGAACCCGGCGAGCCTCCAGTGAAGGCCGCCGCCGTCGGCCCGGATGTGGACGTCACGGTGGTGCCGGGTGTCTCCCGGTATCACCGCAGCGAGTGCATCCTCATCAGGTTCCTCGGTCCGGATGATCTCGAGATCATGACGAAGCAGGCGGCCGAGAGCGATGGCTGCGTGCCCTGCCGTGCCTGCCAGCCCGACAAGCCATCCACAGACGCCTAGCCGCGGCCCAGGGCCGGCCCCAAGCCAGGGCCACTCAGCCACCGCAACGACACCAAAGCGCCTCCCGGCGTCGTCAGAACGACACCAAAGCGCCTCCCGGTGTCGTTGGCGGCGGGGCGACGCGCATCCAGGAAGTCGGCGGATCAGGCGCGGCGGAGCCAGAAAGCCAGCCCCAGGTCCTGGTCGGCGTGTTCATGGAGGACTGCCCCAGCGGTCTCAGCCGGCCCCGCCGCCCCGCCGCCCACGCCCGGGTCAGGCTCACCGGCGCTGAATTCGACCGCAAGCACCTCACTCGCGATCAACGACGCGTGCTCCGTCAGCGCCGCGGCGAGTTCGGGGTCTGAGGCCCGCCACCACAACCGTATGCGGTCGCTGACATGCAGGCCGTCGTTCTTACGCGCGTCCTGTACCAGCCGGATGACCTCACGGGCCAGCCCTTCCCGGCGTAGCTCGGGAGTGATGGCCACCTCAAGCGCGACGGTCTCGCCGCCTTCAGTCGCCACCGTCCAGCCCGACCGCGGCGTCTGGGTCACGATGACCTCGTCCGGTCCGAGCACCACGGGGGCGCCATCAACGATGACAGAGACCTCTCCTGCCGAACGCATCGTCGCCGCGACTGCCGCCGGATCGGCCGCGGCAAGGGCCTGCGCCACGGCCGGGGTCGCCTTGCCGAACCGGCGGCCGAGGGCCCGGAAGTTCGGCTTGACCACGTGATCCACGAGATCGTCCCCGACCGTGGTCAGCGTGTCGAGTGACCGCACGTTCAGTTCCTGGGCAATTTCGGCACGCAGTTCTGGCGCGAGGTCGGCGAAACCCGCTGCCGCGACAAGCGCCCGGGGGAGCGGCTGCCGGGTCTGTACCGACGCGGCGGCACGAGCCGACCGGCCGAGCTCCACCAGCCGCCGGGTAAGTGCCATCTGCGCCGAAAGTTTCCGGTCGATCAGCGCATGGTCGGGCTCGGGCCAGGCGGCCAGGTGCACCGAGTCCGGTTCGTCCACGGACCGGAGCACGCCCCACACATAGTCGGTCAGGAACGCCGCGATAGGGGCCATCAACCGGGTGAGCGTATGCAGGCACTCATACAGGGTGGCGAAGGCGGCAGCGCCGTCTGGCCCGGCCGGGCCCTCCCAGAACCGCCGCCGTGACCGGCGTACGTACCAGTTGGACATGTCGTCGATGAACCCGGCGAGCCTGCGGCCAGCCGCGGCCGTGTCGAATTCTTCCAGTGCGTCCGTGACATCCGCGGTGACGGCGTGCAGCTCACTGAGCACCCAGCGATCCAGCAGGGGCCGGGCGGCGGGCGGCGGGGCACCGGCCGCGGCCGGGTCCCAGGCGGCGGAATGCGCGGCCGCCGCGTTGGCGTAGAGCACCAGGAACGAGACGGTGTTCCAGTAGGTAAGAAGCACCTTGCGGACGATCTCATCGAGCGCGCCGGCGCCGATCCGCCTGGTGGACCACGGCGAGCCCGCGACGGCGAAGAACCAGCGGACGGCGTCCGCGCCGTGCGCCTCCATGAGCGGCATCGGCTCGAGCACGTTGCCTAGGTGCTTGCTCATCTTGCGGCCCGTCTCGTCGACGACCAGGCCGAGGCAGACCACGTTCTCGTAGGAGGACCTGCCGAACACCAGGGTGCCGACGGCCATCAGGGAGTAGAACCAGCCCCGGGTCTGGTCGATGGCCTCGCAGATGAACTGCGCGGGGTAGCTGCGCCCAAACTCTTCCGTGTTGTGCCGCGGCGCGCCGAGCCGGGCGAACGGCATCGACCCCGAGTCGTACCAGGCGTCGATAACCTCAGGCACCCGGCTGGCGGGCTCGCCGCATTCGCGGCAGGCGATCACGACGTCGTCCACGTACGGCCGGTGCGGGTCCAGGTCGTCAAGGACCATGCCGGCCAGCTCGCTCAGATCGTCCAGCGAGCCGACACAGGTCAGGTGCTGCTCCGCGCACTCCCAGATGGGCAGCGGGGTGCCCCAGTACCTGGTCCGGGACAGCGCCCAGTCCACGTTGTTACGCAGCCACTCGCCGTACCTGCCGTGCTTGATGGTCGGCGGCTGCCAGTTGGTCCGCTCGTTCTCGGCCAGCAGCTGGTTCTTGATCTGGGTGGTGCGGATGTACCAGGACGGCAGCGCGTAGTAGAGCAGCGGGGTGCCGCATCGCCAGCAGTGCGGGTAGCTGTGCTCGTACATCTCGGTGTGGAAGAGCAGGCCGCGATCGGCGAGGTCGGTGACGATCAGCGCGTCAGCGTCCTTGAAGAACATCCCGCCGACGAGCGGCACGGAGTCCTCGAAATGCCCGTCCGGCCGGATCGGGTTCACCACCGGAAGCCCGTGCAACCGGCCCGTTTCCATGTCGTCCGCGCCGAACGCGGGCGCCATGTGCACCAGGCCGGTGCCGTCCTCGGTGGTGACGAACATCCCAGGCACGACCCGGTGCGCGTTGGGGATCTCGATCAGGTCCAGCGGCCGCCGGTAGGTGGCTCCCACCAGATCTGCGCCGGTCACCCGGGCCACGGTGTGCCAGCCTTCGCCGAGCACGTGCGGGACGCGCTGCTCGACGACCACGACGGTGTCGCCGCTGCCTGGCTTGCGGGCGATCGCGTAGGTCTCGTCAGGGTGCACGGCCACGGCGGTGTTGGACACCAGCGTCCACGGCGTGGTGGTCCAGACCAGCAGGTCGGCGTCGGCCAGCAGGGGGTTTGCTCGCTCGGGCAGGCTGGTCAGCGGGAACCGTACCGTCACCGAGGGATCAGCGACGGTCTGGTATACGTCGGGCTGGCCCATCTCGTGGTCGGAGAGCGGCGTCTCGCAGCGCGGGCAGTACGGGCTGATCCGGAAGTCCCTGACCAGCAGCCCCTTGTCGAAGATGACCTTGAGCGACCACCAGACCGACTCGATGTAGCTCGGGTCCATGGTCCGGTAGGCCCGGGACAGGTCGATCCAGTAGCCGAGCCTGGTGGTCATCTCCTCGAACGCGTCCACGTGGCGCAGCACCGACTCACGGCACCGGGCGTTGAACTGCGCCACCCCATATGCCTCGATGTCCTTCTTGCCGGACAGGCCAAGTTCCTTCTCCACCGCCACCTCGACTGGGAGCCCGTGGCAATCCCAGCCGCCCTGTCGCGGTACGTGGAAACCCTGCATGGTCTTGAAGCGCGGGAAGACGTCCTTGAAGACCCTGGCCTCGATGTGATGCACGCCGGGCATGCCGTTGGCGGTCGGCGGCCCCTCATAGAACGTCCAGCGCGGACCGGCGGCGGTGGCGTCGAGGGAGCGTTCGAAGACCTTCCCGTCCTGCCAGCGGGCGAGCATCTCGTGCTCCAGCGCGGGCAGGTCGATCGTCGCGGGCAGGTCCGGGAACGAACGGACGCTGCCCGCCGCGCGCGGCTCGGCTGGCTGCGGTCCGGCTGGCTGCGGCGACGCGGCGTCTGGTTCGGCTGGCTTCGACATGGTGGCAGGCCTCCTGCGGGGCGTCGCGCAGGCGGTCGTGGTGCCCGTGCGAACGGCTTCGCTGGAGGGACGAGGCTCACCGGTGGCGGCCCCGCGGTACCACCCTCCTTGGCCGCGGCGACCCGCCTGGCGCGGGACCACGGCCCTCTCACTGTCCTGCGGCCGGTTCTACTGAGCGCGGGGCCACGCCTGGCCACGGCTGTTCTTCCGGCAGTTCCGGGGTGATCTGGTCCGCTGGGCCTGCCCCGGGCTCCCACCATCCCCGGGTCGCTCCTAGCCGCGGTCAACGGCAGCTGTCCCCATCAACACCTTTGCAGAGCCTCAACGATAGTCGACGGTCAGGCCAGGAGCAGAACCGTTTTAGCCCGGCCTGCCGGTCGCCGGAATGATTGATCGGCGCGGATGTGTTTGCAGACGGAGGGGGCAGCGCCTTATCCTCCTGTGACTGCTCGCACTCAAGATCAACTCCGGTGCAGTCATTATTCCTCGACACTCGCTGAGAGAGGGGCCCGGCATGACCGCAGCCGCGCGTTCGGGTGCCGCCGCTCTTCCGGTCCGGCCAGGCGAGAAGCCCTGGACCGAAGCGGAGCTGGCCAAGGTCCGCAAGGAACTCGAGGGGGAGCTTGCCGGACTGCGGGCGGACATCTCCAGGGCCGAGTCCGAGATCGCCGAGCGGCTCGGTGACGCGGTGGGTGACGCTGGCGACGATCAGGCGGATGCGGGCGCCAAGACCTTCCAGCGGGAACATGAGCTTGCCCTGACCCAGAACGCCAGGGACCTGCTGCTGCAGAATGAGCGCGCGCTGGCCAGGATCGATGCGGGGACCTACGGTGTCTGCGAGTCCTGCGGGCAGCCCATCGGAAAGGCGCGCCTGCAGGCATTTCCCCGTGCGACCCTGTGCGTGTCATGCAAACAGCGTGAGGAAAGACGCTGACCGGGATGCCCGACGCGCCCCCGGAGCAAGGAGATCCGCCCGTGCGCGGAGTGCACGGAAACGACTCAGTGCACGGAGTGCACGGAAAGGACCTGGTGCACGGAGTGCACGGAGACCACCCAG
>OBLW0100002087.1_pt1 | contig 16287 bp, 15 predicted proteins | sample 1520161 | NCBI WGS metagenome assembly OBLW01 (sample SAMEA3539309, study PRJEB22396) | soil metagenome | biome: tundra; feature: field; material: soil | place: USA | collected 2010-05 | depth 0.15 m | reverse complement strand
GCCGCACTTGCACTCCCAGTTGCCGATCGCGTAGTCCACAAAATCGAGCTGCGAGATGCCGCGAAAATCAGTAATTGGAAATACAGAGACAAAAACCGACTGCAGGCCCGAGTCATCGCGCTCGTTTGGCAGTTTGTCCATCTGCAGGAATCGCTCGTAGGAGCGGCGCTGCACTTCGATCAGGTTAGGAATCTGGGTTGCGGTTGGGATCTTGGAAAAATCGAGCCGGCTGCGAATCGCGCGCTTCTCGTTGGGCATGCTTCACTCCTGAGGCTCGTCACACCAGGCCGCTCTGGGGCGGCGCCGGGCCAGCACCTGAGTCTCGGGGCGCCGGCAAATTACGGTAAGAAATCGAATACTGGATTGGCGCACTTCGCATCCAACCCCACCGAGGGCTCCAACTAGCCAGCATCAGGCCGTTGGCGCTCCGGTATTTCCTTGTTGCCAAGCATCCCGCGAGCGAATCGCGTTACGAAAGCGTGCCTGGAGGCATTGCGGCTTGTAAGGTAGTGCGCTACACTGCGCACAATTCGAGAAGCAAGCGTGCAGGTAATGAACTTGGTACGTCTCTGCACTTATCAGGTAGATTTTGCCGGAAAAGGCCCTATCTGCCGTGGTCCGGAGACACGAAATGCCCGCAAGGACGCAATTCCTCACGAGCGCGGCTAGTTGCCTGTGCCCCCATCCGAATTCTTTTGCCTGTTCTCGCCGATCCCAAAGCTCGCTTCTGCCGCTCGCCCGCCAGCTACCGTCATCGTCAACGGAGATCCGCCTATCCCATTGACACTAGAGCACTTGATTCCTGCATCTGCTGCCGTCGGAGTGCTTGGCACTGCTCCAACCCTTAGATGCTTAGCGTGCTCTGTTGCTTTATCTCAAAGCGCGCCGACCGGTTCCGCCCACTCCTGAGGAAAACCAAAATTAGACGAAAAGACGCGCAACGACTATCGTAGCGCGTCCCGGCGATTCTTGCAAGTCACGTGCCAATTACTTGATTTCGACGGTGGCCACACCTTCAAATTTCTTTTTGATGGCCTCGGCCTCATCCTTGGTCGCGCTCTCCTTCAGAGCCTTGGGAGCCCCATCGACCAGGTCCTTGGCTTCCTTCAGTCCGAGCGAGGTGACTTCGCGAACCGCCTTGATGGTGTTGATCTTGTTCGCGCCGGCATCCTTCAGAATGACCTGGAATTCGGTCTTCTCTTCAACCGCCGGAGCCGCCGCTCCTGCACCGCCGCCCGCAACCGCAACCGGGGCCGCCGCAGCTGCCGATACACCAAGCCGCTCTTCCAGCTTCTTCACCAGCGCCGCCGCTTCCAGCAGGCTCAGGCTGACAATTTGCTCTTCCAACTGTGCGAGATCCGCCATTTTCTTCTCCATTCAGAATTCGTGTGAATTGGTTATCCAGCCAACACCCTGGTCCAAAAATCCGCCCACGCAGTGGGAAGTTTCCGATGCGCCAGACCCGCGCACTTCCTGCCTGCCTTTACCGCCAAAACTCCGAAGACAAGTCCACAGTTCTTAGTTCGTAGTTCGTAGTTCGTAGTTCTCAGTTTTCCTCGCAATACGCGGGCATCAACAACAACTGTGAACTAAGAACTCTGAACTACCGGCGCCGTTACGCGGCGCCGGCGAACTTTTCTTTCTCCACACCCTGCCCCAGCACGACTGCTAAATCGCGTCCAGTCGCGTTGATCACAGTGGCCAACCGCTGCGCCGGCGCATTGATAAGGAACAGAAGCTTTGCAAAGATCTCTTCCTTACCCGGCATCGTTGCCAGGGCCTTGACCTCTTCAACGGTCAGAAGCTTGCCATCGACAATGCCCAGCTTGAACTGGAACTCAGCGTTTTCGCCGACCCACTTAGCAAAGCCCTTAGCCAGCGCGACCGGATCACCTGAAGTGAACGCGACAGCGCTCACACCCTTCAACCCCTTCAGCGCGCCCTCAACCTTGGTGCCCTCGCCGGAAATGGCCGCGAGCTTGTTCTTCACCACGCGGTATTTGCCGCCCGACTCGCGCACCACCTTGCGCAGCGCAAAATCCTGCGCCACGGTCAGCTTGTTGAACGTGCCGATAATCGCTGTCGTCGAAGTCTCCAGCTCTTTTGCCAGCGTCTGGACCTTCTCCGTCTTTTTCCCTCTAGAAATTGCCATGTCTTCGCTCCGCTACGACAGGGATCAGGGAACAGGGAACAGGGATCAGGGCTTCTACTTCCTTGCCTCTACAATCCGTGTCGCGCGCTCCGTTATCCCTCTTTCCATTCCCTCGACGGGTAAATGCTTGAAATCCTGCGTCAACCTGTTCGTTTCGGGAAGGGCACACCGCTAATCGCGACGCAGGTTCCCTACTCCCTGTTCCCTGTTTCTCAGTGCTTGCCCGCCGCGTCCGCCACTGCCGAATCCAGCGGCACACCGGGCCCCATCGTCGAGCTCAGCGTGACGCTCTTGATGTACTTGCCCTTCGCCGCCGAGGGCTTCGCGCGCACAATCGAGGTGATCACCGTGGTCGTGTTATCGATCAGCTTTTGCGGATCGAAGCTCAGCTTACCCACAGGCACATGCACCAGGCTGGTCTTATCGGCGCGAAACTCCACCTTGCCGGCCTTGATCTCTTTCACCGCCGCAGCTACATCCTGCGTCACGGTGCCCGTCTTAGGGTTAGGCATCAGGCCTTTCGGTCCAAGCACCTTGCCCAGGCGACCCACTACCTTCATCATGTCGGGCGTTGCGATCAGCGCGTCGAAGGCCGTCCAGTTCTCTTTCTGGATCTTCTCGACCAATTCCTCGCCGCCCACAAAATCTGCTCCGGCTTCCTGCGCTTCCTTCTGGCGGTCGCCCGTAGCAATCACGGCCACCGTTTTCGTCTTGCCCAATCCGTGCGGAAGAACCACAGTGCCGCGCACCATCTGGTCGGCATGACGTGTATCGACACCTAACCTCATGGTCAGGTCGACCGTCTCATCAAATTTTGCGTACTTGACCTGCTTGAGCAGGCTGACTGCTTCAGGCAGCGGATACGCCGGTTTGGTAACAGCGGCGCGCGCCTTCGCAATATTCTTGCTGACTTTTGCCATTCATCCCTCGTCTCCCACCGCTCTTGCCAGCCCGCTCTTTTGGCGGGAACCCCATTTGGCCTGGAATCGCCACGCAACAGAAAACATTGCCCGTGCGGTCAGCACCTAGGTGTTCAAAAGCCGTGGTCGTAGTGACAGCCCGGAAGACACAACCGGGCACATCCATGAAGCATAAAGGATTGGCAGCGGAATTGCAACCGCGCCAGGCCGGCAGGCATTGCGAGGCTCCCCCTCCGAGCTAAACCTCAAACTAACCGGATTGAAAAGCATCTAACTGGCTAGGTAGGGAGGCTGGCGCAGCACAAATGCAGGCGAGCCTCGGAGGCAATGAATGCAGTCACTCAGATTTGCCACAATCGTGGCAGCCGGAACGTTAGCGCTCGCAGCGCCGGCGTTCGCGGCAACAACCGAGCAAGGACAAGGACAGGCCGTGATCACCGTCATGCCGAAAGCCAATGAGGCGGCTGGCATCAACATAGGGCCGCAAAATGTCGAGTTGAAGGTGGACGGCAAGCAGGCGAACGTGACTGATCTTGCGCCGGCAAAAGGGCCGAGCAGCCCGTTAGAGCTGGTGATTCTGATGGATAGCTCCGCCCGTACTTCCCTGGGCACTCAACTCGCAGACGTCGAGAGTTTTGTGAAAGAGATGCCGAATAGCACCAAAATCGCCATCGGCTATATGGAGAATGGACGCGCCGCCATGACCGGCCCGCTATCGTCCGACGCGAACCAGGTGCTCAACGGGCTTCACCTGCCCTCCGGTGCAGCGGGAACCGGGAGCAGCCCTTACTTCTGCCTCTCCGACCTTGCGAAAAACTGGCCGTCGCATGATCCCACAGCGCGCCGCGAAGTGGTGATGATCACCGATGGCGTGGATTACTACAACCTGCGCCTTGACCTCGACGATCCGTACGTGCAAGCGGCGATCGAAGACTCCATACGATCCGGTCTGGTCGTCTACACCTTTTATTGGAAGAACCAGGGCCGCGTCGATCGTTCCGAATATGAGAGCAACGCCGGCCAGAGTCTTCTCTCTGAAGTCACGCAAGCCACCGGCGGCAACAGTTATTGGGAAGGAACCGGCAATCCGGTTTCGTTCGATCCCTTTTTCAAGGATTTGCGGCAGCGCTTCCTGAACCAGTACCGGCTGGGCTTTTCAGCGCCACTGAAAGGCAAACCGCAAATCGAGCGCTTGAGCCTCAAGATTCAGGGCGCGGAAGCCAAGGTGTACGCACCGCAACAGGTCCTTGTGCGTTCTGCGGGCACAAACGCCGGAGAGTAGCCCGTTTCTAAGCAAGCAGAGCATTCGACAACGACCTGCGTGCGGCCTGATGAGAGCACGGTCGCGCGCAGCGGCGAGTTCTAGCGCTTTGCCGCCGTCCTCACACTTGAGGCGAATGGAGCATACGCAGCAGTTCTTTGGGATGAATCGGCTTGGCGATAACCTCGAACGAATAGCCCTCGGCCTGGGCACGGTCCAGCAAGTCTGCGGTCGAGGCCTGGCCGGAAAAGAGAATGACTCTGCAGGCGGGCAGGACTTTCGAGACTTGCATCGCCACATCGATCCCCGAGATCCCGCGCATGATAACGTCGGTCAGCAGCACATCTGGCCGAAACTCCGACGCCTCGGGAACCGCATGCTCACCGCTGAAAACAGCCCTGGCCTCGAAACCGCTCCCATTCAAGATTTGCGCCAGCGTACTCGCAATCATCTGCTCATCATCGACAATGAGGACACGCGGACCTTTAGGCTCGTTCGGCAAAGGGGGGATCCTTATCCTGACTGAGTTGGCTGGCTGCTATAAGGATACCCCGAACTACGGTTGGGATATTCATTGAATGCGCGCCGTTGCACGAAAAAGAGAAAGGACGGTTCGTTTGCGCACAGTTGGCCGAACTGGGCCTCGCTGAAGTTGGCTCCAAATTGAAAGCCAGCCGAAGCTGGCTTCCGAATCACTTCAGCAATCTCTTGAAAAGCCGATCGTTAGTTCCGGCTCCGCATCTTGGAGAGCAGTCGCAGGATCTCCAGATAGAGCCAGACCAGCGTTACCATGATGCCGAAAGCTCCGTACCACTCCATGTATTTCGGAGCGCCGAAGTTCACGCCCTGCTCGATGAAATCGAAGTCCAGCACCAGGTTGAGCGCTGCAATCGCGCAGACAAACAAGCTGAAGACGATGCCGATGGTGCTCCCACCGTTGATTGCAAGAAACTGCACGTGGAAGAAGCCCAGGATCATCTCAGCCAGGTAGAACAGCATGATCCCGCCTGTTGCCGCAACCACGCCGAGCCGGAACTTCTGCGTCACCTTGATCATTCCTGAGCTATAAGCCAGCAGAAGCACGAACAGCGTGCCGAAGGTAAGGCCCACGGCCTGTACGGCTATGCCGGGATAACGAAGATCGAAGATCGCTGAAAGTCCGCCGAGCACCAGCCCTTCCAGCAGCGCGTAAAGCGGCGCCGTCACCGGGGACCACTCCTTCTTGAAAATCGTAACCATCGCTACAACAAAGCCGCCCAGTCCTCCTACGAGCAGATAGGGCGCAATATCGGCCATGTCGCGCGACAACACAAAGAGATGCCAGACCCAGGCCGCAGTGGCCATCGCTAAAACGAGCAGAAGGCCTGTCTTGTTCACGGTGCCGCTGAGGCTCATGCGCGCAGTGGCGTCGATCATGCCGCCATAGCCGCTGCCGGGCAGATTTTGAAACGTCTTGCTGCTCAGGGCCGGATTGGATGTCTTCATTAAAGGCATTTGAATTTCTCCATAAGTACTGTGCGAACCCAGCGATTGGACATGCCAGGGAAGCCTGGGCCGCTGATTCTATTTTAATCGCTACGCATGTCAGGCAGCCCCCCGATGCCCCTCGCGCAAGCAATCTTGGAATGATCCTAGCTTTCGGAGCTGGTTCCTACTTTCGAAATCGAAGAATCGCCGTCATTCTCCCGGAGGGAGAACACGAAAGTAGCCTAGGCTGGATCGTAGCGGAAGCCTGGGACAACATTTCCACCCATATTGTCGCGCCCCGGAGGGCCGCGTCGAAGCTCTCTTGGAGATAGCATCCCGCGAATGCGATTGTCCCGGCTCACCCCATCAAGGCGCAGCCCTTTTCGCCGGCTCGCGAAAACTGCGCTCCACCATGTCGTTGGGATCGGTCGAAACCGGTCCGTTGCGCCACAGCCACCGCATCATGTCAGGCAAAATCGCGCCGCCCATCTTCTGTCCATGCAGGTTCATGCCCCAGGAATAATTCACCTCGTAACCCTTCTGCGTCAGCGCCTTCATCAATCTGACATTCTGGTAGAACCAATCCATGCGCTGATCGTACAGATTTCCGTTCCGCACTCCGCGATTGTCGTTGCGCCCGTCGCACATGAAAATTCGAATGGGTTTTGGGGGGCTGGCCAGAACGCGTTCGGGGTAAACATCGCCGCCCCGCAAATTCACAAAGCTGCCGACAATACTCAACACCTTGCGAAATTGATCGGGCCGCTCCCACGCCACCATAAACGCCGCAATCGCTCCCGAGCTTGTCCCTCCGATCCCATGCTGATCCGGATCGTGCGAGATGTTGTATTCGCTGCAGAGAACCGGCAGCAGTTCTTCCGTAATCACGCGCGCGTACTTGTCGTTGGGCGTGTTGTACTCCGTCGGCCGATTGGTGGTGTGGTCGCCCCACTCCTGTGCATTAGGCTCCGGCTGCTCCGGTGTTCGTCCGGGATTAATGAAGACCGCCAGAATGACCGGAATCTCGCGCCGATAAATCAGGTTGTCAAGAACGTTCTGTGCGCGTACATCGCCGTCAGGATCTTTGAATGCCTGCCCGTCGTTGAAGATCATGAGGCTCGCCGGCACAGCAGGATCGTACTGCGCTGGCACATAAATCCAATAGGTGTGGTGCGTGCCCGGATACACCTCGCTGGGCAACGTAAACGGACCGCGGATTTCGCCTTTGGGCACGCCCTCCTGCGGCATCGAATCCGGCCCGAGCCGGTACTGCGAGTTGGGTGATGGACCGGGCGGCTGCGCCGGTGGAGATTGGGAGAAAAGCGAGGCGAGGACGCCGGACATCGAGACAAAAACTATCGTTGCGCGAATGGACTTCATCCGAAAAGCCTACTCCGCGTTGCCCCATGCGGGAATCTGTCAATTTGAGATTTGCGATAATTGGCGCTACCCCCGTTCGGCACGCTCAGGGACATTCGGAGGTTGCATGCACGGAGTCGCAAAGGATCTTCGCTTCGCGTTTCGCCAGTTGTGGAAAGCGCCCGGGTTCACGTTGACCGTCGTTCTGATGCTGGGCCTGGGAATCGGCGTGACAACCGCGATTTTTTCGCTCATCGAAGGCATTCTGCTGCGGCCTCTTCCCTTCCGCGATCCAGGACGGCTCGTGCTCGTGGGCGATCACCTCGGCAGCAACTCCGGCATCGGCGTGACCGCCCGCGAAATCGCCACCTACGCGCACGCATCGGGCGCCTTTTCCTCGATGGGCGGATTCACTGGCACAAGCTTCGAACTCTCCGGCGGCGCAACTCCCGAAGAAGTTTCTGCCGGGCGACTGACCGCCGGCGTCTTTCCCACCCTTGGCGTTGAGCCAATCCTCGGCCGTGTCTTCACGCAGCAGGAAGACGACGCGAGCGAGCCAGTTGCAGTCATCAGCTACGCCCTGTGGATGAATCGCGATCAGCGCGATCCGAACGTCATTGGCCGTTCCCTTGAACTCAATCGCAAGGTCTATTCGATCATCGGCGTCATGCCGCGCAGCTTTGAGTTCCCCGTCGATAGCGGGCGCCTGAACCAAACCCAGCTTTGGGTGCCCATGAGCCTGACGCCCGATGAGCTATCCGAACAGGCCGCCGGATTCTGGGGATACCGCATCGTCGCTCGCGTGAAAGAGGATGTAAGCGAAGCGGCCGCGGCGCAGGACGCGAGTCGTGTAGCCCAGCAGATCATGCGCAACTTCCCGCCAACCATGTCGACCCTTCGCATCCGCGGCGACGCAAAGCTGCTGCACGAGTGCGTCGTCGGTGAAACCAGGCCATTGCTGCGCACGTTGTTCCTCGCAGTTTCAATCGTCCTCCTAATTGCCTGCGTCAACGTCGCAATTCTTCTCCTGGTCCGGGCCATCCGTCGTCGCCGTGAATACGCCGTCCGGCTTGCGCTGGGTGCGCGGTCGGGCGCAATAGTGCGCGAATCTGTATGCGAAGGCCTTCTGCTCAGTCTTACCGGCGGCATCCTGGGACTGGCGTTTGCTGCAACAGCCCTGCGCATGGCCCTGCATTTTCTGCCTGACTCCATGCCGCGTATCAATTCGATTTCGTTGGATGGCCCCGTCGCGGCGTTCACGTTGCTGCTGGCTCTTGCGACAGGCGTTCTTTGCAGCATCGCGCCCGCATTTGCCGCAGCGCGCACTGACCTGATCGAAAGCTTGAAAGACGGCGTGCGCACCGGTGGAGGCGCGAAGAGCCATTCGTGGCTGCGCTCGACACTCGTCGTCGCAGAGATCGCCATCGCCCTGGTGCTACTCACCACAGCAGGCGCCCTCCTGCGCAGCTATCAAAAAATGCTGGCTATCGATCCAGGTTATCGCGCCGACCACGTGTTAGTCGCTGGCTACCAACTGCCGCTCGACCAATACCCGACCGACGCCTCTGTCAATGCCTTCCACCACGATGTTCTGGAACGACTCTCGCACAAGCCCGGCGTCGTCGCCGCTGCGTTCACCAACATTCTTCCTGCGTCAGACTCTGCGGGAATGTCGGCGTATACGCTCGAGGGCCAATCCGCCACAACCTGGAAGCTGAAGTTCGCGTCCTTCGGCACCATCGAAGGCGATTATTTCCGCTCGCTCGGAATTCCCCTGCTCCAGGGCCGCATGTTCACTGCCGAAGACCGGGCCGACGCGCCGCTCGTCATCATCGTGAATCAATCGATGGCCGAGCACTCGTGGCCCGGCCAAAGCGCACTCGGCAAGCGCATGCATGTCGGTAATCCGAAAAAGGGATTGCCGTGGGCGACGGTTGTCGGCATCGTCGGCAACACAAAAATCGGAGCGCGCGACGAACCCGACTCAGACCAGTGGTTCGCTCCGGCCACCCAGCCGGCCATCCTCTACGGACAAAAGTCCTCGTGGAAGCTCGCTGAATCCGCGGAAGGCTACATCACCCTTCGCTCCGAGCTGCCACCCGACCAGATGCGCGAAACCCTGCGCGCAACAATTGCCGAGATCGATCCATCGCTCGCTTTGCAACACGTCCGCACCATGTCGGATATCGTGTCGGAATCCGAAGCACCGCGGCGGTTCAACACCGGCATCATCTCCGCATTTGCATTGGTCGCGCTCGCTCTCGCCATCACGGGGATATACGCAGTGGTGGCATTTTCCGTCTCGCTGCGTACACAGGAAATCGCTATTCGCATGGCGCTCGGCGCTCAGCGCAAGGGAATCGCGCGGCTCGTTCTCGTCTCCGCGACACGTCTGGCCCTGGTGGGCTGCGCGTTCGGCGTACTCGCATCGTTTGCTGTATCGCAGGTCGTGACCTCGTTTCTTTTTAATGTCACCGCCACCGATCCCGCGATCTATGCCGGAAGTGTGCTGACCATGCTGCTCGTTGCCCTGCTCGCATCGGTGCTGCCGGCGGCCCGCGCGGCCTCCGCCGACCCGATTCAGGCTTTGCGCTCGATTTAGAGATAAGCATCTGAACATGGGATGAAATGCGGTGCCACGACTGAGAACAGTCATAAGAACGGAGTTCACGATGAGAGCAGCCGTATTCGAGTTCAAGTCGGGCAATCGCGAAAAGTGGGTATCGATCGAAGACATCCCGCGGCCCGAGTTGCAGCCCGGTGAAGTCCTCCTGAAGGTGATTGCGTGCGGCGTGTGCCGCACCGATCTGCACATCGTGGAAGGCGACTTACCGCCGATACGGCCGCGTGTGATTCCGGGTCATCAGATTGTCGGCGAGCTGGTGGAGGGCGCGTCGTCTGATTTGCCGATAGGTACCCGTGTCGGAGTCTCCTGGATGGGCGGGGTGGACGGCGATTGTTGGTTTTGCCGTCACGCAATGGAGAACCTCTGCGATCATCCAGTGTTTACCGGTTATTCAGTGAACGGCGGCTATGCGGAGTACGCTGCCGTTCGCGGCGACTTTGTCGTGCCGTTGCCCGATGGGCTGGACGCTTCGCATCTTGCACCTCTCCTTTGCGCAGGCATCATCGGTTTCCGCAGCTTGCGTGTCGCAGGAGTCGAGCGCGGAGAGCGCGTGGGACTTTACGGCTTTGGGAGTTCCGCTTCGTTGGCAATCCGTGTCTTGCAGTCCTGGAACTGCGAGGTGTATGTGCTCACACGCGGCGAAAGTCATCGCAAGGCCGCTGCATCGCGCGGAGCCACCTGGGTTGGAAACGAAGATGCAAAACCGCCGGTAGTGCTCGATCGCGCCATCACTTTCGCGCCGAGCGGGAGGGTGGTAGTGAGTGCACTGGCAGCCCTGCGCAAGGGCGGAGTAGTTGCGATCAATGCGATTCACCTGGATGAGATGCCCGCATTCGACTACGACAAGCTGCTGTGGGGCGAACGCCAGCTGCGGAGCGTGGCCAATATGACCAGGCAGGATGCACGCGACTTCATTGCTCTAACCCGCGAGATCGACTTCAACCCGTCGGTAGTGACGTTTCCGCTCGAGCACGCCAATGAAGCACTCGCGGCGGTGAAGCACGAAACAGAAAATGGATCCTCGGTGATTGTGCTTTAGGAGTGCAACTTTCGTTTTGCAATCTCAAATCGTCCCCGTATAAATGAGGACTATGAGACTTTCCCACTGGGCCTTGTTGTTTGCTCCCTTGTTGCTCTGTTCGGCCATCGGGCCACTTCACGCGCAGGATCTGAATGCCAACTACGCCCGCGATCCCAACCAGCCTATCGATCAGCACTACACCGGCCAGATTCAGAAGTACACCACGGACAAAGCATTCATCTCGCCGCTGGTCGATTATCTGCCCGCCTCGAAGGCCGTGCCCACCCCGGAAAAAGTACTAGGCGACGTATCAGGCGCACCCGATATGCTGCCCTACGCCGAAGACGTGTACAAATACTTCCGCATGCTCGAAGCAGCGAGCCCACGCGTGAAAGTCTTCTCCATCGGCCACACCGAGGAAGGCCGCGAGATGATTGCCGCAGCTATTGCCGACCCGGAACTGCTTGCGGGTGCGAAGGAGAATGACACCCGCCTCGCGCAACTCGCGGACCCGCGCACCATCGGCATGGACGATGCCAAAGCGCGCCCACTGATCGACAAATCGTGGCCGGTATACTACATCACCGGCACCATTCACTCTCCCGAGACCGGCGCGCCGACGGCGCTAATGGAGCTTGCCTACCGCCTCGCCGTTGACGACGCACCCTATATCAAGTACATCCGCTCGCATATGATCGTGCTCATTACGCCGGTGGTGGAAGTGGACGGCCGCGATCGCATGGTCGACATCTATCGCTGGCACAAGGCGCACCCCAATGAGATGTGGCCGCGCCTGCTCTACTGGGGCCACTACGTCGCGCACGACAATAATCGGGACGCCATGGGCATGACGCTCGACCTGACGCGCAACGTGCTCGACACCTATCTGAAGTGGCACGCGCAGGTGCTCCACGATCTGCATGAGTCAGTGCCGTTCCTCTACGACAACACTGTGGGCGATGGTCCATACAACGCATGGGTCGACCCGGCACTCGCCGACGAATGGGCCGAACTCGGCTGGAACAATGTCGCGCAGATGCAAAGCTTCGGCATGCCCGGCGTATTCACACACGGCGACTTCGACACCTGGAGTCCCGGCTACCTGATGTTCCTCGCCGCAATGCACAACGGCATCAGCCGCCTCTATGAAACCTTCGGCAACGGCGGTGCGGATACAGAAAAGCGCATCCTCACACCCGAGGAGTATTCGCGCACGTGGTACCGCCAGAATCCACCACTGCCCATCGTCAACTGGTCGCAGCGCGACAACAACAACTACGAGCAGACGGCTCTGCTGACAACGATTTCGTACTTCTCGCAGCACACCCACCATTTCCTCGAGAACTACTATGCCAAAAGCAAACGCAGTATCGAGAAGCCCACGCTGGAAGGGCCGGCTGCGTATGTGATCCCGCCCGATCCCGCGCAGACCAACCGCACGGTGGAACTCCTGAAGGTGCTCCAGCGGCAACACGTCGAGATACAGCAGCTGACGAGCTCCGCCACGTCCAGCATCCCCGGCGAAAAGCGTACCGACAAGTCCCACGACCAGACCTTCGTCGCAGGCAGCATCGTTGTCCGCATGGATCAGCCATACTCGCGGATTGCTGACGCGCTGCTCGATCACCAGTTCTGGGCTCCAGACGATCCGCAGAAGCACCCCTACGACGACACAGGCTGGTCGTTCACCGATCTATTCCACGTAAAGGTAGTGCGCGTTCCCGATGCGTCGATTCTAAAGGCCACAATGTCTCCGCTCGCCAATCCGGAATCGCTGGCAGGAAAACTCGACGGCACAGGCTCTCTCGTTGCCGTCTCAAACACCGGGCAGGTATCGCTGCTGTCGTTGGTCTACAAGTTGAAAGGTGCAAACGTGCAGGCAGTCGAAAAGCCCTTCGACGCCGGCGACAAAAATTTCCCCGCGGGCTCGCTCCTGATTTCCGGAGTCGCCGATGACCAACTCAAACTCGCTTTGCACGATCTCGCTTTGGACGCCACGCACCTCAGCGTGACGCCGATGGTTGCCGCGCACGCAGTAACCGCGCCGCGCATCGCCATGATGCACACCTGGCTCGCAACCCAGACCGAAGGCTGGTGGCGCTACGCCTTCGATACCGAGGGCATTCCGTTCGACTACATCAGCACGCAAACGGCTGCGAAAGAGGGCGACCTCCGCGCGAAGTACGACGTCATCGTTTTTGCGCCGGTGAGTCGAGCTTCAGCAACGGACATCATCGACGGCCTGCCCATGTGGAACAACCCACTCCCTTGGGCCAAGACCGACCTGACGCCGAATCTCGGCAACACCGACACCACGCCCGACATGCGCCCCGGCCTCGGTTATGACGGCCTCGCCCACCTAAAGAAATTCGTGGAAGAAGGCGGCCTCCTCATCACCTGCGAAGACACAGCGCAATTCGCGATTGACACAGGCCTCGCACCCGGCGTGAGCGTCGCACCGCGCGGAGACGCCCGCGTAGTGGGCTCCGTACTCGACACCGTGTTCGTGAACGCCGAAAACCCCGTCGCCTTCGGTTACGAAAAAAGTGTCCCGGTCATGAGCGCCGCCGGCATGGCCTTCAACGTGAGCAACACGCTGGGCCGCCCCGGCGGGCGCATCCTGATGGACCCCTATGCGGAACGGCCAACCGGGCGCGGCAACCTGGAGGACAGCGACGAGCCGCAAGGGCGCAAGATCGCAGAAGCTGAGGCACTCGAAAAACAGCAACCCTGGCAGGCGCACAAGTTGAATGAAGAACAGACACGCAACAACCCGCTTGTGATCCCCGAAAGTCTGCGCCCTGAAGTGATTCTGCGCTTCACCGACAACAAGGGCCTGCTCCTCGATGGCCTTCTCGACAAGGGCACCTCGATTGCGGAGCATGCCGTGGTCGTGGATGCGCATCTCGGTCAGGGCAATGTTCTGCTCTTCGGCAACAACCCCATCTATCGCGGCGAAACGTTGGGAACCTACGGCCTGGTATTCAACGCGATCCTGAACCACGACCATCTCGCGCACCAGCCTGCACCTGCGGAGAAGAAGTAAGCCAAGCAAGCAACAGTTCGGAGCAATTGGCTCTTTTCGGGGGCCAGCGTTTTGTGTCATGCTGGGACGCATGGGAAGCAAAGACAAAGGCAAGAAAGAGACCAAGAAGGCGCCCAAGCCCAAGCCGAAACCTGAGCCAGGCCGCAAGCGCGAGATGTTCACGCCGACCCCGCCGAAGTAAGGCAGGCGCCAGCTGTCAATGGCCAAGCAAAGCAAGGCCCTCCTGCATCAGGAGGGCCTTCTTGCGTATCGAGTATGGCGCCTACGTGAAAAGGCCCTCGCAACCGGAGGGCTTTTCATTTACGGATTACGCGTTGACGCGGATTAAGCGACGACTTCAATGCCCATCGAACGCGCGGTGCCCTTGATGCTCCTGATCGCCGTCTCAACAGATGAAGCATTCAGATCAGGCATCTTCTGAGTGGCAATTTCGCGCACTTGTTTCTCGGTCACCTTGCCGACCTTGTCCTTATTGGGCGTGCCCGCACCCTTGGTGATCCCCGCTGCTTTCTTCAGCAGCACGGCCGCGGGCGGCGTTTTGGTCACAAAGGTGAAACTGCGGTCAGCATATACGGTGATGACGACCGGAATAATCAGGCCGGCCATCTCCTTGTTCTGCGTGCGTGCGTTGAACTGCTTGCAGAACTCCATGATGTTGACTTGCGCCTGGCCCAGTGCGGGGCCGACGGGAGGAGCAGGCGTAGCCCTGCCCGCTTCAATCTGCAGTTTGACGTACGTCGATACTTTCTTCGGAGGTGCCATGGGTTAGTTCCTTTGGAACTAGCTTCTAGCTTCTAGCCGCTAGCTACTAGCTTCTTGTTCCTTCAATTAATTTTGAAATCACAGCCGACCGTTCTGCCTCTAACCGGCGCCCGCTAGATACCATCACCAGCTAGAAGCTAGAGGCTAGAAACTAGCAGCTGTTATTCAATCTTTTCCACTTTGCTGAACTCCAGCTCAACCGGGGTGGAGCGCCCAAAGATCGTCACCATCACCTTCATCGTCTCGCGATCTTCGTTGATCTCATCCACCACGCCGTTGAAGTTCGCAAACGGCCCGTCCGTAATGCGGACCTGCTCGTTCTTCTCAAACTTGATTTTGAGCCGCGGCCTATCCTTCGCGGTCTCCGAACGGAAGAGGATTCCACTCACTTCTTCCTCTGAAAGCGCAACCGGCTTGTCGCCCGTACCCAGAAAACCCGTCACCTTGGGCGTGTCTTTCAACACGTGCCACAGGTTGTTATCGAGATCCATCTCGACCAGTACATAACCGGGCAGAAAAACGCGCTCCACGGTGCGCTTCTTGCCGTTGATGATTTCGGTCACCGGCTCGGTGGGAATCATCACCCTGCCGACCTTATCCTTCAGCCCGAAGGCTTGAACGCGGCTCTCAATCGATTCGCGCACTTTCCGCTCAAAGCCCGAGTAGGCGTGCAGGATGTACCAGCGGAAGCGCTCGTTGCGCTCCGGTTGTGCCTGGGCTTCTACCGGTCCGGCGGTTTGTTCTTGTTCGTCTGCCATTCTTTTCTCGATTCGTAGGGGCGCGTCTTATTGCGCGCCGCCAGCCTTTGTCAGTAGCTCGTGCAAAGCCCGGTTGAAGATAAAATCCACCACAAAAAAGAACAATCCAAAAAGAAAGACCGTGACGATGACCACCGAGGTCGTCGCCTGCACTTCCTTTCGCGTCGGTGCGACCACCTTGCGCATCTCCGCACGCACATCGCTCAGAAAGCGGGTCGCGTTGGTCCACAAGCCCATCACGCCTCCCGACATATTCGCCAGTGCGCCCGGTTCCTGCAGCTTGCTTGAACGCTGCTCACCCTTTTCGATTGCTGCTTTGCTTGCCATACTTCTGATCCTTCGCGCCTGGCGTAATTGCCGGGCGGATCCCGTACAAAATCTGGCAGGGGCGGAGGGATTCGAACCCCCAAGTTCGGTTTTGGAGACCGACAGTTTAACCGTTGAGCTTACGCCCCTAAAAACAGTTCATAGTTTGAAGTTCATAGTTCTTAGTTGCATTCCGATTGTCCGTGGCCTTACTGCACGACCGGGCACTTCGCAACTGAGAACTACGAACTCTGAACTACGAACTCCCCCGCTACTTCGCTTCCTTGTGCGACTGGTGCTTGCGGCAACGGTTACAAAACTTCGAGAGCTCGAGACGGCCCGTGGTCGTCTTCTTGTTTTTCGTCGTCGAGTAGTTCCGCTCCTTGCATACCGTGCATTGCAACGTAATGATTTCCCGCATTTGAAAACTCCAGTTCGTAGTTCGTAGTTCTTAGTTCTTAGTTCGCAGTTCGCAGTTCTTAGTTGATTGCCAAGGCGCTTCTAACTACGAACTCTGAACTAAGAACTGTGAACTGTCACTTGATAATTTCCGAGATCGTACCCGCGCCCACGGTGCGTCCGCCTTCGCGAATCGCGAAGCGCAAGCCC
>OBLW0100002086.1_pt1 | contig 16287 bp, 14 predicted proteins | sample 1520161 | NCBI WGS metagenome assembly OBLW01 (sample SAMEA3539309, study PRJEB22396) | soil metagenome | biome: tundra; feature: field; material: soil | place: USA | collected 2010-05 | depth 0.15 m | reverse complement strand
CTAGGCATTTTCGGCACGGCTAAACAGGCTGCGGAAAAAGGCCATGATCTGATCCGGGGCACTGAAAGAATTCCCGGTGGGGCTAAAACAGGCTGCGGAAAAACACCGATTTTGATGCGAGAATGACGAAAAGCATACCTCACCGGCTAAAGCCACCGCTTATTCTGTTGGCGTTACACCGGGGATAAATCCCCGGCCTACCGCACGATCGAGTTTTCCCGCAGCCTGTAAAGCCGTGCCCTTTCAAAGCCCCTCTACACCAACTGGAGAACTGCTCTGATACCCGTTGCCAGGCCTCTCGCAGATTGACAAAGGCCGCCTCTCGCTCGACAATCGGAGATTCAACTCCCTCCGAGGTAAGGACCCTCCCGTGACTGCATTGCTCACGACCAACCTAGGTGCTACGCCGCTGCTTGGGCGCGGCAAGGTGCGCGATCTCTACGAGGTCGGCGACGCGTTGCTCATGGTGGCTACGGACCGCATTTCTGCCTTCGATCATGTGCTCGGCACCGGCATTCCGGGTAAAGGCAAAATTCTCACCCAGATTTCCCTGTTCTGGTTCGACCTGCTGAAGGATTTGGCGCCCAACCACCTGATTACCGCCAAGGTGAGCGAATTCCCCGCCTCCCTGCAGCCCTTTGCCGATCAGTTGGAAGGCCGCTCCATGCTGGTGAGGCGCGCGAACATGTTCCCGGTTGAGTGCGTCGCCCGGGGCTACCTGGCCGGTTCGGGATGGAAAGAGTACAAGAGCGCCGGAACCGTCTGTGGCATCGCTCTTCCCGCTGGGCTGCTGGATGGCTCACGCCTGCCTGAGCCGGTGTTTACGCCCGCCACCAAGAGCCAGGACGGAGCACACGACGAGAACATCTCCTTCGCCCAAACAGAGAAGTTGCTGGGCAACGCCGATGCCGCTGAGCTCCGCCGCCTGACTCTGGCACTTTATGGCAAGGCGCTTAACCACGCCACATCCCGCGGCCTGATTCTTGCCGACACAAAATTTGAGTTTGGCAGAACGCAGGAAGGAATTATTCTGGCCGATGAGGTCTTGACGCCTGACTCCTCGCGTTTCTGGGAGGCTTCGGCCTGGAAACCGGGCGGCGCGCAGGCATCCTTCGACAAACAGTTCGTCCGCGATTATCTTGAGTCAATCAACTGGAACAAGCAGGCCCCTGCGCCAAGCCTGCCCGCCGATGTGGCGGAGCGGACACAGGCCAAATACCTTGAGGCCTTCCGTCGCTTGACGGGGCGCGAACTGAGTTTGTAACACAAGTGCGGAGTGCAGGATGACGTGGGTAGATTTGGCCATCGTGATCGTGTTGGTGGTTTCGGTGCTGGGAGGACTCTCCCAGGGCCTCCTTCGCTCCGTCTGCTCGCTCTGCGGCCTGATCTTCGGCCTGATACTGGCCGCATGGAACTATGCCCGCGTCGCCGCTCTGCTGCTGCCGATGGTGCGCATCGAGGCGGTTGCCGACGCTATCGGATTCCTGCTCATCGCGCTGCTGGTGATGGCGATTGCAAATGTTATTGGTGCGACCATTTCCAAAACGGTGCACCGCTTGGGGTTGGGCTGCCTTGACCGGCTCGCCGGCGGCGTTTTTGGATTTCTGCAGGGCGCGCTGCTGATCACGCTCGGCATCCTGGTGATTTTAGCCTTCTTCCCAAAGGCCCATTGGCTTGCGGAGGCAACGCTGCCAAAGTTATTTTTCGGAGTCTGTCATCTCAGTACGCACGTGACTCCCGCGGATCTCAGCGACCGTGTACACCACGGTCTGCTGCTCATGGAAGAACATGCTCCCGAATGGTTGCATCCGCCGACCAGCTAAGTTTGATATAAACATTGACGCGGCGGAAAAAGAAAAGATCAAGTTGGTGTAGATTCAAGAGGTGGACGTGAAACGAGAACTCGACAGCCTGGTTACCCAAATGCACTCCAGCGGCATTCCCTACGAGGAGGCCGTGCGCGAGTTTAAAAAACAATACCTGCGCGAAGTCCTGGTGGCACACCGGGGCAACCAGTGCAAGGCAGCCGAAGAGCTGGGAATGCACCGCAATACGCTGAGCCGCGCCATGGCAGAACTCGGTCTGGAACTGGCCGAAGTGCGCATCGGGCTCAAGCGTCCGGTCCGCAGCGAACGTCCTGTGTTCAGCGCCTTCCGCCAGGGCTACCGTTAGAGCGCTTTCGGTCGGGGTGTTTACAGGGGCGATGGATGTCAGTAGTCTCCCACCCTTTGTGCAAAGAACGCACAAAGGATGGGGCACCCGAAGTTCTGTTAACACTCAACTCGAAAATGCTGTAGAACTATCGCCACGGCCGTCAGCGCAGCTTGATCAATCATGCCGACAACTCCACCGAGCCAGGAAGCGCGCGTTGCCATCGAGCCGGGTTTTGCCTGGGATGCGCAGGATGCCTATCTGTTCGACATAGATGGCACGTTGCTCCGCAGCCGTGACCGTATCCACTTCAACTCCTTCGCCTCCAGCGTTGAAAGAGTAACGGGCTTTGAAATCACGCTGGCTGGTATCCTGCTTCACGGCAGCACCGACACCGCCATTCTGCGCGAAGCCTGCCAACAGGCCGGCATCCCCGCAGAAATCATGGAACAGCGCACCGAGGCCATCCTGGAAGCGATGCGCCATGCCGTTGCCGAACAACGCAACGAGATGGACCTCTATCGCATGCCAGGTGTGGAGAAGGTGCTTGAATACCTGGCCGGGAAAGGCGCGCTGCTGGGCGTGGCCACCGGAAACCTTGAGGCCATCGGCTGGATCAAGATCGAGCAGGCCGGTTTGCGCGAGTGGTTCCGCTTTGGCGGCTTCAGCGATCACTTTTTCATCCGCTCGGAACTCATCGGCCAGGCAGCAAACAAGGCAAGAGAAATGGCCGGCAAGGGCGCCGGCATCTGCGTAGTCGGCGACACGCCGCGCGACATTGAAGCCGCCCGCGCCAACTTCTTATCGGTAATTGCCGTCGCCACCGGGAATTACAGCTTCGACGAGTTGCACAAACTTCAGCCTGAGGTCTGCGCCTCCTCGCTGGCCGACCTGCTCGCGTTCACGCGGACCGCATCGTGATCGCGCAACGCTCCAAGGCGTGCTTATTGGCGGCAGCTGTCCTGGCGCTGGTCGCAGGCCTGTCGCAAGCCCAGACTCCAAACCCGCCAACGCCCGCCGAGACCACCCAGCCTGCCCCCACTCAGTCCAGCGATGCAAGAGAGCCACGCAACGGCGACCGCCGCCGCGCAGCCAAGCTCTACCTTGCAGCCAGCAAGCTCTTCATGGACGAGCGCTTTGAAGAAGCGATCCAGAGCTACGAACAGGCTGCGAAACTCGACCCCACCAATCCGAATTACCGACTGGCAGCCGATGTCGCCCGTAGCCACGCGGTAACGGCCCTGATTCAATCGGCGGCCAAAGCCCGGCTGCGCGGCGATGCGGATGCCGCCCGCGCCGCCCTGACCCACGCGGTGGAGTTGGACCCCAAAAGCATTGAAGCTACCCAGCACCTGTACGAACTGGGCGACGACTCCATCCGTGGCCAGTCAAGGCCCCTGTACGAGCAGACTGCAAGCAATGCCGGCGGAGCGGCGCCGCTTGCGCCAGTGGCCGCACCGCACAGCTTCCACCTCCGTACTGACCAACACCAGGCCATCCTGCAGGTCTTCAGAGCCTATGGCATCGCGGCCACGACGGATGACAGCATCCAACCCACCAGAATCCGCCTCGACCTCGACGATGCAAGTTTCGAACAAGCCACGCGCGCCCTGGCCCTGGTGACCAAAAGCTTCTACGTTCCAATCGATGCGCACCGCGTTTTGGTGGCGCGCGACACCACCGCAAATCGCCAGCAGTTCTCCCGTCAGGAGATGGAGACCATTTATCTCTCCGGCCTGAATGCGGCCGAGGTCACCGAGGTCACCAATCTCGCCAAGCAGGTCTTCAATGTGCAGCAGGCGGTGCCGGAGCCCTCCGCAAAGACCATCACCCTCCGCGCTCCCTCTGCCACTTTGAAGGCGTTTAACTCCACCATCCATCAACTGATTGACGGACACAGCCAGGTGCTGCTCGACGTGCGCCTGATTCAGATTGCACACGTGAGCGGGCGCAACACCGGCATCCAGCCGCCGCAGAGCTTTTCAGCGTTTAATGTCTATGCCGAGGAACAATCCATCCTGAACGCGAATCAGGCTCTCGTCCAGCAGATTATCTCCTCGGGCCTTGCCGCTCCCGGCGATACGCTGACAATCCTGGGCATTCTGTTGGCGTCCGGCCAGGTATCGAGTTCGCTGTTCTCAAATGGAATCGCTCTTTTTGGCGGCGGGATCACGCAATCCGCGTTGGCCCCGGGCGGAGCCAAGGCGACCTTCAACCTCAACTCCTCTGACTCGCGTGAGCTGGACCAGATTCAGTTGCGCCTTGGCGACGGCGAACCGGGAACAATCAAGACGGGCGAGCGCTATCCCATCCAGACCTCGTCCTTTTCGAGCTTGTCGGCCAGCGTTCCCAACATTCCGGGCCTGAATGCCGCGGGAGCCTCCGGCAACCTGGCGGCGATTGTCGCATCGCTTGGGGGGGGAGTGCCTTCGGTTCCGCAGGTAGAGTATCAGGACCTGGGGCTTACCGTGAAGACAACCGCCAACGTGATGCGCAACAACGATGTCGCGCTCACCGTCGACATGAAGATCACGGCGCTCTCCGGCGGGTCCATCAACGGTAATCCGATTCTCAACAACCGTGCCTACTCCGGAGTAGTGACCATTAAACAGGGCGAAGCAGTGGTTGTGGCCAGCGAATTGGACAAATCAGAGAGCCGCAACATCAGCGGAACTCCGGGAATCAGCGAGATTCCGGGCCTGAACAACCTGACCGATAAAGATGTGCAGCGGAATTACGCCACTTTGCTGATCATCATCACGCCCCACGTGATTCGCGGCACACAAGCCAGCGGCCACTCGCCTATGATGCGGGTGGAGAAGAGCGCGGCGGCACAGTAGGCCGGTCCACTGTTCTGGAAACAAGAGAGGACCTGTTCAGGGTCGTGGTTTCCCACTCACTTCATTGGTGGGTCAAGGGTGGGGCCACCCGCCGTTTTCGGCCTGGATCTTTAGGGTCGAGATGGGCTTCTGTGGTCTCCCACCCTTTCCGCAAAGAGCGCGGAAAGGATGGGGCACCCGAAGTTGTGTTAACACTCAACTCGAAAATGCTGTAAACCCCGCTCCCTGCCGGCTTCTACAGCGTGATTCCGTCCAGCTTGGCCTGGTACGTGATGATCTTCTTCAAGGTCTCGTACGGGGCGTTCGCGGGAACCTCGCGGCCATTGATCACCAGCGTCGGCACCTGGCCAATAGCGAGATCGGCGGCCAGCTTGATCGATGCATCCACGTCCGCCTTGGTCTCCGGAGTCGCGGCGCAGGCGGCAACCTTGACCGGATCCAGTCCAGCCTTGGTAACAGCGCTGTTCAGCGTCAGCGTGGCGCCATCAGCCGTCGCCAAACCATCCTGGCCCTCAAACACAACCGAAGCAAACTGGAAGAATGCGGTGCTGCCCCCCAGCTTGGACACGCATACGCCATAAGAAGCGGCTGTCACAGCCTGGGGATGGAGCGAGGGAATCGGATCGTTTTCAAAGACAATACGGGCCTTGGGAAAATCCACCAGCAGCTTGTCCACATTGGCCTGTGCCTCTTTGCAATGCGGGCACTGGAAATCCGCGAACTCGACCAGTTCCAGATCCTTGGCCGCCGCACCGCGATAAGGTCCGTTCGCCTTCTGCTGCATCTGTGCACGATAGTCGGCAAATGGCGTTGCCCCAAAGGCGACGATCTGGTCGCCGGTAATGATGTGTTTCCCATCGGCAAAAGCAAAGAACTCAAGCGCCGAGGGCTTTTCCTTGCCGGACTTGTCGCCGACAAAGACAATGACCTTGGTGACACCGTCAACCGGGGTCTTCAGAATGGCCTGCACCTGCCATATGCGGGTTTCCTCGTAGCCCCAACTGGCATTGAGGAAGGCGTTGATGGTCTCCTTGGTGGGCAGTGAAGCGGTAAAGTATTGCGGATCAGGCTTTGGAAACGCCGGCGCGGCTACTGGAGCCGGAGCGGTTGGCGTTTGCGCCGGCGCTGCCGGAACTTGTGTCTGGGCTGAAGCCTTCATCAGGAACAGGGACATTGCGACCAGCACCGCTGCGCTGGCAAATCGGACGGACGGACGAATCAAGCTATTTCTCCTTATTTCGCGGGAATCTTCCCAGATACTAGCTTATACCGCTACTTTCACTCTTGCTTATACCTGGACCTTGACGGCGATGGGGAACCTGCGCCCCATTCCAAACGATTTACGCGTAACCTTCAGCACCGGGGCGGCCTGCTGGCGTTTGTACTCTGACCGCTCCACCAGCCGCACCACCTGTTGGACGAGCGTAAGCGGAAATCCGTTTTCCTCGGAAATCCGCTCAGGTGTCTCGTAGCGCTCTACGTAGGCCTCCAGAATCGGGTCCAGCACCTCGTAGGGAGGCAGCGAGTCGGTGTCCTTCTGGTCCGGGCGCAGCTCCGCGGAGGGCGGCTTTTCCAGGATCTGCAACGGAATCACTTCCCCGTCCCGGTTAAGCCAATGGCACACCTTATACACCCGCGTCTTCACCAGGTCCCCGATCACCGCCAACGCGCCCACCATATCCCCGTAAAGCGTGCAGTATCCTACCGCCATCTCCGATTTGTTGCCGGTGGTGAGCACCAGCGCCGAGAACTTGTTTGAGAGCGCCATCAGCAGCGCTCCGCGAATCCGCGACTGAATGTTTTCCTCCGTTGTATCCGGCTTCGTTCCGGCAAACTGCGGCTCCAGCGCGCGTGTGAACTCGCTGAAAAGACCGCTGATTCCAATCACTTCAAACCGAATGCCCAAATTGGCCGCCAGCTGCCGGCTGTCGTCGATCGACCCCGCCGAGGAGTATGGACTGGGCATGCCCACGCAAATCACGTTCTCCGCGCCCAGTGCGTCCTTGGCGATGGCAGCAACCAGCGCGGAGTCGATGCCGCCGCTGAGCCCCACCAGGACCTTTTTGAAGCCGCACTTGCGCACGTAATCCCGCGTTCCCAGTACCAGGGCCCGGTAGGCTGCCTCGGTATCGTCTTCCTCAGCGACAGGTATGGGCGGCGCATCGAATGGATCGAGCACCACCATGTCCTCCTCGAACGAGGCCGCCTGCGCAATCAATTCTCCGCGCGCATTCAGGGCCAGCGAGGAGCCGTCGAAAATCAGGGTGTCGTTGCCGCCAACCTGGTTCGACATCAGCACCGGAATGCCGTCCCTCCGCGCAATCGCCGCCAGCATCTCGCGCCGGATAGCGCGCTTCGAATGCCAGAACGGCGAAGACGACAGGTTGATGTGCACGGCAGGATTCTGGCGCATCAGTTCTTCCACCGGATCCACCGTGTAAAGCCTGCGCGGCCAGAAGTTCTTGTCGTTCCACGCGTCTTCGCAAATGGTAATTGCAAGCCGGACGCCGTCCAACTCCACCACCTGCTGCTGGCGCGACGGCGCAAAATACCGCTGCTCATCGAACACGTCGTAAAAAGGCAACAGACGCTTGTGCTGTTCGAGCAGCAGGCGCCCACCATCCAGCAGAACAGCGGCATTCACCGCCGGCTTGCCGCTGTCACCAGTAGCAGGCAGCGCCACGCCGGCCAGCACCGCGGTTGACATCGCACCCGTAGCCGCAGCCAGCTCCTCGACAGCCGAGCGGCAGCGCGCCAGAAAGCTTGGTTTTTCAAGGAAATCGGCGGGGGGATACCCGCAAATGGCGAGCTCTGAAAACACGGTAAGACGGGCGCCCAAAGCGGCAGCGCGCCCACTTGCAGCGACGATCTTTTCCAGGTTTCCAGTAAAATCCCCGACCGTCGGGTCAATCTGGGCCAATGCGATCTTCACACTTCCAGTTTACAGCGGCAAACAAATGGGCCACCTCATTCGGAGGCGGCCCATTCTTTTCTTCAATGACTTATCGATTGCCTACGTGCCCGTCCCGGCAAAGACCACGCCGATCGTTCTCGCGATAATACTGAAATCCAGCCAGAAGCTCCAGTTGTCGATGTAAGTCACATCCAGCGAAACATAGCTGTCGAACGATGGATCCTGGCGCCCCTGCACCTGCCACAGCCCGGTGATCCCAGGCGTAACATCGAGCCGCCGCAGGTGACTGAGCTTATAGGCCCTCACCTCGCTGGCAATCGGTGGACGCGGGCCTACTATACTCATTTCGCCCTTCAACACATTGAAGAACTGCGGTATTTCATCCAGCGAATACTTGCGCAGGAAGTGGCCCAGCCTCGTGATCCGAGGATCGTTTGAGATCTTGAACAGCACACCATCGCGCTCGTTCATGTGCATCACATCGGCGCGGCGCGTTTCCGCATCCTGCACCATCGTCCGAAACTTGATGCATCCGAATACGCGGCCCTTCTTGCCGATGCGCTCTGACCGGTACAGAGCCGGCCCCGGCGAATCCAGCTTCACTGCAATCGCGATGATCAGAAGCAGCGGCGCAAAAAGGATCAGCAACAGAGTGGAGAACAAAATATCAAAAGCGCGCTTGAACAGCAACCCAACCTCTGGCACACGGCCACAATGCAGTGGAATCGTCGGAAACTGCCCAATAAACTCGATCGGGCTGTTCCAGGACAGCCCGTTGTACATGTCGGGAACGATGCGCAGATCGACCCCGTGGACTCGAGCCTGCTCGAGCACGTTCTGCACCAGTTCACGTTCACACGGCGAGGTAACAAATATCTCGTCCACAAACAGTGTGCGCGCGCGCTGGAATAGAGTGTCGAGCGAGCCCACTACGTCGCCAGATGCCGAGGAAACGCGCGGACTCGATCCGGGAAACTCGACGAATCCTTTAAACGTATAGCCAAGGTGCCGGATGCTCTCCAGATGGTGGCGCAGGGCATGCGCCTCTGGCCCGGTACCGAGGATCAGCACATTGCGAGTGCCCACGCCGTGATTGTAGCGGCTAAAGAGCAGGACCCGGCGCACAAGCCTGCGCAGGCCAAGCGAGATGGCTACAAGTCCCACGGTGATCAATATGATGCTGCGCGGAATGTCATCTGCACGAAGCACGTAGAGCGCGCCTGTTAACAGCAAGCCCGAGGTGAAGCAGGCCTGCATGCTAAGCCTCTGCTCATGCAAAATGCCGGTCAACCGCGTCGGAGAATAAAGATGCAACCGCTTGCTGGTGATCATCAGCGCTATGGCAAACCCGCACAAAAGCGCCACCAGAGTCCACACCGATCGGCCGTGCAGCAGCCTGCCGTCCCACAGGCCCCACACCCCGTCGCCTTCAACCGCATGTGACTTATATATTGTGGCTAAAGTCGCTGCACCAGCAATTGAAATTACATCCATCACCATCCAGAGCTTTGCCGTGCCCCGCACTCCGCGGGGGGGGGCTCCTGCCACGCCTCCCTCCCATTCGTGGGAAGAAGCCATAGTAGCGGAAAGTCTTTGCCAGAATTCCGAAGTCGCCATTCGCGTCCGCAGACCTCAAGTGTTCAAAAACCAAGGGATAAGGCAGGGAGCAATTCCCTGCGCAAGGTTAGCAATGTGCTGAAAATCGCTTGCGTCAGTCTCTATAACTGATTGGATGTCGTTTTTTTGACAATGGATTGCCATTTCAATGCAACCCGCTCCAAAACTTTCTTCTGGGCCCTGTCGTTCCGGTTTTACCAAGGTGCAACTCACACTCCGCGTCGCGTTATGCATTCACCGCGTATCCCAGCCGGGAGTCCGGCGTTAACGGCTAGCAGAAATCAGACGGCGGCAGCATCCGTATACGATTACTTGGCGTATGAAAGGGAACAGCTCTTACCGTGCCTCAAAAAAAAAGGAGAACGAGGACGGAATCTACTGACAATACGGCAATTATAACAAACCATTACCTGCGCTCTTTCAACAGGCCCTGCGCAGGGACTCCCCCTGCGGCTTGACTTCGACCATCATCGGGAAGTCCTGACACGATAAGGATCACCCGATCGCAATGTGATCGCAAGGGAAATCGTCTACAACTTTAGTTACATTTTGATTACCCAGTTACTCCGAAGGCAATAGGTAAGCATCGAGAGTTAAGAACTGTTGAATGTTCGGATCTGTCGACGCAAGGAACCCGCTCAACGGTCCAAAATAGCTTGCATGGCCCTGGTGGAGGAAAAGCACACTATCCGCAAGCCGCTCGGCAAAGCGCATGTCATGGGTCACCACGATGCTTGTAAATCCAAGCTGCATCTTGAGCCGCTGGATCAGGTTGCCCAAACGGCGAGCAATGATCGGGTCCACCATCGTCGTAGGCTCGTCATAAAGTACAACATCGGGCTGCGCTGCCAGAGCGCGCGCAATAGCGACGGCGCGCTTGCGTCCTGTAGACAGGCTGGCAGGCAAGCTGTCCGCCACGTCTTCTGCGCCCACCATGCCGATCAACCGCTCCACAATTTGAACTATCTGGTCCTCAGCCAACCCGCCGCGCTCACGCAGTGCAAAAGCGACATTCTCCCGCACGCTCATCGAATCAAAGAGGGCTCCATTCTGGAAGACCATCGTAACTCGCTTTCGAATCGCGTTCATCCCCTCTTCGTCGAGGCCCGTGATCTCCTCGTCCTCCACGCGAATCGACCCTGAGTCGGGCTTCAAGAAACCCATCAGCAGCCGCAGTGCCACAGATTTGCCCACGCCGCTGCGGCCAAGAATGCAAAGCGTCTGACCTCGTTCCACATAGAAGCTCACGTCTTCCAGAACAAGCCGGCCATCAAACGAGATATTTACATGACTGAACGAAATGAAAGACTTGCCCGCAGTTGTGGCTGACTTTCCCTCATCAGGGGCCGTCGCTTCCACAAAAGCCTCAGGGAACTCCGGAATGGAGGAGGAATCCAACATCTCAGTGAATTCAGCTTACGCGATGAATCCTGCCCTGTACGCCTCAATACGGCGCAAGTCGCCGGCGGAATTGACATTGAAAAACCAGCTGGCCGCCGGCAGTCCCTCTGGATGCGCGACCTGCCCGGCCTGAACCAGCAACTCGGTCGCAATAACGCTCACCTGCTGACCGAGGCCGGCCGCGGCGGACTTGAACGCTGCAAAGCACCCACCGCGCCCTGCGCCAAGTTCAGATTGCAGCAGCGACAGAACCACCCGGTCCAGCACAGCGGGAAACGTCTGGGTAAACCCCGCGACCGAGGGAAGCGTCACGGCCCCTCCCGTAATCTCCGCATGTTCCAGCAGATATCGAACCAGTGACGCAGGCATCAGCGGCGCATCCACGGACACAAATACCGCCCAACGCGCCGCACTCGAAGCCAACGCCGAGCAGATGCCGCTCAATGGCCCCAGCCCTGGTTCGCGATCTTCAACCACCGGCGCAAACGCCCTCAGGGACGAGCGCGCGCCGGCGATCGATGCGGTCAAACCCGCCCCGCGCAGAATTCCAAGCGCATGCGTCACCAGCGGCTGCCCGCGAAACTCGACCAGCGCTTTGTCCCTGCCCATGCGGCTTGACTGTCCCCCGGCGAGCACAAAACCCGCGGCGTCCGCCTCCGGCTTTCGCTCGCCCAGTGGTCTGCTCAGCTTCCCGCCTCCTCCAGAAACCGAATCAGCGATTCGATTCCCAGCGAGAAGTTCTTCAGGTGAAACTTCTCGTTAGGCGCATGCAGGTTGTCGTCAGGCAATCCGAAGCCCATCATCACGCTCGGCAACCCCAGATGGCGGTCAAAGTCGCCCACAATCGGAATCGAGCCGCCCGAGCGGATGAACACTGTGTCCTTGCCCCACACCTCATGCAGCGCCCGCGTAGCCGCCTGAATATATTTGTTGTTCACCGGAATCAGGCATGGATCGCCCGAGTGAATCAGCCTTACCTCCACATCCACGCCATCCGGAGCAATCTTCTCCACGTAGCTCTTGTAGAGTGCAAAGGCCTTGGCCGGCGTCATGCCCGGAACCAGCCGCATTGAAACCTTGGCCGTCGCCTTCGCCGGAATCACCGTCTTGGCGCCCGCCCCAACAAAGCCCCCGGAAATCCCGTGCACATCCACCGTCGGCCGCGCCCAGGTCCGCTCCAGTACGCTATATCCCTTCTCTCCCACCAGTTGCTTCGAACCCACTTCCTTGGCGCGATACTCTTCCTCGTCGAACGGCAGGCTCTTCCACGCAGCCAGCTCTTCCGGGCTCGGCGGAATAATGTCGTCGTAGAAACCAGGAATAAGAATGTGCCCGTTTTCGTCCTTCAGCTTGGCCAGAATCTGCGCCAGCGAGACGAATGAGTTGGGCGCCGCGCCGCCGTACATGCCGGAGTGCAGATCGCTGCGCGCGCTCCGCACCTCAAGCTCCGTGTAGATCATGCCCCGCAGTCCCACGCACAAGGTCGGCAGTCCGGGCGCAAACAGCTCAGTATCGGAGACCAGCGCGAAATCCGCCTTCAACTCCGGCGGCTTCGAAGCCACAAAGCTCGCAATCCCCTCTCCGCCGACTTCTTCTTCGCCTTCGAGCAGCACGCGCACGTTCAGGGGCAGCTTGCCGGTCGCGGCCAGCAGCGATTCCAGCGCCTTCACCTGCGCCACCACCTGTCCCTTGTCGTCAACAGCGCCGCGCGCATAGATATTGCCATCCCGCTCCGTCGGCTCAAATGGCGGCGAAAGCCACTCATCCAGCGGGTCGGGCGGCTGCACATCGTAATGCCCGTACACAAGCACCGTCGGCTTGCCTGCAGCATTCAGCCAGTCGGCATAGACCAGCGGGTGACCCGCAGTCTCAATCAGCCGCACATGCTCCATGCCAATGCGTTTCAGTTCCGCCGCCAACACCTCGGCGGCTTTACGGCAGTCGCTCTTGTGCTCGGGCAAAGTAGAAATCGAGGGAATGCGCAGCAGCGCCTTCAACTCATCAAGAAAACGAGGGTAGTTCTGGCGTGCAAAATCAACCGCAGACGAAGACATAGGAAATACTCCCTTCCAAATCAGACAGAAGAGAGTATAGACCGCAGCACCCCTGTGCCGCAGTGCAAGCCAACGCAGGGAATTGCCTGAAAAGTCGAGCGTCCGCCCAAAAAGCCACCCATCCATCCAGGCTCAACTCCGAAGGGGGTAGCGAACACGACAACGTCAACGTACTCTGTATGGGCGCCTGGGTCATCGGACCCAAGCTCGCCGAAGACGTTGTGAAATCCTATCTCAACGCCCGGTTTGCCAGCGAAGATCCAGACTTGAGGCGTCGCGTAGAAAAGCTCCAGGAGATGGACAAGAAGTAAACGCCGCACTCCAGGACTCGCACGTTCGCTCACTCGCAACCTGCGCCGCCGCCACTTCTCAGGCAGCCATCCCTCACACTCCCCAACTCTGCACCCAGCGCGCAAATGCATGCCAGGCCGCGGTTGGTCCGATGTAGTGGCCGATCTGTCCCATTAGAATCAGAAACGCGCCGCCCCAAATCGTCGCACGATGAATCCTGCGCGTGGACCACAGGTCGTATGCAACCAGAAATACAAGGAAGACGTACGTCGCGGTATAGGCCGCTTGCATTTGATGAAGCAGAATCGGAATGTGCCAGCGAACCAGCGCCGCCCTGGAGATTCCGGCCGTTGCAATAATAATCAGCCGCTTGTGCGCCGCCGCATTCTTCCGCAGCGCGTAGGCGAACCCCGCAAGCACGGCGAATGTGAACGCATCCGTAAACGGCACAACGAGGAGACCAAGCAACTGCTCGGAGTTCGGTGCGCCCTTCGCCCGCAACGCAAAATCCGCGGCCGTCAGTATTACCGTCACCACCATCCCGCACGCCAGCAGGAACCCCGCCACGCCGAGCTTGCGGTGCCAGCCAACCCGCTTGGCCGAGATCAGCCCCGTCTGCACAGTAAGCAGAATCATCCATGTGCTGAATACCGCTCCATGAACGTGCACAATCCGCGACGGCAGCGGAGCTCGAAAAACACCCGCCAGGTAATAGGTCGGTGCAAACCCGATCGCCACCACCGCCACCAGCAGCAAGGTCATCGCAAAGAAGAACTGCCGGTCATACTTGCGTCCCGGCAGACGCTTCGGCGGATTGGCCGAAATCGCTGCGTCAGTAGCCACGTTGTCCTTTCAAGGGTCCGGATATGTTCGAGTTGGAAGTCAGCGCAAGGGAAGAAAGCCCAATATAGCACTCTGAGCGTACTCGCGTGAGAAGCGATGGCGTTCCAAATCCCGGCACAAGCTGGATTTCCCGCCAAGCCTCGAAAGCTACCAAGCAGGCAGGTAATCGAGTAAGGCGCCGCTACGGCTGGATGATCGCGTTGTACCCGTCCGCAAGCAGTTTCACTCGCCATCGGTCGGCATCGTCGCGACTGTAGAACGGCCCAATGCGCACGTGGATCAGATTGTCTGCCGGATCGCTCCGTGCGGTCACGGTATAGCCGCGCATGCGCAAAGCGCCAACCAGCACGTCGACCTCCTCAGCATCTGAGGTCGCTGCAATCTGCACCATCAACGGAACCGCCTCGGGCAGGGTCGGCGCCGAACCTTGTTGCGGAGTCACTGGATTCGAAACCGCAACCATGGCACTCGACTGTGCTGCTGCGGTCATCTGCGGCGCTACTGCCGCGTGCTCACCCGCCGAAGATGGCACCGGAACATGATGGCCCACTGCGTTACCGAGTTCAGATGCCTTTCTGTTCGCAGCGGGTTTAGCCCCGACTGCTTTTGGAGTTGTGACCGCAGCCGCGGCGGGAACGGGCGCCGGCGCAACCTTTACATTCAACCCGCGGTTGTCGCCCGTCTTGTGAAACTGAGGCACGCGGAGTTCGCTGGGCCGCAGTACGCCCAGCACAGACAGAACCAGCAACAGCACAGTTGCTGGAACCCAGAGCATCACGTAGCCTGCAGTGGCTGTACCCAGGCGCATGAAGAGCCGATCGGCGCGCTTCCATCCTCTACGCGCAACGGGCTCGTCAGCCGCAACATCGCCCGCTGCTGCGATTGCCTCACCCGATTGCGATTCCAATTGCAGGTTGGCAATCACTTTGGCCACCATGCTGCCGTCTACCAGTTTGCTCTTCAGCGTGCAGCACAGCGTCAGCGCGTTGTAGCACAGGTTGTTGATGTTCCGGGGAATACCATTGCTGGTCTCCGCGATCAACTTGAGCGCATCTTCTGTAAACAGCGGATCGCCGCTATAGTCCGCCTGTTTCAGGCGGTAGTCGATGTAGGCAACCGTCTCTTCCGGCGAAAGCGGTTCAAGGCGGCAGATAGCCGAAACGCGCTGGCGAAGTTGTACCAGCGATGCCTGCATCAACTTATCAGTTAGCTGCGGCTGTCCTGACAGGATTATTTGTAGTAGCTTGCCCTGCGACGTTTCGAAGTTCGTAAGCAGGCGAACTCTTTCCAGTACTGCATCCGAAAGACTCTGCGCCTCGTCGATCACCACCACGCATTTTCGCCCTGCCTGAGTCTCGGTAATCAGAGCGTCGGCTAATTGCCTGTGCATCTCCGAACTGCTCTGCGCGGGAGTAATTCCAAGCTCGCGCAAGATGTAGCCGACAAAGTCCCGTGGTTCGCAGTCGGCATCGATATCGAAAAGAAATACGCTGCGTGCGGTGTCCTGTGTGTCCTCAAGAAAACGATACAAGAGCGTCGTTTTCCCCATTCCCGGCGGCGCGATCATGGCAATAAATCCACGATTGTTATAGAAGCCGCTCTCCAGCGATGCCAGCGCCTCCTGATGCGTTTGGCTGGGATACAGGTAACGCGCATTGGGGCTGACTCCGAACGGATCTTCGCTAAATCCGAAGTATTGCAACAAAGTTACGCTACTCTGCGCCCTTCGGCTGTGCATCAAGAAGCCCAGGTAGTTGGCTAACTCGTCCGGTCGGTGGAATATTGGATCCATATCTATAGTTTCCCTTATGCCCCTGGAGCTTTACCTAGGAATGTTGACCAATATATCCCATCGACCAATGCTTTGGATCGTTCTTTCTTCAAGCAAGAAGCCGAAGCCGGCAGGCCCCGTGCACATCTGCTGAACAGCACCAAAAGCCTTGAATTACTTGATTCCAAAGCTACTTCCTTGATAACTCTCCCTTGATTCCAACTGGCGTCCAGATAGTTTCTCCCTCCGCCAGGTCGATTGAACTGAAAGCCGTAAACCCTTCATCCTCCGCAAGATGCTGAACATGCACAACGTGAGGTACCTGATCATTCTGTGTCGAGCGATGTTGCGTCGTTCTGGATTGCATTGTTCGCGGATGATGTGCATCGAGACCCAAAGAGCCGC
>OBLW0100002085.1_pt1 | contig 16292 bp, 16 predicted proteins | sample 1520161 | NCBI WGS metagenome assembly OBLW01 (sample SAMEA3539309, study PRJEB22396) | soil metagenome | biome: tundra; feature: field; material: soil | place: USA | collected 2010-05 | depth 0.15 m | reverse complement strand
GCGAGCAGCCTGCCGTCGGTGCCCAGCTCCACCATGTAGCCCTCGATCTCCCGCGCGATGCGCCGGACCATCTCCAGGCGCTGGGCCACGGCGGTGACGTCGCGGACGGTCGCGAGGTCCTCGATCTCGAGCGCGGTTAGCGCACCGGAGACTTCGTCCAGGCGCAGCTTGTACCGTTCCAGGGTCGCCAGCGCCTGGTTGGCCCGGGACAAGATCGCGGCCGGCTCCTCCAGCACATAGCGGGTGCCGTCAAGGTACAGAGCGATGATCCGCATGGATTTGCTGACGGCGATGACTGGGTAACCGGTCTGCCTCGCGACACGTTCCGCGGTCCGGTGCCGGGTGCCCGCCTCATCAGTGGGCAGCGCCGGGTCGGGCACCAGGTGCACGGCGGCCCGGATGATGTAATCGGCCGTGGCGTCCACCACGATGGCGCCGTCCATCTTGGCCAGCTCACGGAGCCTGGTCGCAGAGAAACCGACCTTGAGCTCGAAGCCGCCGGTGCACACTTCATCGACCACGTGCCCGTCACCGAGCACGATCAGGGCGCCGGTGTTGCCCCGCAGTATCCGCTCAAGGCCGTCCCGCAACGGGGTGCCTGGAGCGAGCGCCGCCACGGCCGCCCAACGGCGCTCATCTCGGCCCTTGTCTGGCGACACGGAACCCCCGGAGATTGCTGGTCACGGTCAGTCTATCCGCGCCGGACGCTCCGTGCTGGCCGCTCTGCCGACTGCCCCGCCCCGCTAGCCGCTAATCCAGCTAGCCGCCGAAGGCCACCGCGATGGCCTCCCGTACGGTTTCCACCTCCTTGACATCGATGAGCGCTGACTGGCTGTTTCCTTGGCCGGTACCCACTGGTCCGGCGTCCTGCGATCCGGCGCTCCCCGGCCCTATGCTGCGCAGCCCAGCGCTGCGCGACCCGGTGCTGTCCGGTCCGGTGCTGCGCGGCCCGGCGCTACGCGGCCCAGCGCTGCGTGGCAGCCCGCCGGAGCCAGCGGGCACAATTGCCCGGCGGAAGCCCATCCGCTCGGCCTCCGCCAGCCTTCGCTGGACTCCGCTGACCCGGCGTACCTCGCCGGCCAGGCCCACCTCCCCGACTGCCACCAGGCCGCCCGGCACGCTGAGGTTGGCTATCGCGCTCGCCAGGGCCAGCGCCACGGCCAGGTCAACGGACGGCTCGGTCAGCCGCACTCCGCCGACGGTCGCGGCGTACACGTCCTGTTTGCCGATCTTGAGGTCGGCGCGCCGCTGCAGCACCGCCAGGACCATGCCAACCCTCGACGCGTCCAAGCCGGAGGTGACACGGCGCGGGATGTCCAGTGCCGACCCGGCCACCAGGGTCTGCACCTCGGCCAGGAGCGGCCTGCGGCCCTCCAGGGTAACGGTCACGCAGGTGCCGGGTACCGGGTCGCGCCGCTGCGACACGAACAGCCCACTGGGATCCGGCAGGCCAATCAGGCCGGACTCGCCAAGGTCGAAGCAGCCGATCTCGTCCGTCGGGCCATAGCGGTTCTTGAGCGCCCGCACCATGCGAAGCTGCGCGTGCCGGTCACCCTCGAAGTGCAGGACCACGTCCACCAGGTGTTCGAGGGCGCGGGGCCCGGCGATCGACCCGTCCTTGGTGACGTGGCCGACCAGCACCGTGGTGACCTCCTGCTGCTTCGCCACCGCCATGAGGGCCGCCGTGACCTCACGGATCTGGGTGACCCCGCCCGGGGTGCCGTCCACCCCGTCCGCCGTGATCGTCTGCACCGAGTCGATGATCAGCAAATGCGGCTTGACCGCCGCCACATGGGCCAGCACCGCGGACAGTTCGGTCTCGGCGGCGAGGAAGAGGTTCTCGCCTACCGCGCCAACCCGGTCCGCGCGCAGCCGCACCTGAGCCGCCGACTCCTCGCCGGTTACGTACAGAACCGGTCCGGCCGCGGAGGCCAGCGCTCCCGCCTCCAGGATCAGCGTCGACTTGCCCACCCCCGGCTCGCCGGCAAGCAGCACGACCGCGCCGGGCACTAGGCCGCCGCCCAGCACCCGGTCAAGTTCGTCGAGACCGGTGGGACGGGCGCTCGCGGCGCTGGCGTCCACTTCCCCGATGCGAAGAGCGGGGTGGGCGGGCGCAGCGGCCAGCACCGGCCCGCTCGCCGTCAGCCGGGACCGGGCCGGCGCCGGGACCGTGGTTTCCTCGACCGTGCCCCAGGCCTGGCACTCGCCGCATCGCCCGGACCACTTCGTCGTGCGCCAGCCGCACTCGCCGCACCGGTACAGGACGCCCGCGGATGACTTCGCCATGGCAGGCACCGTATCGGCCCGGTCTGACACTCCAGGCGGGACACACCACGGGCCGTGCGGTGAGCGCCGCGGCTGGCCGCGCCGCATAAGCTGGTCATGAGGCCCGAGACCATTCCGTGTGCCTGGAAGGAGCCACGTTGAGCAATGTCGCCGTGACGCCCAGATGCCAGGTGGCGCTCTCCACCGCATCGGTCTTCCCGGACAGGGCGCCCGATGCGTTCGAAGCGGCGGCCCGCCTCGGCTACGACGGCGTCGAGGTAATGGTCTCCGCGGACGCGGTCAGCCAGGATGTCGACGTACTCCGCAGGCTCGTCGACTACCACGGCATTCCCGTTCTGGCCATCCACGCTCCCAACCTGCTGGTGACCCAGCGGGTCTGGGGCCGCGAGCCGTGGGGGAAGCTGGTCAGGGCCAAGGAGGTCGCCGAGGTGCTCGGCGCGCGGGTGATCGTCGTGCATCCGCCGTTCCGCTGGCAGCGGGAGTACGCCAAGGATTTCATGGCCGGGCTGGCGCGGATGGAGGAAGAAGCCGACGTCGTCTTCGCCGTGGAGAACATGTTCCCGCTGCGGGCGGGCGGCGCGGAGGTCGCGCCGTACGCCCCGGGCTGGAACCCGGTCCCCGAGGACTACCCGCACGTCACCCTGGATCTCTCGCACACCGCGGTGTCCGGGTCTGACGCGCTGGAAATGGCCGACGAGCTGGGCGGCAGGCTCGCGCATGTGCACCTCGCGGATGGAACGGGCGTCCCGAACCGGGACGAGCACCTGGTCCCCGGGCGCGGCACCCAGCCGTGCGCCGCGCTGCTCACGAGGCTGGCATCGGAGGGATACACGCGAACGGTCGTGCTTGAGGTGAATACGCGCCGCGCCGCGACCAGGGAGGAGCGGCAGGCGGACCTGGCCGAGTCGCTTGAGTTCGCCCGGAAGCACCTTGGCCAGCCAGACCCGCTCCAGGCGGCCGCGGCCCGGGGTTCCGCCTCATCAGGCCGCCGCTAGCCCGCCCTGGCCGGTGGCCGCCGCTAGCCCGCCATGGCCAGTGCGCTGGACGACGGCCGGCCGAGCGGGCATCCTTCCCCTCATGACATCGAGCAGTCCGGCAGAACCGCTGCCCGCCGCCGTGACCGGCCGGGCAGCGACGCTCATCACGGTCGCTCCCACCGGGGCCGAGTCCGACAAGGCAGCGGTCCCGGCGCTGCCCGTCACTCTCGGCGAACTGGTCGGCGCCGCGAAGGAGTGCCGGGCGGCCGGAGCTGCGGTGATCCACGTGCACATCAGGGACGATCAGGCACGCCCGACGCTGGACCTGGCGCGGCTGAAGGACACAGTGGTGGCGTTGCGGGAGAGCACCGACCTGATCGTGCAGCTCTCGACCGGGGGAGCGGTCACTGACAACTTCGAAGACCGGCTGGCCGTGCTGGACGCGGCGCCCGACGCCTGCTCGCTCACCTGCGGGACCGTGAATTTCGGTGATGAGGTGTTCGCGAACCCGTGGCCGTTCATCCGCGACCTGTACGCCCGGACCCAGGAACTCGGTGTGGTGCCCGAGTTCGAGATCTTCGATCTGGGCCACGCGGCAACGCTGCACAGGCTGCTGGCCGACCTCGGCGTCCCGCATGGCGGTCATGTGCACTGTGATCTGGTGATGGGGGTGCCCGGAGGGATGCCAGGCGACGCGGCGACACTGACTGCGGCGGTGGCGGCGCTGCCCGCGGGGGCCACCTGGTCGGCCACCGGGGTGGGCCGGGCCACCCTCCCGGTGCTGCTCGCCGCGCTTGCCGCCGGGGGCCACCTGCGTGTTGGCATGGAGGACACGACCTCGTTCGCGCGAGGCCGGCCGGTCACTGGCAATGCGGAGCTTGTGGAACGCGCCGCCGCACTGGCCTGTCTGGCCCAGCGGCCGCCGATGCAGCCCGATGAGGCTCGCGTCATGCTCGGGGTGAACGGCCATCGCTGAGAGCCCGATCCTGGCCGAGGTGGTCCGGTCCGGCTTCACCGAGTCCAGGCACCGTGGCTCCGTGGTCGTGCTGGGCGCCGACGGCCAGGTGCTGCAGCGGGCCGGTGAGGTGGCTGAGCCTCTGTTCCCCCGATCGTCGAACAAGCCGATGCAGGCGGCCGGGATGGTCCGCTGTGGCCTGGACGCCGACGGCAAGCTGCTCGCGCTGGCGGCCGCCAGCCATTCCGGCGAGGACTTCCACATCGCCGGGGTGCACGAGATCCTGGCCCGGGCCGGCCTCGGCACTGGTGCGCTGCGATGCCCGCCCGCGCTGCCCATGGACGAAGGCGCGCAGCGGGCGCTGCTGCGGCTCGGGGTTGCCGCCGAGCCCGTGTACATGAACTGCTCAGGCAAGCACGCGGCCATGCTAGCCACCTGCGTCCTGGCTGGCTGGCCGACGAGCAGCTACCTCGATCCCGATCATCCGCTGCAGGCGGGGATCCGCGCTGCGGTGGAGGATCTGGCCGGTGAGCGGGTGGCAGCGGTAGGCGTGGACGGCTGCGGCGCCCCGCTCTTCGCGCTGTCCCTGATCGGCGTGGCCCGCGCGTTTCGCGCCATGACCCAGGCCGAACCTGGATCGGCGCAGCGCAAGGTCGCCGATGCGATGCGGGCTCACCCCGACTGGACATCGGGCAGCACACGGCCGGAACACGCGCTGATGGCGGCCGTCCCTGGACTGCTGCTGAAGTCCGGCGCCGAAGGGGTCGAGGGATTCGCACTGGCCGACGGGCGCGCCGTGGCCTTCAAGATCGAGGATGGTGCCGCCCGCGCCCGGCCACCACTCACCGTGGCGCTGCTGCGCACCCTGGGCGTAGCCGACGAGGCCGGCGTTGACAGTGCCGCGCTGGACCGGATCGCGGCCGTTCCTGTCCTCGGCGGAGACCGGGTAGTGGGCGAGGTGCGGGTAAGGATTCCGTTCCGAAGCCCGGGCCCGGGGTGCTAGCCAGGGCGTTTGCAATTGCAAGCAGAGTTTGATTCACTGTCGGCGTGAGCCCCATGAATGTGAGTTCGATCGGCGAGTACATCCGCGAGCAACGTGAGCAGGCGAAGATTTCGCTTCGTCAGTTGGCGGCCGCAGCGGGTGTCTCCAACCCGTACCTCAGCCAGATCGAACGGGGCTTGCGCAGACCGAGCGCCGAGATATTGCAGCAGATCGCCAAGGGCCTGCGGATCTCCGCCGAGGCGCTCTACGTGCAGGCCGGAATCCTGGAGGAACGGCCGCCGGACTCAGGGGTCCGGGTAGCCGTGCTCGCCGAAACCGGCCTCACCGAGCGGCAGAAACAGGTCCTCCTGGAGATCTTCGACTCCTTCCGCAAGGAGACGGCCGCCCGCGTGGCGGCGGCTGCTAACGAGCTTGCGGGGGCGGCCGCGATTGAGGACGCCGACGCGGCGGCGGAGCGACTGGTGGCCAGAGCGGGCCACGGCAGGGCGCGGGGGCTGGTCGTCGAGGACGACGACGACGATCCGCTGGCGGGCGAGGGACCGCTGGCGTCCGGCGACGACGCGTTCCCCGGGCGGGCGCGATCAACCGAAACGTGAGGTCTGCCGTTATCGGCGGGCCGGGAAAGGATGACCTGGCATGAATCGTGCCATCGACGTAACAACCGAAATGCGCAAACTGACCAGCAGCAAGCCACTGCAAGCGGCGGCCGGCGCTGGTGCGCTGGCTTCTGAGGCGCTGCGCGAGCTTCCCGCGCGGATCGCCCGGTGGCGGCAGGAGGTCTCCGTGACAGCGCTGCCGAACCGGGCCAGCGAGATCGCCCGGTGGCGGCCGGAGGTCTCCGTGACAACGCTGCCGAGCCGGGCCAGCGAGGTCGTGACCACTGCGCGGGCCAAAGCGGCGCGGGGCTACGACCATCTGGCTGTCCGTGGCGAGCGCGTGCTGGCCGGGAAGGGTGTCCTGGCTGGGCAGGACACCCGGGGCCAGGGCGCTGCGGCAGGCGAGAGCACGGTGGCTGACAAGAGCGCCGTGGTTAGCAAGAACACCGCGGCCGCCAAGAGCGCCGTGGCTGGCAGGAGCACGGCGGCCGGCAGGAGCACGGCGGCCGGCAAGAGCACGGCGGCCGGCAAGAGCACGGGCAACGGGAAGAGCACCGGGAACGGGAAGGCCAGGTAGGGATCGTGTTCGCGGCAGGCTACTGCTGGTCCGGGCGGAGCGGGAGGAACGGGCGGAATTCGCAGTCGTTCCCGAGTTCCGCCCGGACCGGATAGCCTGGCATTGTGTTCTCGACGTCTGGGGCTTACACCCCGCTCTTCTGGTTCTTCGAGCTACTTGCGCTCGCGGCTTTCGTTGCCGAGATATGGGCCTTCGTAGACGCGCTGCGTCGTCCTGCGGCGGCCTTCGTGGCGTCGGCCAAGCAGACCAGGCCGCTGTGGCTGATCATTCTCGGGGTAGCGTCAGTCATCGGGCTGTACACCTGCGCGGTTTCCCGCGGGTTCTCGGCCGTCGGTATCCTGTCCATCGCGGCCTTCGTGGCGGCGGCCATCTATCTCACCGATGTCCGGCCGAAGGTCCGCGGATATAAAAGTGGCGGGACAAACTCCGGCCCTTACGGGCCCTGGTAACCGCCACCGGGCCGGGCCGGCTCCCACCGGGCACTGGCAGGCCGGGGCTTAGTCCGCGATGCGGATGCGCAGCCGCCGGAAACCCTTGCCCTTGTTCTCGATCTTGACGACCTCGATCGTGCCCACCTGGCTGGTCGAGGCTACGTGGGTGCCCCCGTCCGCCTGCTGATCCAGGCCCACAATGTCGATGATCCGGACGTCGGGTACATCGGGCGGGATCAGGTTGGTCGCGGTCCGGATGATGTCAGGAATGGCGAGCGCCTCATCGCGGGGCAGCACCCGCACGTCGATGCGCCGGCCGACGGCGATCTCCGCGTTGCAGGCCGCCTCAACTGTCTCCTTGAAGCCGGCCGGCACCTCCGGGAGATCGAAGTCCATCCGCGCGCTCAGCGGCTCCATGTTCCCGCCGGTGACCAGCGCGCCGAAGTCCCGGAACACGACCCCGCAGAGCACGTGCAGCCCGGAATGCGTCCGCATCAGGGCGGTCCGGCGCTCGTCCTCGACCGCGCCGCGCACGGCCGTGCCCGCGGCCGGCAGCGGATCGCCCGGCTCCGGGATCAGGTAGAGGTCATCGGCCTTCCGTGCGCCAGCGATCCGGGTCTGCACTCCGCCCCAGAGCAGGACGCCATGGTCGGGCGGCTGGCCACCGCCTCCGGGGTAGAACGCGGACCGGTCCAGCACTATCCCGTCGGGTTCCGCGGCCAGCACCACGGCGTCCCATTCACGCAGGCCCTGGTCGTCGAGTTCGAGCCGATGCGTGCGCCACTGAGTTTCACCCACGCCGGAAGCCTACTGCCGGGCCGCCGTCCAGATACCGAGCAGCTCAGATCGGGAGGACGGTCAGATCGGGAGGACGGTCAGATCGCGAGGACGGTCAGATCGCGAGGACGGTCAGATCGCGAGGACCGTCAGATCGCGAGGACCGTCAGATCGCGAGGACCGTCAGATCGCGAGGACCGCCAGATCGCGAGGACCGCCAGATCGCGAGGACCGTCAGATCGGGAGGACTAGTAGCGCTGCCGGGATGGCGACGAGCAGCACTGTGGCCGCGCCCACCAGGGTGAGCGCGGGTGCTGAGAGCCCAGGCGCGGGCTCAAGCAGCCGGGCTACCCGCGCGGCCACGTCGCTGTCCTGGGCGCCCATGGCGAGCGCACCGGCCGGGGTGCTCCCGGTTCCGGCCGCCCCGACCCGGATCAGCGCGGTGACAAGCTCCCTGGCCGGGCGGTGCCTGAGCGCGTGATCATCGGCCAGCATCTCGACCAGCAGCGCGACCGCCGTATGAGCCTGGCGCGCCGCGGCGGACCGGGGGAAGGCCCGGCGCAGGGCGGTGAAGGGCAGCAGCACAAGATCGTGTCTTTCCCGCAAGTGGGCCCGTTCGTGGGCGAGAACCGCGGCGAGTTCCGCCTGATCGAGAACGGCCAGGGCGCCAGCGCTGATCACGATCCGGGAACGCAGCCCAGGGACGCAGTAGGCGGCGGCATCCGGGTAGTCGACCACGAGAGCCCCCGGAACCTTGGGATCCCCGTGCGCCAGCAGGCTGAGCAGCGCGCGCTGCCGTCGCCGGGCGCGCAGCACCGCGGTGGACGCGGCCAGCAGAACCCAGCAGAGCAGAGTCAGCAGCGCGGCCCCCGCGGCCAGGCAGAGCAGCCGCAGCGCCGCGACGAGATCCGGGGGCGCGCCGCTGGACCCCACGTCCCGGACGGCCCCGGCAGCCACCGCGAGAGCACCTCCCGCCACCCCGAATCCCCCGGGAGCCGCGCCCAGCCCGGCCAGGGCGCCGACCGCGGCCAGGCCCCAGCCCAGGCCGAGTGCCTGCCACAGCAGGATGGCGGCGGCTGGGGACCGGCGCGGCCAGCCCGCAGCCGCGAGTCCCGCGGCGGCGGGGACGACGCCGACCGCGACGGAAGCGAGAACGAGAACAGGGGATAGCACGGACTGTCAGCTCCTGGCGGCCTTTCCGCCTGCCTCCAGTGCACGGCGAAGTACCTGTGCCTCAGTATCCGTCACCCGGCTCGCGAAACTGGCCAGGGCCGCCGACCTGTCGCCAGTTTGGTCAAGCGCATTCAGCATGAGTTCCGTGACGTACGCTTCCCTGCTCGCCGCCGCACGGTACAGCCACGCACGGCCATCCCGCCCGCGCCGGGCGAACCCCTTCTTGGCCAGCCGGTCGAGGACCGTCATCACGGTGGTGTGCGCAAGGTCGCGATCAATCAAGCGGCCGCCTACCTGGCGCACGGTCAGCGGTGCCTGGCTCTCCCAGAGCACGTCCATGATCGCGCGTTCGAGATCGCCTAGTCGGTTCACTCCGTCACTCTACTAAGCCGCGGCCACTCAGGGTAAGTGTCATGGGCGCTATGTCCGCATTGCGCGCCCCCGCCCGGCTGGGCGCTCGGGGCGGTCATCACGAGCGGCAACGTCTTCGATGCCGGTCATGGCGACGTTCGCCAATAGTGATGAGTGGCAAGCCGCGTACGCCACCCTCACCGGATCCACCGGCCGCGTCCAGTCGGTGGCGTTCAGCCCCGACGGGCGCACTCTCGCCAGCGGCAGCCAGGACAAGACAATGCGGCTGTGGGACCTGTGTTATTCCGGCCCTGATCGCCAGTGCATATCGTGGGAGTCAGCCGGAGCCTATGGCTGCGATCATTGACTGAGCCATGAATGCCAACGGGAGGACACCAGTGTCAGGAGGATCGCCCAGATTCCGCCGCGTCCTGGATCAGTTTGCGCCCTACCAGCCGGGCCGCCGGGTGAGCGGCCCGGGCGGCAAGTCGGTCAAGCTGTCCTCCAACGAGTCCCCGTTCGGCCCCCTGCCGTCGGTGGCCGAGGCCATCGCGGCGGCCGCGCGTGGCGTCAACAGGTACCCCGACAACGGCGCGGACGGCCTGACCGAGGCGATCGCGCACCGTTTCGCCGTCCCGCAGAACCACGTTGCGGTCGGCTGTGGCTCGGTCGGCGTCACTCAGCAACTGCTGGAGGCGGTCGGCGAGCCAGGCGCCGAGGTGCTCTACGCGTGGCGTTCGTTCGAGGCCTACCCGACGCTGGTCGATCTGTCCGCGGCAGCATCGGTCCGTGTGCCGCTGCGCAACGAAACCCATGACCTCAACGAAATGGCGCTGGCCATCACGCCGCGCACGCGCGTGGTCTTCGTGTGCAACCCGAACAACCCGACCGGGACGGTGGTGCACTCAGCCGGGCTGGCGGAGTTCGTTGACCAGGTGCCCGCTGACTGCCTGGTGGTCCTGGACGAGGCCTACACGGAGTATGTGCGCGACCCGGATGTGCCCGACGGAATGGCCTTCTACGCCGGCCGGCCGAACGTGGCGGTGCTGCGGACCTTCTCGAAGGCGTACGGCCTCGCCGGACTGCGGGTCGGCTTCATGGTGGCGCACCCCGCCGTGGCCGGGGCGGTCCGCAAGACGATGCTGCCGTTCACGGTGAACGCCATCGCGCAGGCTGCGGCGATCGCCTCGCTGGCCGCGGAGGGTGAATTGCTGGAGCGGGTCGCAGTGGTGGTCAAGGAACGGGATCGGGTCCGCGACGAACTGCTCGCCCAGGGCTGGACTGTGCCGCCGACCCAGGCCAACTTCGTCTGGCTGCGGCTCGCGGAGGACACCCAGGACTTCGCCGCGGCCTGCGAGCGGGCCGGGGTCAGCGTCCGGGCCTTCGGTGCGGAGGGTGCTCGCGTCTCGATCGGTGATCACGACGACAACGATGCGTTCCTCGAGGTGGCGCTGACCTATCCGCGCCGTCACTAGCGAAGGTCGCTGACCGGGTCAGGCCGCCGCGCCGGCGTCGAGGGCCTGAGTCAGCAGAAAGCCGCGGGGTCCGGCCATGGGTCCGGGGTATCCCCGGGAGACGCTGCGCCCCTCGGGCTAGCAGGTATCAGCGGACGGTGCGGCGTTCCAGTTTCTCGGTGACCAGCCGGTAGAACTGGCGCGGCCGGCCCGGCTGCGGTGTCCGGCTCGGCGGCAAAGGCCACGCCAGCCCTTCCTCGACCAGGCCGTGCAGCAGCCTCCTGGCCGTCCGCGGCGTGACGCCGAGCAGGCGGCCCGCCGTCTCCGCGTCCACCACCAGCGCGCCCTCCGCCGCCGCCAGCTTGTCCGCCAGCCGGGCCAGCGTCTCCAGGCCCCGCGGCCTGCTGGCCGCGGCCGCGGCAGCGGTGGCGGTGGGGTGACGCGGCGCGGGCACCAGCGCGTGCCCCTCCCGGTCCAGGGCGAATCCGCGGGTGCCTGGGCCCGTATGCGAGCGGGAAAGCGCCGCGTGCGCGTGCGTCTCGGCATCCTGCGCGGTCCGCCCCATGCCGACACCGACCTCCACCACGATGCCGAGCTCGGTGCGGGCGCGTTCGGTGAAGGGCGGGACCCGGAATCCGTCGGTCGCCGCGGCCAGGGACCCGCGGGTGGCAGTGACGAGGAAGCAATGGTCGCCCAGCGGGCTCACCGAGGCGTGCATCCGCTGGGCTTCCTGCACCAGGAACCGGTGCACGGTGAGCCGCAGTTCCTCCCGCGACCCCCTCGGCGCCGACCGCCGCGTCGTGTCGCGTAGCGTGGGGACCTCCACGACGGTCACCGCGAGCTGCGCCTCTTCCAGCCTGCGATGAGCGCCGAGCAAGGTCGCGGTGCGCAACGCGGACCGGATAGCGCTGCCGGTGGGCCGCACGGTGAGCACCGGAATCCCAGCCGCCGTCAGCCGCTGGGCGACCGAGTCCAGGCACGTAAAGGCGACCGAGATCTCCTCCCGGCGCCAGAGCCGCTCGTGGAAGGCGGCCAGCGTGGCCGCGCTCGCGGCATCCTCACGCACGTGAACGTTCCCGGTGGCCACGCCAAGCTCGGCGTACGCATCCTCCACATCGATCCGGCTCAGGACGTCGACGCTGATCCGGCTCAGGTCGTGGCCGCCGTCCCTGGTCGCACGCAGCAGCGCGCCGTACAGGGCGCTGCCGCTGAGCGGGACGTAGGTCGCCGGCGCCCGCAGGGCGCCCGCCCGGCGGGCGTACTCGTAGGGCACCTGGCTGGCGAAAAGACAGGCGTCGACAGTTGTCCCGAGCCGGAGGACTTTATCAGCCGCCTCCTGCTCGCTGCGGTACGCCGCGGCGACAAGCCGCCGGGCCAGCCCCGTCCCACTACCGGCCTGCCCAGGCGGCAGGCCGGTGCCGGACTGCGCCGACCCGGTGCCATGCGGCCCCGCGGCGGCGCCAGACAGCATGACCCGCTCGACGAGGTCGTGCGGCCCGATGACACCGATGGTGAGCTCAGCCGAGGGCTGTCGCTGGCTGGTCACCGCGGGCCACCCGGGCGACCGGCGATCCTGCCCGGCACGGGCACTAACTGGCCGCCAGCCATGCGCGGTGTCACTTCTTGAGCACTCACTGTCCGACCCTTACGCTGTGCGATTGCACGATCGTATATTTCGCAACTAGCCCTTGAGGCATCAGAACGGAATCTACGTCACAAATTCGGGCGTTTATCCCGGATCTGTCCGGCATCTGGCGCTCCAGGCGGGCAGCCGACAGCGCTAAGGCCCGTGGAGCGTCGCGGTCGGCTGGTCAGCCGCTGGCCTCCGCGGTGATGTCGGCGCCGAGTGCGGACAGCCGCTCGGCAATGTTGGCGTGCCCCCGGTCGATCAGGTAGCCAGGGGCGACCACGGTCTCTCCCTCGGCGGAGAGCCCGGCCAGGATCAGCGCGATGCCGGTGCGCAGGTCGTGGGCCACGACCTTGGTCCCCTTGAGGGTGGACGGGCCGTGCACGATGCCCACGTTGCCGCCGTCCACTTCGACTTTCGCGCCGAGCTTGTTGAGCTCACCGACGAGCGTGTAACGGCCGTCAAAGATCGTTTCCCGGATATAGCTCGTACCGTCGGCCACGGAGGCCAGCGCCATGATCGGCGACTGCAAGTCGGTGGCGAACCCGGGGTACGGGCTCGTGATCACGTTGATCGGCCGCAGCGTGCGCTCCCGCCGGACCTGCAGCACCGCGCCGGTGGACGAGAACTCCACGCCCATCTGCTCGAGCTTCCAGCGGACCACGCCGAAGTGCTCCAGGGAGGCGCCCACCAGGCTCAGCTCGCCGCCGGTGATCGCGGCCGCCATGGCGAAGACGCCCGCGTCGATCCGGTCGGACATCACCGTGTGCTCGGTCGCGGTCAGCTCAGACACGCCGTGGACCGTGACGAACCCGGTGCCGCCCCCGCTGATGTCGGCGCCCATCTTGGTCAGGAAGGCGATGACATCCAGGACCTCGGGCTCCAGCGCCGTGTTGTCGATCACCGTGGTTCCGGGGGCCAGGGACGCCGCCATGATCAGGTTCTCGGTGCCCGTGTGGGACGGGGTATCCAGGTAGAGATGCGAGCCGCGGAGCTGGCCAGCCTTGATGTGGATCCTGTCCTCGCCCTCCTCCACCGTGGCGCCCAGGCGGGCGAAGCCCCGGTAGTGGAAGTCGAGGTTACGGTCGCCCAGGTTGCATCCGCCGATGCCTTCGATGACGGCCTCGCCCAGCCGGTGCAGCAGCGCGGGAACGAACAGCACCGACCCGCGGAACCTGCGCGCGATCTCGGCCGGCAGCACCGGGCTGGTCAGCCGGGACGCGTCCACCACGAGGGTCCGTTCGGCCTCATGGAACTTGACCACCGCGCCGACCGCCTGGGCCAGCTCCACCGCCCGGCGCACATCCTCGATCGGCGGCACATTCCGCAGTACCGTCCGCCCCTTGGCGGTCAGCAGGGACGCGGCGATCATCTTGAGCGCGGCGTTCTTGGCGCCCTGCACGAACACCGTGCCCTGCAAGGGGATGCCGCCTCGCACGCGGTAGCAGGTTTCGGGGCCAATGGTCATAGAGCTCAAGCTCCTGTCCCTCCGGTACGCGATGCCTGACTCGCGGCCGGGCGTCGCAGTGGGTTCGCCAGCGTCAGCCTGCCTGGCCAGCGGGAAGCCTGGTGCATACAGATCCCAGTATTCCACCGGCTGGCGCGGGAATCGCTCGCCACCCGGGTGCGTGGCCTGCTCACCACGCGCAACTGGCTGCGCGGCGTCCCGCTGGGCTGTCACAGAGGTCACTCCCATCCTCGTCCGGTGATGCGCTGATAAGCCTCGATGTAGGACGCGCGAGTCCGCTCGACCACATGGCCGGGCAGCGGAGGCGGCTCGGTGTCCCGCCGCTGCCAGCCGGCCTCCGGTGAGTCTAGCCAGTCGCGGACGATCTGCTTGTCGAACGAGCGCTGTGGCCGGCCTGGCTGCCACTGGTCAGCCGGCCAGAACCTGGACGAGTCCGGGGTCAGCACCTCATCTGCCAGCAGGAGCCTGCCCTCGGCATCGAAACCGAGCTCAATCTTGGTGTCGGCCACAATCAGGCCGGCCGCCCCGGCGACGGCCGCGCCGCGCCGGTACACGTCAAGGGTGATGCGCTCCAGTTCGCTGGCGACGTCGGCGCCTACCGTGGCGGCGACGGCAGCAGCGGAGATGTTCTCGTCATGCTCACCCCGGGGTGCCTTGGTCGCGGGGGTGAATACCGGCTCGGGCAACCTGGACGCCTCGACCAGCCCGGGCGGCAGCGCGACTCCGCAGACCGCGCCTGCCCGCCGGTACTCGGCCAGCGCAGACCCGGTCAGGTAGCCGCGGGCGACGCACTCCACAGGCACCATCGACAGCTTCCGGCAGGCCATGGCCCGCCCGGCGAACTCGGCCGGGATATCGGCGGTCACGAGGTGATTGGGCACCACGTCGGCGAGTTGCTCGAACCACCACAGCGAGAGCTGAGTGAGGATCTTGCCCTTGTCCGGTATCGGCGTGGCCAGCACGTGGTCGTAGGCCGAGACCCGGTCGGTGGCGACGAGCAGCAGCACGCCGTCGTCGGTCTCGTAGACCTCCCGGACCTTGCCGGAATAGACGTGCTTCAGCTGGGCGCCGTGCTTCATGCCAGGCGCTCCAGCCGGTCGAACACCGGCCCGAGCCGCTCGACGTAGCGCCCGGGCCGGCAGGCCTCGTCCAGCCTGGCCTCATCGAGGGCCTGGCCACGCGCGGCGGCCTCGGCGCGGAGCGTCTCGCGCAGCGGCGTCCCGGTCTCCCAGGTGACCATGGCGGCCGCCTGGACCAGCGCGTAGGCGTCTTCCCGGGACATCCCGGCGGCGACCAGCTCGAGCAGGACGCTGGAGGTGTAGATCAGGCCTCCGGTGGACTGCAGGTTGGCTGCCATCCGGGCCTCGTCTACGACCAGCCCCTCAACCAGGCCGCTGGTCAGGTGCAGCAGGTAGTCGGTGGCGATGGCCGCGTCAGGCAATGCCACCCGCTCCACGCTGGAATGCGAGATGTCCCGCTCGTGCCAGAGCGCCATCCCCTCCATGACCGGCGTCACGTAGCCGCGGACCACCCGGGCCAGGCCGCAGATCCGCTCGGAGCGGATCGGGTTCTTCTTGTGCGGCATCGCCGACGAGCCTTTCTGGCCCGCGGAGAACGGCTCGGCCAACTCCGCGACCTCGGTCCGCTGGCCGTGCCTGACCTCCAGCGCGATCGCCTCGCACGCCGTGGCCAGCAGCGCGAGCACGGACACCCACTCGGAGATGCCGTCACGGAACACCACCTGCGTGGCCACGTCGGCCGGGCGGAGCCCGAGTTCGGCCATGACCGTGGCCTCGATGGCGGGATCGATGTTGGAGTACGTGCCGACCGGGCCGGACAGCTTGCCGACCGCGACCGCGTCACGGGCCCGGCCCAGCCGGTCCCGGCAGCGTGCCACCGCGAACGCGAAGTCCGCGACCCGGTGCCCCCAGATGTCTGGTTCGGCATGAATGCCGTGCGTCCGGCCCACCCGCAACGTGCCGGCGTGGGCGAGAGCATGCTCGCGCAGCGCCGCGACCAGCCGGGAAGCCTTGGCCAGCAGCAGGTCGCTGGCTTCGGTCAGTTGCACTGCGAGGGCGGTGTCGAGCAGGTCCGAGGAGGTCATCCCGTAGTGCACCCAGGCGGCCGCGGAACGGGGGGTGGTGTTGTCGGCCCACGCCGTAAGGAACGCGATCACGTCGTGCCCGGTGACGGCCTCCACCGTCTCGACCGCCTCGGGAGTGGGCGGAACCGCCGCACGCACCGCCGGAACGGAGTCTTCAGGCACTGTCCCGGCCTTGGCGTGCGCCTCGAGGACGAGGGTCTCCACCTGGCACCACAGCTCGTACTTGTGGGCCTCGCTCCAGACCCGGCCCATCTCAGGCAGCGTGTAGCGGTCAATCACATGCTCTATCCTCCCGCACCAGCGCGACCGCCCGCGTCCCGGTGCCGCTGCGCTGCCAGCATCGCCACCATCCCGGCCAGGAGCGCCGCCATCTGCACGTCGATCGCGACCGTCGCCCCGAGCGCCGTGGTCGCGAGGGCGAACACAGCCGTAGCGCAGCGGGGCCAGGCCCGCCTGAGCTCCCGTGCCCCAAAAACCAAGGCCCGGCGGAACATCGCATCCCCGGCCAGGAAG
>OBLW0100002079.1_pt1 | contig 16320 bp, 16 predicted proteins | sample 1520161 | NCBI WGS metagenome assembly OBLW01 (sample SAMEA3539309, study PRJEB22396) | soil metagenome | biome: tundra; feature: field; material: soil | place: USA | collected 2010-05 | depth 0.15 m | reverse complement strand
ACCCCGAACCCGACACGCCCGACACCAGCTGAGCTAATTCATCACACGCCCTAAGGGAGTGCTCACCGCGCCCGAGAGGCAGCACAGGAGCACCCGACAGACCAGCCATGACCAGAGCGGCAGCATGGGCGCTACGGGTCCTACCGGCTGCCTTAGCGGCGGCTGTGAGGGCAGCCAGACTCTGCGGATTGAGCCGGATTGTGACGATGGGTGCTGCCATTTCATGCCTTTCGTTCGGACTGGGTTACAACTTGCGCGATCGGGGCCGGAAGAACCGCTGAGCGGGGTGATTCGGGGCACTGCCTGGCCGAAAGAATTTTTCAACCTGCCCGCATCGCCGTGGGTGTCACTCATCGCTGGCCACCTGCCGGCGTGCTCGGCGCTGCGCTGCTGAGTGCGTGCGGCCAGTCTCGCCAGGACGCACGATGGGTTGACCCCACTGCCGAGGTCGAGGCGGTGTGCCGGTATCGGTTCGCCGATCGCTGACGACACGTCGTCATCGCGTGGTCGTCTGTCGTGGTTGTTGTTGGTTGGGTGTGTAGTCGTGTCCACCGAACACACCGAACGACACACGGATCTCGTCGGCGTCGCCGCGGCCGTCGATGACCGGATCATCGTGGCCTCACCGTGTCACCGGGTCCGGCTGCCACGCGACGACAGGCCAGAGGTCGTCGTGCCGACGGTCGAGCAGATCACGGCACTGGCCGCGGCTGTCATGCCGCGGTACCGGGCGCTTGTCGTCCTGCTTGCCGGGTCCGGGCTGCGGATCGGTGAAGCGCTCGGGCTGAACGTGTCTGACGTGGACTTCCTGCGGCGGACGGTCAAGGTCGAGAGGCAACGGCTACAGTCCGGCCGGATCGGGCCACCCAAGACGCCCAAGAGCACCCGGACGGTGCCGCTCGGTCAGGTGGTCATCGATGAGCTGGCCGCGCACCTGGCGGCGTACCCGTCCGATGGGCCACTGTTCACCATCACCACGGGCGAACCGCTCGGATACCCGACGTGGTTGTCGACCTGGGAGCGTGCGGGGAAGGTCGTTGCCAAGGCTTGTGAGGACGCTGCGGACAAGGTTCGGCCTCACGTCGACACGGTTCCGCTGGACGTCGACACTCACTCGCTGCGGCACTTCTACGCGAGCGCGCTGATCGCGGGCGGCGCCTCAGTGAAGGTCGCACAGACACGCCTCGGGCACGGCTCGGCCGTCGTCACGCTCAACACCTACGGGCACCTGTGGCCTGGCGATGACGACCTGACGCGGACCGTCATGGATTCGGCTTTCGCGATTCTTGCGGACTCTCTGCGGACTAGCGCGGCTGCCGAAGGGTAAACGTGCAGGTCAGCGGCTTGTGAGAGTGCCCAGCGTTACTCCTGGTAGGAGTACCGCTCCTCGCGCCAGACGTCGCCGGTGAAGTGATAGCCGCGCTGCTCCCAGAAGCCGCGTACGGCATACCTCTGATAGTCAACGGCACCAACCCACTTGGGGCCCTTCCAGCCATAGAGGTGCGGCAGCACCAGTCGAAGCGGCCACCCGTGCTCGGGACTCAACGGCTCGCCATCGAGGTGAGTGGCAAACAAGGCCCGTGGTGACGAAAGGTCCTCAAGCCGGACGCTGCTGCTGTACCCACGAGCCGCCGAGACCTGGACGTGCTCCACGCCGTCGGCAGGGGGCGCCAGGTCGATGATGGTCCGGGCAGCCACCCCCGACCAGTGCAGGTCCAGGGTCGTGTAGCGCGAGACGCAGTGGTGGTCGGCCCGAACGGCCTTCTGCGGAAGTGACATGAGGTCGGCCCACGACAGCGACAGGGCCTCACCGTCATGGGTTTCGCCGCCGAGCCGCAGGTACCATGTGCTCAGGTCGACCTGAGGCACACGGCCGTAGTGCACGGGTCGCAGCGCCGCCGACAGGCGCTGGCCTGGCGGGAGGGGCCGCGGCTCAGCGAGCCCGGACGAGCTCACGATCCTTGTGCCGCCTCTGCGAGCATGGTGTTGACCAGGTCGGCGGCATAGACCGTATCTGCATCATCGACGTCAAGGTGCCAGACCAGCCGCACCGCCCGCTGGTTCACCGCATAGATCCGCAGACCCCGCTGCTCAGCGACCGTGACGAAGTCGGCCGCAGCCCAACCCGCCTGCCCGACATCGGCGATGACGATGTTGGTCTGGACGTGTGCCGGGTCGATAATCCCGGGGAATCGGCGGGCGACGGACTCTGAGAACGTCCGGGCGCGTTCGTGGTCATCAGCCAGCCGCTTGACGTGGTGGTCCAGCGCCCACAGACCGGCTGCTGCAAGGATGCCTGCCTGGCGCATCCCACCGCCGTATCGCTTGCGCCACACACGTGCCTCAGCGATCTGCTCACGCGATCCGGCCAGGACCGAGCCCACCGGCGCGCCCAGCCCCTTGCTCAGGCAGACCGAGACGGTGTCGAACTGTTGGCCGTATGCGGCTAGCTCGATGCCCGTCGCGACGTGGGCGTTCCACAGACGTGCACCGTCAAGGTGCATTGCTACGCCCAACGGCTGCGTGGCCGCGCGCAGCGCGCGGATCGCCTCGAGCGGCTGAACCGTTCCCCCGCCGAAGTTGTGGGTGTTCTCCACGACGATCGCCTTGGTCGACACTTGGTACGTCCCGGCGTCGGGCTGCATGAGCCGCAACGGCGCGGCCGGGTCGAGCAGGCCCCGTGGCGCCGCCCAGGACCGCGACGAGATGCCTGAGAACACCGCTGCAGCACCCATCTCAGCGCGAAGCACGTGGGCCAGCTCATCGGCGATCAGCTCCTGGCCCGCCCCGACGTGCAGCCGGACCGCGAGCTGGTTGGCCATCGAGCCCGAGGGAGTAAACAAGCCCGACTCGTGACCGAGCAGGTCCGCGACGCGATCCTCCAGCGCCAGGACCGTCGGGTCCTCACCATAGACGTCGTCGCCGACCTCGGCCGACGCCATCGCCATCCGCATCGCGACCACCGGCTTGGTGATCGTGTCGGACCTCAAATCCACCACGCGGTCCGTCATGCTGAGAGCATCTCGGCCACGAGGAAAGCCAGCTCGAGACTCTGCTGGTGGTTCAGCCGTGGGTCACACAGGGTCTCGTAGCGCATCTGCAGGTCACCATCCTCGATCTCGCCCGCGCCTCCCAGACACTCGGTGACATCGCTGCCGGTCAGCTCGATGTGGATGCCGCCGGGGATGGTACCGAGCGCTCGGTGCACCTCGAAGAAGCCACGAACCTCATCGACGACATCATCGAAACGGCGCGTCTTGTAGCCCGACGGTGCCTCGAAGGTGTTGCCATGCATGGGATCACAGATCCAGGTCACCGCCGCCTCGGAAGCGGTCACCTTCTCCACGATCGCGGGCAGCGCCTCCCGCACCGTGCCAGCACCCATCCTCGTGATGAACGTCAACCGGCCCGGCTCACGCTCCGGGTCGAGCTTGTCGATCAGACGCAGGAGGTAGTCCGGGTCGGCCTGGGGGCTCACCTTGACGCCGATCGGGTTGCGGATTCGGGACAGGAAGTCGACGTGGGCTCCGCCGAGGTCGCGGGTGCGCTCCCCCACCCAGACGAAGTGGCTCGAGACGTCGTATGGCATTCCCGTGCGTGAGTCGATGCGCGTAAGGGGTCGCTCGTAGTCCAGCAGCAGCGCCTCGTGGCTGGCGAAGAACTCCACCGTGCGCAGGGCGTCGAAGTCAGCCCCGCAGGCGGCCATGAACTTCATCGCCTTGTCGATATCGCCTGCGATGCGCTCGTAACGCGAGTTCGCGGAGTTGGCGACGAAACCGCGGTTCCAGTCGTGGACGTGGCGCAGGTCGGCGAAACCACCGGTCGTGAACGCCCGGACGAGGTTGAGCGTCGCCGAGCTCGCGTTGTAGGCCCGCACCAGACGGTCCGGGTCAGGGGTGCGCGCCTCGGCAGTGAACGGCCAGTCGTTGACCATGTCGCCCCGGTAGGTCGGCAACGTGAGGCCATCACGGGTCTCGTCGTTGCTGCTGCGCGGCTTGGCGAACTGGCCCGCGATCCGGCCAACCTTGATCACGGGCATGCTCGCGCCATAGGTCAGCACTGCCGCCATCTGCAGGATTGTCTTGATCCGGTCGCGGATGTTGTCGGCGGTCGCTGAGGCAAACGTCTCGGCGCAGTCCCCGCCCTGCAGAACGAACGCCTTGCCGACCGCCGCCTCACCGAGCCGAGCCTTCAGTACGTCGCACTCGCCGGCGAAGACCAGCGGCGGATAGCTCGACAACGTCCGCACGGCCGTCGTCAGCGCCTCGGCATCGGGCCACACGGGCTGCTGGGCCGCGGGCAGGGCACGCCAGGCATCAAGGCCGGCGATGACCTCAGGGGTCGCGTCGATTCGGGCTGGGTTACTCACGTCCATAAGCGTAGTTGCGCCCGTCGGGTGGTCGCCTCCCAGGTCCGCATCAGCCGAAGAAGACCTCAGCCTCGGTCATCCGCTCTGGTGGGACGGTCTTGAGGGTCCCGACTGCCTCCGCCAGGGGAACCCGCACAATGTCCGTGCCGTGGAGCGCGACCATCTTGCCGAAGTCCTTGTCATGAACTGCGTCAGCGGCATGCAGGCCGAACCGGGTGGACAGGACGCGGTCGAATGCTGTGGGTACACCGCCACGCTGGAGGTGCCCCAGGATGACCGAGCGGGTCTCGACACCGGTTCGCTTCTCGATCTCGTCAGCCAGCCAGTCGGCGATACCGCCCAGGCGGATGTGTCCGAAGGCGTCGAGCTCGCCGGTCTTCAGGGACTCGGCGCCGCCGATCGGCAAGGCGCCCTCTGACGTCACCACGATCGGGGCAACACCCCGGTCAAAGCACGCAAGCACCTGGGCGGAGACCTTCTCGATGTCGAACTCGCGCTCAGGCACCAGGATCACGTTGGCTCCCCCGGCCATCCCGGCATGCAGGGCTATCCAGCCGGCGTGCCGGCCCATGACCTCAACGACGAGCCCGCGGTGGTGGGACTCGGCCGTCGTGCGAACTCGGTCGATCGCCTCGGTCGCGATCATCACCGCAGTGTCGAACCCGAAGGTGTAGTCGGTTGCGGACAGGTCGTTGTCAATGGTCTTTGGCACCCCGACGACACCGAGCCCATCGTCGGTGAGCTTCTTGGCTACACCCAGTGTGTCCTCGCCGCCGATCGCGATCAGCGCGTCGATGCCGGCATCCTGGATGTTCGTCCTGATTCGGTCCAGCCCACCGTCGACCTTGTACGGGTTGGTCCGTGAGGACCCCAGGATGGTGCCACCGCGCGCCAGGATCCCGTTGACATCGGTAAGACCCAGCGGCCGGATCAGGCCCTCCAGCGGGCCCTTCCAGCCATCACGGAAGCCCACGAACTCATGGCCGTACGCCTGGACTCCCCTGATCACCGCCGCCCTGATAACCGCGTTCAGTCCCGGACAATCTCCGCCACCTGTCAGCATTCCGATTCGCATGGGAGCCAATCTAGCGGTGACCTGCGGTCGGTCCGTCGCTAGGGTCGCTGGCATGACGTTCTCGATCGTGGCCCGCACTGGTGATGCCTACGGCGTGGCAGTGGCCAGCAAGTTCATTGCCGTGGGCTCCGTGGTTCCGGCGGCCCGGCTCGGTGCTGGCGCCGTGGCCACCCAGGCCATGGCCAAGCTGTCGTATACAACCGACGGCCTGACGTTACTGGCCGCGGGCACGAGCGCCGCGGACACGATCGGGGCACTGACCTCGTTGGACGAGGGCCGTGAGAACCGCCAGCTCGGCGTCGTTACCGCCACGGGCCAGAGCACCTTCACGGGACGGGGCTGCCCGCACTGGGCCGGGGGGCGAAGCGCCGGCGACAAGGACAGCGGCTACGCCATCCAGGGCAACATCCTGGTGGGCGAGCGGGTCGTCCTGGACATGGAGCGGGCCTGGCTCGAGAACCCCCAGCTGCAGCTGGCACCAAGGCTGATGCGCGCGCTGTTGGCTGGCGACCGCGCCGGTGGGGACAAGCGCGGACGTCAGTCTGCCGCCCTGTATGCCGTGGCCCCCGGCGCCGGGTACGACCACTGCGGCGTGCTGGCCGACCTGCGCGTCGATGACCACCCCGGTGCGACCGACGAGTTGGCCCGGCTGCTGGATCTGCACGATCTCTACTTCGGCTCCCCTGAGACGGTGCTACCCCTGCAGGGCCCCTTGGCCGATGAGGTCCGCCGTCATCTTGGCACCCTCGGCAGGAACCAGCCCGACCTTCACGATGCCCTGCAGGACTGGGCAGGTGAGGCCAACTTCGAGATGCGGATGACCCCAGACGGAATCGACAGCCGCGTGCTCCAGGCCTTGCGTGAGGCCGTGGGATGAGCAGGCCCCAGGCGGGCAGGCGGGTTGGCGTCGTCCTGTCCGTCGATGCCGGAACCACCGGGGTCACCGTGCTTCTGGTCACCGCCGAGGCCGACGTCCTGGCCCGTGGCTACGCCGAGTTCGCCCAGCACTTCCCCCACCCGGGTTGGGTTGAGCACGCCCCCGAGGAGATCTGGCAGGCCACTCAGACGGCGGCGCGGATCGCCCTTGACGCGGCTCCCGAGGCCGTAGTTCGAGCCGTGGGCATCACCAACCAGCGCGAGACAGCGGTCCTATGGGACAGACACACGTTGGCGGCGCCGCGACGGGCGATCGTGTGGCAGGACCGGCGTACCGCGGCGATCTGCGAGCGCCTGGAGTCTGCAGGTCATGGCGCGCGCGTCACCGAGCTGACCGGGTTACGGTTGGATCCGTACTTCACCGGGACAAAGCTGACCTGGTTGCGCGAGAACGACCCACGGGCCTGGGCCGGTGTCCAGTGCGGCCAGGTGGCCGTTGGAACCGTCGACTCCTACCTCGTCGCGCGGATGACCAGCGGCACTGCACATGTCACCGATGCCTCGAACGCGTCACGGACTCTGCTGTATGACGTGCAGCAGGGCGGGTGGTCGGCCGAGCTCTGCGACCTGTTGGGGGTTCCCCTGGGCGCCCTGCCCGAAGTCGTGCCCAACTGGGGCGAGATCACCCGCACCGACCCATCGGTGTTCCTTGGCGTTGACGCCCCCATCTGCGGGATGGCCGGCGACCAGCAGGCCGCCCTGTTCGGGCAGGCCTGCTTCGGGGTCGGTGACGCCAAGTGCACCTACGGCACCGGCTCGTTCATCCTTGTGAACACGGGCACAACGTTGCAACGCAGCGATGCCGGCCTGCTGTCGACGGTCGCCTGGCAGGGGCCCGACGGCAGCTTGACCTACGCCCTGGAGGGCGCGATCTTCGTCACCGGTGCGGCAATCCAATGGCTGCGTGACGGCCTGCAGATCATCGGGTCAGCTGCCGAGACGGCGGCCATCGCGAACACCGTCGAGGACTCCCAGGGTGTGGTGTTCGTCCCGGCGCTGACCGGTCTGGGAGCGCCTCACTGGGATCCGCAGGCGCGAGGCTCGATCCACGGCATCACCCGGGGCACCACTCGCGCACATCTGGTGCGGGCGACCCTGGAGGCGATCACCTTCGAGGTACGCGACGTGTTCGACACGATCCAGACACCGATCCCCGTGCTCCGCGTCGACGGTGGTGCCAGTGAGAACCCCCTGCTCATGCAGATGCAAGCAGATCAGCTCGGTGTGCCGGTCGAACGTCCCAGGATCGTTGACACCACGGGGCTGGGTGCGGCGTTCCTGGCCGGGCTTGGCACCGGAGTGTGGTCCAGCCAGGATGAGATCGCCGCAACCTGGGCGCTGGAACGCCGCTTCGAGCCCGACCGTGGTGCCCGCAGAGCGGCCGACAACGCCTACCAGCAGTGGCTGAAGGCGGTCGAACGCAGCAAGCATTGGCAGGAGCGGCCGGCGGGCTGACCATCTAGCCTCTGGGTGGAGTGTCCGGCAAACCCAAAGGACCCCCCCGATGGTCAAGGCCCACGGCCGGTGACCATGCGTATGGAAAGAAGACGGCGGTGGACGATGTCGCCTTCACCACTGCATCCCGGGAAGGTCACCGGCTTCCTGGCCCGAACGGCGCCGGGAAGTCCACCAAGACGCCGATGATCGTCGGGCTGGACAGTGCGGCCGTTCCTTGGGGCGAAGGGGCTTGGACCAGACCTTGGCAACAGGCAGAGGCTATGCCTGCTGCTGGGCACCGCGCTGTACCTCACCGCCATGGCCCTGTTGGCCTTCGCCATCGGAGCACTCCGGCGACATTGCGCCGCTGGCTACTGTGCTGGGCCTGCTCCTGGTGATCGAGAACCTCGCACAGATCCCGTGGAAGCCACTGCAACTCATCAGCCCGCTCCTGACCGGCGCCGCCGGTTCCAAGATCCTGATGACCCAGGCGCAGATCAACGCGATATCCCACGGCTCGATGGGCGCCGCCACCCTCGGCCCGTGGCAGGGCTTCGCGGTCCTGCTCGCCTGGGTCGCGGTGCTCCTGCGCCACCGAAACGCCTGACTTGGCACAGCACACCAGCTGGTCGGGATCGCTGAACGTCGCCCGACCAGCTGGTGTGGTCCTTAGGAGACCTCCGAGAGTGCCTTGGCAATAATCGTGGTCTCCTCCTCGAGCGATGACGGCAGGTGGTATCGCTCACCGTCCATCACGTCGATGAGCGGCAGCTTGGATTGGATCTCTTCGGCAGTGTTCTGGCCAAGCACGACGCCGTGCGTCTCGGCGACGAAGATCCGCGCGATCCGGCCGCCCGCCACCGAGTAGACATGCCCGTTGACCGAGCACTGCTCATGGGCGAGAAAGGCGACCAGAGGGCTCACCGAGTCGGGCGAGACCTTCACCGCGAGGTCCCCCAGAATGTCCTGGGTCATCCGGGTGGCCGCGATCGGCGCAATAGCGTTGACCTTGATGCCACGGCTGGCACCCTCGAGAGCGAGGACGCGGGTCAACCCGGCTAGGCCGGCCTTGGCCGCGCCGTAGTTTGCTTGGCCGAAGTTGCCGAAAAGGCCCGAGGCCGAGCTGGTGTTGACGATACGGCCGTAGCCTTGTTCGCGCATCAGACGGTAGGCCGGCTGACTGACGTAGAGAGCTCCTTTGAGGTGGACGTCGATCACCGCTTGAATCATGGTGTCGTCCATCTTGTGGAAGGCCTTGTCACGCAGGATGCCCGCATTGTTGACCAGCACGTCAACACGACCGAAGGCATCAAGGGCGGCCTGCACGATCGCCTGCCCCCCTTCCGCAGTGGCCACGCTGTCATGGTTGGGCGCCGCGACACCACCAAGGGCGATGATCTCGTCGACAACCAGGTCCGCGGCGGTCATCGAGGAGCCGCTGCCGTCCACTGCCCCGCCAAGGTCATTGACCAAGATGCTGGCCCCCCGACGAGCAAGCTCCAGCGCGTGACTGCGACCCAGACCCCCTCCGGCACCGGTGATGATGGCTACCCGTCCGTCAAAGCGCAAACCAGACATCGTCATACCCCTTTTCGTCGCGGACTAGCAACTCGGCCGGCGGCTGCTGGCCGAGCGGACGTACGTGTTGGTGTGTCGCGGTGCGCCACGACCCGGGCAGTCTCACCGGACACCACCGGGGGGGACGAGCCCACAAACGAGGCCAGGACCGCCAGCAGGGCGTTCTTCTGGCTGTGGTCCAGACGAGGATCGTGACGGATCGAGTCCTCGGTCTGACTCGAGCCCTGGGCGGTGTCTGGGCGCGGTATGCCCGCCGCGCGGAGCAGCATCGTCTCGGCCGACACACTCAGCGCGTCGGCGAGGGCACTGAGCACCGCAATCGACGGGAGCGCCAGCCCGTGCTCGATCTGGCTCAGGTAAGGGTTGGAGATTCTGGCCAGCCCGGCCGCCTGACGTAGCGTCAGCTGGGCAAGCTGACGCTGGCTACGCACGTACGCACCGAAGGCGTCGTACAACTGGTCATGCGTCGTGCCACTCACCAGACCACCCCTCACAGGCCCCCCGGAGGGGTGCGAGCCAAAATGCTAGGTGCAATCTAGCAGTTGCTTGGTGAGACCGCTACAGATGTGGCGGACAACCGCCGGCCCGGCCATTCCCAGGCAGCGGTGCGTCCCGCAGGTGCGGCTCCACCGGGCGATGCTCTCAGATCACAGCCCTGAGCTCAACCCTTTGCCCCGGGCAACTGCCGCACCGCGTCGCGGAGGTTCCCCCGGCCTGCGAGGATGGGCCCTCGTATGCGCGCCCTCCGAAACCCCTTCAGGTCCCTGCCCCCTGAGGTGGCAGTCCTGACCGCAGTGGCCTTCTCGGTGGCCCTGGGCTTCGGGATCGTCGCCCCGGCTATCCCACTGTTCGCCAAGGACTTTGGCGTCAGCAACTTCGCCGCGGGTGCTGTCATCTCAGTGTTCGCCCTCGTGCGCCTGGCCTCCGCGCCGGTGGCGGGTCGTTTCGTCAACCGCTTCGGCGAGCGGTCCGTGTTGGCCACCGGGATCGGCATCGTCGGGGTCTCCAGCCTTCTGGCCGGGTTCTCGGGCAACTACGCGCAGCTGCTGGTGCTGCGCGGCATCGGCGGCTTCGGGTCAGCGATGTTCACCGTCTCTTCGTTCGCGCTTCTGCTGCGCGTGGTCACCCCCGACCAACGCGGCCGGGCGGCCGGCACCTACCAGACAGGTTTCCTCCTGGGAGCCATCGCCGGTCCTGCCTTCGGCGGCCCCCTGACCGCGTGGTCCCTGCGTGCGCCGTTCTTCGTGTACGCCGCCACCCTCTTGGTGGCCGGGGGCCTGGCCACCGTGTTCCTGGCACGGACCGCGCTGCATGAGCGCGAGGTCGTCGCGGGCACCGCCGATCATGCCCCGACCACCCTTGGCACAGCGCTGCGCAGCTCGGCGTACCGCGCCGCCGTGGCGAACAACTTTGCGGTCGGCTGGGCGATCGTCGGAGTTCGCGCATCGCTGATCCCGCTGTTCGTCGTCGAGGCACTGCGCCTGAGTCCCTCCTGGACCGGCGCCGGGCTGGTGCTCTCCGGGGCGGTGCAGGCACTTATCCTGGTCCCGGCAGGTCGGCTGGTTGACACGCGCGGCCGTCGCCTGTTCCTTCGCGCCGGAGCAGCCATCTCGCTGGTGGCCGGGGTCACCTTGGCGCTCGCGGGCGGCGCTGCGCTGTTGCTGGCCGCAATGGCTCTCTACGGCACAGGCTCGGCCCTGCTAGGGGTGTCCTCGGCCGCAGTCGTCGGCGACGCCATCGGCGGGCGGGGTGGCACGCCGGTCGCCGCCTTCCAGATGGCCTCGGACGCCGGGGCCTTCGTCGGCCCCCTGGTTGCCGGGGCACTTGCCGACGCGGCGTCGTTCCAGGTGGCGTTTCTCGCCACGGCAGCGGTCTCCGGGCTCGCCTTCCTGACCACTTTGGTGATGCCCGAGAGCCAGCCGCAACCGCGGACCCTCTGACCGCCCGCGGCCCTGTTCCTGCCGGCTCCCGCCCGGGGCAGGGCCGGGTCCGGTCTATAGAGTCATGACGTGCCGAAATCACGGATCGGATACGCCGGCTGCCGGCGGGACCTCTTCTGATGCTTCCGAACGTCGTCGTCGGAGGCGGGATCGTGGGCCTGGCTGTTGCCAAGGCGCTGCAAGAGCTTGACCCCGACCGCGCCACGGTCCTGGTTGAGAAGGAGCAGGGGGTGGCGCAGCACCAGACCGGTCACAACTCCGGGGTCATCCACTCCGGGCTGTATTACACGCCCGGCTCGCTGAAGGCACGCCTGGTCGTGCAGGGCGCCCGAGACCTGTTGGTCTACTGCACCGAGCACGAGGTCCCGTTCGACGTCGTGGGAAAGGTCGTGGTCGCAACCCAGAGGCAGGACATCGTCAAACTGGAGGGCCTGCTGACCCGGGGGCAGCAGAACGGGGTTCCCGTGCGACGGGCAGATCTGGACGAGGTGGCCGAGAGAGAGCCCGCCCTTCGGGTCCTTGGTGCCCTCATCGTGGAGTCAACCGGCAGGGTGGACTATCGCAAGGTTGCAGCTGCGCTGGCGGACGAGGTCCTCGCGCGAGGTGGAACGATCCGGTGCGGCGAGGCCGTACAGTCGGTGACCACCGTCTCCCGCGAGGTGCGAGTGAACACCGCCAGGGACGTCATCGCTGCCCACCGGGTGGCTGTGTGCGCTGGGCTGCACTCCGACCGGCTGGCCCGTGCCTCAGGGATCGACCCGGGTGTGCGAATCCTGCCGTTCCGCGGTGAGTACAGCGAGCTGGTCCCGGAGCGCGCCGAGCTGGTCCAGGGGCTGGTGTACCCCGTCCCCGACCCTGACCTGCCCTTCCTCGGGGTCCATCTGACTCGGGGGCTGGACGGGGTGGTCCACGTGGGCCCCAACGCCGTGCCGGCGCTGGCCCGTGAGGGATACTCATGGCGCGTCTTCTCAGCCCGGGACCTGGCCGAGACCCTCGGGTACCGCGGCTCGTGGCATCTGGCTCGGCGGTACGCCAGGGTGGGAGCTCACGAGGTCACCCGCTCCTTGAACGGGCGTTCGTTGCTCAAGGCCGCCCGGCAGATGCTGCCCGAGCTCAAAGGGGAGGACCTTCGCCCGTCGATGTCGGGAGTGCGAGCCCAGGCGGTGGCCAAGGATGGACGCCTCGTGGATGACTTCCTCTTCCGTCGGGCGGGCGATGTTCTGCATGTCCTCAACGCCCCGTCCCCGGCTGCGACCGCCTGCCTGCCCATCGGGGCCCGCATCGCCCGGGAACTGCTTACCCCGAGGACGGCTGGGTAACCCGTCGCGCGGCCAGAGGCTCTCCTCCTGTCCAGCCGGCGGTGGCCCGGTGGTGGCTGTCCGGGCCTGTGTGCAGCGGCATGGGTGGCACCGCCGTGCAGGTCGCCACCTTCACCAGGAACGCTGCGAGGATCCCGGGCTGCGGTCTGCCGGAAATGACCTCAGGCTAGCTGGCCGCGCGCTCGTCGCCCTGCGCTGAGGGCGGACGGTCCTCGTCATCCGGAGCCGTCCCAGACGGACCATGGTCATCCTGCCCAGGCGCGACCCCATCACCCTTGTGACCCTTGTCAATCTTGTCGATCTTGTCCTGGGCGTCTTGCTGCAGCTCCTTGGCCTTGGCCCTGGCCGCCGCCAGCAGTCGGTCCTTCATCGAGGTGGCATAGATGTCGACGTACTCCTGACGCGAAAGGAGCATCAACTCATACATGATCTCGTCGGTGACCGAGCGCAGGACGAACCGGTCATCCTCCATGCCTTCATATCGCGAGAAGTCCAGCGGCCTGCCGATACGCACCCCGATGCGCATGATCTTGGGGACCCTCTTACCGCTCGGCTGCGCCTTGTCCGTTCCGATCATGGCCACTGGCAGCACCGGACAACCTGTCTGGAGCGCCATCCTGGCCACGCCGGTACGTCCGCGGTAGAGCCGGCCGTCAGGTGAGCGCGTGCCCTCGGGGTAGATACCGAGCAGCTCACCTCGGCGCAGGACCTTCAGGCCGCTGTTCACTGCAGCCTGACCGGCCCGTCCACCGGAGCGGTCAACGGACAGCTGGCCGGCCCCCTTGAAGAAAGCTGCCGTTGCCCGTCCTTTGACGCCACGACCGGTGAAGTAGTCAGACTTGGCCAAGAAGGTGACCCGCCGCGAGACCACGAGTGGCAAGAAGATCGAGTCGGAGAAGGAGAGGTGATTGCTGGCGAAGACCGCGGCACCCTCGGTCGGGATGTTCTCCTCACCCTCGACCCACGGACGAAACAGCAACCGAATGATCGGCCCGAGAATGAGGGTCTTGAGCACCCAGTAGAACAACTCGCAGCACCTCCTTCCGCTAGGCAAACCGACTCTTGACGACCTGTGAATCCTACGACACTATGCGCGAGTACCGGGGCGTGCGAGGATTCCCTCCAAGGACAAGCGCCGACCTTTCGAGAACTCAGGAGTGAACTTGTGGCGATTCTGACCGGGGCCGAACCGTTCAGTCATGACGGATCCGAGGTCGGGGTGCTGTTGTGCCACGGCTTCACCGGCACGCCGCAGAGCTTGCGCACGTGGGGCGAGTTCCTTGCAGGCCGAGGCTACACGGTGCGAGTTCCCCTTCTGCCCGGACACGGCACCACCTGGCAGGAGATGAACCGCACCAGCTGGCAGGACTGGTATGGCTGCGTCGACGCGGCATTCCGCGAGCTGCACCAGACCTGCGAACGCGTCGTCGTCGGCGGACTGTCCATGGGTGGTGCCTTGTCCTTGCAGCTGGCTCAGGAGCACGGCCCGCGAATCAGCGGCCTGGTCCTGGTCAACCCTGCTGTCAAGTTCGACGACCCACGAACCCGCCTGCTGCCCGTGCTGAAGCACGTCATGGGGTCGGTGGACGCCATCGGCAACGACGTCAAGAAGCCCGGCGTCACCGAGCTCGCCTACACGCGTACCCCGCTGAAAGCCTCCCACTCCCAGATGATCGCCTGGCATTCGGTCATTCGTGACCTGCCGGAGGTTACCCAGCCCGTCTTGCTGCTGCGCTCAACTGTGGACCATGTCGTCCCCGCGTCAAGCTCGGCATTGATCCTGTCCAGGATATCGAGCCGCGATGTCACCGAAGTCCTGCTCGAGGACTCGTATCACGTTGCCACCATTGACAATGACGCACCGCGCATCTTCGACGAGTCCGCCAAGTTCATCGATCGCATCGCACTGACGTGAACAATCCAGACCGTCGGCGCCGGCCCGACGGCTTCGATGATGACGCGATATTCGCCGATATCGTGGCTCACCTCAACGATGAGGCAACCGAAGCCGGGCCAGCAGCTCAGCGCCCCGCCGAGGAAGCGGCAGCCGACGTCGAGGCCACAGATAAGCCCGTCGAAGAAAGCGCCCCCGAGCCGACAGACCAGAGCACCGCCGCGCCGGCCGACCTGCGGCCAGGTGACACGCCGCGAGCTGACCCGAGCCAGTGGCACATCAACCCGCCACCGTGGCAGCCGGAACAAAGCGATCCACAGGACGTTCCCGCGGCGCAGCCCTGGCGGGGCCACGAGGTAGACGACCAGTACGAGGAACACTTCGAACCACCTCCGGTGACGCCCCTGCCTGCCGGTGACCTCGCGTTCTGGGCCATCATCGTCGGTATGTGTGGTGGCCCCCTGCTGCTGCTGTACCTCGTCTTCTTCACCCCCGACGCGAGCAGCTACTGGATACTCAGCGCCATCGCCATGTCCGTCGGCGGCTTCACGCTGCTGGTCTCACGCAGGCCGGGCCATCACGGAGACGGCGACGACGGTGCACGGCTTTAGGCTCCTGGCGATCGCGCACAGGCAAGCACAGGCACAAGACATCATGGGATGCCCGGGGGCCTGCGCCGGGTCAGTCGGCCTGTTGCTCAGCCGGGTAACGAGCGAGGTCGGCAGCCCCGATCAGGCCAGCATCGTTGCCCAGCTGGGCGACCACGATGCGAGCCTCCGGCCGGTATCCACGCCCGGCCAGCTGCCGCTTGAACGTCTCGCGCGCTGAGGCCAGCAACAGGTCGCCAGCAGCGCTCACCCCCCCGCCAATGACGAACATGCCTGGGTCGAAGGCTGCAGCCAGATTGGCAATACCGAGCCCGAGCCAGTGGCCGATCTCTGCGAGAAGCTCACGCGCCGTCGGGTCGCCGTCGCGTGCGGCCTCGGTGATCAGCGGGCCGGTCAGGTTGCCAACAACGCCGTCGACGCGATCGAGCAGGTCGCTGGCGATCGGAGAGTTGGCCGAAAACAGTGAGCGGGCTTCGCGCACCAGCGCATTGCCGCTGGCGTACTGCTCCCAGCACCCTCGGTTACCGCACTCGCAACGGTGACCTCCGGGCACCACCTGCATGTGTCCGAACTCGCCGGCTATCCCAAAGCGACCGCGTTGCACCTGGGCGTTGACCAGGATCCCGCCACCGATGCCCGTGCCCAACGTGATCATCATGACGTGGGTCTCGCCCTGAGCTGCCCCGAACTTCCATTCGGCCCAGACGGCCGCGTTGGCGTCGTTGTCGACAAAGATGGGCACCGCCACGCGCTTTTGCAGGGCCTGCCGAAGGGGCTCGTGACGCCACGACAGATGCGGGGCGAATACCACTGTCGCCCGGTCCGCCGCCACAAACCCAGCAGCACCGATCCCTACTGCGGCGACGGATTCGGGCCCGACGAACTGCAACAGCTCAGTGACCACCTCGACGATGGTGCCTTCGACCACCGATGGGCTCTTGGAACGGTCCGGGGTGTCCCGGCGCGCACGGTGGGTGACCTTGCCATCGACGTCGACCACCCCACCAGCCACTTTCGTGCCACCGATGTCGATTCCGATGGCAAGTCTGCGGGTCACCCGTAGGCCTGAGAAGCCAGGGCTGCCTCGGGCACCCTGCCGGGCTCCCGCCCGGCGATCATGCGTAGGCCAGAGCGGCGAGGTCAGCGGCCCCAGATCGGAAGAGC
>OBLW0100002078.1_pt1 | contig 16333 bp, 15 predicted proteins | sample 1520161 | NCBI WGS metagenome assembly OBLW01 (sample SAMEA3539309, study PRJEB22396) | soil metagenome | biome: tundra; feature: field; material: soil | place: USA | collected 2010-05 | depth 0.15 m | reverse complement strand
CCCCTCAGAATTGTCATCCTGAGCGGAGCGAAGGACCTGCTTCTCCTGATGGCTGATGGCTGACGGCTGACGGCTGTTCGCCCAAGGCACTTCGTGTTTGTGTTCCTCAAAATATATCTTGCACCTCTCCGCCCAGCGCAACGTCAATTCCATCGACGCTCGCACCCGCGCCGCATCCGCCGGATACTCCGTGCACTCATCAAACGCCATGATGATGTCGGCGCCCAACCCAATCTGAATCTCCGTCGCCTTTTCCGGACTAAGAAAATGCGGAGCCCCATCCAGATGCGAGCGAAACGCCACCCCCTCTTCGCTGACCTTGCGAAGCTCATTCAAACTGAAAACCTGGAATCCCCCAGAGTCCGTGAGAATGGCCCGATCCCACGACATGAACCGGTGCAGGCCGCCCATCTTCCGAACCGTCTCCACTCCGGGCCGCAGAAAAAGATGATACGTATTCGAAAGCAGAATCTCGACGCCCAACTCCTCAAGCACATCCTGCGAAACGCCCTTAACCGAAGCCAGCGTCCCAACCGGCATGAACACAGGCGTCTCAACCTCTCCATGAGGAGTGATCAGTCTTCCCGCCCGCGCAGAGCCACGGGTCGCTTCAATCTGCAGTTGAATGGACACTGGGGAGGATTCTAAAGGATTGCAGAGATTAGAGGTCAGATTGCAGAGGTGGAAATCCGAACGACGCGCATGGCGCAATCTTTTTGATTAAATCATAGGACAGCTTGCCCATCAGTTTCGACGTTGTCCAACTTCCTCAGATTCGTCCCGCTTTTCACCTCTGCAATCTGACCTCTAACCTCTGACCTTATTTCACGTACAAATTCTTAACCACCTCGCCGCCCTTCATCACGAACTTCACGCGCTCGAGCGTCGTCACATCCGCCAGCGGATCCCCATCCACCGCAACGATGTCCGCCCACTTGCCCGTTTCAATCGTCCCCACTTTGTCAGACCACCCCAGCAGATCGGCGTCGTTAATTGTCGCGGCTTGAATCGCCTGCAGCGGCGTCAACCCAAGTTTCACCATCACCGCAAATTCGTGCGCGTTGAGGCCATGCGGATAGACCGCTGCATCCGTCCCAAACCCAACCTTCACGCCCGCTGTAAAAGCACGCGCCACATTCTTGCGCGCTGCCGGCATCACCTCATGTCCCTTGGCAATCAGTTCAGCCGGAGTGCCAATCTTCTCCGCATTATCGAAAAACCAGTCCATGAGATAAAGAGTCGGCACCAGATATGTTCCGTTCTTCTTCATCGACGCGATGGCCGCGTCGTCGATGTAGGAGCCATGTTCAATCGAGTCCACTCCAGCTTCTGACGCCCAACGAATGCCCTCCGCTCCATGCGCGTGCGCCGCCACCTTGCGTCCCAGTCGGTGAGCGTCGGTCACGATCGCCTTCATCTCTTCCAACGTAAACTGCGATGCCTGCGGATTATCTCCATGCGAAAGCACCCCGCCGGTGGCGCAGATTTTAATCAGGTCAGCGCCGTACTTGATGATCTCTCGCGTCTTGTGCTGAACGGCTTCAACTCCATCGGCAACACCTTCGTTCTGGGCGTGCCATTCGAACGGAAGCAGATTGTCGTCGCAGTGCCCGCCAGTGATGCTCAGCGCCGGACCGCTCACCAACATTCGCGGCCCTGGAACGTCGCCCGCATTAATCGCGTCGCGCAGGGCAACGTCGGTAAAGCCACTCGCGCCGACATTGCGAATCGTCGTAAAACCCGCGTCCAGCGTGACCCGTGCATTGCGCGCTCCGTAAAGCGCCTCGCGCGGAATCGAAATTCCCAGCCGCGAATAGCCAAAATTAGTAGTGAAAGTGATGTGCGTGTGAGCGTCGATCAATCCCGGTAGCACCGTCGCATTCGAAAGATCGATCACTTGCGCGCCCGCCGGAATCTGCGTCTCCCCACCAACGCTTGCGATCTTGTCACCCTGAATCACGATGGTCTGATTGGTCAGCGTCTTGCCCGTTTTAACGTCAAGCAAACGTCCCGCGTGGATGACAACCGTTCTAGGCGCGCTCGCCGTCATCTGCGCGAATGACCCGTCGACGAAAAACACCGCGAAGCAGAAAAGCACAAAAATAAATGCAAGCCGCGTACGCCTGAAATTCATTCCATCCCCCAAAGCGGAAAATAACAATTAAGTCTGGCGGAGAACCATACAACTTTCGACAGCGAAACACCAACCTCTATCCACCGTTCATCAACTTTATGGGAATTTCCGGCGAGATCGTTGTGCCGAATATCGCTATCGGAATATGCGTGAAGTGTCAGAGGGAAACTCGACCAGCGTCATGCCCGCATTCCCGCGATCCAGATCTTCGTCCTTGCCGAGAAATGTATATCGCTGCCGCAAATCCTGCGAGCCCGCGTCGAAAATGCTCCAGTTTTCTCCCGCAACAACCTTGAGCACTTTGCCTTCGCGCTGCCATTGCGCCATCAATTCGCGGATCGCACTCCGAATCGCCCCACCCGTCCCCGTCGATCCGTACCCGTGAATGATCTTCACCACCGGCCCGCTCGCTCCCCGCGGAGCGTACAACGACTCCAGCAACCGCCGCTTCGCCTGCTCAACCGTAGGCATTCCTGCCTTGAGATTGAGCACGATCAATTTTGTCTGCGGAGCCGCGGCCATAGCTAGTATTCTACGAGCCGCGATTCATGAACGACACTCTACCCAATCCGGTGCCCGACGGAGTCCGCGCCGTAGCCGCCCTATTCGGTCTCTGCGCAATCTACCTTGGCGTCGCCGGAGCCGTTATTCTCGTACGTCCCGGAGCGATCTCGATGTCGGTAGTAGCGCCGCTGTTGTTTGGACTGGAACAGGCCGGCCCCTACATGTTTCTGCTCGCCGCCGTCGCGGGAGCCGCCGTCGCCTGGGGACTCATCGAGCTCAACAACATCGTGCGCCACGCCGCCATGCTGATCGCCATCACAGGAATCGTGATGCTTGTTCCATCTGTGTCGTCTGCGACGGTGATGGCTCAACCGAAGGCGCTGGCCTTCGGAGGTCTAGGAATTATCGTGAGAGTAATCGTCGCGTGGTATCTGTCTCGCGGAGAAGTGGCCGATGCATTCCAGCGGAGCGGTAAAGACAATGAAACGTGATTCCCCGAAGGCAGCCGCAGCGGCGAGAAAGTTACGCTACCCCTCTCAACCGGCTCCTCAGTTCATCGGGATGCACCGCAACCTCGGCCGCCTCGTCTCGATCCAGGTGCCCGTCTTTTACCAGCCGTGCCAGCGATTCCTCGAGGGCGATCGATCCCTTCGCTTTGGTCATGGTGATTTCCTGATTCAGATGTTGCAACGCATTGTGCCGGATGTGCTGACGCGCGCCGTATCCGATCATCAACATCTCAAGGGCGGGAATGCGTCCGCCTTTGCGGCTCGGCAGCAGCGTCTGCGTCAATACGGCTGAGATCGCCATCGACAATTCCTGCCGAATGGTCGCCTGCCGCTCTACCGGGAACGAATCGGAGATGCGCGAGACTGCGGACGCAACATCGGTAGTATGCAAGGTAGAAAGCACGAGATGTCCGGTTTCGGCGGCGGAGACAGCGATGGCCATGCTCTCTGGATCGCGCATCTCTCCAACCACCAGAACATCGGGAGCCTGGCGCAGCGCGGCGCGCAAGGCCGTAGGAAAATCAGGCGCGTCGGTTCCGACCTCGACCTGCTCGATGATGCTGCGAATATGCTGGTGCTCGTATTCGACAGGATCTTCAATCGTGACGATATGGCGAGCATCGCGCTGGTTGATTTCGTTGACGAGAGCCGCGAGTGTCGTGGATTTGCCCGCGCCAGCCGCGCCCCCGATCAATACGAGCCCGCGGCGAAGCGAGGCAAGATTGGCAACCTCGACCGGCAGTCCGAGTTCTCCAAGCGAAGGCACCTTCATCGGAAGCGCGCGAATGGTGGCGGCGGCCCGGCCCCGCTCGCGATGCAGATTAATTCGGAATCGTCCCACCCCGGCAATTCGGTAAGAGCAGTCCGCGATCTGGGTGGAGGAATATTGAGCTTCGCCTACTGGTGTAAGAATCGGCCGCACCAGCGCCTCGATCTCGGATCCATCGAGCGGAGCGTCACCGATCTTTTCAACCTCGCCATTCGTACGAATCGAGGCCTCGACTCCATGAACGAGCAATAAGTCACTGCCGCCACGACGCAGCAGTTCCTGGAGAAGATCGTTGAGCTTGGTGTCTTGGGACAATGCGTTCCTCCGCCCGATACGCGATTAACGACTTCCGTTAATAATGATCGTACCGGAGAAAGATTCTTGCGGGGGATATGGGGTCACAACATCCGCTTGACGATCCACAGTACGATGGCGATCGCCACAATCAGCGCATAGAGCGTGTAGAAAGGAGCAAACACCGAGCCATAATACTCTCGTTGTCAATAGGGACGGCCGAGCGGCCGTCCCTAATCGAGATGGATCGATCGCCCGCCTACTGTTTCGTTCGCAGCGGCACTTGTTCGCCGACGCGTTCGCTGACCTTGAACGCCAGCTTGCCGGTCTTCTTATCCGCATCGACGATTACATGATCCCCATGCAGCACCGCGCCGTCGAGAATCTTCATCGCCAGCGGATCTTGCACCAGCTTCTGAATCGCGCGTTTCAGAGGACGCGCTCCAAAGTTCGGATCGTAGCCTTCGGTGAAGAGAAGCTCCTTCGCACTGTCAGTCAGCTCCAAAGAAATCTTGCGATCGGCCAATAGCCTCCGCAAATCTTCGAGCCGCAGATCGACGATCTTCACCAATTGCTCCTTGCCCAGCGGATGGAAGATGATGATGTCGTCCACGCGATTCAAGAACTCGGGTTTGAAGCTGGCATGAAGCGCGTCCAACACCTGCTTTGACGCCCGCTCAAACGCATCGGCTGATTGAATGTTCTCCGACTGCAAGTATGACGAGCCCAGGTTCGAAGTCATGATGATGACCGTGTTTTTGAAATCGACCTTGCGCCCTTTACCGTCGGTGAGGCGGCCATCGTCCATAATCTGCAACAGGATGTTGAACACATCGGGATGCGCTTTTTCAATCTCGTCGAACAGCACGACCGCGTAGGGATGACGACGCACCTGCTCTGTGAGTTGTCCGCCCTCTTCGTAGCCGACGTAGCCCGGAGGCGCGCCAATCAAGCGCGATACCGCGTGCTTCTCCATGTATTCCGACATGTCGATGCGGATCATGGCGCGCTCGTCGTCGAATAGAAATTCCGCCAGCGCGCGCGCAAGTTCGGTTTTGCCCACGCCCGTCGGACCGAGAAAAATAAACGACCCAATCGGCCGCTTCGGATCGCTCAGGCCCGCCCGCGAACGCCGTATCGCATTCGCTACGCGCTCCAGCGCTTCGTCCTGCCCAATCACGCGCAGGCGCAAGCGATCTTCCATAGTGATCAGTTTCTTGACCTCGCCTTCGAGCATCTTCGAGACCGGAATGCCCGTCCACTTCGATACGATGTGAGCAACGTCTTCTTCGTCGACCTCTTCTTTCAACATCCGATGCCCAGTCTTGCCGTCGATTTGCGAGGTGACCTTATTCAGTTCTTCTTCCGTATTTCGAATCAGCCCATACCGGATCTGCGCCACCCGCTCCAGATTTCCCTTGCGCTCTTCCGCCGCTTCTTCGATTTTCAGTTGCTCGAGTTTCTCTTTCAGCGCGCGAGCTTTGGCGATGACATCTTTTTCCTGCTTCCACTTGGCTTTGAGCCCGTTGGATTGTTCGCGAATGCCGGCCAGCTCCTTTTCGACATGGCCGAGACGCTCTTTCGAGTTTGCAGCATCTTCCTTTTTCAACGCTTGTTTTTCGATTTCCAGCTGCGTAGCTCGCCGCTCCAGTTGATCGATTTCGGTCGGCATCGAATCGATCTGAATCCGCAACGAACTAGCCGCCTCATCGATGAGATCGATTGCTTTGTCGGGCAGAAAACGGTCGGAAATATAACGATGCGACAACGTCGCTGCCGCCACAATCGCCGAATCTTTAATCCGCACGCCGTGATGCACTTCGTATTTCTCTTTCAATCCGCGAAGAATCGCAATCGTATCCTCGACATTCGGCTCGCCAACAAAGACAATCTGGAAGCGCCGTTCGAGCGCCGCATCTTTCTCGATGTACTTGCGATATTCGTTCAGCGTAGTGGCGCCGATCGCGCGCAACTCTCCGCGAGCAAGCGCTGGCTTCAACATGTTCGACGCATCAATGGAGCCTTCGGCAGCTCCTGCGCCAATCAAGGTATGCAACTCGTCGATGAAGAGGATGATCTGTCCCTGCGAATCTTCGATCTCTTTTAAGACCGCCTTCAGACGATCTTCGAACTCGCCACGATATTTCGCGCCGGCCAGCATCGCTCCCAAATCGAGCGCGACGACGCGCTTGTTCTTCAAAGCCTCAGGAACATCGCCCGAGATGATGCGCTGCGCCAGCCCTTCCACGATCGCCGTCTTACCCACTCCCGGCTCGCCAATCAGCACTGGATTGTTTTTCGTTCGCCGCGACAATACCTGGATGACGCGGCGAATTTCTTCATCGCGTCCGATGACGGGGTCGAGCTTGCCGCGCCGCGCCTGTTCGTTGAGATCGCGCGCATAGCGCTCCAGCGCCTGATACTTCGCTTCGGGATTCTGGTCGGTAATGCGCTGCGACCCGCGGACAGCCGTTAACGCCTTCAAGATGGCGTCATGCGTCGCGCCGTGTCGCACAAGCAAATCGCGCGTCGCGTCCCGCTTTAAATCCGTCAACGCCAGCAGCATGTGTTCGGTCGAAACGTACTCGTCTTTAAATGTGTCCGCTTCCTTGAACGATTGCTCAAGCAGTTGGTTTGCTTGCGACGACGTAGACGGCTGGTTCACGCCACCGCTGCCCGAAACTTTCGGAAGCTTCTCAATCTCTTTATAAAGATCGCTAAGCACGGCCTGCGGCCCGATACCAATTTTTTCGAGCACAGGCGCGACGATGCCTTCTTTATCCTCGACCAGCGCAGCCAGCAAATGTGCTGGAGCCAACTCCGAATTGCCGTGCTCCGAGGCGAGCTCGTTCGCGCGCTGAATCGCTTCTTGCGCCTTTACTGTGAATTTGTCCCAACGAATCGCCATGGGCTAACTCCTTACCTGTAATTTCTTCATTCGATGATTGCACTGCCGACGATGTTCCCAAAATCGCCAATTAGAAATTGCCAATTACAAATCCCAATTACAAATCGAAACGGGAGGCGCAGTTTCTCGCCTCCCGCCAAGTCTACATCCGCCGGGTTTTGACCGGCAGAATCCTGTCACCACGCGAACATCGCTTATGCGGCTTTGCCCACGCTCTTCGGCTCTTTGCCTTCCAGCGTCTTTTGGCTGCCCAGCTTTTCACTGCCCACGTTTACTTTGATCTGCTTCGGCTTGGCTTCCGCCTTCTTTGCCAGCTTGATCTTCAACACGCCCTTGTCATAGTCGGCCTGGACGTTCTCATGGTCGACCGTGGTCGGGAGGGTGAAGGTGCGGGTGAAGCTGCCATACTGACGCTCCACACGGCGATAGTTCTCTTCTTTTTCATCGGTCTCGAACTTGCGCTCGCCGTGTACGGTCAGGGTGTTGTTCTCGATGCGGACATCAATGTCTTTCTCGTCGATTCCCGGTACTTCGATCTTCAAAGTGACGTTGTGCTCGTCTTCGTAGACGTCGACCGGCGGCGCAAATGCCGTCGTGGTCAGAGATTCATCCTGCCCTTCTGGCCCACGCGGGTCGCGGAACAGACTGTTCATGCGGTTCTGAAGTGTGGCAAATTCACGGAAAGGGTCGTAACGCGTAAACATCGTCATAAAGGTAAATCCTCCTTCAAATTCGATCGGGGCTATCGGAGCCCCGAAATTTGTGTGTTAGTATCAACAAAGCATAAAACCTAAGTGTGTTATTGTCAAGTCAGCAAGTAATGCTTAGTTGTCAATATCTTACAGCCATCATCTTGACCATATACACCGCTTCAGGCAAACAAAAAGCCCCGGCCATAGCGACCGAGGCATAAGGCATTCGTCTAAAGGAATAAGCTAGCTTCCGACTGAGGCTTACGCCGGATGTTCGCATGTATTGCCGCAGCAGGCCTTGGCCGTCTTGTCGCCCTTGGTGCCGCTGCAGCTATTACCTTCACAGCACTTGCCATCTTTGCAGCAGCCGTTCTTCTTGCATTCTTTCATCGCGGTTTTGGCGTCTTTGCCTTCGCAGCACGACTTGCCATCTTTCATATCGCACTTGTCTTTGCCGCAACACGCCTTAGCGTCTTTGGCATCGGCCGTCCCGTGGTGGCAACAGCTTTTGCCGTCTTTCATGTCGGCCATCTTGTGATGACAGCAGCTTTGCGTTTGCGGCGCAGGGGTTGAATTCGGAGCCGCAGAAGCGGCGGGTGTGTCTTGCGCCCATCCAACCAGCGACAGGGCGAGGGTGATGATTAAAGCAATCAATCTGAATTTCATAAAAGCTCCTTATTGAAATTGTGCGAAATGTTTATGAGAAAAGTTCTGACGTTCTGACTTCTGGCGACGCGGCGCACTATTCTCTCAGTCGACACGGCCCGCAGAAGTAGGCAATCAACGAGGGAAATCTAGACGCGGAGAACCATGCCGAGCCGGTCGGGAGGAGGACCAGTCGCAACTAAAATCGTCGGGAAAACGTGTGAGGTCGCATGGGAAGAGAGGCTGGCGTCCGCGACCTGAGCCGGAGCACCCTCGCTCGAAGCGGTCGTACTTACAGGAGCGGGAACGCTCTGCGGACCTTGCCGGAAACAGCAGCGATGTTCATCCTGGCACGGCATGTCGCTAGCCGCAAGCTCAAGCGCACCGTGGTCTACGGGCTTGCCAATACCGGGGCAGCAGGCGTGCCCGGCAGTCATGGCATGGTGATGAGCCGCGTGTTCAGCCATTGCCGACGCGGCATGCACATGGCCAGCATGCATAAACAACATCGGCGCCAGGGCCACTTCAGCCCAAGCCATCATGCCGAAGAGCAGTACCGCTGCGATGAATTTCTTAAGCATCCAGTTTCGAGCATCGCAGGTCTGGAAAGACAACACCGTGACGAGGATCACACTAGTCCCGGGTCAGTGCAAGTCAATGCGGCTAGGGCAAACCGCCTGAGGCGGACGGTGGGTTCATCCCAGCAAATTCTCAAGCGCGGCGCGTAACTCAGGAAAACGAAAGGTATAGCCGCTGGATTCAAGTTTCCCCGGCTGAACCCGCAGACTTGCGAGCAGCATTTCTTCCGCTGCTTGTTTGCCGAAAGCCAGGCGAAGCGCAAACCCCGGCACCGGGAAAATTGCCGGACGCCGTAGCACCGACGCCAAGACTTTCGTGAACTCCGCATTACGTACCGCATCTGGCGCGACTAGATTGATCGGTCCAGAAAGCGACTCATTGCTGATGGCGTATCGGACAGCGCCAACAATGTCGTCGACGTGAATCCAGCTAGACCACTGCCGGCCCGAGCCAATTCGCCCGCCCAGCCCAAATTTGAACGGAGTTAGCATTTTTCCGAGGGCTCCGCCTTCGGGGCTCAGAACTAGCCCGATTCGTATATTGACTGTGCGGATGCCCGCCTCCGTGGCGATTCGGCTTGCATCCTCCCACTCGTCACACACCTCGGGAAGAAATCCCCGACCAGCGGGACTGTCTTCGGTTAAGACTTCCTCCCCGCGATCCCCATAAAACCCAATCGCCGACGCGCACACGAAAACTCGCGGCTTTGCCTCGCACGCCGCCAAAGCCGCAGCCAGATTCCGCGTGCCCAAAACGCGACTGTCGCGAATCGCCTTCTTCTTCGCGTCAGTCCAGCGTCCAACAACGCTCTCCCCGGCCAGGTGCACGACAACGTCGAACCCCGATACCAAGTCGGGTGGCACCGGTGCCCTTGGATCCCACGTAACCTCGTCCGCATTTCGAGGACGGCCGCGCACAAGGCGCACAATCTGCGTACTCTGCCTCTCGAACGAAGCCACGAGCGCCGTCCCTATAAGCCCGGAAGCGCCGGTGATAAGCAAACGACTCATTTTGCAAGACTTTGTGATTGGGTTTGAATTGTGGTTTAACCCACTTTACAATACCACCATGAACGCCCGATTAGTGATGGACAAAGCCGGCCGAGTCGTCATTCCCAAGCCCCTACGAAAGCAACTGCAATTGGAACCGGGCGACGCCCTGGAACTCGAAAGCGGTGGTGAACAGATCACGCTTCGCCCCGCCCGTGGCGCTGGGCCGCACCAGAATGAGCATGGTATCTGGGTGCTACACACTGGAGAGCCATTGCCTGCCTCCTCCACTGACGATCTTCTGACACAGATCCGCGAGGAACGCGACTTATCGAACCTCGGCGATGGTTTTGTTGCAGCGCGTTCGGAATTGAAGTCTGCTCAGCGATCCAGCCGCAGAGCTAAAGCGCAGAGCTAAAGCTTAAGAGATGAAGGCCTTCTTCGACACTTCCGTGTTAGTTCCGTTGTTCTACCGCGACCACGTCCACCACCGCCCGAGTCAGGAAGTCTTCATCCAATCTAACCAGTCGACCGGCTGCTGCGGAGCGCACAGTTTGGCCGAGGTTTATGCCACTCTGACGAGAATGCCGGGCAAGCGCCGCATCAGCGGCGGACAGGCAATGCTCTTCATCGGCAACATTCGCGATCGCCTCTCGATAATCGCTCTGAATGCGGATGAATACGCTGACGCCTTGCGCGCGTCTGCCACGCTCGGAATCGTTGGCGGCGAAATCTACGACGCCATGCTTGCCCATTGCGCCCTCAAAGCCAAAGCCGAAACGATCTATACCTGGAACATTCGTCACTACAGTCAGTGCGGACCCGAAGTCGTCGGACGCCTGCGCACCCCAGCCTAAGCCTTTCTCGGCGTCTCGGCGGTGAAATGCTCTCTCCGAAGTTGGAAGTAAGCTGCCATTGCCAACGCGGACCCCAGCCAAAGACTTTCTCAGCGTACTCAGCGTACTCGGCGGTGAAATGCTCTCTCCGAAGTTGGAAGTAAGCTGACATTGCCAACGCGCACTCCAGCCTAAGCTTTTCTCGGCGAACTCCGCGCACTCGGCGGTGAAATATGTTTCTCCTGCGTTAAAATCGGACATGGCGACGTTGCGTGAACAGATCGCGACCAACGTGCTTACCGTCACCCGCTTTCGCGAGCTCATGCGAAAGTTGCGGGAGAACCGTCCCCACGACGATCTGAATCTGGTCAAGAAAGCCTACGAATTCTCCCAGAAGCATCATGCCGGCCAACACCGCGCTTCAGGAGAACCCTACCTCGTTCATCCCCTTGAAGTCGGCAACGTTCTCGCCGACATGAAAATGGACGCCGTCTCCATCGCCGCCGGCCTGCTCCACGACTCCGTCGAAGATACGTCGGTCACCACGGTTGAAATTCGTCAGGAATTCGGTGAACAAGTCGCCCACATCGTCGAAGGCGTCACCAAGATCAGCAAAATCGATTTCTCTTCGAAAGAAGAAGCGCAAGCCGAGAACCTGCGCAAAATGATGTTGGCGATGGTCGACGACATCCGCGTCGTGCTCATCAAACTCGCCGATCGTCTGCACAATATGCGGACGCTCGAACATCTCAGCCCCGATCGCCAGCAAAAAATCGCCAGCGAAACGCTTGAAATCTACGCCCCCATCGCCCATCGCCTCGGCATGGGCAAGATTCGCGGAGAACTCGAAGACCTCGGCTTCAAATACGTCGATCCCATCGGATTCGAACAAGTCCGCGTAGCCGTCGAGTCCCGCCGCAAAGAGGGCGAAGCTTTCATGACGCGCGTAGAAGGCGTTTTGCGCGATGGACTCAAAGAAGCCGGTATCACCGGACGCGTCGAAAGCCGCGTCAAGCGCCTCTACAGCATCCACAAAAAATTGCTGCGCCAACGCATTAGCGTCGAGCAGGTGTACGACCTCTACGCCATGCGCGTCATCACCAACTCCGTACAAGATTGCTACGCGGTGCTCGGCATCATTCACAATCTTTGGCGCCCCGTCCCCGGACGCATCAAAGACTTCATCGCGATGCCCAGGCCCAACCTCTATCAATCGCTCCACACCTCAGTGATCACTGAAACAGGCGAGACCTTCGAAATACAAATTCGCACCGAAGAGATGCACAAGATGTGCGAGGAGGGCATCGCCGCCCACTGGAAATATAAAGATGGTCCCGTCTCTGCCGAGGACGAACAACGCCTCGCATGGTTGCGCCAGGTCGTGGAGTGGCAGCGCGACGTCTCCGATCCAAACGAATTTCTTTCGACGCTGAAAGTCGATCTCTACCCCGAAGAGGTTTACACCTTCACTCCCAAAGGGAAAGTTCTCGTCCTCCCGCGCGAGTCCACGCCCATCGATTTCGCCTACTCCATTCACACCGAAGTTGGACACTGTTGCACCGGCGCGAAGGTCAACGGACGCATGGTTCCCCTCCGCCACAAGCTTCACTCCGGCGATATCGTCGAGGTCATTACCCAGCCTGGACACAAGCCGAGCCGCGATTGGCTGGCAATCGTCAAGTCGTCGCGCGCGCGCAACAAAATCAAACATTGGCTCAACGTGCATCAGCGTGAGCGTGCGATTGAAATCGGCAAGAAGCTGATCGAAAAAGAAGCGCGCAAGTACCGCATCGCGCTCAAAGAAATCAAAGACGCCGACCTGCAACGCGCGGCTAGCGAATACGGACTCGGCCGCCCCGACGACCTGATGGCCGGAATCGGCTATGGCAAATATTCCGCGCGCCAGGTGCTCGCGAAATTTGCCCCGCCCGGCGTTCAGCCGATGTCCGAGACCGAAGAGCATGCCGCCGGTCACGGCTTCACCAGCGCCGTTCGCCGCGTCTTTGGAGGAGACAGTAATGCTATCGTGGTCCGCGGATCGGGCGACCTGCTCGTCTACCGCGCCCGCTGCTGCAATCCCATTCGCGGAGAAGCCATCGTCGGCTATGTCACGCGCGGCAAAGGTGTCGCCGTCCACTCCATCAATTGCCCGAACGTCACGAATCTTCTTTACGAACCGGACCGCCGCATCGACGTGCTCTGGGCCGGAGACAAAGACGGCAACCCGATTTCTTATCCCGTAAAGCTGACGCTACTCTGCGACGACCGCTTCGGCATGCTCAAACAAATCACCTCGGTAATCAGCGACACCAAAACCAACATCCGCAGCATGGAATCCCGCAGCCAGAACGGTCAGGCCAGCATCGACGTAGTCCTCGACATCGCCGATCTGAAACACCTCCAGAAAATCATCGACGGAGTTCGCCAAATCCCCGGAGTTCACGACGTCCAACGCCTGCAAAAAATCTAGGCTTTAAAAGCTTGTCATCCTGAGCGAAGCGAAGGACCTGCTTTTCGCAGCGTCATCCAAAACCGCCAATCCCCCCAACTGGCAACCACCAACGAAGAACTGCTACCATCGCCATCAGTGCCCGCCGCTAAGAACAATCCCGCGACTCCCGCTCCGACGAAAGACCGTATAGTCTCCGCCGCTCCGGTCGAAGACGATTCCTCGTTCGAACTCAAACTCCGCCCGCAGCGCCTGCAGGAATTCATCGGTCAAAATAAAGTCAAAGAGAATTTGGATGTAGCCATCCAAGCCGCAAAGTCCCGCGGCGAAGCTCTCGATCACGTACTGCTCTACGGCCCGCCCGGACTGGGCAAGACGACCTTAGCCAACATCATTGCCAACGAGTTAGGATCGGCCTTTCAGCAAACTTCCGGCCCGACGCTACAAATTAAGGGCGACCTCACCGCGATCCTCACGAACCTGCGCGACCGCCAGGTGCTCTTCATCGATGAAGTTCACCGCCTCCAGCCCGCGCTCGAAGAAATCCTCTACTCCGCGCTCGAAGACTACAAACTCGACATCATGATCGGCCAAGGTCCATCGGCGCGCACCCACACCATGGACGTGAAGCCGTTTACCTTCATCGGGGCTACCACGCGCGCGGGCTTGCTCTCCGCCCCCTTGCGCTCGCGCTTCGGACTCCTCCTTCGCCTTGAGTTTTACACTCACGACGATCTTCGCGTAATCGTCGAACGCTCAGCCGATATTCTTGGTGTGAAAATTGATCGCCCAGGCGCCACCGAAATCGCCAGCCGTGCCCGCGGAACACCTCGCATCGCCAATCGCCTGCTCCGGCGAGTGCGCGACTATGCGCAGGTTCGCGCGGAGGGCCTGATCGACTTACCCACCGCCCAATCCGCGCTCAGTATGCTCGAAGTTGATCGCCACGGATTTGATGAAGTCGACCGCAAGCTCCTCCTCACCATCATCGAGAAATATCAAGGAGGCCCCGTGGGACTCAATACGTTGGGCGCGGTGTTGGCGGAAGAACCCGATGCCATCGAAGAAATCTACGAGCCTTTCCTGATTCAGATCGGATTTCTCAATCGCACTCCGCGCGGCAGAGTAGCCACGCAATTAGCCTACGAACATTTCGGCATCACACCAAATCGCCGCCAAAGCTCGCTCTTCTAGATGGACCAGATTTTGGGATGAAGTTGACTCACCGCCGAGACGCCGAGAAAAGCTTTGAACGGATTCCCTTCCTAACTTTTTCTCAGTGAACTCGGCGTCTCGGCGGTTAAAATGGGTTCACATCTGTGCGCGAGAATTATCGGCTGAGTGACCTTGCAGCCGTCCTTAGATCTTCTCAGCGAACTCGGCGTCCTCAGCGGTAAGTGGTTTCAGATAAATGTACGGAGATGATGGGCTGAGCGAGGGTTCAGCCGTCCTAAGGTTTTCTCGGCGTCTCGGCGGTAAATCAATTTCAAGTCCACCAAAACATCGCAACCCCTAAAATAACTTCATGCTGGTTCTAGCGTCCTCGTCTCCACGTCGTCAGGAATTATTGCGCAGCGCGGGAATTCTGTTCGAAGTACAGCCCGCCAACATCGCCGAAGACGTTTTGCCAGGAGAACCCGCGCAAGGTTGTGCCGAACGGCTGGCTCGAGATAAAGCGCTAGCCGTTGCGCGGCACCGTCCATCGGATTGCGTCTTGGGAGCCGACACCGTCGTTGTCGTCGATGGCGAGCTTCTCGGCAAGCCCTCCAGCTCAGGCGATGCGGTGCGAATGCTGCGTCTGCTTTCGGGGCGGCAGCATTTAGTGATTACTGGTGTGTGTGTCGTGGCTGGCGATCGGCCACTGGTGGGCAGCGAAACAACCCAGGTGACGATGAGCGAAATCAGCGATCAGGAGATCGCTGCGTACGTTGCCAGCAAAGAGCCGATGGATAAGGCGGGAGCTTACGCGATTCAAGGAATCGCCTCGCGTTGGATTCCAAGAATCGAAGGAGATTACAGCAACGTCGTCGGACTTCCCGTAGCACTCGTCTTTCGTATGTTGCGCGAATGCGGTTGCGAAAAAAGTGTCTAGCCCCTAGGGTGACCTTCCCGAATAACCTCTGAGAAATCACCACTCCGAGGGTGCCCCATTCTGCGCGTTCTGTGCGCAGAAGTGGGACGCCAAACAGCCGACTGTGCCTCAATGATCTTGACCTCTGCGAAATCCCCAGATTCGCGCTGGGACAGAAAACTATGCGGCGGGCGGCTTCGGCGGGGTCGTCTTATCGTCCTGGTCTTTCATTGACGACTTAAAATTCCGGATGCCCTCACCCAGACCTTTGCCCAGATCGGCAAATTTGCTCGGCCCAAAAAGCAGAAGCGCGATACCAATAATCAACAGGATATGCAGCGGTTGAAACAGTCCCTCACCCATAACTCCTCCACGGGGTTGCCGGACGGCCCTTGCGGGCGCGGCGCCAAACTGGATCTAACGACCCCAAATTGAATTCTAGGTTAGTGTGGACCCCTAGGTCAAAGCTGCCTGTGATAGTCGTCACCCGAACCTGTGCATCAGGTCACACTAGACCCACCCAAAATCTCGCCGTCCATCGCACCACAATCTCACACCACTCCGAGGGTGCCCCATTTCTGCGCGTTCTGTGCGCAGAAGTGGGCCGCCAAAAGATCGGCTACTCGCCATCTAACTCCCATCAAATCAGCTCGATAAGCCGGGCCAACAGCGCCGCTCTTCGGGGCAGTTCTGAGATCAAAATGTGTTCGTGCGACGCGTGGGCCCCGTCTCCGACTCCGCCCATCCCGTCCAGCGTCGGAATGCCTAGGGCAGACGTGAAATTGCCGTCGGAGCCCCCGCCCACCGCAGCCTCTCCAAGTTTCCATCCCAAGTCGCTAGCCACCGCTTTGGCCTTCGCATATAGGCCTGCCACCCCCGCTGTGCGCTCCATCGGCGGACGATTGATTCCGCCGGTGACCTCAATTTTGCATTTGCGATTAAAAGGACGAAGGC
>OBLW0100002077.1_pt1 | contig 16347 bp, 16 predicted proteins | sample 1520161 | NCBI WGS metagenome assembly OBLW01 (sample SAMEA3539309, study PRJEB22396) | soil metagenome | biome: tundra; feature: field; material: soil | place: USA | collected 2010-05 | depth 0.15 m | reverse complement strand
CGATCTAGAAAAAGGGTGGAAGCGGGGCGAGCTCATCCGGCTTGACGACCGCTCTTTTCAGCATGAGTTCCAGCACACCAGCGGGCGGCGGCTCACCGCAAGTCCCGGGACTGACCGTCACTACTGCCCCCAGCGCGCCCTCAATGACAGGACCGTTTCCATTCCCTGGGGGCGGCGCGAGCAGTGGCTCTGACGTTTATCGCATCGCGCCCGACGGATCTCCAACCAGGCTCTGGACATCTCACGAAGACATCGTCTATGCCCTGGCCTTCGATTCGCAGGGACGCCTGCTGGCGGGGACGGGAAATCGCGGCCACATTTTTGCCATTACCGGCCTGGATGATTTTTCTGATCTGCTCAAAGCCGCGGCCTCGCAAGTGACTGGCTTCGCCAAGGCACCCGGCGGTGGAGTCTACGCGGCGACCAGCAATCTGGGAAAAGTATTCGTGCTGGGACCCGGCCCTGAAGCCCAGGGCACCTACGAGAGCGACGTTTTCGATGCCAGAATCTTTTCGCGCTGGGGACGCGCCGAGTTTCGCGGCTCAGGCAATGTCGATCTCTACGCCCGTAGCGGCAATGTAGATAATCCCGACCGCAACTGGAGCGCGTGGAAGAAGATCGATCTGGGCAAGAACGATGAGACTGGAATTCCGCCTGCGCGCTACGCGCAGTGGAGAGCCGTGTTGCACGCTGGAACCACGGCGCCCGGCGTGGACAGTATAGCGCTCAGTTATCTGCCCAAGAACGTCGCTCCGGAGATCGACGATGTGACAGTGCAGGTCGGAGTGAAATATCAACCGCTGCCAAGGACGGCGGGCATCAGCTTAGGGTTGGATTCGTCGACGCTATCTTCAGGAACACATTTCGAAACCCCACCGCCCAGTTCGCATGATCGCGACTCCGTTGGAGTGAAATGGAGCGCGCATGACGAGAATGACGACCAGATCGTCTACTCGATCTTTTACCGCGGCGACGGCCAGACCCGTTGGCTGCTGCTCAAAGACAACATCACCGACAAAGCCTATTCCTTCGATGCCAGCCTGCTGCCGGATGGCGGATATACGGTGAAAGTGGTCGCGTCCGACGCTCCGTCGCATTCGCCCGGCGAGGCATTGACCGCGTCAAGAGAAAGCCGCCGGTTTGAAGTGGATACGACGCCCCCAGGGATCGAAAATCTGTCCGCGATTGTCGAAGGCGGCCAAATTCATGTTAACTTTCGCGGCATCGACAATTTTTCTCCTCTCAAACGGGCTGAATATTCGGTGGACGCCGGGGAGTGGAAATACGTTGAGCCGGTCGGTCAACTCTCAGACGCGAAGACTGAAAATTACGATTTCAAGGCCACGCCGGAAACCTCAAAAGATGGCGGAGATTCTTCAGAGCATGTCGTGGTTGTACGAGTTTATGATCGCTACGACAATATGGGCGCCGCTAAGACTTTGATTCGCGGCAAGTGAGTTTTCTTGAGGCCCATTGCTCGCGGATTCTCAGAACACGTCTGAAATTGGACCGGCTCAGTGCCCGTTCTCATACTGACTTCTGAAGCCTAACCAGAACCGTGCGCTCTACGTCAATCCTTCGCCCTCTTCCGTATTCCCCTCCGCGAGCGCCGTCTTTAGAGTATCCAGTGAGCGAATGCGCCGCAGTTCAGGGAAAATCCAGGCCCATACTGCTATCACAACCAAAGTACCCACACCTCCCAGCACCACCGCCGGGACGGTGCCGAACCACTGGGCCGTCAATCCAGACTCGAACTGGCCGAGTTCATTCGATGTACCGATGAAGACCATATCCACTGCCATCACGCGCCCTCGCATTTCATCGGGCGTGCGCAACTGGACCAATGTCGCGCGGATGATCACGCTGATCATGTCCGCCGCACCGAGGAGTATGAGCGAGATCAGCGACAGCACCAGGCTCCTCGACACGCCAAAGAGGATCGTGCACACGCCAAACCCAGCTACCGCCCACAGCAGTGTGGGCCCGGCGCGCCCGCGCAAGGGGCGATGAGCTAAGGCAATGGCCATAATCGCGGCGCCCACTCCCGGAGCGGTTCGCAGCAACCCCAGTCCCCACGGCCCCGTGTGAAGAATCTCGCGAGCGTACACGGGCAACAATGCTACAGCCCCGCCCAGAAGTACTGCGAATAGATCAAGCGAGATCGCCCCCAGGATTAGTTTCTCCCGCCAGATAAAGTGCAGTCCGGCGAAGACTGTCTTTATCGTCATCGGTTCCCGCCGACGCGCTTGCGGCCGGGTCTTGATGCGAAACATAGAGACCCACGCCCCCGCGGCTGTAAGCATGGCAAATGCGTAGACCGCCGAAGGCCCCCGGAAAAGCGCGTAAAGGATTCCGCCGAGAGAAGGTCCGATAATCGTCGCAGCCTGAAAGACAGTGGCGTTCCATGCCACAGCATTGGAAAAATGTTCTTCGGGCACTAGCTGCGGCAGGATCGAGCGGCTGGCCGTGCCATTGAATGAGCGCACTCCGCCCAGCAAAATCAAGACGAAATAAATCGGAAGCACGGCGTGCGTGGTCCTCGCCGCTAGAAACAACAAAAGTCCCGAGCAGACGGCATATCCCGCATAGCATGCGCCCAAAACCTTGCGGCGCTCGAACCGGTCAGAGGCATGGCCGGAGACAAGAAACAGCAGAATTCCCGGAAGAAATTGCGCCAGCCCGACCAAGCCTAGATCCAGAGCGCGCTTGGTGATGTCATAAACCTGCCATCCCACCGCGACTGCCTGCATCTCGACCGCAGCCACGATCAGGAAACGCGCAATCTCGAACAGCACGAAGTCGGGATGCGTAAATGCTATGCGTCCAGCTCTGGCGTCGGCGGGCGGCGGCATTGAGCTCCAATGTGATCTTCTAATGTGCCACAGAACCACAAGGTATGTATTGCCCGAAGTTCGCCGTTAACTTACGATTGACACAAGCGTAGACGGAAAAAACGTTCCGCTAAGGTAACGCGGAGACCGGCGGGGCCGCTGCCACAGCAACCTGTTGTCATGGAGTTTCATCTGAGACGGCGCAACTTCGGAAGTCACACCCGGCGGATTGATCGGCGTCCCTTCAGGACTCGATCCTGTTTACGTGGCAGAGCGTTATTGAGAATTGCATTTGAGCATCAGTTTGGGCGGCGCGACTTCTGGTGGCGCCGCTCGGCCTCACCAGGCTGCCGGATCGGCTGATTGTAAAATCGAACGATGCTGGATCTGTTGCGAACGGTTGGCTGGATCGCTTGCGTCATTTACAGCACAATCCCGGCCTTCTGGCTGCAGATCCACCCGCGCGCGGAATATTGGCGCTCTCGCCGGAAGTCACCGTATAAAATACTGCTCCCCATCTGGATGGCGATGTGGGTAGCCGTAGCAGTTCTTACAAGTCCGTGGCACTCCTTTTTGGTCTACAGAAACAGTTTGAGCTGGCTTCCGGCAGCCCCATTGTTCTGCACTGGCTTGATTCTCTATAAGCTGTCCCATCAGCAGTTCACGCTGGCGCAATTAGGCGGACTGCCTGAAATCCTGCGAGAAGACAACCAGCAGCGCCTTGTGACGACCGGGATACGCAGCCACGTTCGGCACCCGGTCTATCTCGGCCATCTGTGCGAGATGCTGGCCTGGAGCGCAGGCACGGGCTTGGCAGTCTGCTGGGCGTTGACAGCGTTCGCGATCGTGACTGGTGCAGTCATGATCAAGATGGAAGATAAAGAATTGGAGAAAAGGTTCGGACAAGAATATCGCCAGTATCGATCGACGGTACCCGCATTGCTGCCAAGGATAACCATGTGAGTGGCAGAGATGAGTGACGCTCACTCTGTGTCCTCCGCAGTCCAATCCTCGGGGTGCCTCTGTATTTGAATCCGCACGCGGCGTATCGCAGTAGTTATAATCCGACTTGGCTGAAAGCTGAGAGCTGACAGCCGAAATTCCCCATGCGCTTCGAACTCTTGATCGCGACCCGCTACCTACGCGCCAAGCGCCGGCAGGCCTTTATCGGCATTATCACGGGCATCTCAATTGTCGGAGTGGCGGCCGGAGTTGCTTCGCTCATCGTCGCGCTCGCCATCAACAACGGCTTTCGCCAGGATTTGCAAGAGCGCCTCATAGGATCAACTTCGCACATCAGTCTGCTGCGCGTGGCCGATGACGGAATCAAGGACTGGCCGCCGCTTCTCGATCGCCTTTCGAAACAGCCGCACGTGGTCGCCGCCGCTCCAGCAATCTTTGAGCAGGTGCTGATATCTCGCGGACCACGCGCCCACGGCGCCGTCTTGAAAGGAATGATTCCAGCCGATGAAAGAAAAGTTGGCGATCTGCTGAACAGTGTAAAAGACGGATCAGCCGCCGCTCTGGAAGAAGACACTTCCGAACCAGAAAAAGATCATGTGGGGACAGCCGCCTCGGCTGTTCAGGAAGCGCCAACGACCGAAGAAGCTCCCGATTCCCTCTCCGGCGTCCACGCACGCGTTGCTGCCATGCCTCCGATGATTCTTGGCAAAGACATGGCAGACAATTTGGGCGCAACCGTCGGTTCCGTCGTGCTGGTAACCAGCCCGCAAGGGGAACTGACTCCGTTCGGCATGGTGCCGAAATACAGCCGCTTTCGCGTAGTGGGAATTTTCAACTCCGGTTTCTTCGATTACGATTCCTCGTGGGCGTTCACCCGCCTATCGGATGCCCAACGACTTTTCGGTCTTGGTGACCTTATCTCTGTCATCGAGTTCAAGGTCGACGATATTTACAAAGCCGATACAGTTTCGCGGGAACTTGAAGACGCAGCGGGTAAAGGCTTCATGGCCACCAACTGGATGGAGCAGAATAAAGCACTCTTCCACGCGCTGCGCCTCGAACGCCTCGTCACCTTCATCACTATCGGACTAATTGTTTTCGTAGCCGCGCTGAACATTTTGATTTCTCTGATCATGATGGTGATGGAAAAAACCAGGGACATCGCCGTCCTGATGTCGATGGGCACGCGCAAGGCGCAGGTGCGAAACATCTTCATCGCCCAAGGCGTTCTGATCGGAGTGATTGGCACCGCTATCGGGCTTCTGCTCGGCTATGCCATCTCCTATGCGGGAGGCCACTACCACATGATTTCTCTATCGCCCGAGGTCTACTCGATCGACTATGTACCGTTCGCTCCGCGCCCCATGGATGGCGTGCTGGTAGCGGTGGTAGCAATCGGAGTGTCGTTCGTAGCGACGCTTTATCCCTCCTGGTCCGCAGGCAAAACCCTGCCGGCGGAAGCCTTGCGCTACGAATAAAGTTTGTCTGAGATTTCGTGGCTCGGGCGCTCCCGCCCGCGATTGCGTGCAGCGCCGTGGAACATTTTCGCCCCGTTCGCCGTATCTTTAGACGGAAGGAAAATTAAGGAGGCCTTATCATGTTTGCTTTCCTCCTGTGGTGCATACTCTTTGTATTCTGCTGGCCCTTGGCGCTGCTGGCGTTAATCGCCTACCCGTTCGTCTGGCTGTTGCTCCTGCCGTTCCGCATCGTGGGCGTCGCGGTCCACGGGGTGATCGAGATCATCTTCGTCGCGATCGTGCTTCCGTTCAGGCTGCTCGCCGCACCGTTCCGCATATGAAGGTACGACGCCCCTCCCGATCGGCACGCCAACTGAACTACAATCGGATACGTGACCGGATCGTGCGAACATTGCGCGGCCTCGTTCGGGATCGAAATCTTCCACAACGGATTCGGCGACAGTTCTTACGCCTATTGTGGCGGGTGCGGCATGACGGCCATCCTCTCAGGCTGGAGCAATCGTTGGCCAAACGGCGTTAAGTGCCCGCAAGCCGAAATATCTCCCGACATGGAGCAGTATCTGATGCCGTGGACATGTGACAGCAAGTTTTCGAAGGGAAACACCCCGCGTTGCCCGAACCGCAAGCAGCCTCTTTCCGCAGAGGCCGCTGCGCGCTACATCGAGCCGCAAAGTCCTGGAACCAAAAAAGGATGGCGATGGCAGCGCGGCTGGGACGGACTCTATTGCGCCGTAATAAATGATCAATGTGTTAAGGACAATTTCATAACCACAAATTAGATGTCATTCGCCCTGCGATTCACGCAGAAAAGATCGGGTAATTTCAATAGTTCCATCGATATTGCAGTTCAGTTCTTCCATATCCTCGGCGGGAATCCAGTACTCGCAGTGGCTTGAAGCGCCAACGATATGCGTAACGTACCGACTTAGGAAGTCGGTGCGGACACCAAACTTCAACATATGACCCTCGTATCCCGAAACCTCATCCTTTGTGTTCCAATCGCGCGCGATCTGAGTCGCGTATTCCTCGTTCAGCACCGGGTAGAAAAAGGGCTGTCCGGGCCGACGAGGCGGGAAAGCACGAAATCCACTTGCGCGGACCAATTCCAGCTCCTTCCGACCAACCGGGCGATATAGCGTCGTCAACATCTGTGACATCTGTCACGCCCCTAACCCTCCATCACCTTCAACGCCCCACTCACCACCAGTTGCGCCGCCGTCGCCCGCTGCACATCCTCCGCGGTCAGCCCCGGAGCTACTTCCTCCAGCACCAATCCCCGCTCTGTTACCCGGATGTAGGCCATCTCGGTGACGATCGTATCGACGACTTCCACTCCAGTAAGCGGCAGCGTGCACTTCTTCAAAATCTTGGGCGCACCTTCTCGCGTGGTGTGCTCCATCGCCACCACCACGCGGCGCGCTCCGGCCACCAGATCCATTGCCCCGCCCATCCCCTTCACCATTTTTCCCGGGATCATCCAGTTCGCCAGGTTTCCTTCCTCGTCCACTTCCATAGCGCCCAGCACGCTCAAATCAATGTGACCGCCGCGGATCATGGCAAACGAATCCGCGCTCGAAAAATACGACGTTCCCGCCATCTCGCTGACCGTCTCCTTGCCGGCATTGATCAGATCGCAATCTTCCTGACCATCCACCGGGTAGATCCCAATTCCCAGCATGCCATTCTCGGATTGAAAAATCACTTCCATTCCCGGTGGAACATGATTCGCAATCAGCGTAGGCATGCCAATGCCCAGGTTCACATAGAATCCGTCACGCAACTCACGCGCAATCCGATTCACAATCCGTTCGCGCTTTTCGACCTCTTTTCCTGGCTTGTTCATCGCTGTTGTTTTCGTTACTCGTTACTCGGTACTAACAACTGACTTTCCTCACCGTTCGCTTCTCGATTCGCCGTTCGTACAGGTCTCCCTGAAAAATCCGCTTTACGTACACCGAGGGCGTGTGAATCGAATCTCCGTCCAACTCGCCAACTTCCACCAACTGCTCAACCTCTGCAATCGTTACCTTGGCCGCGGTCGCCATCAAGGGATTGAAATTCCGCGCCGTCTTGCGGTAAACGAGATTACCCATCCTATCGCCCTTCCAGGCCTTCACAAATGCGAAGTCCGCTGGCAGTGCGCGTTCCATTACATAGGTCCGCCCATCGAATTCGCGTGTCTCTTTTCCTTCCGCAACCATCGTGCCAACACCGGTCGGTGTAAAAAATGCTGGAATGCCCGCCCCCGCCGCGCGAATGCGCTCGGAAAATGTTCCCTGGGGCACGAGATCAAGTTGAATTTTACCGGCCAGCACCATCGACTCCAGCAGTTTGTTCTCTCCGACATACGTTCCAATGTGCCGCCGAATCTGACCCGCCGATAGCAGCAGGCCCACGCCCAACCCATCCACTCCCGCGTTGTTACTGATGGTCGTTAGATTCTTCGATCCTTTCTTTGCCAGCGCGCGAATCAAGTTCTCAGGAATTCCGCACAAGCCAAATCCGCCCAGCATAATGACCGAACCATCGCCCACATCGCGAATCGCCTCGTCTGCGCTGGCCACAACTTTATTCATAGCGTCCGCATTCTAAATGAAATTCAGTACGGGGACACGGAGAAGACAACAGAATCGCAAAGACATTGCCGGCCTTCGTTCGGCTCAAAAGCAGCATCGATTTCCTCCGTGTCTCCGTGGTGAATTATGGCTTCTTTCCTGAACTCTTTTTCAGCCCGTGCGCCTGCTCGAACTCCTCCGCCAGTTGCCGTGTCCCAAGATTCTCCCGGATATGTGCCAGTCGCTGCTCCACTTTGAGCAGAGCATTCTCGAGATTCTTCTTGTTGCTGATCGCAATGTCACGCCACATCGAATACGGACTCGCAGCAATTCGCGTCATCTCCCGCAATGCCTTACCGCCGGCGGGAAGCAACGACGCCTCTTCTCCAAACTCCTCCACCAGAGCCGCGGCCAGCGCTGTCGAAATCATCTGCGGCAGATGGCTGATCCACGCACATAGGCGGTCGTGCTGATCCGGCGGCAGCACCGCGATGCGTGCTCCAATCTGGTCAATCCACCCGGCAAACTCGGCGAACAATCCGTCATGAATTTTCTGTCCCGGAAGCGGTGTCAAGAACCAAACAGCATTCTGAAACAAGTCGGCATCGGCATACTCCACACCGCTGTTTTCTTTTCCGGCCATCGGATGCCCGGCCAGGAATCGCTTTCCGGCACTCTTTCCAAAGACGGTCAGGGCCCGCTCTACGACCGCGGCCTTCGTGCTCCCCACATCCGTAAGCAACGTGCTCGCGGGCAATGCCGGACCTAAGCGCCCAATCAAATCCACGATGGCCAGAACCGGCGTCGCCAGCACCACCAACTGACTCCCTCGCACCGCGTCCGCGGGCTCTATAAATCCTTTGTCGATCGCGCCGCAGGTCTTCGCCCGCTTTAGCGCCGACTCTCGATCGCAGCCGACAATGTGACCCGCAAAGCGTCGCTTGCGCAGCGCCAGCGCAAACGATCCGCCGATGAGGCCCGTCCCAATAATCGTGATTTGCCGAATCGCCAATGGATCAGAAACTCATACCACGGAGACACAGAGACACAGAGACAGCAACTGCCGCTTATTGATTTCTGATTACTGAGTGACGACCAGCCCGAGGATGACTTTGCTCAACAATCAGAAATCAACAATTGCCTTCTCCGTGTCTTTGTGGTGAAAAGAGTTAACCAATCGTTCGTCCCACGGCCGGTGCAATCATCCTCAACTCATCCATCAATTTTGCGAATTGCTCCGGAAACAGCGATTGCGCTCCATCGGACCACGCCTTGTTCGGATCGCAATGCACTTCAATCAGCAATGCATCCGCTCCTGCTGCCACTGACGCTCGCGCCATGGGCGCCACCTTGTCGCGGCGGCCTGTTCCATGAGATGGATCCGCCGTCATCGGCAGATGAGAGAGTTTATGGATAATCGGAATCGCCGAAATATCCATGGTATTGCGGGTGTACGTCTCGAAGGTCCGAATCCCTCGCTCGCACAAGATCACGTCATAATTGCCACCCGCCATAATGTATTCCGCCGAGAGCAACAACTCTTCCAGAGTCGCGGCAATTCCTCGCTTCAGCAGCACCGGCTTGCGCACCTTCCCCAACTCGCGCAGCAGATTGAAGTTCTGCATGTTGCGCGCTCCCACCTGCAGAATATTCACATAAGGCAGCATCATGGGAATCTGCGAGATCTCCATCACCTCGCTGATCACCAGCAGCTTGAATTTTTCCCCGGCCTCGCGCATTAATTTCAGCGCATCTTCTCCGTGCCCCTGAAACGAATACGGAGAACTCCGCGGCTTAAAAGCTCCGCCGCGCAGCACTCGCGCCCCGGCCTTTGCGACCGCTTCCGCTGTGGCAAAAAGCTGCTCCCGCGATTCCACCGTACACGGCCCAGCCATCACCACCACTTCGTTCCCGCCAATCTCAATTTCATTCGCCAGCTTGACGATTGTTCCTTCCGGACGAAAACTTTTCCCAGCAAGCTTATACGGCGCACTGATGCGATGGACTTCCTGTACCCCCGCTAGCAGTTCCAGATTGCGGATGTCGAAATCAATCCCCGCTCCCACCGCCCCCAGGACGGTTTGTCGCGCTCCGGTAGATCGGTGCACTTCAAATCCGATCTTCACCAGGTGTTCAATGACTTGCTGAATCTGTGTCTCATCCGCCATTTCCTGCATCGCCACAATCATAGGAAAATCCCTAAGTCCAGCTTCTAGCCGCGGATTCTATTGAAACAAGCGCCTCGCGCTCTCGCCGAAAAATTAAAGAATACTCATTCCGACCGGCGCTAGTCCTCGCGCAAATCTCGTTGCCATTCTAGACGAATTGCCCGGAGCGCGTGTCTCGGAGCGAGCGGGAATCGGAAAAACACTCACAACCAAGAAATTTCTGCGAACGATATGAATTTTCGCGAGTTACTTTACAGCTTCCTTACGCCTGGCCAGCTACGCTTTTCGCGTTGCCAATTCTGATTCGAGGTACAAGTCACTTGATTTCTGCCAGGACATTTTTTTCTCTCGCAGTGCTGTGTCTGCTCGACGCGACCGTTTTGCTCTCCTGCCCTAGTGTTTTCGGCCAATCGGCGTTTGAGAGTTCTCCGATCACCACGGACCCGTTGGCGCGCCCAATGCCTCAACCGGAGATCGCTCCTGAAAACAATGGCGAACCACCTGCTGCGCCGAGTCAGCAGCAGCCCGCGACAAGTGCGGCTAATCCCGGCCAAACCCTTAACACACAACCGGATCAAGGCAGCTTCTTGCGGCGGCTCATCAAGGTATACGCAGACGATTGGAAGCCCTTAGCTGCAGGGCCTGGCACGACTTCTTCCAGTGCGAGCGCGCCGGCATTCCGTGGCGATCCCGCCCCAGTTAACGGACCGCCGTTTCCTTTTTCCACGTGGCCGATAGGAGGCACAGTATCGATAGGACAACCCTGGACACAGGCAGGGCCATTGATGACGGCGCTCTGGTCCGGGCCCCACGGCGACACTTGGAAGAAGAGCAAGATTCAAATCTACGGCTGGCTGAATGTCGGGGGAAACTTCAGCACTTCGAAAGGTGGAGTGAATCCGTCGGCGGGGAAGTACGACAATTTCCCCACGGCTTACGATGAAGTGCCGAACGCGATCGAACCCGATCAGGAAGTGCTCTACATTGAGCGGCAGCCGGACACTGTGCAAACCGATCATTTCGACTGGGGATTTCGCCTTTCCGGCCTGTGGGGTCTCGACTACCGTTTCACCACGGCGAAAGGATATTTCAGCCAGCAGTTGCTGGGGCATCCTCCGGGAAAAGAATATGGCTTCGATCCAGTGATGATGTATCTGGATCTGTATTTCCCGCACGTAGGCGAGGGAACGGATGTTCGCGTCGGGCGTTACATTTCCTTGCCCGATATAGAAGCTCAGTTGGCGCCAAACAACTATACGTACAGCCACTCGTTGCTCTACACGTTTGACTGTTACACGCAAACGGGGATCACTGCGACTACCAGAATCAACTCGCATTGGACAACTCAAGTCGGCCTGTCGCCGGGCTGCGAATCGGCGCCCTGGAACTTGACGGATGCGAAGCTTACGCTGAACTGGTGCGTGCAGTATTCCTGGCAGACCAGCAAGGACGCTCTTTACCTTTGCGACAACGAGACCAACCTGGGGAAGAACAGCGGCCAGTATGCCTACAACAACCTGCAGGCTTATTACCTAACCTGGTATCACGTGATCGACAAGAATTGGCATTCATCGACGGAGACCTGGTACCAGTGGATGAAACAGGTGCCAAACCTGGCGTACAGTCCGCCTGCCGGTTCAAACTTGCCTCCAGTCGATCCCATTCACACCGAGACGAACGACAATGGAGCTTTCTGCAGCAGCCATACCGCTTTCACTTGCTATGCCCCTGAGTGGGCGATTGTGAATTATCTCGAGCGGCAGTTCGGGGCTCACAATTACATCTCGATACGGAACGAGTATTTCGATGACATCGTTGGTCAGCGCACCGGAACGAAGTCGCGCTACACCGAGCACTTGTTCGGTTGGGGACATTGGATTGGGACCACGGTGCTGTTGCGTCCTGAAGTCCGATACGAGCGCTCGTACGATAATCCGGCTTATCAGAATGGGACGAAGAAGAGCCAGCTTACGGCAGCGGGAGATGTGATTTTCTTTTTCTAAGAGACTTCTAACTCAACGAGAATCGTTCGGAACGCTTCAGCAGAAATCAATATGGGTAAATCGTTTACCCGCCAGCCTTCAACTCCGTCAGCACCTGCTTGGCGATTTCCTTCAAGGTCTCAAACACGCCTGTGCCCTGAAAGGCCACCGCCTCGATCATGGCCTCGTTCTTCTTGCGCAGTTCTTTGCCCAGCTCTTCGGTGGACAAAATATTTGGCAGGTCCCGCTTGTTGAGTTGGAGCACGTAAGGAATCTTATTGAAATCGTAGCCGTGCTCTTTCAAATTCGACATCAGATTCTCGAGCGCTTCCACGTTGGCATCCATGCGCTGCTCCTGCGAGTCGGCGACGAAGACGATGCCATCCACTCCGCGCAAAATCAGCTTGCGGCTGGCATCGTAGAATACCTGCCCAGGGACAGTGTACAGATGGATTCTGGTTTTGAAGCCGCGCACGTTGCCGAGATCGAGCGGAAGAAAATCGAAGAACAGGGTGCGCTCGGTTTCGGTGGCGAGCGAAATCATCTTGCCCTTCTGCTGTTCTGCGGTCTTCTGGTAGATCACTTGGAGGTTCGTAGTTTTGCCGCCAAGGCCAGCGCCGTAGTACACGATTTTACAATTGATCTCGCGGGCTGCGAAGTTGATGAAACTCAAGGCTTTCCTCAAAAAAGCGCGGACCGCACAGCTTCTCGCGCGCAAAAATATCCCTTTGGGGGCTCGGGGCTTTTATATCACAGGCGTGGGATGCAAGGCAGGTTACTCAGGTGACCCCTGCTCCATAGGGTGCCCGAAAGCTGGAAGACGCAGCCGATCTACCGCGCTGCCGGTGCCGGATAGTACCCATCCTTGGCATAGATCTTCAAATGCGGCCGGTTCACCACCACCTCAATGCTGCGGTAGGGTGCCGCGCTAGGTGTCTTGGGACGGGCTGGCGTATATCCCAAGGTGTATTGGTTGCGGGCCTCACTCATGGCCTGAGCATAGATATCCTCGATTGCGCTACGGGAAAGCTCGGCGTAGCGATCTCCCCCCGTGGCCGAGGCATATCTCGGCAGGATGTCGCCATAGCCCTCGCGCGGCAGGTGCAGTCGCTCCAGCTTGTCATACACCGGTAGCGCTGCGCTACCCAACTCCACCGCTTTCACCTGAATTTCATTGCTCAGCAGCAGTCTCAACACGTCACGGTAGCTGGCCTGGCTTCCCAGTTCGCGCCCGTCGCTGATCACAAAGATGATCTTCCGGCGGGTCCGGTCGCGTTTGCTCAAGTCGAGTGCGGCGCGCAGAATGGCATCATTTAAAACGTGAGCCTCTTTCGGGGGCGTATACACCGGCTGGGTCGGGCTGCCTACGGGAATGCCATTGATGATTGGCCCATTCGGTGCCATCGGACCACTCATCACGGGCACGCCGTTGTTGCGGCCGCGCTCTGTCTTCATCTCATTCAGCAGCGAAGTCAGCTTCTGCGTTACGGCCGTGAAGTCGCTAACCTCGCTCACTGTGCTGCTGTAGGTATAAAGAGCGACCTCATCGTACGGAGCGAAGGCCCCCACCAGCGCCGGAAATGTCTGGTTCACTTTTTGCACGGCCGCATCCGGCATACCTAGGTCCAGCACGATCGCTACCGAAAGCGCGAACGGATCCTGAGTAAAGAAGCTAAGCTTCTGCACCGTCCCGTTTTCCTTGACGGTGAAGTCGGTGGGCAGAAGACCATCCACCCTGCGTCCATCGCGATCTTTCACGGTCACCGGAAGCTGAACAAAAGTAGGGTGTACCACATAGGTGTAAAGCTGCTCCTGCGCCCCGGAGGCCTTTGTGGAAGTGCCGGGCGGAACGGTCCTGACAGGTGGCATGGGTGGCGGCGAGGCGGGCTGGTCACCCGGAGCCGCGCTAGAGGAGCCAGTATCGGCCGGCTTGGTAGTGGGCTGGTTGGTCCACGGATTTCTATCTACGGCGGAGGGCTTCTTTTCCTCGGGCTTGGGAATAGGTGGCGGCTCCGGAGGGGTAGCGGAGGGCTGTACCATGGGCGCATCCGGAATATCGGCATCCTGGGGCGGTTGGGTTTGTGACGGCTGCGCCTGCTGAGTCTGGGTCGCGGGGGCTTGTGCCCAACTGTCCCTGGCGCTTAGGCTGAAGGCGAGGCATCCAACAACCAGCATGCCAGCCACTAGCCGGGACATTGTCGTACGGTTTTTGTCTGGAGCCGACATTTCGTCCCTCACACTCGCCTTCCGATCCCCTCAGAAACCGCAATACGGAAAATAAACGCACGGCAGTTGCTTGGGATGCCTGAACCTGCCCATTTGGTGCATCTAAGGTTCAAGACTAGACTAACAAAAATCCCTGAAAGGGAATCATCCATGCCCAGATTATCCGCTTCCCAAAGATTTTTGCCTAGCTTGGTAGCCAACCTTCTATCTTTTCTGGCAGCCGTATCGGGCATCGCATCGCCGGCTCTGGCCCAGACTCCGACCTCGACTCCTTCTCAGCCGAGCGATGCTCAACAGCCGCCGGAGCGGTCTGACCAGACATTGAAAGTCAACGTCAACGTAGTGGGGGTGTTCTTCAACGTCAAAGACAAACACGGCGCCCTGATTCCCAATCAGACCAAAGATGACTTCGAGGTCTTCGAAGACGCCAAACCACAGACTATCAAGTACTTCACTGCGGAATCGAATCTGCCGCTGACGCTTGGCATTCTCATTGATACTTCCGGCAGCCAGTTAAGAGTCCTCGACATGGAAAAAGAGGTCGGTGGCGCATTCCTGCGCCAGATTCTTACCGACAAGGACGAGGCGTTCGTGATGGACTTCGATATTCAGTCCGAACTGGTGCAGGATTACACGCGCGACATTCACCGTCTGCAAGCCGCGCTCAACAAAGTCAAAATTAATAGCGGCGTCTCGAGCGGCGGCGGAATACCCGGCCTTGGTGGCGGCCCCGTACCCGTTCACAATTCTCCCGGCACCGTGCTGTACGACGCGGTTTATCTTTCGTCTAACGAAATGCTGGCCAAGGAAGTAGGGCGCAAGGCCATGATTCTGCTCACGGACGGCGAGGACGAAGGCAGCAAGCTCAAAATCAAAGATGCCATCGAAGCCGCCCAGAAAGCCGATGCCATCATCTATGTCCTGCTCTGCGCCGATCGTGGCGGTTATTTTAGCGTTGGCATGTCCTACTCCGGCGAAGGCGAAATGCATAAACTCACCGAAGCAACTGGCGGCCGGGTGATCAACGTTGGCAATAAGTTCGACAAACTGAAAGAGGCTTTTGATCAGATCGCCGCAGAACTGCGCAGCCAGTACAACCTTGGCTACACGTCGACTAACCCCAAGCTCGACGGCACTTACCGTAAATTGGAAGTTAAATCCAAACAGAATTACAAAATACAAACCCGCGCCGGATACTATGCCACCGCACGCGAGCCCCTGCCGCAGTAACCTCGCGCCTAGATGCGGAGCTGGCAGTTCTGCCCGGTGCCGTTGCTCGGGTTGTCGCTGTTGCGCCACTCCCTTGGGAGATCCACTACCCTCTATCGCCCGAACCGAAAAACATTTAGCCTGTATCACGCTGGATGCGCCGGAGGTTTGCCATGCCGTCTGAAAACATCTCGCCCTTTTCGCGTCGATCATTTCTACAACTCTCAGCTGCCGCTGCGGCCTTCCAAATTGTCACCGAACCGGTACTCGCCGCCGCGGCGCGCCGCAACCCATCCTCGAAGGATGCAGTCATGATCGACTCCAACGAAAATCCGCTCGGGCCAAGCCAATCGGCGCGCGACGCCATTTCCGCCATCATTCCCATGGGTGGACGCTACCTCGACAATCTCACTGAGGACCTCGTCAACACCTTCGCCCAACTCGAAGGCCTCAACCCGGACCATGTCCACATATTTCCAGGTTCCAGTCCCCCGCTCCGCTTCGCAGTCGTTGCCTTCACTTCCCCGCAAAAAAGCTATGTCAGCGCCGACCCCGGTTACGAAGCTGGATTTTACGCGGCCGCGGCCACCCAAGCCCGCGTCGTCAAAGTTCCGCTGACTAAAACCTACGCTCACGACGTGAAGGCCATGGTCGCCGCCGCGCCCGACGCGGGACTGTTCTACATTTGTAATCCCAACAATCCCACCGGCACGCTCACTCAGCACTCCGATATCGAATACCTCGTCGAAAATAAACCTAAGGGATCCATCGTGATGGTCGACGAAGCCTACATCCATTTTTGCGACGCGCCTTCCTCTCTCGACTTCATCAAGGCTGGCAAAGATGTAGTCGTGCTCCGCACCTTTTCGAAAACTTATGGCATGGCCGGATTGCGCTGCGGATTCGCCATCGCGCGCCCCGAATTGCTAGATCGG
>OBLW0100002074.1_pt1 | contig 16354 bp, 10 predicted proteins | sample 1520161 | NCBI WGS metagenome assembly OBLW01 (sample SAMEA3539309, study PRJEB22396) | soil metagenome | biome: tundra; feature: field; material: soil | place: USA | collected 2010-05 | depth 0.15 m | reverse complement strand
CTTTCGGGATGACAACCCCTTTCGAAACAGGTTCGGCCACTGCCGCGTCCAGCGATTTCGGCGCGGACGCGGGCTTCACAATCCCACAGTGGCCGTGCGACATGTATTCGCACAGGCAGACGTCGCCCATGAGAAGCAGGCCGGGGACTTCCCGCTTCATGGCGCGCGCGGCTTGTTGCACGATGCCGTCCTGGGCCCAGGCTCCGGTGGCAATTTCGTCCTTCTTGTCGGGCAGGCCGAACAGAATCACCGAGGGCACTCCCAGAGAGTGAACTTCCTGCGCTTCTTTCACGGCTTCGTCCACCGACAGATTGAACACGCCCGGCATGGAACGGACCGCCTTGCGGATGCCTTCCCCTGGACAGACGAACATGGGATACACGAAGGCGTCGGGGGTGAGGCGGGTCTCACACACCAGGTTGCGCAGTTCCGCGGTACGGCGCAGGCGGCGAAGGCGGGTCACAGGGAATGCCATGAAGGGTCACCGGGGGAGGGGCAATCGATAAAACGCGCCCGTCCCAGGTTAATTCTAGAACATCCGGGTGGGAAGAGATGAAAATCCCTGCTGTCTCGCGAAAGAGGCGAGACGAGGATGGTTACACCTAGTGCGAGAAGATGTGACGGAAGTAACCTGCGGGCTTCCTAACGCTACTCGGAATCCTCCATTGAGTCCCATAGAATTGGGGCGGATGAGTCTGTTCCAGCGCCACCGTTGGTTTGTCGCAGCGGCCGGGATCACTCTGGCTTTCGCCGGAGTGTCGGCGGTTGCGCATGCGAGCGCGGGGCTGGCCGGGTTCGCCGATGTCGTGGGCCTGGCGCTGATGCTCGCGGCCGCGGGGATTGCTCTGGCCAACGGGCTCAGCCGGCCGCCCCGCGAGCGCGGTTTCTGGGCTCTACTGACGTTTGGGTTCTTGCTGTGGGCCTGCAACCAGGCAGCCTGGACGTACTACGATATCGCGCTGCACCGGCAGATTCCCGATCCATCGTTCTTCGACATCATTCTCTTTTTTCATGCAGTGCCGATCATCGCAGCAGTGGCCTGGCGTCCAGACCTATTGAAAAAAGAAGGCAGAATCCATCTCACCCTGCTGAACTTTCTGATGCTGCTGGGCTGGTGGATCTTTCTTTATGCCTTCATCGTGTTTCCGCACCAGTACGTAGTGGCGAATGTAACGCGTTACAACATTTACTACGACGACCTCTACCTACTGCAGAACGCCGTGCTGATGGGAGTGTTGGGGCTCGCAGCGTGGACCAGCACCAGCGGATGGCGCCGGCTCTATGTGCATTTTCTCGCCGCGGATCTGATCTACGCCGTCGGATCCCAGTTTCTTGACCGGGCCGTATCGAGCGGCGCCTACTATTCGGGCAGCCTGTACGACATACCGTTGATCGGAACGGTTGCGTGGTTGGCGGCTGCGGCCTTATCGGCGCGGGAATGGGACCTGCAAAGCCGAGAGTTCAGTTTGGCCCGCCGCTGGAAAAAGGTGGTGCCCCAGCTCGCGATGCTGGCGCTGCTTTCGTTGCCCGTGCTGGGGGTGTGGACCGTGTTGATGGACAAATCGCCACCTCCCTCACGCGTATTCCGCGTTTTCGCCGTATTAACCGCGATGCTGGTGCTGGGATCGTTCGTCTTTCTGCGGCAATATTCTCAGGATCAGGCTCTGATGGCTCTGCTGCAGGAGTCTCGCCGGGGATATGAGAGCCAGAAGCGTTTGCAGAACCAACTGGTGCAGAAAGAGAAGCTCGCCTCGCTGGGCAACCTGGTGGCCGGAGCGGCGCATGAAATTAATCACCCCCTGGCCGCCATCATGAGTTATTCGGAGCAGCTCTGGGCGAAAGAGCGCCTCTCTGACGAACAAGACCGGCTGGTGCGCAAGATCGTGAACCAGGCCCAGCGGACTCGCGATCTCGTGGCGGACCTGTTGAGTTTTGCCCAGCAATCCCCCGGCGAAAAAACTCTGGTCGACCTCAGCGTGCTGCTGCACCGCGCCACTCAGATGCTGGAATCGCGACGTGCGCCCGGCAAAATTCGGGTGGGTCTCGCAATCGCCCCCGATTTTCCCCGCGTGCAGGGCAACGCCAACCAACTGTTCCAGGCCTTGGTTGAGATCATCGAGAACGCCTTGGACGCTCTGGCAGAAGCGGGTGGAGGGTCCCTGGAAATTACGGCGCACCGGCTGGGCCAGGAAGCCACGTTGCAGTTTTCCGATACGGGTCCGGGGATTCGCGATCCTCTTCGGGTGTTCGATCCGTTCTACACGACCAAGCCTATCGGCAAGGGTACGGGCCTCGGCTTGAGCGCCGTGTATGGAGTCATTCAGGATCATGGCGGACAGATCACTTGCCAGAACAAGCCGGAAGGCGGAGCGCTGTTCATTGTAAGGATTCCGGCGGCTGAATCTGCCGTGCAGGTGGCCGGCGCGGGCGGGGACTGATCCCCCGGAATTTCCGTTGTCTTCCGCTTCCCCTCTCTTAAATCCCAACTCCGCTGCGAACTTCTGCTCCTGCTACCATGAAATGCCATGCCCAGTGATGTGATCCATAATTCCGCGCGCGTGCTGGAATTCGACGCTCTGCGCGAACTCCTGCGCGGATACGCCTCTTCGCCACTCGGGCAGGGGCGGATTGCCGAGCTGGCTCCTTCGACGGACCGCGATTGGATTCAGAGCCAGCAGAATCTGGCGCAGGAGATCCAGGAGTTCCGCCGGGTGGGCGGACGGTTTGATTTTTCCGGGCTTCTCGACATCACCCTGCTCGTACAGGAATCCCGCATCGCGGGCGCCGCTCTGGAGACCACGGAAATCCGCGACGTAATCCTCGTGGTCGATCGCGCGGCAGAATGGCGGGAGATCGTACTGCATCCCCCGGCGAATATGCGGTCCGACTGGCGCGGCGTGCGGGCACTCTCGGAGCAGATCGTGGACTTCAACGAATTTCTGCGAGCGTTTCGCAACAAGATCCAGCCGGATGGAACTCTGGAAGACAAGGCCTCGCCCGAACTGGCGCGCATTCGACGCGAGATCGAAAGACAGCGGCGCTCAATTCAGGAATCGCTGCGCGGCTACTTGCGGCGGTTGGCCGAGGGTGGCACCGTGCAGGACGAACTTGTGACCATCCGCGGCGAACGCTTTGTGATTCCCGTGAAAGTCGAGCAGAAGCGGCGCGTGCAGGGCGTGGTGCACGGCGCCAGTTCGAGCGGGCAGACTGTGTTCGTCGAACCACTGGAGACGATCGAACAGAATAATGAACTGGTGCGCCTGCTGGAGGAGGAACTGGTGGAGATCCACCGCATCCTCCTGGAGATGACAGCGCGCATCGGGACGCAAGCCCCGGAGATTCTGGCGGCGGTGGAAGTGCTTGGAGAACTGGAACTGCAGTTTGCCAAAGCAAGGTTCGCGGAAGACTATAACTGCGTTGCGGTGACGTCGAGTAGCCAGCAAGATTTATGTGGGGACAGCCGCCCCCGGCCGTCCGGGGCGAGCATAGCTCGCCTGCTGCTGCATAACGCGAGGCATCCGCTCCTGGAGCGCAATCTCAAAGCCAAGGGCATCTCGGTTGTCCCGGTCACTGTGGAACTCGAAGGCGACCGCCGTCAGCTCATCATCACCGGCCCCAATACCGGCGGCAAGACCGTTACCCTCAAAACCGTCGGCCTGCTGGCGCTGATGGCGCAGTCGGGCCTTCCCGTGCCCGCCGATCGCGCCGAGCTTCCCGTCTTCGACTCGGTGCTCGCCGACATCGGCGACTACCAGTCGATCGAGCAGAATCTTTCGACCTTTTCCGCGCACGTCACCAACATTGATTTCATCTCGCGCACCGCCACCGCGCAATCCCTGGTGCTGCTGGATGAACTCGGTTCGGCCACCGATCCGGAAGAAGGCGCGGCTCTGGCCGTCGCGATTGCGGGACACTTCGGCGGCATCGGCTGCATTACGATTGTCTCTACCCATCACACGTCGCTCAAAGTCTATGCCGCGAACACTCCCGGCGTGGTGAACGCGTCGGTGGGGTTTGACGAGGCCACGCTGCAACCGACCTATGAATTGAAAGTGGGCGTGCCCGGCGCGTCGGCGGGCATCAACATCGCGCGGCGCCTGGGATTGAATCCCGCCATCATCGACAGCGCGCGCTCGCGCCTTGGAACCCAGGCTCGCGATGTCGGTCAATTCCTCGACAAGCTGCATGCCGACTTGCGCGAAGCCGACAACGAACGCCTGCGCTTGAAGACGCGCGAACAGGAACTGGAGCGCGAGAAATCGCATCTGGCGGCGGAAGGACGCAAAGAGCAGCAGACGAAAATCCGCGAGATGGAGAAGAAGCTGGAAAGCCTGCTGCGCGATTTCGAGTATCACGCGCGCGAAGCCGTGAATGCCGTTCAGGATCGTGCCGCTGCCCAGAAGCTCTCGAAAGACGCCGAGCGCAGAATTGCCAAGATGCGCCGCGAGTTCCGCGAGCAGTTCGATTCGACTGTCGTGGCTCACTCCACGGGAGCGGACCACGGCGATCCGCACGCGCAGCCGCAAGTGGTGAAGCATGTTTCCGAAGGCGACACCGTCAAACTGAAGTCGACCGGGCGTCCCGCGCGGGTAGTGCGCAAGGTCGGCGACAATCATTTCGAGGTGGAGATGGGCGCGATGAAGATGAAGATCGCGCGCGACGACATCGCCGAAGTGCTGGCCAGCGCTCAGGGACAGGCGGCGGAAACTCCCGTGAAGGCGGCACGCGCGCGGGGCATTTCCGTCTCGCTCGAGAACGAAGGTACGAGCGTGCCCAGCGAGATCAACGTGATCGGCCAAACCGTGGACGAGGCCTCATCAAGAGTGGAGAGGTTCGTAGACCAGGCATTTCTAGCGGGCCTGCCGCGGGTGCGCGTGGTTCACGGCAGCGGCATGGGCATCCTCCGCAAAGCCCTGCGGCAAATGCTGCAGCAGCATCCTCACGTAGCGTCGGTGACGGAGGCTCCCCAGAACGAAGGTGGCGGTGGGGCGACTCTGGTGGAACTGAACGTCTAGACGGTCGGACTGAGACCCTCATTCCGGCATCTTACCGAAGCATCTTCTTCCAGTTCTCGTCATACAGGACATCGCGAGCGGCCGCGGCAATGGCCTGTTTTTCGCCGACCGTCAGGTCGTTCGAGACGATGTTGTCGAGGTTGGCGGGGTCGGGTACGACGATCTGCTCAAATCGATGCGCGAGATGGCGGAAGACGGCGAGAATGTTATCCGCCAGTTGACCGAACCGCTCCGATCCCAAGGCATGCAGAACGGTAAGTTCGAGGTACAGCGAAGGGAAAGCCAGGTTGTTGCGCTCGCGCCAGATCTTGAGGGCGCAGATCTCCTGCTGCCGTCCGGAATTGGCGATCAGATGAATATGCCGGGCCACGTCGGTGTGGACGGAAGTTCCCGATCTTTTGTGGAACAGCACGTTGCCGGAACTCGCCCGGTCCCGGCACGCGGGGATCAGGTCCACATTGACGCCCTTGCTCTGCAATCGAATCGACACATCGCGGGTATGCGGACGCAGGTCGTGATTGCTCAAGTATTCGAACAAGCTCCAGAAGACGTTTTTCATCTCCATGCCGGGGACGGGACTGAGGGCGATCAGAACGTCCAGGTGCGACGACAGCGTGATCGCGGTGTTTTTCGCATAAGCGCCCGACAGGGTGAGGCCCAGGAGGTGTTGTTTCCCCCATTGCTTCAGCAGCGGGATCACTTCATCGGCGGCATGGTGCGACGTGGAACTCGTGTCGGGAATCACCCGGTATTTCTCGACAATCGAGGCAGCGTATTGGTCGGGCGTAATCACGGCGGGGATACTTGCCCTCTGGGAATCTATCGGCAGAACGGGGGAGGAGTTGAGGGCGGCGGGTGAGCGGGTTCCGATCTGGTACAGCCACGCCGTGTTTGTGACCGACGTCACCGCTTTGGACTAGCCAGAGCCCACATCCTTGTCATGTAGAGCGAAGGAGGATCGGCCACAAGCCGATCCTCCGCAGTCGAAGCATCCCTACCTTTACTATGACTCGCGAGCGGCGAAGCTACTGCGTCTACATCATGGGCAGCCTGTCGGGCACCCTGTACATCGGTTTCACCGGCAATCTCCACAAACGCGTGTTCCAACATAAGTTCCATCAGATGGAGGGTTTCACCAACCGGTACGAGGTGGAGCGACTTCTGTACTGGGCGTCCTACGACGACGAGCACAAGGCAATCGGGCGAGAGAAACAGTTGAAAGGCTGGTCGCGGGCGAAGAAGATAGCGATGATCGAATTGGGGAATCCACACTGGTTGGACTTGGCCAAGGATTGGTATCCATGGATGCAAAGCGGTGATGCCAGTAGGGATGCTTCGACTATGGAGGATCGGCTTGTGGCCAATCCTCCTCCGCTCAGCATGACAGCAGGAAAAGTTCGTGAATAAGGCCTGCGTTTTGCTAAGTCGTTGACTGAATCGTCTCGATTCCCACAGCTTCTCCACAACAATCCCGCTCCGGTATATTTCATTCCGCCGCCTTTTCCCTGACAATTCTTGTGGAGAACTCCGTCCTTAATGGCGAACCCTGGCGATTTTGCGTACACAGTCAAGCAGCAGGCGGACATCGTCCGGATCATCGGCGATTACATCAAGCTGAAGAAGGCCGGGGCGCAGAACTATTCGGGGCTGTGTCCGTTTCACGGCGAGAAGACGCCGTCGTTTTCAGTGCATGCCACACGCCAGTTTTATCACTGCTTTGGGTGCGGCGTCTCCGGGGACGTGTTCAGCTTCGTACAGAAAATTGAAAACATCACCTTCCCCGAGTCTGTGCGGATGGTGGCGCAGAAGCTGGGAATTCCGCTACCCAAGGCGAGTTATTCGACTCCGGGCGAAGCCAAGGAAGCGCGGCTGCGCGGGCAGTTGCTCGACGTGCATGAGCGCGCGGTGGCGTTTTTTCAGGAGTGCTTGCGGCGTCCGGAGGGGGCGCGGGCGCGGGAATACCTGGCGGGGCGCGGACTTGATCAGGAAATGATTGCGCGCTTTCGCATCGGATACGCGCCGGACTCCGGATTCCTCCTCCGCGACCGCCTGAAGGAAGAATTCAGCGAAGAAGTGCTGCGCGAGAGTGGGCTGTTTTCGTGGAAGCAGGAGGACAGCTCTCAGCCGTCAGCGGTCAGCCGTCAGCAAGAGCAGATTCCTCGCTCCGCTCGGAATGACAACGCTGGAAATGGAACTGGCTCCGCCGAGGGTGCCCCGTCCTTGTCCGTCCGCCCTTTGGACGGACAGGGCGGGGATTTTGACTCAGACCGGAAGCCGGAAGCCGAAAGCCGGACGCCGCTCTCTGCGATGTACTCCAAATTCCGCAACCGCGTGATGTTTCCCATCGCGAGCGAGGCCGGAAAGGTGATCGCCTTCACCGGGCGCACGCTGGCCATCGATGAGAAATCCGGGCCGAAGTATTTGAATTCGCCCGAGACGCCGATCTACTCCAAGGGCCGCGTGCTGTTCAATCTGGACGTGGCGAAGGAGTGGATCAAGAAGTTCGACTACGCGATCCTGGTTGAGGGACAGATGGATTGCATCTCGGTCTATGCCGCCGGATTTCACAACGTGATCGCCAGCTCAGGGACGGCGTTCACCGAACTGCAGGCCAAGCTGCTGGGGCGCTTTAGCAAGAACGCAGTGGTGAACTTCGATCCCGATACGGCCGGTGCCAAGGCAACCGAGCGTACCCTAGGATTGTTGGTCGAAGAAGAATTCACGATCAAGGTGCTGACCCTCGAACAGGGGTTCGATCCCGATCTCTACATCCGGCGGAAAGGCAAAGAAGCATACGGGGCCGCGCTCAAGACGTCGCAAAGGTATTTCGATTACCTGATCGAACGCGCGCGCTCGCAATTCCCCGTGCGCAGCGCCGAGGGCAAAGTCAAGGCCGTGAACTACCTGTTGCCCCACATCCAGCGCGTGCCCAGCCGGATCGTGCGGGACGAACTGGCGCATGAGATTTCGCAGAAGCTGGGCATCGATTCCGCGGTGTTGCGGCAGGAGTTGCGGCATGCGGCCGGGACGCGCGCGGCGTCCGCCGTCAAAGCTCCCGCAGAGGCGCAGGTGACTGATGCGGAAAAAGTTCTGATCCGCGCGCTCGCGTCAGCGCACCAGATGCAATCTGGCGAAGAACATCTTTCCGCGCGCGATGGTGCCGAGGAAGAATTCGATCCCGCCCGACAGGCGCAGTTTGTCCTGCAGAACGAAAGTCTGCATCATGGGCTGGCGACGGAGTCTCTAGCTGAATCTTTGCTCAACATCGGCCGGGAATACGCCGATGTTCTTGAGGTGCCGGCCACGGAAACGGATCGCCGGATGCTGGCGCTGATTCTACTCAAGGAGGACGAAGAGCTGACGGCAGAAGTGCTGGAAGCTGCTGTCCGGGCCTTGCGCCGGATTCATTTGCGCCGTCGGCAGGAGGAAGTTCAGCAGCAGCTCAAGAAACCCGGCCTCGCTTCAGACAATGAACGCCTGCGCGAACTGCTGACGGAGTTGGAGCGAATCAGCCGTGCATTAAGAGATCCGAGCTTGGCGGAAGATGGCCTGAAAAACGCGGGAAACAAGAAAAGTGCATGAAACAAAAAGGCCGCCGGAACCATCTAACTATTGAAGAGACTTGAAGATAGCGGCGGGTGCTGGAAGAATAAAGCGGGCAACCGATAGACGATACAGCACTTATGTGCTAAACTCTGAAAGTTTGCGCGGAGTGCGCAACCCCGCAACATCCATATTCCCACCCTTGTTGGAACTTTATCACACGCTCCGGTGGAGCGGAATTAAGAAGTTTGAGGACACACCTTTTGGCTCTTGAAGACAAGTTCGACGACATCAAAAAGCTGATCGATACAGGCAAAGAGAAGGGATACCTCACTTACGACCAAGTGAACGATCTGATCCCGCACGACGTGCACTCTCCCGAAGACCTGGATGATCTGCTCACGACGATCGGTACGCAGGGAATCGATGTGCTGGAAGGGCCCAAGCTGCCCTCCTCCACGCTCGATAAAAAATTCGAAGACTCGGAAGAAGGCGAGGACGTAGAACTCGACCTGACTCCCGGAGCTCTGGAAAAAACCAACGATCCCGTCCGCATGTATCTGCGCGAGATGGGAACGGTGCCGCTGCTTACGCGTGAAGGCGAAGTGGAAATCGCCAAGCGCATTGAGCGCGGCCAACTGCGCGTGCTCAAGGCCCTGTCGCGCTCGCCCATTGTGATTCGCGAGTTGCTGGGGATGGGCGAAGACCTCAAGAAGGGCGTGCGCTCGATCAAGGAAGTGGTCACCTTCGACGAAGAAGAGATCACGGACGAGATCCTGCAGAACCGCCTGAATGAGTTCACGGGCAAGATCGACGACATGGCCAAGCTGTACAAAAAGGCCGCGCTGCTCGAGGAGAAGTATCACGAAGTTTCAAAGACGAAGAAGCCGAAGGATCATCGGCGGGCGCGGCGGAAGCTGGCGCGCGGCGTGGTTGCCACGTCGAAGGCTGTGCGCAAGCTGGGCTTTACCAACAACGAGCGCAAGCGGCTGATCGAACGGCTCAACAAAACCGTCGACGGCATGCGGTCGCTCGACCGGCAGACGCAGAACCTGGAGCGCAAGGCCGACGCCACTCGCAGCGAAGAGCAGAAAAAAGAGTATCGGCGGCAGGCGCGCGCGATTCGTGGCGAAGTTGAAAAGCTGGAACTGGAAACCGGGGTGTCGTTTCCGGAGCTCAAGCGCACGCAGCGCGAGATCATCCAGGGGGACATGGATGCGGAGCAGGCCAAGCGCGAGCTGATAGAGGCCAACCTCCGGCTGGTGGTTTCGATTGCCAAGAAATATACCAACCGCGGACTGCAGTTCCTCGACCTGATTCAGGAAGGCAACATCGGCCTGATGAAGGCCGTCGACAAATTCGAATACCGCCGGGGCTACAAGTTTTCGACGTATGCCACGTGGTGGATTCGGCAGGCCATTACCCGCGCGATTGCCGATCAGGCGCGTACGATTCGTATCCCGGTGCACATGATCGAAACGATCAACAAGCTGATCCGCACCTCGCGGCAGCTGGTGCAGGAACTGGGACGCGAGCCGACGTCGGAAGAGATCGCCAAGCGCATGGACATTCCGGTGGCGAAAGTGCGCAAGGTGCTCAAGATCGCGCAGGAACCGATCTCGCTCGAAACGCCGATTGGCGAAGAGGAAGATTCGCATCTGGGCGACTTCATCGAAGACCGCGGCGTGGTTTCTCCGGCCGAGGCGGTGATCAACGTGAATCTGAAGGATCAGACGGGACAGGTCCTGCGCACGCTGACCCCGCGCGAAGAGAAAGTCATCAAGATGCGCTTCGGGCTCGAAGACGGCAGCGAGCACACACTGGAAGAAGTCGGGCAGTCGTTCGCGGTCACCCGCGAACGCATTCGCCAGATCGAAGCCAAGGCGCTGCGGAAGCTGCGGCATCCGTCGAGGTCGCGGAAGTTGCGGGCGTTTATGGATGGGGTGCGGGACTAGCTCTCAATCACCACAGAGTACACAGAGGTGAAAGGCACGGCTTCGGCCGTGCCTTTTTTCTTGTCATCCTGAGGTCCGCGCTTTTTTGCGGACCGAAGGATCTATGGCGTTGTCGGGAGTATCGCCGCTGCCGCCAGAGTGCATAGATCCTTCGGCGCCAAAAGACGGCGCCTCAGGATGACAAGTGTGTTGGGATGGTGCAGGGTTATGGCGCGCATAAGTCAAAATCCCCAGAGTGCCCAGAGCGGAAAACTCGGACAGCCGAGGGCGGCTGTCCCAACATGGGGTATCCAGTCTTCCATCCTGATGGCGTGATTCCGGGAATAAGGCTCCAGCACTTCATCACAGCCGCCGCACCAAGCCCTGGTCTGTTGCATCGGTGTTGCGGAGCAGGAACAACACTAGAATCATGCCGACCAGCGGAAGCAGTCCCGCCAGAATCACGATGGGGTCGAAAGCGTGTGTACCCGTTGCTTGGCGGGCGTCGGAGAAGTAGCCGATCAGCTTGAAGGCAACGATCGTCCCGATGCCGGCACCTGTGCCGCTCAGGCCGCTGACTGACGCTACGGACTCGCTGCCGAAAAGGTCGGAGGGCAAGACGTTCGCCATGGTGGTGAACCCGGCGTAGGTGAACGTCACCACGGCAAACAGAGCGGCGATGACGTAGAGGTTGGTGGTGAAGATGGTTGGGATCAGCAGGGTCATGCCGATTCCGCCGTAAATGATGGGCACCTTGCGGGCGGCGCCGAGAGACCATCCGCGCTTGATCAGGTAGCCAGAGGCCGCGCCCGCGAAGAAGCTTCCCACGTCGGCGGCGATGAATGGGATCCAGACGGCGATCAGGCCGGTCTTGAGCTCAATCCCTTTCGCGACCAGGTAGATGGGGAACCATTCGGTGATGAAGAAGAAGACTGGGTCGGTGAAGGCCTTGGCGACGATGGTTGCCCAAGTCTGGGGGAGTCGCAACAGGTCGCGCCAGCGGGGACGGGTTGCGTTCGGTTGGGGTGCGTTTGATTCGTGCTTGTCGGCGACGATCGTTTCCAGTTCAGGCTGGCTGATGCGGGGGTGCTCTTCCGGCGGATAGTAGAGCCATCGCCAGACGATCAGCCAGAGAAAGCCAAGGGTGCCGGGGATCATGAAGGCGGGGCGCCATCCCCAGCGGAAGTAGATCCACAGGACGATGAAGGGAGCGACAGCGCCTCCGATGGAGGAGCCGCTGTCGTAGAGCGCCGTCGCCAGGGCGCGCTCTCGCTTGGGAAACCATTCCGAAACCGCCTTGGAAGCGGCGGGCCAGTTGGCGGACTCTCCGGTTCCGAGCAGGAAGCGAAACGTGGCGAAGCTGTAGAAACCGGTGGCGAGCGACGTGAGCATGGAGATCGTGGAGTACCAGATCACGCTCAGTGTCAGGCCGCGGCGCGTACCGATGCGGTCCATGAGCCGGCCGAAAGCGGTTTGCCCGATGGAATACGCGACGCGGAAGGCGATGGCGATATTGGCGTAGTCGGAGTTGGTCCAGTGATATTCGAGTTTGAGATAGGGAGCTAGAAGAGAAAGCGTTTGGCGATCGATGTAGTTGATGACCGTGGAGGCGAACAGCAAGGCGCCGATCCACCAACGTAACGACGGGATCGACTTCCGGAGAGTCGCCATTCAGGTTGAATTGTTTCAGGCCGTTATGAACCTAACACCGCCTGCGATTCCTTCGCCAGCACGCTTTTTAGCGCGGGACTGAGGAGCGAGGCCGAATCCGCGTCCAGATAGACGGTCGCGTTGGTATGCGTGCGCAGGATCGAGGCTGGCACCATGGGACCGATCTCTCCTTCCAGGCATGACTTCACGGCCTGCGCCTTGCGCTGGTCGGGTACGACTACTACTAGTTCGGTTGCTTTGAGAATTTGACGCGGGGACATCGAGATGGCGCGTCGGGGTACCTGGGAGAGGTCACTAAACCATCTTTCGCCTACCTGCTGCTGGCGGCAAGGCTCGTCCAAGTCCACGAGGATGTACGGTTCTTCCGTGGTGAAATTCGCGGGAGGATCGTTGAAGGCGATGTGTCCGTTTTCGCCGATGCCCAGGAATGCGACGTCGATGGGCGCTTCCGCCAAGTGCTGGCCCACGGTGCGAGCAACCAAAGCCGGATCAGCGGCGTCGCCCTCGATCCAGTGGAAATTGAGGATTCCGGTCTTGCGCACCAGATTTTCCATCAGGAACTTGCGGAAGCTTGCGGGGTGAGTGGCGGCAAGGCCGATGTATTCGTCGAGGTGAAAAGCCTCGACTCTTGGCCACTCGATGTTCGGTGCTTTTGTCAGGGCGTCGAGGAAGTCCAGTTGCGAGGCGCCCGTGGCTGCGATGATGCGGGCGCGGCCGCGCTCCGTGATCGTGCGCCGGATGGCGGTGGCGGCTTGGTCGGCGGCTGCGCGGCTTAGGAATAGTTTGTCGGGGAATAGTTTGAGTAGCATTTGTCGTGAGTTTTCTTTCGCCCCTCCGGGGCTTGCTCAATGTTCCACTTTTCACCCACGGCTTGCGCCGTGGGCTGCATTCTTTCGCCACTTCGCGGCTGGAACCGTGGCGGTTTCAATCTTCTAGCCGCACCCAAGGCATCACATTTTTGCCGGTTCCAGGCGCGGGGCCAGCGATTGCACGAAAACGAACGCGATCAGATAAGCAAGACCCGCAATGACAAACACCGGGACGTACGAACCGGTGTGTTGCAGGATGTAGCCGACGGCTTTGGCGACGAACATGCCGCTGAAGGCTCCTGCCATGGTGGCGAAGCCGACGACGGACGCCACGGCGCTACGGGGAAACATGTCAGAGGCCAAGGTATACATGTTGGCCGACCATCCCTGATGGGCGCCCGCTGCGAGCGCGATAAGGCTAACTGCCAGCCAGGGATGCTTGGTGTGTGCGGCGATCATGATCGGCGTGACCGCGAGTGCACAGACCAGAAGCGCGGATTTGCGGCTGGCGTTCACGGTCCACCCGCGCTGGATGAGGGAGGAAGAAAGCCAGCCTCCACCGATGCTGCCGACGCAGGCTCCGCTGTAGATGATGAACAGCGGAAATGCCATGGCGGTCAGGCTTAGACCGAGGTTGCGGCTCAGGAAGTCTGGCATCCAGAACAGATAGACCCACCAAATCGGGTCGGTGAAGAACTTGCCGAGGGCGACCGCCCATGCTTGCCGGAGCGTGAGCAGAGTGCGCCAGGGGACGGCCGTTTTCGAGATCGGGTTCTGGTCTTTCTGCTGGTCAGGGGGATCGCTCTGGATGTAGGCGAGTTCGGCTGCTGAGAGGTGCGAGTCGTCTTCTGGGCGGTGATAGAGGGAGAGCCAACAGAGGATCCAGATAAATCCCACAGCGCCGGTGGCGATGAATGCCATGCGCCAGCCGAAGCGGTGGGTGATCCAGGGCACCAGCAGCGGCGTGACGAGCGCACCGATGTTGGAACCGGAGTTGAAAAGGCCCGTGGCCAGTGCGCGTTCGCGCTTGGGGAACCATTCGGCCACGGCTTTCACCGATGCGGGGAAGCTGCCGGCCTCGCCAATTCCGAGACAAACACGCGCTACGGCGAACTGAAACATCGAACTTGCAGCGGCGTGAGCCATGGCGGCGGCGCTCCACGCAAAGACGGCCAGAGAAAACCCCTTGCGCGTGCCGAGCTTGTCGATCAGCTTGCCGATGAACAGCAATCCGGCGCCGTAAGCAGCCTGGAAAGCGAGGACGATGTTGCTGTATCCGATTTCGGTCCAGCCCAGTTGCAGTTGCAGGGTGGGCTTGAGCAGCGCGATCACCTGCCGGTCCATGTAATTCACCGAGGTCGCGAAGAACAGCAAAGCGCAGATCATCCAGCGGCGAGAGCCGATGGGGCTCGCGGGGTCTGGCGGGATCCGTTCCGCGACGGTTGGTGGTGGGCCTAGGTTCAATGGATTGTGCACCAAGGGCGACGTGCATCACTAGACATGGCTGAGGGCCTCGCCGTCAAGGCGTTGCTGAACTGGTATGATTCAGGGCTTGAATGCCGGCGTGCGTCCGGCATTGCGGGCGGGCATTCAGGACTGCACGAGCGCGACTGCGATGAACGGCTTTCTCACCGACAATTTCCTTCTATCGAACGACGTAGCGCGGCGGCTCTATCATCAGTTCGCCGCGGCGCAGCCGATTCTCGATTATCACTGTCATCTCTCTCCACGAGACATTGCGGAAAATCGCCGGTTTGGCAACCTCTTCGAAATCTGGCTGGAGGGCGACCACTACAAATGGCGGGCGATGCGGGCCAATGGCGTGGCGGAGAAGTACATCACAGGAGATGTGACGCCCTACGAGAAATTTCTGGCCTGGGCGCGAACGGTTCCTTATACGCTGCGCAATCCGCTCTACCATTGGACGCACCTCGAGTTGCAGCGGTATTTCGGTATAACGGAGTTGCTGGACGAGAAATCCGCGCCGGCGATCTGGGAGCGCGCGAACGCGATGCTGGCCGACAAACTGACCGCGCACGCGATCTTGCAAAAATTTCGCGTCGAGGTCGTGTGTACTACGGATGACCCCACCGATGACCTCCGGCATCATCAAGCGATCGCGAAGTCGAATGTGCCGACGCAGATATTTCCGGCTTTTCGGCCGGACAAAGCGCTGGCTGTTGGCGACGCGGAATTTGTGCCGTGGGTAGATGGGCTTGCGAAGATCGCCAATGTCGAGGTGCGGAATTTAGGAACTTTTCTGCAGGCGCTCAAGAGCCGGCATGACTTCTTTCATACGCAGGGCTGCCGTCTGTCGGACCATGGATTGGAGCACTGCTACGCGACGCCGTGTTCAGAGCCGGTGGCTGCGGCTATCTTCCTGAAAGCGCGCCAAGAGCAGTCGATCAGTGAAGATGAGCGGAGCCAGTTCGCATCGTTCATGATGCTTTTCTTCGGCCGCCTCGATGCGGAGAAAGGATGGACCAAGCAGTTGCATCTGGGCGCTCTGCGCAACTTGAACACGGCTGCGCGACGCCGGCTTGGAGCCGACACTGGTTACGACGCGATTGGTGATTTTCCCCAGGCCGGACATCTCGCCGCGTACTTCGACCTGCTCGAGCAGGAGAATGCCCTGCCGCAGATGATCGTTTACAACGTGAACCCGGCCGACACATTTCAGTTCGCGACGCTGATCGGCTGTTTTCAGGGTGGAGAGCGGGCGGGGAAAATCCAATACGGCAGCGCGTGGTGGTTCCTGGACCAGAAGCAGGGCATCACGGCGCAGATCGACGCTCTGTCGAATGTCGGCTTGTTGTCTCGTTTCATTGGGATGGTCACGGACTCCCGATCTTTTATGTCGTATCCGCGGCACGAGTATTTCCGGCGGGTGCTTTGCGACATCATCGGGAAAGACGTAGTGCGCGGCGAATTGCCGGATGATGACGGACTGCTCGGCAGGCTGATCCAGGACGTCTGCCATCGGAATGCGAAGCATTACCTGCGCCTGCCGCAACTGACGTAGCGTGGGCAGAGGGCGCTGCCAAATCCATTTGTTATCAATTGCTTGCAAGGAACTTCGATGATCTCGAAGTTTCCCGGAGCCTCGGGCATCTCCGGCCTCGGCTTCGGCAACTAACAAATTAGTTGACCTTTTAAGCGCAGCCACGTCAGACTTAATGGTGAATGGCGCAGCCTGAGGAGGAGTATTGGCCCGCAGCAAGTCCGCAACCCTGACCGAAGCCGAGTTGCGCATCATGAACGTGCTTTGGGACCGGCGTTCAGCGACGGTTCACGAAGTGCTGGACGCCCTCCCCGCAAAGCCGGCCTTGGCCTATAACTCCGTTCTGACGATCGTCCGCATCCTGGAAAAAAAAGGTTATGT
>OBLW0100002072.1_pt1 | contig 16357 bp, 10 predicted proteins | sample 1520161 | NCBI WGS metagenome assembly OBLW01 (sample SAMEA3539309, study PRJEB22396) | soil metagenome | biome: tundra; feature: field; material: soil | place: USA | collected 2010-05 | depth 0.15 m | reverse complement strand
GAGTTCAGACGTGTGCTCTTCCGATCTTGGAGTTTCAACGCCAAGTTTCCGGCGAATGGGCGCATTTGCAGAGTTTGTCACCGTGCCCGCGCGTATTGCATATAAGTTGCCGGATGAAATGTCTTTCGCGCAGGCAGCACTGATCGAGGCCGTTTCGGTGGCCGTGCATGCGGTTTCGCTCACTCCGATTGAACTGGAAGATACGATCGTTGTAGTAGGTGCGGGAATGATCGGCCTGCTTGTGCTGCAGGCGGCGCGGCTGGCAGGCGCAGGGCGGGTGATTGTTTTTGATCTGGACGACACGCGCCTGGAACTTGCGCGCAGCCTCGGCGCGACCCATACGATCAATTCGCGACAAGCCGATCTGATCCCTCAAGTACTTGATCTGACGGCCGGGCGAGGCGCGGAAGCCGCGATTGAGTGCGTAGGCGCGACCATCCCGGTGAAGCTCGCGCTGGAAAGCGTGAGGAAGGGCGGTGCCGTTACGCTGGTTGGAAATGTCTCGCCCACGGTCGAGCTCGGTTTGCAATCGGCGGTCACGCGGCAGATTCGGTTGCAGGGCTCTTGCGCGTCGTCGGGCGAATATCCCGCATGCATCTCATTGATCTCGCGCGGAGCCATTCGCGTGGACCAGCTTATCTCCGCCGTAGCTCCGCTTGAGGATGGACCCTCGTGGTTCCATCGCTTATATGAGCGGGAGCCCGGCTTGCTGAAAGTTGTGCTGGAACCTTAAGGACACACAAATGGAAAGCTCGTTGTTTGATTTGTCAGGTCAGGTCGCACTTGTAACCGGCACCAGCCGCGGCCTGGGTCAGTATTTTGCACGCGCGCTTGCCCGGGCCGGCGCGGACATCGCCATCACCAGCCGGGCGAAGGACGACCTGGCCGAGTTCGCACGCGAGATCGAGGGGTTGGGACGGAAAGTGTTCTCCGTGGCGCTCGATGTGCGGGATCACGGCAGCATTCAGCAGGCCGTCGCCGCGGTTGAGGCGCATTTCGGCAAGATCGAAATTCTCGTCAACAATGCCGGCTGCAACATTCGCAAGCCTGCGCTTCAGGTGAGCTGGGAGGACTGGAACACGATCTTGGACACGAACCTTCGCGGTTCATTTTTTGTTGCGCAATCCGTTGCGCGCGGCATGATTGAACGCGGATACGGCCGCATCATCAATATTGGATCGGTGACCAGCGTTGCCGGATACGCGGGGCTCGCGGCTTATGGGGCAAGTCGAGGCGGCATTCGGCAACTTACGATGAGCCTTGCCGATGATTGGGGCAGCCACGGCGTCACCGTGAATTGCCTCGCTCCCGGCTGGTTCAAGACGCAGCAGAATCGAGTGCTTTATGAAAATGCTGCGTGGGTTGAATACATTACCGATCGCATTCCGGTGAAAAGGCCGGGAAGGCCGGATGATCTCGACGGGGCAGTCGTGTTTCTTGCGTCCGAGTCGAGCCGTTACATCACCGGGCAGACTCTGCTGGTGGACGGTGGCATCTCGACGGGGGCTGCGAAGGCGACTATTTAAATTCGCGGAGCGAATTCAACGGCAGCAAACGAGAGCAGCTCTCCAAGATCGATTGCTGAGTCGGAATCTTTGCCTTTGGGGAAATAGGGCGCAATCACAAGGGCGTGGCTGTGACCTTCAAACCACAGCAGGAACGAAGAATGTTCCGATCCCGGGAGCCGCTGCTGGTTGATCCAGTGATAGTAGGCGGCAAAATCGGCGTCAACCAGCGAACCGGTGAAATCGAGTTCAGGGTTGCTGCGGTTGTTTGATAGCAGTTCATTCATGGGCCTTTGCCGCTGCCGAGGAGCGTAACGCACCAGTAACGTCTGCGCCTCGGCGCGCCGAAGCACTTCACGCGTGGCCCATTGAGCGAACGTTGTGCTGAATATCTGAGTCCCCGATCCCTCGGTGAAAAGCTTGACCTGAAAGCGCCCCAGCACAGCATCGCCTGCCGCATCCATGCCGAGGTCTTTCGGAGTCAACTGGGCTAGTCGTGTGCGCAACTCCTCAGGCCCCATGCCGGGCCGCGCGATTTGAGCCTGCATGTTTTTCAACAGTGCGGCTCGCACAGGCTCCAGAGCATTGTAGGAAACGCAGGTGAGCAGAGGATTGTGATCGGCCTCGCGGCCACCGTCGATGTACCAATGGGCATACGGAGCGGGGTGCGCCTTGGCCCTCGCAGCCGCAGCCGCAAGAAGCAATGCAAGGCCGTTTTCCGGCTTCACGCGGCTGAAGTACGTTCCATGCTGACGCAGATTCCGAAACAGGGGCGCATCATATGAGGAAACACCCTGGCCGATGATGGCAATGCCGAGCCTACGCACCGCGCTCGGTTCGGGAGGCGCTGCAGCCTGCAACCGCGCACCATATTCGGTGGCTGCTTTTCGAAATGCATCGAGCTGATGTGTTGTCCAAAGATAGGCCGATTGCTGTTCGATAAACTGCGCAGGCTGATTGACCCAGTCGAAATTCTCCAGCTTTGAAGAGAGCGAGATCTCCGCGAATGGCTGAAACCACTCCTTGATCTGGGCAGGCGAAAGAGCGCTGAAATTCGCGAGTTCCCGATCGACGGCCGAGCGCTCCGCTGGGAACTTGAAGTCGTAATCGATCACTTGTCGCAGAAAGCTCGGCACGAAACTCAGAGGCAGTTCCTGAATCGCTCCCAGGTGCGCCACCATTAATCCCCGCGCCTCGGGAGGGTAACCGGCAAAGTCTTCGGATTTGAGATCGCGCGGCAGCATGGTGTTACAACAGCTCCTTGACCGGCTTGCCTTGCGACTGAGCCGCTGAAAATCCCATCAGCGAGCCCACGGTCGGCACCAGGTCAATCGATTGCATCGGGTCGTCATACACCACGCCCTGGCGCACGCCCGCGCCCAGAGCCATCATCCAGGTGGTGCGGCTGGCTGCATCGCCGGTGCGGTGATGTTGAAATCCATTGCCGCCCGAATCGTAATCAGCGTCGCGTCCAAAATCGGGAAGAATGAAGAACGTCGTGTTGCCCGCGTACTCCGGCTCGTTTTGCACTGCTTGCCAGAGCTCCGCGCACAGGCGGTCGGTTCGGCGGATGCCCTCAATGTAGAGCGAGTAGGCGCCGGAGTGGGCAATATCGATGTCGTGCATGGTGATCCAAAGAAGACTGGGCGCCTCCTCATGCATCAGCCGTTTCGCGATATAAACAGAAAGCTCGTCGGGGCTCGACAACGTCCGCGCGTGGGACATGAAGTCATCGACCGAGAGCTTCAGGATCATCTCGAGTTGTTCCAACTCAAACTCGCTGCCTCCAAGTTGCGGCGCGTAGAGCGGAGTCTCATAGTTGTCGCGCAGCAGGTGGTCATAGTCGGCGGTTGCACCGGAGTTCGCAGCGCCGAGCAAATGCTTCGGCAAAATCACCCTGGCTCCGAGCCCCGGACCGTACGAACGGCAATCGCTTTCGCCAATTCGATTGAACCCGTTGCTGGGCGCGACAACCCACGCATCGGAGATGGGGCGCTTGAGGTCTTTGCGGAAGTACTCAAATACGGTGGGATGCTCCGGGGGAACGGCGGAAAAGTTATTGAGCGTTTCGTAAACCCCGGTGGCAAGGCTCGCCGTCGCCACATAATGGCCGAGGATTCCCTGATTCGTAACATGCGTGAAGAAACTGGATTGAGGAATCAGTTCGTTGAGGAGGTGAGGAATATTCTCCTGTCCCTCGGGCGCGAACGTCTCCTGATCGCGTGCGCCTCCGCCGAAGGTAATGACGATGACCTTCCGTTTCTTGCGCGTTGCCTCGGCGCGAGCGAATGGGCTGGCCCCTGAGAGGGCGGCGCCCAAAGCCACTCCGGCTGCGCCACGCAGAAAATCACGCCGGGTTCGGCTTAGGCCGAAAGCAACATCGCGAGGACTGAGCCCTCCCCTGGAGGAAAGTCCTCCGGACATCGCTCTGCTGAAGGGTGACTGATCCATCAACCATCTCTTCCAGGAAGTACTTTTCGGCAAACTTCAGGTGTCGACCTCGGCGATTGATTGCGCCCGCAGCAGTCTGCGGGGCCACAAGGGGAAATCGCCACGAAATTGAAAACCTGGAACCGCCCGTAAGGCGTGCCGTTCCAAGGCGCTTTCATTCTAGCTTAGCCAGTGAACCTCAGGGTAGATTTTAAAGGGGACGCTCAGGGGTGGGTTCTTCAATTTCGCCGCGATTCGCTGCTCACGATCACGACGGAGTTGGTCGGTAGCATCACGGCTCCATTCTTGACCGGCGCGACTCGCTGAGAGCTGAGAACGACCTTGGCGCCCTTCGGCAGTGGGAATAGCCGCTCCTTGTCTCCCAGATTGCAGTGAAACCCAATGTCGCCGCGCTCGATCGAAAACCACATCTCTTGCTGATCGTAGAGAACGCGTGTTTGGCGCGGCTCTCCGTCATTCAAAGAAGGCTCAGTACGCCGCAAGTGAATCAATGCGCGATACCACTCCAGCATCTCCGCGTGTTCGCCTTGGTTGATTTCATTCCATTTGAGCTTCGAGCGTCGAAATGTTTCCGGTTTCTCAGGATCGGGAATCGACTCCGGAGGCCAGCCAAACGCCGCGAACTCCCTCTTTCGTCCTTCTGAAACGAGGCGAGCCATCTCTTTGTTGTCGTGGTCGGCGAAGTATTGAAACGGTGACGACGCGGCCCACTCTTCGCCCTGAAAGAGCATAGGGATGAAGGGGCTCGTCAACACGACGGCTGCGGCCACCTTGGCGCGCTCAAAGCCGGCATCCTCGTGGAGCCGTTCCCCTACCGCCCGGTTGCCGATCTGATCGTGATTCTGGATATAGCCGAGGAACTTGTGGTGAGACAGGTTTTCTGCCGGCCGGCCATGCACGCGACGGCGATATTTTGAATAGATCCCGTCATACATATAGTTGCACTCCAGCGCCTTTGCCAATTGGCTCAACTCGCCAAAATCCGCATAGTAGCCTGTGGCCGCGCCGGGGCACAGCACTGCAAAGAGGGCATGATGGAAGTCATCGCTCCACTGCGCATCCATGCCATACCCTCCGGCCTCGCGCGGGAGAATCAGCCGCGGATCGTTGAGATCGCTTTCCGCAATCAGGGTCAATTGGCGGCCCGTGGATGCTCTCAGCGCCTCGACTTCAGTGGAGAGCTGCTCGAGGAAATGAATAGCCGAGCGGTCGATAAACGCATGCACCGCGTCGAGCCGAAGTCCATCGATGTGAAAATCGCGCATCCACATCAGCGCGTTATCGCAGAAGAAACGGCGGACCTGGTGCGCCCACGCATCTTCAAGATTGACGGCCCAGCCCCACGGTGTCCGATGCGAGTCCACAAGATAAGGCCCGAACTTGCCGGTGTAATTTCCCACCGGACCAAAATGGTTGTAGACGACGTCGAGCAGCACGGAAAGGCCCTTTTCATGCGCCGCATTTACAAATCGCTTCAGCTCGTCGGGGCCGCCATAGGGTTCGTGCACTGCAAACAAGGCCACGCCGTCATAGCCCCAACCGTGATTGCCGGCGAACGAGGCCACGGGCATGAGCTCCACGTGCGAAATGCCAAGGTTCGCCAGGTAATCCAGTTTGGCTATGGCCGCATCCAGCGTGCCTTCTGCGGTAAACGTTCCAATGTGCAGCTCGTAGATCACGCCGCTTGCAATCGGAGGCGCCTGAAAACTCGCGTCGCTCCAGACGAAGGAATTCTGGTCGTACAAGCGAGACATTCCGTGGACACCATGCGGCTGCCATTGCGAACGCGGATCCGGAGAGCATTTCTCATCGTCGTCGATCAGAAAGCCATAGTCGGTGCCGGGTCCGGCCTCCTCCACATCGAGGCGCCACCAGCCCTGTTCGTCTGGACCCTGCATGGGCAGGGTCGATTCGTTCACGCGCACTGCGACTTTCTTGGGCAGAGTAGCCCACACCTCGAAGCAATGCATCGCTACACCGCTTCCCGCGTCAGCAACGCAACCGGGAAGCGCTGCAAAAGGCTCTGCACACGAAGGCGGCCGCCCGGTATCGTTTCACGCGTGAGCACGTTTCTCCACTCGCCGGGAGGCACTTCGACGGTTGTCGCTGCCCATTTGCCGCTCAGCTTCAGGGGCCATCTGGGTACAAAAGCGGCAACTCGATCGCCCCGCAGATATCCGACGAGATGGTCGCTCTTCTGCCCATCCGCAACAATCGGCGTATACGCCGCATCGGCGCCGAACCATTCCGGATGCTCGCGTCGCAGGCATAGGGCGTTGTGCACGACCCACAGTTTGGGCAACCCGCTGTCCATTCTCCCCATGATCTCTTCCACATCCATGCCGTGCTCTAGTTCCCTCAGCATATTGCGACGTGCGTCGTAGTCCACGGGGCGGCGATTGTCCGGATCCACGAGGCTCAGGTCCCAAAGCTCGCTGCCCTGATATGTATCCGGCACGCCAGGCGCGGTATATTTCAGCAGGGTTTGAGCCAGGCTATTGATGCGACCTGCCTCGAGCACACGGCCGACAAAGTCTTCCAACTTCGAGATAAATACCGGCGACTCAAGGATGCGCTCAATAAAGTTCCGCAACGCTTCTTCGAATTCCTTGTTCTGCTGCGTCCAGCTCGTTTGCTGCTTGGCTTCGCGCGCGGCCTTCTCCATATGGGCGACCAGTCTTTCCCGCGTGATGGGCCACGCTCCAACCAGGGTCTGATAGAGGTAGTACTGGGTGTTGCGGTCTGGATATTTTCCGGAGCGAAACGCTGCGTTGACGCGTGACCAGCGGTTCACCGCAGCTCTCCATCGTCCTGTCAGTTCGGTGATCGCGGCCAGGCGCGCACGCACATCCTCGGAACGCTTCGTGTCGTGGGTAGACAACGTCGTCATGGTCAGAGGATGAGTCATCTGCATCTTCGCGCAATACGTGTGGAATTCCGCAACGGAAAGACCATTGCGCCCGGGCGCGCCGCCTACCTCGTTTAATCCAATCATCCGGTTGTAGCAGTAAAAGACAGTATCTTCCACGCCCTTTGCCATCACCGGTGAAGTGAACTGCTGGAAGCGCAGCACAAATTCGCTCTCCCGCCCTCCGCGCACGCGCAATGCCAGCACATCACCGATGAAGTCCAGTAAGCTGGGATCCAGATCCTGTCTTCGTTCCTTGGCGTGCGCGACGGCGGAGTCGATGTACGTGCGATCCTCGTCCAGAATCTCATCGCGATCGGGAACGACATAGGCGCGGTAAACGGCGAAGCAGGCGGCCACTTCCCGCAATGCCCGCCGAATCTCAGCCCGTGTGTAGTCGCGGCGGTCGCGATTGTTTTCGCAAATCTCGACAAAGAGGCTTGTCAACCGGTTGACGTCGCTGCCCAGCGCTTCCTGCTCCACGGCGAGTTTCTTGTCGTGTGCCACAGCCTCATAGTCGGTGGGCTCCGCGGTGAAGTCGCTGTAGATCGCCGTCAACTCCTCCACGCCTTCGCGGTGTACCAACAGGTTGTTGCACACGTTTAGAAAGTCGTAACCGCTGGTGCCCTCAATGGGCCACGACGGACGCAGAAATTCTCCCGGCTCCAGGATTTTCTCACCGACGATCCACGCATCGGGCGCGCGGTTGCGCAGCCTGTCGAAATATTGCCGGGGATCGCGCAAGCCATCGGGATGATCCACGCGCACGCCGTCGAGGACGCCTTTTTCAATCCATTCGAGAATCCGGCAGTGCGTTGCCTCGAAGACGTGGGGGCGTTCCATGCGCAGGCCGATGAGGGTATTGACGTCGAAGAAGCGCCGATAACCCAGTTCCTGGTCGGCTGTGCGCCAGTACGCCAATCGATAGTGCTGCTGATTCAGAACCTCGTCCAGCGCATCATAGTCGCTGTTCAATTCGTCCACCGCGCGGTGAATGGCGGCGACAACTTGCGGATCCTCCTCGCAGAGCCGCTTCAAGAGCGCGTAGATCACGGTCTTGTCCCGGTGCCGCGCCATCGCAACGTCAAGGTCTGTCGACTCCGGTGAGGGCAACTGCGAAAAACTGTCGGCGATGAAATTCAGCAGGTCATTTTTTGCGTGCTCCGCCGCCCTCGCCAACAGAGAAGACAGCGACGCTGGAGCTACCGGGAAGAGGTTGTCCATATAGCGCACCTGGAAGTAATCGCAGGAGTGCTCGATCCTGATCTGCCCCGCGCTGAGAATTCGCCCATACTGGTCGCCCAATACGGGGATCAGCACCTTGTTTTGCAGTTTGACCTCGAACGAATGCCAATCGATATCGAACCAGGTCGCATAGCGGCTCGACGGGCCGTTCTCAAGCACATCCCACCAGTAGCGGTTCTGAGGCCCGAGCGCCATATGGTTGGGGACAATGTCCAGGACCTGCCCCATCCCCAGTTCCACCAGCCGTTGGCAAAACCGGGCATGGCCTTCCTCGCCGCCCAATTCTTCGTTCACTTTCTGCGGATCGACGACGTCATACCCGTGCATGCTGTCCGGGGCGGCCTGTAGGTAGGGCGAACTATAGAGATGGGAGATACCGAGCGCTTTGAGATAATCGGCAATTCTGCTCGCATCCTCAAACGTAAAGCCGGAATGCAATTGCACACGGTATGTGGACGAGGGGATTCGTCTCATAGGGTTCTTTCGCGTCAACCGCCGCATGCGCCTTTGCGGGTTAGAAGTGGAATGCAACTACAATGGTTGTAAGGTTTGTGGTTCCTTCGGCTCTCACAGCACGTCGGGATCGATGCTTCCCCGCTTCAGTGGACAGGTAGTGCGGCATGTGTCACATTGTCATTCTGTAGCCTTATCCTGCGCCACGGAAGCCTTTTTCTACAAGATTCCGGGCGCCATTGATCTGCTTCCCGTAGTCTAAAAGCTGCGTCTGCTTTTTATGTCGAATGAAACGCTGATTCGGAGTGAAGTTGAGGTAACGGAACCCCCGACCATCGCCGTTGACCGGCTCTTTCCCAACGCCTGGGGTCTGCTCACAGTCAAGCACACAACTCCCGGATCGCTCGCCAGGCCCGAATTCAGGCCTCGGGGGCAGCTTGAAAAGGCTGCACGTTAGAAAAGCTGTACGCTCAACCAACTGGGAGAACGATAGAGTGAAGAAGCTGGCAAGCGCGTCCGATCCGCTCTGGTACAAAGACGCGGTCGTCTATGAACTCCACGTGCGCGCCTTTGCCGACTCGAACGACGACGGCATTGGCGACTTCCCCGGCCTGCTTTCGCGGCTGGACTATCTGCAGGACCTCGGTGTCACCTGTATCTGGCTTCTGCCGTTTTTTCCCTCGCCCCTGCGCGACGACGGCTACGACATCGCCAACTATGTCGACGTCAACCCCTCCTACGGAACCCTGAACGACTTCAAGGCAGTTCTGGATGCGGCTCATCAGCGCAATATGCAGGTGATGATCGAGCTGGTGATCAACCACACCAGCGATCAGCATCCCTGGTTCAAGGCCGCTCGTCTCGCGCCGCCCGGCTCTCCGGCACGCGAGATGTATGTGTGGTCCTCGACCGACCAGCTTTACAAGGACGCCCGCATCATCTTCACCGACACGGAGAAGTCCAACTGGACCTGGGACGAGACTGCGAAAGCCTATTACTGGCATCGCTTTTTTTCGCATCAGCCTGACCTCAACTTCGACAATCCGCTGGTAATCGAAGAGGTTCTGAAGGCGATGCGCTTCTGGCTCGATATGGGCGTCGACGCGCTGCGTATGGATGCCATTCCCTACCTGGTTGAACGCGATGGCACCTCGTGCGAGAATCTGCCGGAAACGCACGCCATCATCAAAAGCCTTCGGGCAGCCCTCGATGCCGAGTATGCCAACCGGTTCATTCTGGCGGAGGCCAACCAGTGGCCCGCCGACGTTCGTCCCTACTTTGGCGATGGCGATGAATGCCAGATGGCGTTTCATTTTCCGCTGATGCCGCGGATTTATATGGCTCTCCGGCAGGAAGATCGCCTGCCCATAACCGACATCATGGCGCAGACGCCGCCCATTCCGGACAATTGCCAGTGGGGCCTCTTCCTGCGCAATCACGATGAGCTCACGCTCGAGATGGTGACCGACGACGAGCGCGATTACATGTATTTCGCCTACTCGGCCGATCCGCGCATGCGCATCAACGTCGGCATTCGTCGCCGCCTGGCTCCGCTGGTCGACAATAACCGGCACCGCATCGAGTTGCTGAATTCGCTTCTGCTCAGTTTTCCGGGTACGCCAATCCTCTACTACGGCGATGAGCTCGGCATGGGCGACAACATCTACCTTGGCGACCGCAACGGCGTCCGCACGCCCATGCAGTGGAACTCCGACCGGAACGCAGGCTTCTCCCGATGCGACCCGGCGCGGCTCTATTTTCCTGTAGTCATGGACCCCATTTATGGCTACCAAGTCGTGAATGTGGAGGCCCAACTCAGCGACCAGTCCAGCTTGCTGCACTGGACCCGCAATATGATCGCGCTGCGCAAACTGTTCCAGGTCTTCGGTCGCGGAACTCTCAGTTTCCTGAACCCGGCGAACCGGAAGGTCCTCGCCTACCTTCGCGACCTGGTCCGTCCCGACGGTTCCCATGAGACGGTCTTGTGCGTCGCCAATCTCAGCCGGTTCGCGCAGCCTGTCTCGCTCGACCTGAAGGATTTCGCGGGCCTGGAACCGGTGGAGATGCTGGGGTACGTGCCGTTTCCCACCATCACGGAAGAGCCTTACGCCCTGACGCTGGCTCCCTATTCCTTCCTCTGGCTTGAATTGCAGCCCGCCGCCTTGAAGCTGGAGCCTTTGGCCGAACCGGAAGCGGAAGGGTTCGATGACAATTCAGTGCACGAAGCTGTCGCCCTCGAATTGCTCACCAAGGGCTGGCCTGGCCTGCTCGGCGGCCCTGGATTGGCCCTGGTGGAAACAGCTTTGGCAGCCTGGCTTCCGCTGCAACGCTGGTTCGGAGCCAAGTCGCGCAGAGTGCGGTATGCTCGTGTTCTCGATTGGGTTGAACTTCCCGCCGGCGACACGGCCGTTCCGGAAGCAACGGACTCGCCAGCCGATCGCGCCATCCCCCTGGTCTTTTTCTACGTAGAGATCGGCTATGCCGATGGCCCGGGCGATATGTACCAGATTCCCCTGGCCTTGAGCACCAAGTCAGTTGCCGCTGACCAGGTCGCCAACCACCCGCAGAGCATCGTTACCACCTTCCCTACTCCTTTTGGTCCCGCAGTGCTGCATGACGCCACTACCCGCGAGGACTTTCGGCTGGGCGTGCTCACGCTGATCGAGCAGGAGGCCACACTTCCGCTCTCAAGAGCCCGTATTGCCGACCTTGAAGTAGCACCTGAAGTCATCGCAGCGGCGGCGGGCAGCGGCCGCGGAGCCCTGGCTTCGGAGGAGGCCCCACAGCGCGAATTCTTGCTGGCCCAGGATGCCGCGCATTCCAATTACCCCTCGGTCCCAGCAACAGAAGATGCGTCCCCCTCGCCCGCCGCGGGGGGATTGCCTGTCGCCCCGGCTCCCATCAGCGCTCAACCCGGCGAAGCGGCGACACCGCCGCGCTCAGACGCAAGCACACGTGTCGCAAGCCCCCAGCATCTTCAGCCGCGCGAATCTCCCTTCGCCGGCATTCCCGCGCCGCAGAACGGCTTGCTTGAAGCGCGTGCCTCCCAGCATTTCCCCGAAGCCAAGATATCCATGCCGCTGCCCGCGCGAGTAAGCACGGCGGAGCAGTCCAACACCTCGATCGTGTACGGCAATAAGCTGATCCTGAAGCTCTTCCGGCGCCTTCAGCCGGGAGAGAATCCCGACGCCGAGATCGTTCGTTTCCTGACCGAAGTCGCTCATTTCGAGCGAATTGCTCCCTTCTTCGGTGAAATCTGGGTGACTCCCGCAGACGGGGAAAAAACCACAGCTGCGATGCTGCAGGGGTGGATCGTGAATGAAGGAGACGGCTGGAGCTGGTTTCTCAACCAGCTCTCGGGCTTCTTGAGCTCTGTCGAGGCTCTTCCAGCTCCTCCAAGGATCCCCGCGGCCAGCTTTCTCAATGACAGCGCGCTTCCGCACGAAGCTCTTGACCACGCCGGCTCGTCGCTCGTGGCAGCCGCGTGCCTTGGACGCCGTACCGCCGAGATGCACCTGGCTCTTGTGACTCCCACCAGCGACCCGGCGTTCGCGGCCGAGCTCTTTACCCCAGAAGACCTTGCCCGCGACGCGCGCCGAATCGACGCCCAGATCACCTCCACGCTGGAGACCCTGAAGCTGAAGCTGTCTGCCCTCAAGGACCTGATCGCCGACGATGCCGCGCTGCTGCTTTCGCGGCGCATCAACCTTTTTACCCGCGCTAACGCCATAACCGCGTCTGTGCCCGCCGGTCAGCGCATTCGTATCCATGGGGACTACCACCTGGGCCAGACCCTAAGGACTCCAGGATCCTCAAGAGCCTCGAAAAGAAACGCCGGCGACTTCGTCCTTCTCGATTTCGAAGGCGAACCCGCCCGTCCCCTCGCGGAGCGCCGCCAGAAGCAATCGCCGTTGAAGGATGTAGCCGGCATGATCCGCTCGTTCTCCTATGCCGCATATTCCGGTCTCGATCAGTTTCTGACCGCCAACCCCGAACGCATGCATTCTCCCGATTCGGATCGGCTGACCGGCTGGGCGATCCTTTGGCAGAATGCTGCTTCCACCGAGTTCCTGCGTGCCTATCGCGAGGTGGTTTCGGCCAACCCTGCGCTGCTGCCCCCGCCTCAGCAATCTCAGGCGCTGCTGTCGGCTTACCTGCTGGAGAAGGCGCTTTACGAACTGCTCTATGAACTCAACAATCGCCCCACATGGCTTCATATTCCGCTGGCCGGCATCTTAGCCTTATAGCAGCGCTTGTACACTTTGAAACTGGATGGCAGTTGTCAAATGCCGCCAGCGGTTTTGTAATCAGTTTTGACGGGAAGCCACGATGGCAACATCCAATTCGAATCCCAGCGTCACCTCTGCCACCGCGATCTCCGGTCCGGGTCTCCTCGTGCTGCTTGCCAGCATGCCGCCTGAGCAGCGGGAGCCTGTGTTGGCGAACCTGGCCTCTTCGTTTCCGGCGGAGAGTGTGCTCGTGGCCACCCCGGATGCGCAGGAGTCAGAGGCCTATCCTCAACTCGGAATCATCAACATTCCCTCCACCGGGCCCTCCTGGACTCTGACAGCTTCTGATTTTCTAAATGCCTTCCAGCTCGCCGGCAAGAATGACGCGCACGGCATTCTCATGCTGGGAGCGGGCGTCGGCTCTCTTAGTCCCTTTGCGCTGCGCGACCTTGCCAACGCGGTCCTCAGCACTTCAACTGATCTTGCCCTGCCGCGCTACGATCTGCCGCCCAATGTCGGCCTGGTAAACTCCGCGATTCTTTATCCGCTGACCCGAGCGCTCTTCGCCTGCCGCGCCCGGTTTCCCTTGTCCATCGATCTCGGCCTTTCGCTTCGCGTGGCGGAACGCCTCTCTGCCGTGGCCCAGAGGTTCGCCGGGGTCAACCGTTACGATGTGCCTCTCTGGCCGGTGAATGAGGCCGCGGTGAACGGTTTCACGGTGAATGAAATCCCCGTCGGTCCGCGTGAATTGCCGCATTTCAACGAGCCGGACCTGAATACAATCCTCCCGCTGGTGACTGGCTCTCTGTTCTCGGATATCGAAGCCAAGGCAGCATTCTGGCAGCGCGCGCGACAAGCGCCGCCGGCGGTCAGTCCGGTCACCACGGTTCACGCGCCCTCGGCGGATGCCACTGCGGAAATTGCTCCGATGCTTCAGGCTTTCCGGCTCGCCTACACCAATCTCCGTGAGATCTGGTCACTCGTTCTACCTCCGAATACGCTGCTCGGACTCAAGCGGCTCTACAGCACTCCGGATACAGCGGAGTTCCGCATGCCCGACAACCTGTGGGCCCGCATTGTGTACGACTTTCTGCTCGCCTACCGGCTGCGCACCATCAATCGCGGACACCTTCTCGGCGCGTTGATTCCTCTATACCTGGCATGGGTCGCGAGCCATCTCGGCGTCATTGCCTCGGGCATCGATCCCGAGCACCATATCGAGGCGGTAGCCGCGGCTTTTGAAATCGAAAAGCCCTATCTTGTTTCGCGCTGGCGCTGGCCAGACAGGTTCAACCCATGAAGATCCGTATCCATGCGCAAGAATGCTCCTGTGTTTCAGCCGCACCCAAAGGGCTGAACTCCAGAGCCGGGTCACCGAATCCAGACTTGCCAGAGGCGTCTCTGGCACACAGAGCAAGCGTCGAATCAAGGAGTGAGTCTAATGCAAACAGTCCTTGCCACCATGCTCCAGACAACGACTTATGAGGCTCCGCAGCCGCTGATGGCTGACAACGGCTCGATCTGGCACCACATGTCGGACGCGCTGCATCAGTCGCTCTATCGCGTCCTGTCGCTGCTCATTGCCATCCTGCCGGGCATCCTGGCCTTTTTTGTCGCATTGGTTGTGTTTACTTTCATCGGGATGGTGCTCTCTGCCCTGTTGCGGCGCGGACTTGCCACGGTAAAGTTCGATGACCGTATCGCGCGCGATCGGGGTGACGTGAACTGGACGCCGCTCACTTCGCCCACTGCTCTCATCGCGAGAACCACCTTCTGGGGCTTCGTTCTCCTCGGGCTCATCATCGGCGTGTCGGCGTTCGACACCTCATTCGCCTCGGCATCCGCGCTCCCAATTTCGCTGCTCCCCTACCTGACCCACGCGGTCGGCGCCATCCTGCTGCTGATCGCCGGAACCCTTGTCGCGCGCTTCCTGGCACGATCGGTTCTTATCGGAGCCGTGAATGCGCAACTCCAGTACGCGCGGTTTCTGTCACTCGGAGTCAAGTGGCTGGTCCTCGTTCTCACCGCCGCCATGGTCCTTGAGCACCTCGAGATCGGCGGCGGCGTCGTTCTGATGGCTTTCGGCATCCTCTTCGGCGGCATCGTGCTCACGCTCGCGCTTGCCGTGGGCCTGGGCTCCCGCGACCTGGTTAGCCGATCGCTCGAAAGCCACGTGGAACGCACCGGTGACCACAGCATGGAACCGCCGGCCCCCGGTCCCGGCGAATCCATTCGGCATTTCTGAATGACCTGAATGACTGCTTTGGGGCCGATATCGTAAAACCGGATTCTGACGCGGGGCTACTCGATGAACGCAGGCCAGGTTTGGTCCTAGCGGCATACTTCGAGTGCTGCGTTACAGTTGTCCCGGTATGGAAAGCGTCCAGTATGGCGGATCCTGACGACGGACCAAGTCGCAACTGGGATGAACTGCGCGAAGCAGAACGCGGAGCGCCTCGCCGAAGACATCGCTGTTTTGGACCTGAAAACTCTGGCGGTCACTGGGCACATTGATGTTGGAGGGGAGCCGGACGGTTTGGCCTGGGCCCTCCAACCGTAGTTCTAACTAGCTCTTGCTTATCCGGTTGTCAGCAGAGTACAAGATGTTGGGCTCCGCTGCAAGCAGACGACGCTACAGCTCGAGGTTAGCTGAAAGAACCGGACAAGCAAGAACTAGCTAGAGGTTTTTAAAGGATATGGAGTTCGGGGCGCGTCGGGAACCGCGCCCCATCAAGGCGATACTTCGAGAGATTCGACTCCACTACCGCTGCTGAAGCTGTGGCTGTTGCTCTGCTTGTTCGGTTATGTGAACGGGGTGTTCGAGCCGGAAGGTGAGAAGCGTTTCCGCGGGCAGAACGATTTGCTTGTTGCCCGTGAAGGCGCTGCCCGCCGTGCCTGCACCGCCACCGGCAAGTGCGCCAATGGCCGCGCCTTTGCCGCCGCCCGCCAGACCGCCGATAATTGCGCCGAGGCCTGCGCCGCCGCCGATGAATCCCGCAGAGCGCTTGCCCTTGCCCTTTTCAGCACGATCAATCGTGCTGGTCGATACGGGGTAGCTGCCCCACCTGGTATGCACGCGCTGAAGTTTTAAAGCAAGGGCTGCGCCGCCCTTGAATTTGCCGAGGGGCCTGGCGTCGACGACCGTGCCTTCGGCGCGGGCGCCACGGGGAACCACGGTGATCCCATTCAAATCGACGTTTTCGGCCACGGTGGCGCTGAACGAGTCGCCGGGCTGCGAAATCTTCGATCCCAGGTCCTGATCGAGGCGAACAGGGATCTCGGTACCCGTGGACAACTTGATCACGGCAGGAGGAGGAGGCGTTTGCGGGGCTTGTGGACCGGCAGGCGCGAGGTTGGCGCCGGAACCGCTATCGGGTTGGGTATTGGGCTGCCCTGAAGGCTGCGCCGCAGAAGGCTGCTGGGGAGTGGATGACTGGGCGGTCTGGCCGGCAGGCTGCTCGGTCTTGCTCTTGCATCCGCTGAGCGACAGAGTGGCTGCCAGCGCCAGAACGGCGAGTGGAATCAGGTTGCGATTGATATTCATTGGGCGAGCTCCTGTGGGGGAA
>OBLW0100002071.1_pt1 | contig 16363 bp, 17 predicted proteins | sample 1520161 | NCBI WGS metagenome assembly OBLW01 (sample SAMEA3539309, study PRJEB22396) | soil metagenome | biome: tundra; feature: field; material: soil | place: USA | collected 2010-05 | depth 0.15 m | reverse complement strand
GAAGAATCCCCAACGACTGCCGGAAGACGCGCCTCCTTGGGTAGTTGGCGAAAAATCCCCATTACACTCATCGACGAGTCGTCATAATTTTTCTCGTCTTTTGTTTTGCAGATCGCGGATCGCCTTTGTCAGCTTTCGCAAAGTACGCGGCTTGATGGTGTTTTTTCCCTTCTTGAAGTTTATTATTGCGCACCTGGCAACTCCGGACTGGCGAGAGAGCAGCTTATTAGAAAATTGCCTCGCTTCTGTCCGGATTTGATCTAGATATTTTGCGTCGACTACTCTTTCGTACTCGCGGCAAGTCTGGTCCGCGGGGTCCAGTGCTCCTGCATCAGCCAACATGGACGGATCGGGGCCACCGGCCCAGCGCGTAGACGCCTCTTTGCCGATGTAATGAAAATCACCGGCCACGATATGCCTACGGGCAAGCAGGCCGACGGTCCTGCTCGTGCATACGCCGCCGTTTGGAGTGCAGAACTTGCTTTCCGCTCTCGACAGGATGTGATTGATTTCATCTTCCATCGTCTTGAGCGACAGCCAGCCCGGAGGCTTAGGCAATCTCGACGAATTCTTGTCGTAAATGTGAAAGGTTTCGCCACTGACAATATTCACCATCGTGCGTCCGTGCAAATCATGGAGTTTTTCTGTGTGCGGCATGATGAAGTATCCCGCCCAGAGTAGCTTTATTTCCTTTTTGGGGAATGGCACCGTCATCACGGTGAACGGACGAAGATCATCTTTGAAAATGCCGAGCCGCGCCAATACTTGAGGCGTGGTAATCGGTACCGCCATGACCGCTGGCTGTTTCAACCAGCGCGGTGGCTTATGTGGAAGGCCCAGTTCTCGCGAAAGGATGAAATGCCACGTCTCAAAAATCCACGGGTGCAAGTTTTCTTTCCATTTCCGGCCGGTCCTTCGCTGCCAGTCTGCAATTGTGTAGGGCGCCTGTAAGAATCCCAGTCCGTGGCCGGAAGGTTTGCGGACCAGCAGCCTGTTTCCGTCTAGATTAAACAGGCAATACAGTTTTGCTGAAAAGCCGTAGAAGCTCAGCTCCTGGCGCTCGCCATTCGAATCAAAGTTCTCTTTTTCAATCTTCAGAAATGGAGTTTTGAGCGTCTTACGCCATGGGTTAAGGGGTTCGAACCGCTCGCGAATACTATCCACCTCAGCGAAAGACAGCGCCCGGATGGCGGCGTTTCCGCTCCCCGCTTGGTAGTTTGCGAGCCTGTGTGGACCACCCGCGCATGGAACCCAACCGCCATCTCTGGTCGATATGACCATCGCGCTGTCTGTATCCATGGCTGCGATCTGACCTCCCCTGTCTCGTACTACGCACTCCAACATGGCGCAGAGCAAATGGGACCCGCCCGTGACGAGTGACGCGATCACCGGGCAGTAGAATTCGGAAGGCCGTTCCCAAATCTCAACTGGCGGCGTCAGATAGTCCGTCTCCCCTGAAAAGACCCGCAATTGGGAGCGAGAATCTAAGAACCTGACGTCCAGCTGGGAGAAGATTCCGAACGCGGCAGTATTCGCGGCCACCTTCAGTCCGCCTGCCAGCTCTGGGATCTTCGCCTTCATTGAAGAGCGCAATTCAACCAACTTCACGGCCAAATCGTCACGAAGAGGATCTACTTTCATCTGGGAGTGCAGTCTGACGGGCACGAGTCCAGGTTGCACTCCGTGCGGAACAACCTTGATAGCTTCTAAAATCTTGAGCGGCTTGCCCGTCATCAGTTTTGCGGCAATTACACCTGCGCCCGTCATCCAAAACGGCTGTTTCGAAGTCAGGAAATTCCATGCCAGTGTTGGATCGGAATCTGCTCGCAGCCCAAATTTCGCCCGGATTGGGACAACATCGTCATTCGGTTCGACGAGCCCGTACCAGCGAAGATGCTTCCAGAATGCCGGGCGAAAACAATCCTCAAGTTCCACGCGTTCCACCATCTGACGTGCTCCGGCAGTGAAATCAGGAAACTCCAAACTGGCGGCGCACGATATTTCTCGGCAGTTTAGCAACTTGCTCACGGCCGGGAACTGCGCATGGAAATCGAGATACGTGACAGGTTGGGGCGTCAGCCGAATTATGCATTCAGCCCGACCGCCTGCGGACGATTGTGCAGCAATCCCATTGATTCTGTCCGGAACCTTGAACTTTTCCTGAGGTGGCTTTATTCCCATTGCGGAACGATAGGATTTAGTTAACGTGGCCGGTGAGTAGCAGCGGTCGGGCGGCAGATCAACTGGGTGCTGCCCGAATTCCTGCTGGAGACGATTCAGCAATACCAGTTCGGCATTCACATCTCTCAGCAGGCGCTCAATTGCTGGCTTCGTTACGCGCGAATAAGACTTGCGTTGCCTGCTGGCTGGGGCTCCGAAGATGTCACATGCGGATGGGAATGAGTAGACCTCTCCGGTGAGGACGGAGGTCAACGTTTTCAGATCGAGAATGTGGACGTTCGAGAACTTTTTGTCTTCCTCTTCGAGCTCCGCATCTCTGTCGTGAAATTTGTACTTAATCGGGCGATAGATAGCCTTCGCGGCATCTATGCTCTCAATCGAAATCCCGGGTTCGTAACCGCTGGGGCGCATCTTGCCCGTCTTCTTGTCCCGGAACATTCGGAAATAGAACGAGAACCCCCGCCGTGTTTTCGTGGATTTGTTCCATTTGATCGCAATACGGCTGATCTCACGTGGTGCATCGTGGGCAACGATGAGTGCTCTAGCTTTCAGGTACTTCAAGAAAATGTTGCGCCGGAACTCTTCTTCGCTTCCGAGCTCATAAGCGCTGTCCTTCACAAAACGCGTCAAAGCCCGGAATTCCTCGGGATGACCTTCGCGGTAGAACAGACCAATTTCCTTCGCGACGTATTCCGCGCCTTCCAGTTCAGCGCAGATGTAAGCACCAAAGAGCAGTTCGTCTTTCTCATCGCCTGTGGTCGCGCAACGGAATATGAGCGCGTGCTTCGGCTGACTTGCGCGTTGCTTCGACCGGTATTCCTTCTGTGCAGTAACCGGGATCGTATGTGCGCGAAAAAAGAGATCAAGCCTATCGGTCACATTTGATAATTGCTTCACAAACGCCGTGCCATTTTCAGCATCTCAGCGCAGAATTCCAGGCCTTCGCAAAGTTTTTCCACGGCCTTTGCGATTGCGCGTCCGATGACCGCGAGCGAACGGATCGCCATCTCAACAGTCTTAATAGTGTGGGGCTGCTGCTTCATTTCCGCACCCGCAGCTAAACGCTGCTCGGTTAACCAAACGTGATGAGCCTGGCACACATCGACAGTCACGTGAGGGATATGGTTACGTCCGCCAATGTGCTCGGCCTCAAAGCAGAATGGACAGACCTTCCTCGACGGACGTGCCAGTTGCCGAGAGTGGCGAAGAACAGTTTTGGCCGTGCGCCCGATCATCTCTCCGGTCCTACACTGGAGTACAAATTTTCCAGGTTTAAAATGTCGGCATCCGCCATTTCAAGAATCGCCGCTGCATCGGCGAAAACTTCTTCACCCGCAATGCGTACTCCGCGCCATTTGGCCTCGAAAGCCCCAGCGCTTAACTTTCCGCGCAGCAGCTTCTCACGGTCGTTGTAATAATCGGACAGGTTCGTCGCATCCCGAGAACTGCGGGTGCGAATGGGCACGTCCCCGACAGACCTCGGAAACCAAAGTTCACGCACGAGCCTGTCAGTTTTGCTGGGTCGCACACGTTTACCGCGCGTTCCGCCGAGAAGATTTGGACCCAAATACCTGCGGGCTTTACGCGCACTAAGGCGATGCTTGCGCAGCAGTTTCGTGTACGTACCTTCTCCATGCCGCAAGTCATAGAGCAGGTCGATGGAGCGTCCGTGCTCCTCCTTTTCGTGCGCGGTTAGGGTTGAATAGCGCGGCGGGCCGGGTGTAACGACTCGTTTTGCACGTTTCGACTTCGCCCGTCGTTTGCTGTTGCGTTTCATGCGTTTCTCCTTACGAACGGGAATCTGTGTCGGCATAGTCACGTTTTCACGTACAAATTCCGCGATCAATGGGCCAAAAATAGCCCAAAGGGATCGTGGTTATTTGAGACCATCGGTCTCAAAATGTGATAGGTTTGAGACTGGGAAGGTGCGAGTGAGAAAGGAACTGCGCCAGAAGCTTGTCGACAAATATTGGGACGTGATTGAGCGGCTGGCTGCTCACATGCTGCCGGGAAATCCGAAGGAAAAAGAGGCGTGGAGTCGCATGATTCGTAACGGGCCCGCCAAGAATGTGATACCTGCGTTCGTGGCGCGCCTGAAACTCGAACCAGATGACAAACTAGAGGCCGTGTTGGCCGAGCTTGATTCAATGCCGCCGGATGAGTTGATGCGCACAGTTTTCAAAGTGGGGCTCGCCCGCCTGCCCAAGAAGCACGGGGGACGACCAGGTGTGTTTTCACTCGAAGTGAGGAGGCGAGCCGTTCAAGACGTCGGCAACGAATACTCACGGTGCGATAGCTTTAGTGAGGCAATTGATGTCGTAGCAGCACGTTATGGAATGGATCCAAAGTATTTGCGTAGAGTTTGCAAGAACCGGAAGCGACTGAGAAATCGAGACGTGTAACGAAAAGCGGGTCTGGCGAGTGTTACGAGCACTCAACAGACCCTGACCGTCACAGGAGGCATCGCTCCAATGGCAGCTACAGGAAACGTACGCCAACTGCCGCAATCCCACAATTCCAGCGCCGAATTGATTGTGCCGCGTCACGGTGTCGTGACCTTGTTCGGCTACGGCATCCAGGTCCGGGTAGACGGTGGTCACCTCGTCTTACTCGATGGTATCGGTCCGGATCGCCGCTACGCTCGCCTTCCGCGCGTGGGGCATGGTCTCAAGAGGCTGGTTGTTGTTGGGTCGGATGGCATGGTTTCGCTGGCGGCGCTGCGCTGGCTGGCCGATCAGGACGCCAGTTTTGCCCTGCTGGAACGGAATGGCAAGGTTCTCGCAGTCACCGGGCCAGTGCGCCCTTCAGACGCGAAACTACGACGAGCACAGGCACTGGCGAATTCGTCCGGAGCCGCGCTGCGAATATCCCGCGAATTGATTAGCCAAAAGCTTGCTGCGCAGGAACGAGTCGCCCGTCACAAACTGCTCGATTCCAGAACTGCTGATGCAATCGCTCGATTCGAGACAGAACTGCCCAGCGCTGAAAGCATCACAACAATCCGGCTCATCGAATCGCAGGCTGCACGCCTGTATTGGGCAGCTTTTAGCACGTTGCCGATCAACTTTCCCAAGAATGACCTGAAGCGAGTGCCGGAGCATTGGCGGACCTTTTCCGCACGCGTCTCGCCGTTGACGGGATCGCCCCGACTGGCGGCAAATCCGCCGAATGCAATTCTCAATTACCTCTACGCCCTGCTTGAAAGCGAATCGCGTCTCGCCGCTGCAAGCCTCGGACTCGATCCGGGGCTTGGTGTGTTGCACGTCGATACTCCAGCGCGCGACAGTCTGGCGTGTGACCTTATGGAGCCGGTACGGGCTCAAATCGATGCTTATTTGCTTGATTGGGTCACTCGGCAACCGCTGAGGCGGGAATGGTTTTTCGAGGAGCGTGACGGCAACTGCCGACTGATGGGATCGTTTGCCGTGCGGCTCTCGGAAACGTTGCCGATTTGGCGTCGAGCTGTAGCTCCCGTTGCAGAGTGGGTTGCTCGTGCGTTCTGGTCAACGATACGAAGACCAGATGCCCCGATTGCGACCAGGTTGACTCAGAACAACAAACGGGAGGCAAAAGGTGCGCTGCCACTTCCATCAACCATCTCAGCGCCACGGAGAGATAACCTTTGTCGCGGCTGCGGAAAGACTATCCATGACGGGCGTACGAACTGTGTTCGTTGTGCGGTTGATGACGCCACCAAGAACATGCTCGACGCTGCAAAGATTGGACGCCAGACCGCGAATAGTGCTGAAGCCCAGCTAAAGCGTGCGAACACTCAACGCAAAAACGCTCTGGCACAGCATGCGTGGAATCCGTCGGACCAGCCCGTGTGGCTCACCGAGAAGTTCTTTTCGGAGAAGATACAACCGCTTCTCGCCTCACTGTCGGCTGCCGCTATCGCACGCAGAATTTCGGTCTCGCGCTGGTATGCCGGACGCATCCGAGAGGGCTACCGTCCGCATAAGAGGCACTGGCAAGCTCTAGCAAAGTTGGCTGGATTTCGGTAGAGCGGGAGACGATGCCTGTGTTCCACAACGTCGAACTTCGCGACGAATGTTTGCCCTGCCTGACGGCTTTGAACTTCGGAATCCGTCAAATCCGTTAAAGTCGCCAATGAGCCAGGGGAACGGAGTTTGGCTCATCCGGCAGCCGACTGGATCTCAAAGGCTTCAATTCGAGCTTAGCCCTTTAGCCAGTAGCCAACAATCGTACCTACGGTCCCATAAGCCCAATGACGGTCGGCGGCTTGATACCGTTTTGCCAGGATTACGAAGAGGGAACCCACCAAGAGTACCAAGGTGACAACAATAGGCATAATGCTTTGCATACCTGAAGGAGTGCCGACGGTGGCGGTCTCAACTGGTTTGGTGTCGCCCGGCGGAATGTCTAGCGTCTTTGGTATAGCAGGGTTTTGCTTGTCAGTTGGTATTCGGATACGGATCGGCTTTGTTGTCTTATTGGAAACCCGGTATGTCATGGTTGCGGATGGCAGATTCGACTTTTCTATGGCATTGGCGAAGCGCGTCGTACTCACGTCCACCCACCCGTTTTTAATCGCTTCGTCGAAGGACACGGTATTGCCTTCCGGACCGGTAACGTTCGTGTCGCGCATCAGCTTGATCCAATTACTTGTCAGTTCCGGTGTCGGTTTGCTCTCTGCGACCCAGAGTTTGGGCAGGACAAAAAGACCGACGACGCTTAACACGAGGAGCGCGGCTGGGAAAATTCGAGACGGATGTTCCACCGACGAATTTGGCATGCTCATAATCGCGCGGATCTTAACACATAAGAAATCGCGGCTCATGCGGCATCACAGACTGTTCCAAAAGCCGGAAATCATTATTATAGCGAAGAAAAGGCGAATGCATTAAGAGTGCCCGAATGGACGAGGGCCCCGAACGCGTGTTGGCGATTGTGGCGGAACCATTGTGGCACGACACCTATGACGCCCCTTGGGACGTCTCTTAATCTCGGCTTCCAAGCTCGCCACTTCCACTCCCGGAGCGGTTTTTTTTGGCCGCAGCTTGGGTCCGCTCGCAGAAAGCGAACATGTAGCGAAGAAGGGTAATGTTAGCTAATGTAATTAGCTTCCGGTTGCATCGATTTAGGTGCAGTTTTCCACAGCATTGCACAGTTTGTGCTGCTTTTCCTCAGGTTTTCCACGGTTACTGATTACCGCGCTTGCCGTATTCCGCGATTTTACTTGACTCCAGACGTGCAGATGCTAATTTAAATAAGATTAGCGGTGGACTTCTATGACGAGCGACGAACAATTCAATTTACTCACAAACCGGATCGAGGGCATTCTCAAACTGCTCGCGGTGCAAACCGTCTCTGGCAAGAAGGCAGGAGAAGCCGCTGCCCTTCTTGAGCGAGCCGGACTCGATCGCAAGATGATCGCCGAAGTTTTGAACACGTCGCCGGACTCAGTCCGTGCGCTGTTGTCACAGAACAAGAAGGGTTCCTCTGAGAAGAAATCGAAGAAGACCGAGCCAATTAAGTCAGAGGGGACGGCGGAGGTAGAGACGGCAGATTTGGAGGCACAGCAGGCATGACCACGGAAGAAGTTTTCACCAACATCCTCCAACAGAATGAGGTCATCATCACGCTTCTCGCGCGGCTGGTGTGGACTCCAGAAAAACTTGCCGCAGTTGTTATGGCGAATAAGAGGAATCCAGATGCGTACGTCAGCGTCTACAACGCACTCGACGGGGAAAAGACCGGAGTGCAATTGGCCACACTCGCCGGAGTGACTAAGCAGGCGATCTCGTTCGTACTCCAATCCTGGGTGGATGAAGGAATCGTACTGAATGTCGGGACTGACAATCAGCCAAAGTACAGACGTCTGATGAGGCTTCCAGAAAAGAAAAAGCCCAAGGCCAAACAAGACGTGAAAGAGGTCGAAGCATCAGCGCAGGCTGTACAGGAGACACAGGAGACCAATGGGCAATGACGAGGATGTACTCCGACGTATCGAAGGGAAACTCGAACAGATGCTCCGGCTCTCAGCCTTGCAGATTACGGCAGGAATGAAACAGGTGCAGGCGATTCAGATACTCAACGCTGCTGGCTTTGAAAGAAAATTGATAGCAGAACTGCTGAACACGACTCCGAATACCGTCAGCGTCACTCTCGCAAAGGCCAAAGCCAAGAATGCTAAGACTCGCGAGCCTGAGCCAGCGGCGGAGCCGACAGTGACGGAGTGACAGTCCTATGCGAAGTAACACATGGATTCGGAAATTGCTGGAACAGAAGCTGCATGTAAAGCGAGCGCAACTCTATAACCTCGCGAAACAAGTTGCAGATTCTCTGTCGATCTCGACAGCGGACGCAATTCTGGTGCTGGCTGCGAAGAACAATATCAACCTGCATAAACACGGTCCCGACCTTTCCAAGGAAAAGCTTGATGAGATTCGCCGCCTGGTACCCCAACTTCCAGCGAACACTAACGCCGCAACAGTAGGGACGATACCCGGTGGTAAACGCAATACGCCAAGGGCGAAAAAGGTGTTCAAGGTGAAGTTGGAAAAGGCGGAGGACGATCCCATCCTCAGTGCGGAAACCCATGCTGAGATGGAAGCGATGGTGAAGGTTTATGAGGTTCTTTACCAGTTGGAAAACTCTATCCGACAACTCATCACTCGGGTCTTGAAGGCAAATCATGAGGACAATTGGTGGGACAAACTGGCTCCGCGTGGTTTGAAGGATACTCTCGCAAAACGGACGAGAGATGAAGGGATAAATGCGTGGCATCAGAAGCGCAGCACGAATCCAATCGACTATCTAGACTTGGATCAATTGCCAGCATTGGTGCGAGCGGCTCAAGCCGACTTTGTGCCGGCATTTTTCAGGAGCATTGAGTGGTTTCAGCACTTCATAGACGAAGTCTACGTTTCTCGTTGTGTCGTCTGTCACATGAATCCGCTCAACCAAACGAACGTGGACGGAGTTGGGTTAGCCTTCAACAAGTGGGAGACGCTCGCGAAGCGCAAAATCTTCAACGTCGAGAAACTCGAGGAACCAGAAGAAAAACAGCAAGAAGCAGCGCCTCAGGCACCTGTCGCCGTCATTTAGTTCCCAGATTCAGAAAGGTTCCTCAATCTCACCATCAATCAGAGGCAGAGTCATCGTTTCTGATGCTTTCTCACGCGCCCTCGGTGCCTTTCTGAATGTGGCGTCTACGACCGTTGTTACGCCGCGCTCGCGGTCGAGGCGTTCCCAACGGCACCCTCAATGTAACGCACGAAGTCTGCACCCTTTGCGAGAAGGGCGAAAGGCTGCTCGTCAAGAGGGAGCTCAGTTGGTATGCGTTCGACTGCCGTCGCAAGACCGAGACCTTGTAGCTTGAGAAAAATGCTTCGCCACTCAGGTTGGAGGACCCCTGCGATCCTGTTTTTGGAAAGATTGTCCCGCCAGATGCGATTGATCTCGTTGAGTTCGAAGTTAAGACCGTGGCGCTGAAGCGTTTCAGATTGTGTGTCGTAAAGATGGCGCAGCCCGAGCACGTCCGCGTCGCTCAAATCCCTGGCAATCCGCATCATCTCCTCTGCTTTGTCAAAATCGCTAATCGAAAGCGTGAGGGCGTGCGCGAGTATCTTCCCGATCCGCTCAACGCGCTTCCGATCTCTGAGGTCCTCGGCCTTGCGGGTCGCGTCCAAGACAAGGCGCTTCACTGCGTCGTGCCGCGCCGGGTCTTTTAGAAAGTCATCGAGAGTGGCCGACACCCGCTTCAATTCGTCCCAAGCCGTCCGGAGCATTAACTCGGCATTCTCAAACCGCTGTTTTTCGGACTCGTATCGGACAAGCGCGACGAACGGCCCGGCTCCCGGCACCTTCGCCATCGTCTTCAGAATCGCATCTACAGGCTCGGGAAGCTGCTGTCTCTCATCGCTAGCAATCAGAGCTGCAACTTGCTCAAAAGGATTGTCGGAACTCATACGGTCCCCCCGCCATGCTTCAAAGACTACAACAAATACGGCGCAGACAGTTACTTCTACAGGGGGGAGCGCACCCCTCCACACCACCCGTCTTGTTCTCGATCAACCCCTCGCTCCCACACGCGGGCTCCGCCCCAACTCAACATCCACACATCTCCACTCCGCGCCCCCGCGCGCCCCGCGTGTCCGACAACAAAGGGACGCCCGACCTGGTTGAGTTGTGATGAGATGAGTTGATCTAAGGAGGGATGATGACCTGATCTGAGTCCCAGTCCAAACATGATCACAGAGGGGGGGTGTCTCTGAGACCATCTCTTTCCCTTCTCCCGTCAAACTAAGGAGGGGGTTATACACTTCGGGAAAAATTCGGCTACACCCTCGCGCGGTGAATGTCGAGTGAATAGCTGGGGATTGGTTAATGCTAGAGGCGCTGAGGTCCTCCTAGATTCCAGCGCGTTCGTGCACTTCGAAATGACTATCAATTCGCCCGAATAGGTCTTTAAGGAATCTATTTGACGAACGAGAGGCCAACCGGCCCAAGCGATCATGCACCTCATAAGGAACTTTTGAGAAGCTGCTCCAAGAGTTGTCGAGAATCCGCGTCGGTGGCACGGGCGCTCCTCTCTCCAGGAGGAGCAAACGTTGAGTCTCACGCCTAAGCTTTACCGAATACTTGACTCGGAAGACTTCATTAAGTTTGAGCCACGAATCCGGGAGAGACTTCATAAATGCGCCAATCCGCCGACGTTTTTCATCAATGGCCTTCTCGCCAATGCAAACCTCCGTGCCCCACTGAGGTGAACCCTTGAGCCAAGTTCCGTATTCCATGATGTGCGATGCCAACTCACTCTCCAGCCAAGGCGAGTGTCTAGTTGCCGCTACTGGGATGGCAATCAAGTCAAGTCTATTGGTCTTTAGCTTGAAATCCAATGCACCAATACACAGTATGTCTATGTCGGAGTCGGGACGCTCAAGTCCAACGGCCATCGATCCGAAAACGACCACCTCACAAGCTTGATCGAAACACCGTTGCGCATGATGACCGCTTGCCACAAGCCGTGTGACGGCGATCCCGGTTAGTCCATCTTTAGTTCTCAACATCACCGTCGCCTAGTGCCTTCCGTACAACCTTCTGAATTTCGCAAAACTCATCATAAGCCGCGTGCATGTCTTCTGGGGAAATGGCACCAAAATAACCTTCTACGTATTCTTCGAAGTTTTTAGCCTTTACCGTTATCTCATGGGCATCGCCAAAATACTTTTCAAACACTTCTGAGAATGATGGCAATTTGCCCGCACCGCTCTTTCGCACAACATTCGCTTGAATCAACTGAGAAAGAAATGCGTCAATGGCGACTTCAATATCCTCTCGATCGAAATATTCTGGCTCCTGCGATTCTCCGTAATAATCGCTGTCGTCTTCGTCCGCTGATTCAGCCTCGACTTCTTCCTCAGCTATCGATGGGATGGCGTCCCTGCGCGAGAACCCCGATAGCTCAAAATGCGCATCGATCTCTTCCAAACCCTTGCTGATTGCTGCAAGTACTCGCTTGCTGGGGCGACGTGCCGCTTTGTGTTCTCTCGCCATGTTGTTATTTCCGCTCATTGCTCGGCAAGGCGGTAGAGGAGCCACCAACCGGTTTGGACTGGGAGTGGAGGAGGACGACCTTATCCCTCAATTCGCGACCATGCTGGACAATCTCGCGATAGTGAGGTACCAAGGGCACGAAGGCCAACATCGCGAACATCAGATAAAACAGAATGTCGGCTTTCAAGGAGATATGCCATCTTTCAGCCCAGCGCGAACGTTGCGTCGACTCGGTTGATTTCTGGCCACGGTAACGCTCCGGTTGAGATTTTCGACGGTAGCCCGCCAAAGCTGATTCATGAGCGGTGTAGGGAACTCGAAATAGAACATGTACCTCCATTCCCTTGCCACGATCAATCTGCCTGAAAGCGTCTTCGACCCGCGCCGCGCGGTCACCAAACAGCCAGCTCAATCGTACCTGTTCGAACTCTAGCCAAAAGAAGAACGCAAGCATCAACACCAGCCCTACGCTGACTGTTAATGCCGTAGTTAGTCTCCCAGTGGTGCTCGCTGCGGCCGAAGCTGCGATCACTGCAGTTACCGACCATCCCTTGATCGTGAACCTAAAGCTACCGATCTTGTCAATTTTGTCTTGGAGAATTTTGTATTCATCCGACAGCCGTCCTTTAAGCGATCCTACGTCGTAAGTAGCGTCAAGGGCTTTCCTAGCACGAGCAACGGGATCTGGTTTCCCCTCGGGTTGTACGGGTAGCGTAGTCATGCAGAACGCTGTGGTTCTCTAATCGAACAAGATTGGACGTTAGCACAAGTTGCTCTGTGTGGGGTAGGGTGTTGTCTCGCCCACTGGGATGCTAGCAGTAAACCCACCTCTCAAAGACATCGAGCCCGTGAGGCAAGGGTGCAAAACGGCGGGTGCAATTAGCCTGTGTATTGCCAAAGCTGGAACCCGCAAGAATCAACGCTGTTCGCTCCGACGGTCACAGGGCTTATAATCCGTTGCGAAGTCTTCAAAATGCATGTCTGATCTTCAGGCAATCCAAGTTCCCAAACAGAAGACTAGCCTGAGCAACAAGGATATTCTGCTTGGAAAATCCATTCCACCTGAAAAGCAAATCTGGACGTACTCCAGCGATGAATGGGAGCTGTTTATTCTTGAATGGGCGACCGGCCTCGAAACGCGGTACCGAGCCGTTCGGCGGTACAGTGGACCGGGAGACAAAGGGCGAGACGTAATAGGGTTTTATTCTGAACCCGGGTCGGCATCCGAGTGGGATAATTTTCAGTGTAAGCACTATAAAGATCCGATAGGAATCAGCGTTGCACTGCCGGAAATTGCGAAGATTGTTTTTTATGCTTTTGTAGGAGATTTCCGGCTACCAAACTCATCTTTTTTCGTCGCTCCTCGCGATATTACGCCTCAATTGGCGGATCTCCTATTGGACCCCGAAAAGTTACGAACCAAACTGTTGACGGATTGGGACAAGACGTGCAAAAAGAGAATCAGAACCGAACCTGTCGCCATGACGGAAGCGTTTCGCTCGTATATTGATCAAATCGACTTCTCTATTTTTAAGCATCTTCCGGTAGCCGACGTTATCAAACAGCACGAAGGCACGCGATACCACGCGGCGCGGTTCGGTGTCATGGGGAAAATGAGGGATCGGGTTCCTGATCCGCCAGAACCGGTGTCTGAACACGAGATAAGATACGTACAGCAGTTGCTGGACGTTTACAGTGAAAAAGTCGCCGATACTGTTGCTGTCCCAGGCGTCCTCAAGGATTACCCCGACCTGGAGCAACATTTTCGTCGCCAGCGGATGAGCTTTTATAGTGCCGAACAACTAAGGGTTTTTTCTCGCGAAACAATGCCGGACGATCAGGTGTTCGTCGATCTGCAAGAGGAAGTCTACAATTCAGTGATTGACACAAACGAATTGCGTCATTCAAGCGGTTATGAGTGCCTCACAAAGACACTGGTGGTTGCTCAGTCGCTAGTAGTAGACACTCATGCTCTCGGTGCGTATATCACTCCTAACGACAAGCGTGGCATTTGTCATCAATTAGCAAATGACGACCGTTTGATTTGGGTAAAACGATGACGGCTCAACGTCGCTCTCTTTCGCCATACAACACAGCTCTAGAAGCTGGTTTGAGATCGCTGTTCATTTTCGGCGTGAAGTCGGAAGCGTCCTACGATCTTCAACGCCTCTGCTACTACGACTACCTGCTTGTTCACTCGGGAGACTTCGAGAAAGGACCACAAAGTCTGCATCCCGCCATCCCGTTGCGATCAGGCGAATTCATTGTGCGGCGTCGTTTGATCGAAGCAGGGCTCACGCTGTACTTAAGCAGGGGACTGATAGAGCGCCGACTGAGACCAAGCGGAATCGAGTATTCTTCTTCTCGGCTGACGGTGCCTTTTCTTGCTCACTTTGCAAGCGAGTACGCGAAGAGACTGAGGGAAAATGCTGCTTGGGTCATAAGCGCTTTTGATCAATACACCAATGACAATCTGCAAGACTATTTTAGGAAGCATATCGACCAGTGGGGAAACGAATTCGTGAGCGTTCCGTCGCTAGAGGAAGAATGGACAGCGTAGGAGGTTTCTTTTTTTCGAAGGTGGGCTACATGTCTCCAACCGAAGGCGAAGTGTCCATCGACTTCCGGTCGGGAGGCAATGTTGTCGCGGGTGCATCAAACACTGGTAAGTCGTACCTGTTTCAAAGCATCGAGTTCATATTGGGCAGCTCGGCTATTCCCAAGACGATACCTGAAGCGACGAGGTATGACCGAGTCTTTGCCGACCTGGTTCCGTACAGGGGAGGCACCTACCGACTGATACGCGCATTGAAGGGTGGAGATTTTGAGCTGGAACGCAGTAACGGCAAAACCGAAAAGGGCGTTCTGGCGGAGAAACACAATCCGAAAGACGAACAGAACATCTCAACATTTCTTCTGAAGTTGTCGGATCTAGCCGGCCATAAGGTTCTGCGAAATCAAGCCGGGGCACTGCAAAACGTGACATTTCGCACACTCGCACCATCGTTTCTCGTTGACGAGCAGCGTATTCTCAGCGCGGAATCACCAGCGCTGACGGGTCAGTTCATCCTACGAACAGCCGAGCGCAATACCTTTCGCCTGCTAATCACCGGCTCGGATGATTCTGCTATTGTGTCGAAGCCGATACAGTCGACTCGTAAAACCACAAGCCTCGACGATAGTCTTATTCAAAAGCTGATCGACGGCATGGAGGCAGAAATTGCCTCACTCGCGCCCAATGAGGCAGCCCTGTTGGAGAGAACTCGACAGTTGGACGCGTCAATTGCGACATTGCTGTCTGCGATGGAATTGGATACGGCTAAAGTCTCGAACACAAGAAACAGTCTTAACAATTCATTTGGGGCACTAGTAAAGGCTGAGAGGCGAGGGCGGTTCATAGCGGAACTGCTGACACGACTGGACCTCCTGGAAGATCAATACGAAAGTGACCTCCAAAGGTTGTCGGCCATTGCGGAGGTGCACCATTATTTCGGCCAACTACGAGCTGAAACCTGCCCAGTTTGTGGAGCTCGTCCGGAGAATCACAATCCTGAAGTTGCGTGGCATCTAAACCCAGAAGCCGACTACGAACAGATCGTTGCTGCCTGCAACGCTGAAATGACAAAGATCAACCGGCTTAAGAAAGACTTGCACGATTCAATCGTTGATCTTGCTGCCGAGAAATCTACGGTGGATCAGGTTGCGCAGGAACTACGTCTGACATATTCAAGCAGCATTGAAGAGATCGAGCGAGAACTTCAGCCTCGCATTGAGTCGACGCAGAAAGAACTCACTCAACTGATTCACTCCCGCTCCCGCTTTGCTGCCGCCGAGACTTTGGTTCCGCGCTTGGCTGAACTGCGAAACAGAGCAGCCTCCAGTGACCGCACGCCAAGGGAGTTGCCTTCTCTTGTCTCGAAATCCCCGCAGTCTGCGGCGGTAGAGGAGTTCACAATTGTGGTGCAAGATCTGTTGCACGAGTGGAATTATCCCGACCTGACACGCGTGACATTCAATCAAGAGACGCTCGACTTAATAATCTCGGGTAAAGATCGCGGCAATCAGGGCAAGGGTCTCCGTGCAATTGGATATGCAGCTTTCGTACTTGGATTGATGCGCTATTGCCGCAAGAAGAATCTGCCCCACCCTGGTATCGTAGTTATCGATTCTCCACTTGTCACATACCAGAAGCCCGACGACAAACCGGAAGACATTATTTCGGAGGATGTGAAGAACGCTTTTTTCAAGAGCTTGGCTGAATGGCCGCACGACCAACAAGTGATCGTTCTTGAAAATGACGAACCTCCGATAGATGTCCGGTCCCGACTTAACTATTTGCATTTCTCCGGGAGCAAGGGTCTACAACGATACGGTTTGTTCCCAGTCTAGATTGTTCCCCTCGGGACGAAACCAACTAAGCGTGAAAGCGCTACCCAATGCCTAGGATGCGGGGTGTAGCCTTGGCGAATCTGGCTTGCATACCACCGGGACACTCCGATGCTTGATCGAATGACAGATGTCGCAACCTTCGTCAGTAGGGGTTGAATTGTCTCCGAGAACAACTCGGCAGTAAGGGTGGCCGACAATCCACTTGGAGTCGATGGTAACGCTAGTCGGGGAAGATTTATGCCTTCGGCTCGCAGGGTGTTCCGCCACAATG
>OBLW0100002070.1_pt1 | contig 16370 bp, 15 predicted proteins | sample 1520161 | NCBI WGS metagenome assembly OBLW01 (sample SAMEA3539309, study PRJEB22396) | soil metagenome | biome: tundra; feature: field; material: soil | place: USA | collected 2010-05 | depth 0.15 m | reverse complement strand
GAACTGATTCAACCAAGCGAAGGTCCGTTCGACCACCCATCGCCATCGCCCCAGTCCCGCTGCCATGCTCGGTGTTGCGCTTCGCAAGAAAAGGGATGATACGTCTGTCACGCAGACCTTGCCGGATTGACTCCGCGTCATAACTATCTCCGCATCGTGGTCCGCTGGGGACCCTACCCGGAAAATTTCCTCGGGATGCTTCACTTAGCTTCCGCCATCATCCTTCTGAGGCATTTATGAAATGGCTTGGCTGTGTTGACATCCTCCAGAGAAGGTAGCGATGCCTCAGGCGACACAGATTGAAACTTAGGCCGAGCAGCAGGGCCTGCCGCACCTGCATAGGCAGACTGCGGCCTGGGGCGCGAGCCGAGAGCTTGCGTTTGACCGAAGAGAAGACGCTCTCGATCGGCGCGCGACACCGGTAGAGCTGTTGCGGAAAGGGTCGCCGCATCTCGGCACGCACTCCATGCACGCGCCAAGTTTTCTTTCCACGCTTGGCGGGGATAACACTTTGCACTCCGAGTTGCTGACGAATGTAGGTGTGATTTCTTTCGCTGTCGAATTCGGCATCGGCCAAGATCAGCTCGATGCGGGTTTGCTGGGAAGCGGTTTTGACCACCGCGGGCAAATTCGCGCAGTCGTTCCACGGGCCGCGTCGTGCGGTCTGCGACAACAGGAACTGCTGATCCAAGTCCGCCACCACCACCCACTTCAACCAATGCCGCCACGACAGCGGCTTTTGCCCATGATGATGTAGGCGTCGCACAAATAAAGTGCTGACCGCTCCGTGCGCCAAACCCGTGGCGTCCACGCCTACGCGGGCTCGTCGTCGTCCTTTTCGGAGAGCGCCGCGCAACCGGCGCACGGTCTCGCCCACGGCTTGATCGATGGTTTGCTCGCGCCAGCGCTGCAAGAAACGATACAGCGTAGTGAAATCGGGCGCACGGGTGAGCCCCAGGGTCTGACGTAATTCGCGATGTTCGCCGAGCCGCACCTCGGCTTCGCGAAAGGTCCAGTCCTCGTAGCGCATCAAGCAGAGTATGGCCAGCAACTGTGGCTGCGTAAATTGGTGCTTGCTGAAACGACTGCGGGAGCGCGCGGAAACACCGCTTTGGAGACTTGCAGAGCGATGCGAGCAAACGGCAGGAGTCCGACTTCGGCCATCGCACCTCCTGCCTCCATAGCAAACAAGAATTCCCAAGAACTTGTGATTGCGAATTCTCATGGTTGTAGCGAGGATGTCAACAGAGCCGGATGGCTTGTAGGGAACCTTTGATTCTGTCCTCCCCTTTGCCGAGACGTAGAGCGGAACATTGAGAAGCCTATTAGGAAGTTCTTCTCTCCCTGGATAGGGGCCGGATGTTTCCAATTGTGTCACACGCGAAGAAGGTTGTCTGAGATTAGCCGCCTAGTCCGGAACGCGACATTGAGAAGACATTACGTGGGGATTTCTAGCTATGGCGGACAATCGCTGCGGCACGTAAGGTTGCCCACACTGTGTCGCTTGTTTTCCACTCGCTGCAAAAAATGGGGCTTCATGTTGGAACGGAGAACCGCAAGGCGCTATCCAGTGACTGCACTTGTGCAGTATCGGTGGAAAGCAACCCTACCCCCGCTTGAAAGTGGCGAGGGTAGGACGCAGGGTATCAGTACCAATGGAGTGTTCGTTGTCGGCGATGCACAGCCCCCTTTGGGAGCTTATGTGTACATAGAGCTATTTCGTCATGACCGAATCAACGAACTGCGGATATGGCTGCGTGGTGAAGGCGTGGTAGTTCGCGTGGATTCAGAGGGGCGTCCGGACCGAGGTTTTGCAGCGTCGCTACGGACCGTAAGCATTAACAGTACTCAACTACAGTAATATCAATGACTTAGTAAAATTCATCCCTAAGTCACGACGGCGAAGCTGTGTTCGAAACTGTCGTAAGTCCACAGTTGGGCGCGACCAAGCAACCTGTAACAAGAGGCTAAAATTGTGATTCACCAAGCAAGATCTGGGGTCGTAGAGAGATACGGCGAACAAGAAAAAGTAGGAACGTCCTCGGCAGCCCATGCGTCGACCAATGATTGCCAATCTAGATGGTACGCTGCCTACACCTATTCGTACCACGAGAAGCGTGTAGCGGGGCAGCTTCGAGAAAGATCTATCGCATATTTTCTCCCTTTATATAAAGTCGTACATCGCTGGCAAAACGGATGCACCGCTGATCTCCAATTACCCCTGTTTCCAGGATACATATTTGTGCAGCTGGCCCAGACGGAGCGCATTCGTGTGCTTGAGATCTTAAGTGTAGTCCGCCTGGTTGGTACCAGCACGGGACCTCTCGCTATTCCGGACTCAGAAATCGAGACACTGCGAAAGGGCTTGTCGTCCGAGGTTCATGCAGAACCGTATTCATATCTGACAGTCGGTAGCCAGGTACGAATTAGGCGAGGGCCTTTCAGCGGAGCTGAAGGTTTTCTGATCAGGAGAAAACGGAAATGCCAAGTGGTGATCTCCCTCGCGGTCATCATGCGTTCGGTGGCCGTGGAAGTCCATGCTTCCGATGTTGAGCCTTGTCTAGGCAATTTTCCCCATCTGGTGCCGATGTCAAGAGACGCAGCCCTTCAAAGGCACTAAAGGGTACTTTCCTTGTTTTTCGATAATACACCGCGCCCAAACGCGCAAACGCAAGAGTATGAAACATCTTCGAGTTGATTTCGCCGTTACGCTTTGCCTGCTTCTATGTCAGACGGCCTATGCAGGCCATCCTCTGACTTCGAAAGCGCCTTCTGTCATTTTAGTTTCAGTATTGCCTTACATTCTCGGACCTCTCGGGCAAGAGTCCGCGAAACTCGCGTTGCTGGGATTCATCTTTGTAGCAGTACGCAGGGCAGCGCGGCACAAATCATCTGGGCCAGCACCCATCCAGCCACGACCATCCATGCCTACGATCGCTCTCGATGTACTGACACAGAAATGTCCTACAAACAACTCGGGCCTGAACACCATGCGGTCCAATGCGAGTGCAGTTATTGAGGAGGAATGAAATGCGAATTCCGCGAAAATGGAACCTAATTCCGTTGCTGATGACAATGCTTATCCCCGTCGGGACGGTAGCAGCGCAGCAGTTCGCCAGTAATCCGGGCCGTGAATCCGTCGATGGCAACCGGAACGATGCTACTCGTTCCCGGGGCGTAGCGGCGGCCGCAGACCCAAAATATGTCATCGGGCCCGATGACATCCTTAACATCAATGTGTGGAAAGAGGGGGAGGTGTCAGCCGTTGTGCCCGTCCGTCCGGATGGGAAGATCTCCATCCCCTTGCTAAATGATATCCAAGCCGCCGGCCTAACTCCCATACAACTATCGTCAAGTATCACCGAACAGCTGCAAAAATACCTGAACCAGCCTCGTGTCACTGTGATCGTGACCACAATCAATAGCCGTCATGTTTACGTACTTGGCGAAGTTAGCCGTTCCGGAGCTTACAGCTTGTTGCCCCACATGACGGTTCTGCAGATCCTCTCCATGGCAGGTAATTTCACACAGTTTGCGGACTCCAAGAACATCTATGTGTTGCGGAATAAGGAAGGAAAGGAAGAAAAGCATCCATTCAATTACCGAGCTGTAGTAAGAGGCCAAGCTCCCGAACAAAACATCGTCTTAGAGCCAGGCGACACGGTCGTGGTGCCGTAAGAAGGGCATGGACAGACCATGAATACATTCGGGCTTACCTTCGTTTTGTTGCTTTTACTTACAGCACCGATTGCCCGCGCACAAGATGACAGCCCCAAACCCGCGGGCAGAGGGCCATATCCGGACGCGCAAGAGCCGGACACTTCCGACGCAGAGCCTTTGCCCTTGTCTGGGGCCCGAGAAATAAGTCTGGGCGGCCCGCAAAGCCAAAACTTGATTGCTCCCATGCTTCGAATCATGCAAACGTTTGACTCCAACCCCGGGGGTGTCAACGACTCTGCAAATGCCGCCAGCGGTACTATAGTTTACGGAAGAATTGTTCTGAAACGCGAGCGTCAACGCTCTGAGACGAGATTACGCTTCGGTGGTGGCGAGACATTCTATCCATCGCAATCGCAGCTAAACTCGAATTATCAGAATTTCTCAATCGCGCAGACCATCAGGTTACATCGTTGGACATTTTTATTCGCGGGTGAATTGTTCCATTCTCCAACAATCAACTTTGGGGACCTAGAACACTACACGACGCCTGCGCAGTTCATCGATGAAACTGGCTTGAGTCAGATGACGCTGCCTACCCAAAGTATTTTTACTCAGCAATTGTCGCGGCTGAATACTAGCGAACTGGTAGAAACTCGCTACAGACTCGGCCCGCAAACATCGTTCACCGCCTCCGTCGGGCTTTCACAGTTGCGCTTTTTAGCCGGCGGCCTCACGAATATCAATCAATACAGCTTTCTGACCGGCATCAACCATGCGTTGACGGCGCGAGACACAGTCACACTAGCCTTTGGACATAACACCTTCGATCTGCAAGGAATCCACGACTCCATCCACGCTGATTTTGTGGAAGCCTCTTACGGCCACCTGCTTACCGGCAAGCTTCTCTTCGACGTATCCCTTGGCCCCGAAGTTTTCAAAGACGCATTTGGTTCCGGGCCGCGTTTGTTTCTGTCTGGCCATGGCTCACTCGAGTACAAGACCGCCGCGGGGAACCTGGCGTTTACGTTTTTGCGCTCCATCACAGCCGGTTCAGGTGTCGTGATTGGGGCACAAACCAATATGGTCGAACTGCTTGGAACACGAATCCTGTCTCGCAACTGGAGCGGGTCTGCACAGCTTGGATATGCCCGGAATGCCTATCTGCAGAATGTCAACGGCGAAATAAACAAGCCGCTTCTCGGGGGGTTTGCAGGATTGACGATTAGCCGGACGCTAGGTTCATTAGCCTCGCTGTTCTTCAGCTACAACCTTCAAGATCAGAATCCCGGCAGCCCTTGTTTAAACTGCGTCGCCGGGCTGCATCGCTATCAGGTTATCGGCGGTATTGACTTGAGATTGCGCCCAATTGAGATTCGCTAGGCAAGAGCGAGGCATCAGTTCACTCTGATTCATAACCGACGATAAAGACCGAGGTTGAAATTATGATGCATTATCCTTCAGCAGAGCTCGATTCCGGGCGACATCGTTGGAAAGAAGAGGCGGCCTTTTTTGATGAACTAGCATCCAGGGCCGCTGAGGGTTTGCAGCCGGTCGATCCGTTGGCTGTGAAACGGTATACCTCGCCGCTACGAAAGCGACTACCGCCAGAATATCGCTTTCATATTCTAGGAAATTTGGCCGGCAAGACCGTCCTGGAGATCGGTTGCGGCGACGGCGCCAACGCAATTCTGCTGGCCAAGCTGGGAGCCCAAGTAGTGGGTGTCGATGTCTCTCAGGCGTCTATCGAACTGGCTAAAAAACGTGCCGCACTGAACGGTGTGCGCGATTCTGTCCAGTTCGTGTGTTCACCTCTGGAGTTGGTGAATTTACCACCGAACCATTTCGATGCGATTGTCGGAGTGGCGATCCTGCACCATGTCATCGCCAGTCTTGATGTGGTGCTCCGCAGGCTGGTCGCTTCGGCGAAATCCTGCGGAATGTTTATGTTCGCCGAGCCGATCAATTTCAATTCCACTCTGCGCCGCATTCGTCTGTCACTTCCTGTTCATACCGAGGCCACACCCGACGAACGACCGCTGGAAAAATCCGACATCGACGTGATCAGACATGCGATCCCCGACCTGCATATACGACCTTTTGCCCTCTTTGGGCGCCTGGACCGGTTCGTCCTTTCCGACTCCAACTACGAAAGATCTTCGGTGCCTCGGCGCTTGATCTCGAATGTTCTCGCCGCTGCGGACTGGATGCTGTTATCGCTGCCGGTAGTACGAGACCTGGGTGGAACCGCAGTACTCTACGGCCATCCCGACAAAGAAAAGGCATGGCGTCCGACGGGCGCGGTCGCAAGCAGCAGTCATACCCAGGAGCGGTTTACAGCGGAGACCGTGCAATTCGGTCCATGTGGGTCTTGATCCATGTCTCATGACCAAAACCTAGACGTTCGTGGGTACATTGACATCTTGTTGCGGCATTTGTGGTTGATACTCGTCACCACTCTGTTAGTCCCCTTAGCGGTTTATGCATTTACATGGACAATCCCGAACCGTTTCACTTCGCAAACTCTTGTCTTGGTCGACCAGAAAAAGGTTCCTGAGAATCTCGTCAAGCCCGCGGTCACCGGCGAGATTAATGATGCGCTCGTGAACCTTCCAGAACAGATCCTGAGCCGAACCCGCCTTGAATCCATCATCGATCGCTTTGGACTTTTCAAAAGTGAGCAGGGGCGGGCGACAAAGGATGTCTTGGTCGAACGCCTGAGGGAGATGGTTGAGGTGACTCCGTTGAAGGGCGGAGCGTCGGGGGTCCAGGGAGGTGCTTCCGGATTCCACATCAGTGTCGCTGCGCGTAGTCCACAGCTCGCACAGCAAGTATGCAATGAACTTACATCGATATTCATGCAGGAAAACATTCGCGCACGTGAGCAGCGCGCGCAGGCCACAACCGAATTCTTGAAGAAGGAATTAGCCGAAGCCAAGGCCAAGCTCAGCTGGCAGGAAGGCAGGGTCTCCGAGTTTAGGAAGCGCTATGTCGGACAATTACCAGGCGAGGAGCAGACCAACCTGGGGATGCTTGCAACCCTGAATAACAACTTACAGGCACTGACACAGGAAGCCAGCCGAGCACAGCAGGAGAAAAACTATACTGAATCGCTCTTGCAACAGGAACTGACGACCTGGCGAGCTTCCCGTGGTGGAGACACGCAAAGCCTGGAAGAACAGCTTGCAAAGGCACAAGCCCAACTGGTTGCGCTCCAAGGCCCCGATACCGACGATCATCCTGACATAATGCTGATCAAATATCAGATCGAGGAACTAAAGACCAAGCTTCGACAGGCATCGCACTCAACCCCTTCGCCCGATACCCTCGACTCTAGCCTGGCAGAACCACCGCGGATTCAGCAATTGCGGATTCAGTCGCAGCATCTAGACCAAGTCATCAAGGACAATGCGACCGAACAGGAACGCATCCAAAAGGAAATCCGCAATTACGAGGCACGTTTGCACCTGAGCCCGACGATTGAAGAACAGTTGAAGGGCATAAACCAGGATTACCAATCAGCTCTGATCACCTACAACGACCTCGTATCCAAAATGTCTCAGTCAGAAATCGCGACACGAATGGAATTACAGCAGCAAAATGAGCAGTATCGGGTTGTGGATCCGCCCAACCTCCCGCAGAAGCCGAGCTACCCGAAGCGCTGGATGTTCGCGCTTGGCGGATTAGGTGGTGGATTACTTCTTGGGCTTGGCCTTGCACTGCTACTGGAGGCGCTGGATAAGTCCATTCGAACCGAACACGACGTGCACTATTATTTGAATCTGCGTGCGTTGGCAATGATTCCCGTGGCCGCGATAAAGAGCCAAAAAGCCAGCCTCTTGGCAGACCGTAAGCCCGGTTTGATTTTCAAATAACTCGTGATTTTTATGAGGTGACGCCCAGTGAGTCGAGCTGAGGAAACGCCAAGCCAGACAGAGTTCCCCGTGATCAAGACAGCAGGGCAACGCAAGCGCGACTCTGTTCATAGTAGCGATAGCGCCCCTCTTACCTCAACGGGCGAGGTCGTTACCTTTGAAATGTTGATTGCGCGCTGCTCGCGCTTGCCCTGGGTTTCCAACGCGCTCGCCATTGCACTCCGCAACCCAGCATACGGCGATCCGGTAGTCAACGAGACCTTTCGTACGTTGCGCTCGCGGCTGTACGCTTTCCGCGAACAGCGACCACTCAAGACTATTCTCGTCGGCAGTGCCGAGCCAGGTGAAGGGAAGAGCTTTGTTGCCGCAAACCTGGCCCGAGCTTTAGTGCGCCATGCGGGGCGCCGGGCCCTTCTACTCGATGTGGATCTCCGCAACCCCGGACTCTATCGCCAGATTGGTTCACCAATGAGTCCGGGACTGTCCGAGTACCTGCGAGGAGGAGCAGACGAGTTCAGTATCATCCATCAGACCCCGTTGACGAATCTGTTCTTCGTGCCGCCAGGAGAGGTGGTGCCCAATGCTGCTGAGCTCCTCGAAAATGGGAAACTGAAATTGCTCGTACAGAAGATAGCTCAACTTTTTGATTGGATCATCCTAGATTCTCCTCCAGTTATCCCTGTCCTTGATGCCAGTACGATGGCCGAGTGGTGTGATGGAGTAGTCCTAGTAGTGCGCTCCGGCAAGACTGACCGAGAGTGCGCCCAGAAAGCCTGCGAGGAGTTCAAAGATCGCAACCTGCTCGGTGTCGTTCTCAATAGAGTCCCGCGAAGAAGTTTCCATGGTTCCTATTACTACGGCTATTCGACTCCTTCCAAGCGAGAGCGTTAAGAACCGGTATTGGTCCAACCTTATGGTCAGAGTGTTCCAAGTGTATTATCCGAAGCGCACTATCTTGCTGTTCAGCGGGGAGGCAGTTTTCTTTTGCGCTGCTTTCGTCCTGGCGGTCTGGCTGCAGCGTACACCGAACTTCCTGACTGCATTGATGCATCAAAGTGCGTTCGTAAAGATTTTGGCTGTGGATGCATTTGCACTAGGGTTTTCCTACCTGTTGGATCTTTATGAGCCGCAGCGGCTGAAGTCCGGCCGCGATATGTACTGCCGCCTCATGCTGGTCCTGGGAGTTCTGTCATTTGTCCTCTCCGGAGTCGTTCTCCTAGTCCCAAGGTACTTGCCCGGACAAAATACCTCGTTGATTGGGATGCTGATCTTGACCGTGTTCTTGCTCGGATGGCGCTCTCTCTATGAATGGCTTACAAATCGTCCGTTTTTCAAGGAACGGGTATGTGTGATTGGGGGAGACAGGGCGACACGAGTTGCGAAAGCGCTTGGTGAGCGCCGTGACTTTGGGTTCGAAGTCGTCGGGTTTGATTCTCCGTCTTCGGACGAACAGGCTTTGGCACTCGATGTTTACTCAATGGCTGCTAGTCACGACATACGTCGAGTAATCGTGGCAATTTCCGAGCGACGCGGCAATCTCCCGATTGAGCAACTATTGGGGCTGCGGCTCAATGGAATACAAGTGGAGGCGGACGGCGCTATTTTGGAACGGGTGCTGGGCAAGATCAGCACAAGTGAATTGCGACCCAGTGACTTGATCTTCTCCGATGGATTCCGGTTGAATCGTCTCGTCCTATTTCTTCGCAGAATCCTATCAATCTTGGCCGCCGTGATCCTCCTGATAGGAGTCCTGCCCTTGATTCCTGTCGTTGCCCTGGCTATCAAATTGAGCTCACCCGGCCCGCTCCTTTACTCCCAAAAGCGGGTCGGGTACCGAGGGAAGATTTTTTATTGCTATAAGTTCCGTACGATGCGCCCGGATGCTGAGGCGGATACCGGCCCCACGTGGGCCAGCGACACCGACCCTCGAATCACGCGTATTGGTCGTTTCTTGCGGGCGACGAGGATCGATGAGATTCCTCAACTTTGGAATGTGTTGCGCGGAGACATGAGTTTTGTTGGACCGCGACCCGAACGTCCCGAATTCGTAGAGCTCCTCACCCGCGAAATCCCTTTTTACCCATTGCGGCACTCGATTCCGCCAGGAATCACTGGCTGGGCCCAGGTACGCTACAAATACGGCAACTCCGTCGCAGACGCTCAAGAAAAGCTTAACTACGATCTCTATTACATCAAAAACCTTTCCTTGGGATTCGACCTGACGATTCTCTTGCGGACGGTCAAAACCATTCTGCGTCAACATGGGGTCTGAAATGCGGTTTCTGTTTTGGGTCTGCGCAGCGCTGGTGGGATACACCTACTTTGGGTATCCGCTCGTGCTTTATCTACGAACTCTGTGGCGTATTTGCCCGCCTCAGTTCGCGGCGATTTTTCCCAAGATCTCGATCATCATCTGTATTTACAACGAGGGTCCGGCGATCCGCGAAAAACTGCACAATATCGCGCAACTGCATTATCCGCGCTCTAGGCGAGAGGTGATTGTTGTATCCGACGGTTCAACGGATGATACCGGCGCGGTACTCACCCGGGAAAAGGCTCTAGTAAACAAGATACTGGTGTTGCCGGAGCATAAAGGCAAAGCCTGCGCTCTCAATCAGGCCATCGCTGCCGCAACCGGCGAGATCTTGGTTTTTACCGATGCCCGCCAGACGATTGAACCTGATGCTGTGCGCATGTTAGTTGCAAACTTTGCAGACCCCACAGTCGGTTGTGTAAGCGGTGATCTAGCGCTTCGTCCGTGCTCGGGTCGCACGAAGGGCTTTGGATTGTATTGGACCGTCGAAAAGTGTATACGCCGCTGGGAAGCTTCCGTCGGGTCCTGCGTGGGTGTGACCGGCAGCCTCTACGCGGTACGGAAGAGCATGATAGGCCCGCTTCCCCCGGAAACAATTCTTGATGACGTCTATGTCCCGTTCCAGGTGGCTCGTGCGGGGGGCAGAATAGTATTTGAATCCAGGGCACGCGCTTGGGATTCACTGAGCCCAAGAATCAGGTCTGAATTCCGTCGAAAAGTGCGCACACTGACAGGCAACTATCAGCTGCTGCGACTGGCACCCTGGATCATTACGACCCGCAACTCGCTTCGGTTCGCCTTCGTCAGCCATAAATTGGCGCGACTTCTTGTCCCATTCGCCATGGCTGGAGCACTGGTTTCTTCTGCGTTAATGCAGACACGGTTTTTCGAGGCCATGCTGGCATTGCAGATCGCCTTCTATATGCTTCCACTTTTGTCGATATGGCAAGCAGCACCTCGGGTTCTGATCGGCGTGGCTAATGCAGTAATCGCTTTTCTGGTCCTGAATTGTGCTGCGACCGTCGCATTCGGCAATTTCGTTCGTGGAAAAGCCCCGGCATGGCGTTAATCACTGCACGTTCTCGATGCGACGGCGGCCGTTCGCCTCGGTTGAGCTTCTTGCTATGAATCTTACAGAGCAAGGAAGTCCGACTCGAGGGTTGAGTGCCAGGGCGGCTCTACTTGCTGGTGCAAGGATCGTGGCGTTTTGCATCTCTGTTCTGCTTCCCCTAGTACTGGTGCGCAAGCTCACTCGTGCGGACTACGGAGTTTACAAGCTTTCTTTCCAGATACTTGCAAGCGCCTGTAGTCTCTTGGGTCTTCAAGTGAGTGCCAGCGCGTACTACTTCATGCCCAGATCAACCGAAAAGAAGCAGCATATAGCGCTCAACATTATCTTATTTCATTTCCTAGTGAGTGCTCCTTTAGCCCTCCTATTCATTATCTGCCCCACGGTGGTGACCGTGGTGTTCAAGACCGCGGATGTGGTGCCTTACATCCCGTTCGTGGGTATCGCCATAGTGCTCTGGCTCGTTTCCGCCAGCCTAGAAACGCTAGCGGTCGCGAATGGTGATGTGGGCGTCGCGTCCATACTTATTGTCATCATGCAACTCACAAAGACCGGATTGCTGATCGGAGCCGCTCTCCTGTTCGGGACTGTGCGAGGATTGATCTTGGCAGCGATCGTACAAGGGGCATTGCAATTGGTGGTGATGTTTTTCTACCTGCGGAAGCGTTTTGGCAGTTTCTGGAGCTCATTCGACTTAGATTTATTCAGGGCCCAACTCCGAAACGCACTGCCGTTCGGTATTGGCGGTCTCGCTTACTCGGCGCTCTACGACCTGCACTTCTATTATGTGTCTCATTACTTCGATCCCGGACAATTCGCGATTTACTCAGTGGGTTGTTTCCAGTTGCCTTTGCTCATTCTCATGATTGACTCAATACGAGCGGTGCTAATCCCGGAAGTGGCCCGTTTGGACAGAAATGGGAATCTTGACGCGATTATCAAGGTATGGATGAACTCTGTCCGGCAACTGGCCTTTTTCTTTGTACCCATCTGCACGCTCTTGTTTCTACTTCGGCGTGAGTTTATCACCGTTTTGTTCACGACTAGGTATAGCGATTCAATACCTATATTCGGTGTGAATCTGCTGATCATAATGCTGGCCATGAACCTATCAGGAGCGGTGATGCGTGCCTTCGACGACTTCAGGTATTTCCACGCCAAGCTTTGTCTTGCTCTGATGCCGGTTGCACTGATCGCTATCTACGTAGGAATTCGACTCGGGGGGTTGACGGGAGCCATTGTCGCCGTGGCCTTAGTCGTAGCGGCCGAGGTCACTATCACCAGTATGGCCGTTGCTCGAAGGTTGGGAATGTCGTACCGAGATCTGCATTACCTTGCGCCAGTAAAGGGTACGGCGAAAGCCGCAGTAACTGCAGGCCTGCTGTTGGTAATCGCGAAGGGTTTTTTTTCTGGCCTCTCTCCTTCTCTGATACTCGCCTTTGGTTCGCTGGTCTTCGGTTCGACCTATCTGGTCGTTGGGTTGATGACCGGTGCGGTAACGAATGGTGAAAAGACGGAATTTCGGAAACTGCTGCAAAGCGTCCTCCGTATCCGCTCTTTGCGAGTCCGCGTAACTCCCGCGGACTCTTAGCTTCGCGACATGAATAATAATGGGCAACATTTTACTCTGGCTTCAGAAGATGGCGGAGTCGAAGTATGGACTACGAAACCCCATCGCGGAAAACCAATCGCTAAAAGACCACGGGCCGGTAGTTTTCAGCGCATATCGTTCGCGGCTCTTTGGTTGTTTACCTTGATGTTGTACGCCCGTCCCAACGACTTATTTCCGGACCAGATTGGATTGGCGCCGGTCGAGAAGTACATCGCCATCATTGTTGTGGTTACCTTTATTGTTGGAACGTTAACTGACGCCAGGCGACAGCGTTGGCCGCTCGAAGTGCAAATAGTCTTACTCATCACTGCCATCGCCGTAATCCTTATGCCCTTCGCCGAATCTCCAAGTAGAAGCCTCGAATTTCTTCTTAACACTTGGCTGAAGGTCGTCTGTATCTTTTATCTTCTCGTGAATCTTATCGACAATCGCCATCGCCTTCGCATGATCATGACCTTGATCGTTGCTTGCGGGACGGTGCTGGCCGTCGATGCCATTAGGAGCTACGCGATCGGGGACTTACGTCTACAAGGTGCCAACGGCTCCAGAATCATTGGAGCGGTGGGAGGCATGTTTTTTGACCCCAACGATCTGGCCACTACATTTAACATCCTCCTGCCGATGGCGATTGCACTTGGGCTGACTAGCCGCGGCCTGAGGCGGTTGATGTTCCTAAGCGCTGCGGTTGCGCTGGCGAGTGCGGTCATCGTAACTTTTTCGCGCGGTGGTTTCCTGGCTCTGATGGCGAGCATCGCCTTTCAGTGGTGGAGGTTGGTCAAACGTACTCCGATCTGGGGGATGGTTTTACCGGCCGCGGTTGCCCTGGTTCTTGTCGCAGGGTTCGATTTCTTTCCTCAAACTTATGTGACGCGATTGGGCAGCATGTTTGTCCCGCTGGCCGAGGCCGACAGTTCACGCCAGGAACGCACTGCGCTGCTCGAGCATGCCGTCGCTGTGGCTTTTAGTCCCAGGCACGCCTTAGTTGGAGTGGGTCTGGCGAATTACAAGATCTTTTCGCTGCGCGACAAGGGCGCTCACAATGCTTATCTGGAGATTTCGGCCGAACTTGGTATTGCCGGCCTGCTGGCGTACCTGGCGCTGCTGATTGCTCCCTTTGTAGCATTAAGGCGCATAGAACGTGCAACTGCGAGGGACGGGCTCAGCGAACCGGGCTACCCAGGCAACGACCGTATACGCGAGATCCATTACCTTAGCGTAGGTTTGCAGACTTCGATCCTCGCGTATATGGTATGCAGCTTCTTTCTTTCAATCGAGTACAACTGGTATGTGTACTACCCAATTGCACTGGCAGCGAGTCTGAAATATCTGTACGCGAGAGAATTCGATTCGGCAAGCGCCCGCGGTGCGGTCTCCCCGGACGTGGTCGGTCGTAGGTCCTACATTCGCAGTTCCCAAGCTCTGTTCAACTCACGATGAAACAATTAAGCATCATTATTCCTTGCCTGAACGAAGAGAGACGCCTCGGGCCTACGCTGCAGGCCCTGAAGCAGCAGTCGGTAGCGCCGGAGGTTTTCGAAGTCTTAGTTATCGACGGCGGTTCATCTGATGGAACGATCGCACTCGCTCACGAGGCGGGCGTAAGGGTTATTCAATGCGACCGGGGTTTAGGACGGCAACGGAACACCGGCGCGAGGCATGCAAGCGCCGAATGGATCGCGTTTATAGACGCAGACTGCACTGCATCGCCCAACTGGGTGGCTGAGGCGCTACGCTTCATTGCGGGCGCGAACGCAGATGTGGTTGTCGGACCAGTCTTGGCGCCTGAGAGTGGCGCCTGGATCGAACGCGCTTGGGGAAAGCATTTGGAAATGCGGCGAAGGATTGCACCAAAGAGCTGTCGAATTTATCGCTTCCTGAGCACCCAGAACTTCATCGTTCGCCGTGGCGCCTTCGAAAAGGTCGGCGGGATAGACGAGCAGCTAACCTCAGCCGAGGATAATGTTTTGGCTTGTCGCCTGTGGCGGGAGGGCTTTCACCTCGCCTACGATGAGAATTTGATCGTCTGGCACCGGGGTGAGCCGAAATCGACCAGAGATTTTTTCCTGCAGCAAGTATGGCATTCGAATCGTAAGGTGTGGCGGAGAATCGAAGCGCAGGGTTATGGCGGTCGCGCATTCTGGTACGGCATAGTGCATGTGGCCTGTGTTGCCGCCCTTTTGGGGGGGGCCGTAGCAGGAATATTTGCAAATTCTGTTTTGTTACCCGCAACAATGCTCTTTGGATATTTACTCATCCCCATGATGCTCGCCGCCCGCGCCGCTTGGATAACAGGTTCGGTTGATCAAATGTTCTCGCTAGCAGCACTGTATCTCATTTACGGTCTTGCGCGCGCCAGTTACATTCTTGGACTCGCGGACCTCCACGTCAAAGGAAAGAGGCTCTAATGGAACAAACGGCGCCTTTCCACAAGCCGCAGAGCACCACTGCGGAGATTAGTCAGCCGGCTACAAATCCCGAGAGCATACGGGAACAAACTCGTATCCACGAGTTAGTTACTTCATTATTTTGTGACGAATTACTGATCGAGATGCCATCGCCAGATGTGGATTTGTTCGAGACCGGCGTCCTTGACTCGCTGAAAATCGCCGAGCTGCTGAATTGCCTGGAAGCGCGGTTTGGCACACATATTGGTCTGGATGATCTCGAATTTGGTAATTTCCGGTCCATTGCCGAAATCGTGCAGTTCTTGGTAGATCGCACTCGCACTAACCGAGAAGGTGCGTGAGTCCACAAAAGACGGTAGCCGGCACGGCGGTGCAATGCGTCTGCATGTCGATCTGGGCTTCCACAATGTTGTCTTAAACATTTTTGCCTCTAAAGAGGAGCTTCGCAAATGCTTTTATTTGTTCATCAACTAGCAGGTAGGACTCATGCTTGAATTGTTGCAAACCTATGTGACCCGTTCGGCTGAATGCTCGCCGGATGCCGTCGCCTTGGTTCTAAAAGGGGAAAGAATCACATATGGTCAGCTGGAGATCATCACCAATCAACTTGCCAGACTTCTAAGGGACGCGGGTTGCCGGCAGGGAGACCGAGTCTGCTTCCTGATTCCTAAGTCGCCGTTGGCTATCATCTGTCTTATTTCAATACTTAAAGCCGACTGCATCCACGTGCCGCTTGATGGCTCGAGCCCGGCGTCCCGAATTGCGAGAATCATTCAGTCCTGCGAACCACGGCTGATTCTGGCCTCTGGACCATTCGGAAATATTTTGAAGGAGCTTTCGGCCACGGATATCTTGAACGGCGTTGGCATCGGCTGGGTTGGCACGGAGGCCGCCCCATCAGGGATGGTAACGAAATTTGCGTTTGACGATGTCGGCGGATACTCGACCGCGCCCATTGACTGTAAGAACCGGTCACAATCGCCCTCGCACATTCTCTTCACTTCAGGCTCGACAGGCATACCCAAGGGCGTAGTCATTACGCACTCGAATGTCGTGAATTTTGTTGAATGGGCTGTCCGCTATTTCAAGCTCGAGCCGGGGGATCGAATATCCGGGCACCCGCCTCTGCATTTCGATCTTTCTCAATTCGATATCTTCGGAGCATTCGCGGTCGGCGCGCAATTGTGCTTAGTCCCACCTGAATTGAACTTGCTGCCTAATAAAATGACGGATTTCATACGGACATTCGAGCTGACACAGTGGTTTTCAGTTCCTTCTCTGCTGCATTATATTGCCAAGTTTGACGGCCTTAAGTTTGGAGATTTCCCGTATTTACGCCGCATCCTTTGGTGCGGAGAAACACTCGCCACTCCAGCCCTGATGCACTGGATGGAGCGCCTCCCACACGTGGCCTTTACGAACAGATCGGCAGAGCACA
>OBLW0100002069.1_pt1 | contig 16389 bp, 11 predicted proteins | sample 1520161 | NCBI WGS metagenome assembly OBLW01 (sample SAMEA3539309, study PRJEB22396) | soil metagenome | biome: tundra; feature: field; material: soil | place: USA | collected 2010-05 | depth 0.15 m | reverse complement strand
GTCGGCCCATTTGCTCCAAAACATTAATGTAATCCACTCCGTTTGCACCAGAACCGTTGAAGTGACCCCAAGAACAACCTTTCCAGGCTTGAGCGATAATCAGAGGGATGGTGTTGTAGTGATGCGAGCCTATATTTGGATTGCTTTGTCAGTAGCTCTTGGCGGGCTAATACTGTGGGGCTGGTGGTACCAACGTCGCCGCGCTTGGTCGACACATAAGCAAGACGAATCCATGCGACGCCACGTAAGCAAAAACTATGACTAAAGCCGGGTCGAATACGAGCCGATACTCCCGCGGTACCGATTCGCTATTCAGCAAAAACAATCGTTGATGTTTTTGGGGTCGAAATCAGCCTGGAAACGCGATATGGCATGGCGTCAGTTCATTTGTGGGCTTCAAATGGTAGACATCCGAGTGAAGGTGGCGTTCTCCATCCCGTCACTGAAACTTCATTTGGAAGCCGACAGGAGATCGGATTGGCGGGCAAATCTCAGTGCTTCGAGAGCTGCGCCACCAGCGCCTGCGGTGTCGCCGTTCGGCATGACGTGAATCGGGATATCGGCCTGCTCTTCTCGCTGGGCTCCCATTCCGATGCGAATCTCATCCATGAACCAGCGTTGGAATTCCGGGCTCGTCTCTACCACGCCGCCGCCCACGATAAGGGCGTCGGGATCGAAGGTGTTGATCATCAGGTCAAAGAACAGTCCCAGCGCCCGCGCCTCGGCGGATTTTGCAACAAATTCGATCCTGGCTCAATGTCTGGATTACCGAACACACATCCAGAAACCTTTCAATTGCTTTCCCGAGCCCGGTCCTTCGTGTAAAGGATAGGTTTCTTTAGACAGTAGATCGGCGATTTTTGTTACGCTGCAATCTGTTCTGCAAATACTGAGAGAGAACAATTGTTGAGGGCGGATTGGATCCTGGTAAGGTTGTACTCTCAAAGCGCCCGGTAGATCTCCGCAACGAGCTCCAGGGCATTCGATGTCGACCTTCATCGATACGAGGCATTCACCCACACGTGACGGGAAGGCAACGGTGGTCATGGAGGCAAATATTCCGCCTGAATCAACGCCGAACACGGACAGGGACGAACTCGACCCACCTGCCGAGCAAGTCGTGGTGGCTTACCACGAGCGAACGAAGTACCGCCTAAGGTTTTTCCTAAAATAATGATAAATCTTGACCTGTGGGGAAGGCGGACAGATGCAGGGGTTTCGGGAGTGGTATCAAGGTTTTCCCTCGAACACTGCAAATTTTGCCATCACTGATTTCAGGAGAAGTGTTAGGAAATCTTAGGACATTACAAAGGCCGGCGGCGTGCACACGAAAGCCGGGAACGAATCCCCGGCTGGTCGTGCCCCCTCTCCTTCTCCTTCGCTGACCTTGCCCTCAGAATGGGTATCTCTTCCCCGGCCGGATTCTGAGAATATTCACCATCCTCGAGGTCGTCGTGGCGGTGGGAAATGTATGCTCTGCCGCCTGATCGCAAGTAGAATCTTCATCGGGTATGGTTTGGTCTGCTCAAATGTATCCGGCCTGTTTACGGAGCCAAGCTCCTGGCCATAATCGAGTCCGCGCGTCGCTGGTCTTTAAAGTAGGCCAAACCAAGTTGCCAAAAGCAACGGTCGGCCAACGCGGCCAGTGGGATCAATGATGAACGCCAAGCGGCATAGGATTGCGGCCCGCCTCTGCCCGCCTTCTTGTTTCAAAGCAAGAATCCGAAGCTGGAATGGCAGGCGGATCAAAAGCGGCACGGAATTTTGGCGATTCGGCGTAAGTGGCTGAATAATTTAGGGATAGTTTTGGCTCCTCAGGTAGAACTCGAATCAACGATCGAACGTACTTTCAGCAACATGCAAGTGAGCGGATGACACCTAAGACCATGTAAAGCCTCCGTAATCCGATAAACAGAGCGCAGATAGAGCGCTTTCCGGGACCAATTCCGATCGAGACCCTAAAAGGAATTGCATTCGATAGATATCCCGTGTTTTCAGACAAAGAGTGTCCCCGCACCACGAAACCAATATTGTGCAAACGCGCTGGCACCCGCACTTCACCAGCATCTCTAGTCCGTAAGAAACTGGCTGCGGACCTTGCACAGCATATCTCACCTAGAGTTGCTCTGTGCGGAGAGTCGGCTTACTCTCGATCCGCGGGATCATGGCAACCGCAACTCCCGTGTCGCGAACAACCTGAATTCTTCCGAGTACACAAATTCGTGCTGAATCCACGTGTCCTGCAATAGGTCTACCCGGCACCAACGCCGGAACAAACATATCCATCGCTGCGCGTGCGGCGAAACCCTATTATCAGGAAAAGTCAGCTGCAGATTCGTATAGACCGTATACATGAATCCCAGAAGGGAGTTTGCAAACTGCGTCGCATACAGTCCGCTTCCATCAATATTCTGCGGCGCAGTCCACCTTACATACGGAAGGTCAGCAGGTCCGGAAGGATCTCTTGGATCACGCCGCTTCTGAAGTGCATCAGTACTTTGTGGATCGTTGAGCCGTTCCTCGAGACCAATCAACTCATTCCGTGCCCGCAACTCTTTCATAAAATCTTCATATTGCCTCAAGTGACGTCCGAGATACTTGTCCATTTCCGGCGTCCGTGGATACCAGATCTCATACATCCGGTCAAACAGATCGGGAATATCTCTCCGACCATTCACGCGCGTTTCGAGCGGCGAAAGAGCCGGGCGAATTGTTGTCATCGCAATATGGTGTCCCAGCCGTCGATAAGCCTCAAACAGCGTTTCAGCAAACCACTGATTGGCCGTTGAATCCTGGGGAAACTCCGCACACTTTAGCTGATGGGTTAACAAGTCGGCCGGCTCATCGCCTACCAAGGAAGATTTCATATACACAATTACGCCCGTGTAGGCATCGTCGTCATCGTCCCCCATGTTCTTACATTCTGTCGCCACCTGCGCATTCGTCCCTTCTCCCGGCGGCGGAGGATAACGGATTGTCCCCACCACGCAATGCACCTTGCTGTATTGTGTATCCTCCTGCCTGCGCAGCGGCCGCAAATCGAGGTCAATCTCGGCCCCAAAATCAGCCCTGCACTTGGTGATCGCCCCGCCCATTCCCTCAAACTTCATCTCGGGGTCCTCCTCGGCATCGCATACGATGATATAACTGCATCGCCGCCGGACCAGCTCATAGAGCCCCATATTTTCAAAGTGCCCTCCATCGCTCAAATTCAGATACTTTGTTCCATCACCTACTTTTCCAAACAACTCTTTGAATAGGTGAATGAGGGCAAACCGCGGCGTAGAACGACCATTAGAAGCCGGCCAAGTATCCATCTTGCGTGTGTTTGATATCCACCATCCCAGCCGAACATTGAAGAAGGTCATTAGAAACGCGAGTGCGGGGTTGCTGTTATAACCCTGGTTGGGATTCAACGCCGCACCTGAAATCGCTACTGCGGAATCAAGATGAATGCCGCCATTTCGATAGGCATATTCATCGGTGGGAACATAGCCGTTAAAACTCACCGCATCGTTGCGCTGTCCATCTGTCCACGGGACGCTGTAGCCCGAATACAGCGGTGTAAATGCGAAGCTTGTTCCCTTTCTTTCCTGGGTCGCCAGGTCTTCACCTGTAGTCAGATTCAGTGTCGTGCAGAAGATTGGAAACGGTCCGTCATACTGCCCCACCTGCCCCGTGGCCTTGGTATATCCAAGAGGCAGCAATTCCTTCACAAAAGGTGGATGCTCTCGCAATTGGCCGTCAGCGGTCATCATCCGGCTTCGATCGTCAAACCCCGTAAATGGATCCGGCTGCCGACGCCCTGGAACCGTTGCCCCCAGGTAACAACGGGACAGCCTGTTCTTGTAAAACGAGTGAAGCGAAAATTCATTGACGTCCACTCGCCAACCTAACAACAACGCCACACTCAACATTGTCAGCAGGCACACACTGTCCGCGACTATGAACTCTTTGGCCGATGGAATACCGGCCGCTGAATTCTTCAACTGGCAGTGAACGCTGAAGGCGGAAGTGACGGAACAATCCTCGGTCTGCACCAGGCGCGCGGATTTATCGACCGTAACCGAGGCCGCAAATGAAAGCAGCAACAGCAAGCTCACAATTGCCACCGGGGCCGCCATCAGGGCCAGGAGATCCATCGGCTTAAAGCCCAGAATCCCACCCTTTGTCGGTTTCCCATCTGATTTTCCGCTCCACCCGGCAAAGATCGTCGCTGCATGCGATGCCAGAAATGCAATCAACGACGACCAAATCCAAGCCGCGCCCTTGCTCTCGATGTAATACCCCAAATACGGCCCAAGCAAAACCAAGCTGACTCCGCCCGCCCACACTAGTGCGTATAACATCGACCAAGCCCGCAATCGCGCCAGCCACTCTCGTCTCATAATCCAGTAATCCCTGCCTAACAAGCCAAGAGTTAATTCAATAGCCATATAGGGCACACTCAGTAGCAAGCCAGGCAGCATGACCAGTCGAATCCGCCAGGCATCGATGATCAACGGCTCATTGCCGATGTTCACTGGAAATGTGGCATGAATCCATTTACTAAAGGCCACTGACCCCCATTGGGTCGCCTCCATCCCCGCCCAACCCAACGCCAGTGCAACCGCGGTAGCCACCGCTCCACCCGCCGCGAATCCAGTCCATGCCCATCCGTTGCGCCACCAACTGGCTTCAGGGTTCAGGTTTTTGTATGCCCTGGGCGCTCCGCCTGCAAAGGCCACCGCCTGCACCGTGGCCAGGATCATCAGGGAGAGGAATCCAAGCGGTAACCAGTACCACCAGGACTGATCGGCAAAATGCAACTGCACCCAATAACTCAGCCACAACGAACAACTAAGCCATGGCGTGATCACATACTTAACGACCGTTTGATTGGTTAGAAGGTCTTCTACCGAGCCCACTCCATTTGCTGCCCATTGCTCCTGCCGATAAAGATTTCGCCATAGGATGTAAACAGACACGATGGCATAGGCCGCCAGCACCAGGCCCGAAACGATCCAAACCCCCGATCCAAGAACCTCCCCATGGCCGGGCCCGGGATGCCAGCCCTCAATCGGCCGCGGTTCGATCAAATGCACAAGAAAGAAGGCGGACGCGAATGCTGTCAGAATCGGTATTTGATTCAGGATCGTGTTCCTCATCCAAATTGCAAACGCAGTCCACGTATCCGTCGAAAATATTCCGCGTGCTGGCGTAAGATAGCTCGAATACCTCTTAAGCCACTCGATGGGCTCTGGCGCTCTCGGCGGGCACCCCGGCTCCGCCTGCGGAATCAGTTCCTCAATGACTTTAGCCCGGCTACCTTTTTGGAGAATCCAGCCAGCCAAAAATTCATGAATGTATCCACCACCCGACACCGAAGAAAGATAGTCAATGTTCGGCAACAGGCCCAACTGAGCTAACCCTTGCATCACTCCGAGGTTGAACGTGGCGCTTCTTATCCCGCCCCCGGAAAAGCAAACTCCTGTTAACCAATTCTCCGCTACAGTCTTATAGATATCCTCTGCGGCCGGGTCGCCTGTCCACACTCCCCTGACCTGCATCTCTTTTTCGACTAGCCACTTGCTCGGGGTGAAATATGACTTGGCGGCTAGCTGCTGCTGCAGTTTGGGATTGGAAGGCAAATCAGCCTGTAGGCCTTCCTTTGAATAGACCATCTCCCCAATTTTGATCGTCGAAGGGAAAATCTTCTCAATCAGCTCATTGATACTCAGTAACTCTGGATGGCTCGTGTATTTTACGGCGACCCTCTGCCGCAGCAATTGATCGCTCTCCAGCGCCTTGCTCAATTTGTTTCTGTCAACCGACTTTCCCTCGATCTCCACCGTGGCAGGAAAAGCTTCCTCTAGAAGCCGCCTGCAATACATCTCAAGCATCCACTGGCTACGTGGATACCCGCAGGCTTTCCCAACGTGTTCACGAAAACTAAGGCTCCTATCTTGAAGCGCGCTGCGTAGAGCGTTTTCATCTTTGTAACTTATTGATCCAATTTGAATGCCCTCATGCTTTTTCCCTTTCTTTTTCTGAAACGCCACCTCAACAAGGCGCTCCCAGTACAACTCGTCCGAAGCATAGTGATACTTCTCCGCTACCAGTTTCCGCATCTTGGGAGAAGCAAGCAGCTCTTGAAATAACTTGTCGCGCTCATAGATCAACCCATAAATCTCCACCGTGGCGGGAAATGCCATCTCGACGAGATCATCGCTCGTCGAATCGTTTGGATCGCTCCCGTATTTCCTTGCGACGCGCTCTCTGAAATCTGCATCAATCTGCAGTGTCGCGCCTAACTCTTCTTTGCTATACGAATTGCTTTCAATCCACACCGTCGCGGGAAACGCAACCGCGACCAATCGCTCGCAATACAGCCGATCTGCTGCCATTTCCATTGCAACTTCCGGATTCTCGCTCATGACGACTCCAATTGCGATCCAGTCAGCTTTTTACTTCAGCTGTGGATTCAGGCGTTGCAGGGCTCTTCCATTGGGCGCAAAGAATGTCTCGATGACGAATGAAATAAACCGACGAGTGAAGATCGTGCTGTGGTCGGGCACAACGTCAGGGTCAATCTCCATCAACCAGTAAGGCGTACCGTTGCAACGGTTGGGGCGCTCTTGAATAGCAAAACAGGCTTTGGTATCTGCAAGCTTGAATGTGCTGACGATGTTCAGGTTCTGCTTGTTGAAGAGGTCCCGGTCGCAATTGGCAATGGCATTGGGGTCCTGGATTTGAATTGTCTGGCCGGTTGACGACACTCGCATTTGGTTTGCGCCAACGGCTTTCAACATGACATGGCTTTGCAGAATCTGCATGTGGGGTGCACTGCTCAGGTAGTAGGAGCCTTGCGATGCGGCACCCTGCTCCTTGGTCGTTAAAGACCAGGTTTCATGTTGCGAGTTGTGAGGGTCGAAACAGCTCAATTCATATTTCTTACTCGGAGTCTGGTCTAAATCCAGGAAACTCCCATTGGCTTTGAAGCCCAGGTAGGGAAGGCCGTGACCGATCGGGAGTGCGACCTTGGTCGCCATATCGGCAGTGGACGTTAGCGAGACAAACAAGGGTCGGTCCAGGTCGGGATCTTTAGAGATCTCTTCGTTGGGGTTGCCGAGAGGCTGATATCTGAACCGGTTATTTGTCATGAAATCCAACATTTGCTTCGCCTCGGTGGCGGCACCGGCTGGATTAATGAAGATGACAAGATCGGCGCGCGAATTGGCCGCCTGGCTAGCCGCCAGCTTCTCTTCCTGCACATTCGACGAACTGGGATCAGCCCCTTTCGCATCGTCACTGTAGATGGAGGCCTCCGCGATTTGGCTCGCTGTTGCCTCAGTGAGCGCGCGCTCAAGCAAGAGCCCGCCAAAAGAATGCCCGATGAAGATGGCTAAGGCGCGGTGATTCTGGTGGGTGCGCGTGGCAATTTGCGTGAGCGCACTAGACAGAGTTGCGCCGGGAATACGAATTGCCGTTGCTTCGCGATTGAAATAAGAAAACTGGCGCGCAACCGGAAGGTAACTGCGAATAAGATCACCGCGCCATCCGATGTAGATTCCGATTACATGGTGGGGTTGATTCATCGTTGCGAAATGCTGGTAGACCTCTCGCAACGCGGCTTTGAAGCCCCTGACGTTGTCGTTCACCAAGCCTGCGTTGTTCTTCCACCCGTGGACGAACGTGATGACGATGGGATCGGCATTTTCGATCCCATTGGCCCTGCGGATCAGGCTGAGAGCTGTGTCAAGTTCGACCTTATTGTAGGGTTCTCCCATATCATCCAGCTCAATGAATGCGAGACAGATGGGTGTATCCGCATTGACGCAGTCCTTGACTGGCTGTTCGGTGGCGTTTGTCTCCGCAGGATCGCCGTCAACGGGCGACACCTCGATTGCAGGGTGGAATGGATTCAAACGGTACGATTGCAGCGGTACACGACAGCCTTCAAGTGCAAGCAGGAGGAACGCTGCCACTAACGACATCTTCATCGGATTCATGGGTGGACCCCGGCACTGGACCTCGGTTGGCTGCCATGGCGAAAGACTGCGCCGAGCAGGTTTGTAATCTCCGGTTTGTACTCTGTGTAGAAACTTGAGAGCAGGGCGGTGCCAAAAGCGCCAGCCGCACGCTGGCCTACCTGCGCAAGAGTGTTTTCGCTCCCTGGATACCAGGGATAGCCTGCATAAGCTCCAGCGGCCTCCCCCACAAATCGCGAAAATGCGGGGATTCGACGGCCATTTCCTTTAACCGTGGAATAACGCACAGTCACAACGTCGTACCATGCGTGCCCAAATCGCTGCCATCCGTCATGCGAAAGAGAATCCAGGCTCGCCGCGGTTGAATTTGCGCAGGCGCTGGTAATGCCTGGAGAGGCGCGCGCAGCGAGAGCGGAAACTGCGTCCCGGTGACGAGCGATAGTCGCGGGATCGTCTCTGTAAGCGAGGAAACGGGGATCGTCTTTCAAAATAAGCCCGACGAGATATTGCGCGGTTCCTTTGCCGAGCGCTTGCGTGTAGCGAGATCCAACACGGTGGCCATAGCCATCCCATGTGCGTTTCCATTCCGAAGGAGACTGGATTACCTGCGCGCCCAATCCAAATACCACGGCTCCCAACACTGCCTGGTCGGTAACGGAACCGGAGACAAAATCGAGTGTTCGCTGCGTTGGCGTGTAACTACAGTCTGTTGTTTTGGTGAGGTCGGTTGGAAATGCACCGGGGCATACAACAATCTGCTCGCATCCGGTTGTTGCTGTAGTTTGCGGGCGCGCAGCCCGCACGATCAATATCGGCGCGATGAAAAAGAGCAACGGGAGAAGCTTTGGCATTGTCAATTCCAATCGATCCGGCTACGAAAGCAGGTCACGGAAGTAGTTGTTTAGCAACCGGTCCTGCGGATCGTATTGCTTGCGGGTGTCTTCGATGGCTTTCAATCTGCTCCCGTAAGCACCTTCGACAACGGCGGCAGTCAGGCCCGGGGTCTGGTTCAACAACGGCTTCCCATTACGGCTGATGCAGAACTCGTTGTACGCTGTAAGAAAATCGTCCCATCCTGGATTCGCGGTCGAGACCGGATCAATAGTCATCACTGTTCCGTCGTAGGAATAGGAGAGCAACGACTTCTGATCCTGCGCGATGCGATAGCCAACGTAGAGCAGATTTGAGCGGTATCCTTTCTGCGCATAGTAATCGGTGCAGAATTTGTAGAAGCTGCTGAGCGCGGCGGGGAAATCATCTTCAGGAAAGGCAAAGAGGCTGAAGGTATAGCGGCTGTCGTTGGAAACTGGCGGATACTGGATGATCTGGTCGGGCGGGATGGTGTAGTCGCTCGATACAATAGCCTCCAATTGCAGGCGCCACGCAGCGTTGAACGCGTCAATAATGCCGTAGCGTATGGACGGAACGGAGACATTCTGTTCGGTATCATGCCCAAACTTTGGGCCCGATGTTCCCCAAATATGGTTTCTCAGCGCCCATGCCGCATGATTTGGCTCGCCTGTCGCACCCGGATTGTACTTACGGAACTCGACGGTGATTTTGTTATCGAAGGGAAAGATGTAATACATCATCGAATAATCCAGGGCCTTGAGGTCAGGCAGGGCGGCGATGAAATCTTCAAGGCTATACGTGGTGTGGTGTACATGCATCGGTGTCAGTGGTCGAATTGCGTAAGTGACCTCATAGATAATCCCAAAGAGGCCGTAGCTGCACCGTACTTTCTGCATCAAGTCCGGCTGCGCGCTTTCGGTAACCTCGAGAAGATCGCCGCTTGGTAGCACCATTTTTACGCCGGTGATGTACGAGCCAACCTGCCCGTATTCGCCTGGGAAGGACGCGTCCTTTGTCCCCGCACATGCAGCGCTGCCGGCAGACAGACTGCCAATTTCAGTGTTCACGTAGAACTGGAGGTTTTTTGCTTCGAGTGCCTTCGCCATATCGAGATGCACAGCATCTGCTTGAACCGTCAGGCTGTTCTGCCCGATGCTGAGAATCTGGTTCATCTTCATTCGGATCAGCGTACCTCCGTCAGCGACGCCGCACGGCGCTGTTGAGTGATTGGATCCGACTGCTCGAACGGGCGAAGGATATTTCACCGGATCCTTCATGACAGCGACGATGTCATCCACTGAGTTCGCATCGACAATCACACTTGGATGCGAAACAATGTTGCCAAACCAATTCGTCACGGTATTCGTTGCCATTTATCCCCCTAGCTGAACTGAACCGAAGCGACATCACGATCAGGTCGATATGTCGAAATAATTCCGGGGACGGATAGTGCATCGCAAAATTGCAAGTCAAATGTTCGCGCTTACAGGCCCGCTGAACGTTGGTCCAACTCCAATAGTGATTCGAAATGGACGATCGTTTCACTCTGGTGCTGCAAACCGCCGATATTCCGTCTCATTGATTCGCAAAGGCGTCATCGGACTCGGCTCCGGGGCGCGGCTTCCACGCCAGACTGTAGTACTGGCCTCGATCCCGTGCCCATGGATCAAACGCGTTGACCACGTTTTTCAACTCCGGAGCTAACTCCGGGATGTTGCGCATAAGCATGCGCTTCATTGGGGATACAGGTTGCTTATGTCCATTTGGAGTTCCCTTTTCCATCGTTGCCGGGCCGGGACCGTTATTGTTCACCCAGTTGATACCGAGCGTTGTATAAAACTCCGGTCGGAAGCAGGAAGTGAAAAAGCGGTCGCTGAAAAGTCTGCGCGAAGCATTGAGAATAAAGACGACGAACTGAGTTTCAGAAATCGCAAACCCATGGGGACGCCTATACTCCGCCAGGTAGCCGACCGTGGTGTCAACATCTTCAATGTTGTCGATCAGCGTTCCATTTGGATGACCAAGGCAGTCGTTGATTGGCGAACCATCGTCATTGACCTGTGCATCGGTAATGATTTTCGATGCATCGCAAACGTGCTGGCCATACACCTCGCGCAGAGTCCGAACCGCGTCCTCCTGCTCGAGATGCTCGGGTGAGCCGGGCGCTGCGGCAGGATCCATAAAATCGTCAAAGCTGGTCAGCTGGCGAAGTCCATATTGCCGCCGAAATTCATTGAAGCGTGGCACTCCATGCTCCCGATCGCGAATAACGTCGAGCGCCACTACATCGATCTGTTGGGTCTTGCTGTCGAGTCTGCCTATCTTTAGGTTTTGGAAAAAGAGCGGTGAGTTGTGCAGCGTGAGAATCCCCAGCCTTTGACGGCCCAACGTTAGCCCCCAGTTTGCCAGCCCCATCGAATGCGTAAAGTCGGTCGCCTTGCCCTGAAAAGTCTCGACAACTGGAATTCGCTTAGCGATTTTATTAGGGTCGACCTTGAGATCGCGATATTCAAGCAGATCGGGAACGAGCGGATGCAAGCGGTAAACCGAAACGAACTCTTCAGGGAAATTGAAGGGGGAGCCGAAATGATTTACACCGCCGTTGGTGTATTTCGGATTTGTAATGTCATATCCATTTACTTTGCTGCCGAGGCCGAAGATCCCCGGTCCAGATGCAAATACGGAATACCACTCCGTCGCTTCTGAAGTTTCTGTGGACTTGCCAAAGTTCTTGACCACAACATCGCTCAAGGCTTTCGACAACAATCCACCGTTGGCGCCCAAAAGGCCGTACCAGTTGCCGTTCATTCCCAGGTAAAGCGGCTCGTTGTAGAGCAACTGGGGAGTCCACTCGGTGGTGTGGATCTTGGCAATCTCCGCCGCGACCACCAGTCGAGCGATCTCGAACAGTTGATCAGGAGTTACATCGCGATAGTGGATGACTTGCTTAGGCTGGGATGGGTCGCGGAGACCGCAATCTGCGTTCGGTGTTTGCGCGGCGATTCGACGGAATTCAGCGACAAACGAATCATGCTCGCGAGCAAACAGGTTGTGCAGGAAACTGAGGCCGACGGTCCAATTGTCAGGAAATCCGGCCGCTTCCTGTCCCGCCCATTCAGGATTGATTGGGGCACTCGCATCAAATACCGGCAGGTATCCGGTGCCCGGCTGACCGGCCACCGGAACCAGAAGCAGCTTCGCCGGATCGGCTGGGTCGCGCTTCACGCGCTGGCGAGACGTGTCATCGTAGCCATACAGTTGCGAGGCATCCCACCAGGCAGTATTCGTGTTGCTCATTGTCTTCGGCGCGCGCGTCAAATACGTCCGGCCGCCAGAGGAGAATGTGTCCGGTGGGGAATCCTGAGCAACATACCCCTTGTCTATCCTGTCATCTGGGCGGCAGCCTATTTTCTGAATGTCTTCAGGGGTGAGCGGCTGTTCGACGTTATTTACCAACTGGGTCTCGCAGCCCACCTTCATGTATTCGGCTTGATTGTGCCCTTCCTCGAGATGCGAGAACCAGTCATGAGTCATGAACTGGATCCAATAGGCTGCGAGCACGTTAAAGAATGGCGCCTTCTTGTAATCGCAATTGGCGTCCTTCGAATCCCCCGGCAAGCCATATCCCTCATTGCATTTTGCCGGGTCTGATTGAATTCGCGTGAATAGCCGACGGCTGATTACCTGCGGGTCCGGCTCCATCATTGAAAGCCGATTGCCGTGGCGATTCCGCGTCAGTTCGTTCAGGCCCAGATCGGGGAACGAAGACTCGAGTTCTACATTCCGCGCAAACAGCATGCCCGATGAGCCCATGGCGGGATTCAAGATGTCGTTACAAATGCCTGACACGTTCCGCCAGCGAATCAAGTTGCCGCTGCAAATCTGCTGTCCATCGCCGCCGATGTCCTTGTACGACGGGTTGGTGGGCTGGAGCCTCATCTCCGGCCAGACCTTAAGGGACGGGCCACCGATCCCGTTGCGGCCCTCCACGTACTGCGAATAGGTTCCAGAATTGTCGAAGAGATTGAACTTGATAAGCTCAACCCTCTGTAGCTCTAAATCCAGCAACGCGCCGGCGACACCACGTTGAGCGGGAAGCTTGGATGAGATAAAGCCAGTTGGCAGGGATGTCATGTCACCGGTGCCCCAATAGTTTGCCCAATCAACCCAGGGCGTTCCGCGAAAATTAAGGGCTTGTTCGCCGCCGCGGCAAAGAACGGTTGCCTCAGAAAGCTTGCCCTGAAACCGCAGGCCGCGCGTGTCTGGAATCTTGAGTGCACCGAGTTGGTCGACGACCATCTGAGCGCAAGCCAGCAGAGCTTTCGCCTCCTCCTGCTTGTTCGAATCATCCTGAGAAGGACTCTGGCTGAATGCGGGGATGGCATGCAAAATGAGTAGGCAAATTGCTGCGGACTTGATGGGTGCGGACCTTCGGGACCTCATGACTCCTCCCAGATTTACCTGGACCAATCCAGTGGCGAAGGTTGTCCTTCAGGCGAGCAGAGGATAGAAAATGTTTACTTCTCTGATTCCTGCATTTCAATTCGCGAACACTATGATCGGTGGCATTTCCCGGACTTATCGGGATCTGGGGCAAGAGGTGCAAGTCGTAACACTTCATTCTCCGAGATGTCGAACCGCCTTGCGGTGGACAATCTTTCGGCGATGGCCCATTAGAAGAGACCCCAATAATGGCAAATCTTCTTAGCCTGTCGAGCGGCAGTGTGCCATTCGATGAAAGCGGGCTTCATTGCGCACAACTGGTTATGCGCACAACTGATATTGATGTAACCCTTCGCATATCGATTAGACACGCCACAGATCTGCCTCACGCCTGCGGCTGGTCTTGGACCTGAAGAATGAAAAATGGAGGATCTGCGGTCTTGGAAGTAAAAGGGGGAACAAACCGCCTAAATGCTAACCAAACGACTCTAGACAATTTGCCAAGGCTGATCCGGAATGTCAAGCGTTTTCTGGGCACAGGTCAACACTAGGGTACTATCAGCCGAGACCGTGCAAAGCGGTGCGGCCGTTGACTGGCACAGCAACCTGCACGCAATGTTCCAGATTCGTGATGCGGTGGGCGATCCTCAGAATCATCACGCCGTTTGCAGGACCGGAGACCATCCTCAGGAGTATTCAACGTGCGCATTCTCTGAAGGAAAGTTGCGGAGCGCAGTTATTTGGCAGCTATCTATACAAACGCTGGATTGCGAGCGGGTAATTTTATCGAGCTCATTTTTCCCCTTGACATGGAATCGGGCTACATGGTTCGATTACGTCGTACGAAGAGCAGAGTGATCGATGGCGTTCCTAACGACGCTTACCGCCTGTAGACGAATGCCAGCGTTTTTCCTCTGCAACGAATGATTCGCGAAGCTCCATCGCTGTAACTTCCCCGTCAAATCTGCCCCAGAGACTTCGCGACCGGTGGCTGTTTCAATCAAAGGCAAAATGAATACGCACTTGGGATTGTGCGGTCGCATCATTGCGCCTTGAGCGCAGGGATTCGTCCGGATCGATTGCTATCCCTCTCTCGCCCTCTTATGAAAGGTCATGCCTTTCTCAGGGTGGCGCAGGCTCGACGTGTGCCTTGGGTCAAGAAGACGATTCCGCCGGGAAACCCCCGGTTTGAAGGAGAAGACAAGTGCCAAATGTAAATGAATTTCTTCCCTCTGGAGCAGCTCGAAAAGTAAGAACTGCTGAACAGCTCACCGCGGCGGCGCCAACGGGACTCCTCTACCCAGTAGTCCAGGTGGGCGTCGTCGGGAATATCACAGTTGACTACGATCCAGCTCTTGGAGCACAAGGGTTGACACTGGCGACGCAGTTGCTGAATGTGGTGAGCGCCCCGTACCAGCAAATGCAAGAGAACTTTGGAATCGCGGGCGGCGCAGTCACCGTTGTGGTGGCGCCTTTGAGCGGAAAGAACGACGGTTCCGGCGGAGCCTCCCACGGCGGCTGCGACTTCAAGTCCGGAAACGTCCTTTACGTCGATGCAACGTTCGCGGTAACTTCAGGCAACGCGCTGGATTTTGAAGTCGCCCTGTACATAGCCGAGCTCTCGGAATGCTTTATGGGGGCTCAGGGCAAGGGATGGGGATGCGGCTCCAGCAATGGTGAGGGGCTATCACGCTATTTGGCGCAGAATTGCTCGCCGGGCACGATGCCGAGTTGGGGCATCACGGGACCTTCCTGGGCCTCGGCCGGCTTCCCCGACTGGGTTAGCAAGACAGAAGCAACCGATCGGAATTACATCTCGACCGGCTGCGCGACCGTTTACATCTACTGGATGCGGTCGCTCGGGTACACCACTTCGCAGATCACCCAGGCGGGCGGCTCCACGCTCTCGGCGAATTATCAAACGCTCACTGGAAAGACGACGGCGTATGCGGATCTGGTTGCAGCGGTCAAGGGGCTGACGATCACCACCGATAACCCGTTTGCCGCGCGCCTGTACCAGATGCATGGCGACGGCACCATCTGGCATTACACTACCCCGCCGCTGACGGGATGGCAGATGCTGGACAATAACCCGCGAGCCCGCGCCATTGAGGCGACAGGCAATCAGCTATATCAGATGCATGGCGACGGCACCATCTGGCTGTACACTGGGCCGCCGCTTACTGGTTGGCAGATGCTGGACAACAATCCGCGCGCCCGCTCGATTGCGGCGTCGGGCAAGAAGCTATATCAGTTGCACGACGACGGCACAATCTGGATCTACTCCGGTCCGCCGTTGACGGGTTGGCAGATGCTGGACAATAACCCGAGAGGTAAGGGGATTGCGGCCGGCGACGATCTTTATCAGCTTCATAACGACGGCACGATCTGGCGTTATACGGGGCCGCCGCTGACGGGATGGCAGATGCTGGATAACAATCCGGCGACGACGGCCATTGCTGCCGCAGGCGGAGCGTTGTATCAGATGCACGGCGATGGCACCATCTGGGTTTACACGGGGACGCCACTGTCCGGTTGGCAAATGGTCGATAACAATCCGGCAGCGGTTGGAATTGCAGCTTCAACGTCGGCGCTCTACCAGATGCATGGCGACGGCACCATCTGGATCTACACCGGTCCAGCCATATCTGGATGGCAGATGCTGGACAATAACCCACGAGCCCGCGAAATCGCCGCAGGCGAGGGGCTCTACCAAATGCACGGTGACGGCACGATCTGGATCTACACCGGTCCGCCGTTAACCGGCTGGCAGATGGTTGACAACAACCCGGCTACGACGGCAATCATGACTGCAACGTAGCCCCTGTGCTTCCGCGGAGCGCTCGGTCATTTGGGGCGTCGTGAGACAGAGAGCAAGGGACTGTGAGACCCTTCTCTGGCGCCCCACGATCTCACGAGCTATGCCGAATGCCGGATCATGCCGAATTGAAATCGCAGGCCCCCGTAATTTTGGGTGATCCAAGATTGCAAGGGTGATCGGATGCGGCATTATCGGTGCCTCTCAAACTCGAGAAACTAATCGTCTGGTCAGCATCGTCGGCTCGTAGAGGCTTCTATGAGACGGCTGAGGTTGTCAAGGTTTTTGTCTTTGCATTTGTTTTTC
>OBLW0100002067.1_pt1 | contig 16390 bp, 15 predicted proteins | sample 1520161 | NCBI WGS metagenome assembly OBLW01 (sample SAMEA3539309, study PRJEB22396) | soil metagenome | biome: tundra; feature: field; material: soil | place: USA | collected 2010-05 | depth 0.15 m | reverse complement strand
GCTGGACCGTTACTTTGCTGACCAACTCGGTCGGCTTGTCGATCAACTGCTTGTAGAGATCGACGGCCTGCGAGTCCTTGTTCTCCGCGCGATAGACCGAAGCCAACGCGATTTTCCCGAGCGACTCAAGTTGCGCGTCCGATGAGCCGGCAGCCTCCTGCAAACTACGTTCCGCAGTCGCATTGTCACCCAATTGTGCCGAGGTCACGCCCACAAAGTAGCGCGCCATCTTGCCGGTGTGCGTCCGCGGATACTTATCCGCAATCGCCTGGAACTGCTTGCGCGCCGCCGTGGCACGCTCCGTCGCCGATTCGTAGCTCGGGAGATCTGGCTGCGCGGGTGTTCCGGCTGGACGCAGGGGCGTCTCGAGCGTGCGCACGGCCGCCGTGAGATCGAGGCTCGCCTTTTCGTCCTGCGAGTTGATGTAATACCAGCCGCCGAATGCGATCGCTCCAATCACGACGACCGCAATCACGGCCGCAATGATCTTCGATTGGTGCTCCTGGCTCCAATGAACGGTTTTTTCCGCCGCCTCTAGCGTAGCCTTGCTGAAGCGGTCCTGTTTCAGTTGATGACGAGTTTCTGCGCGCACGGATCCCTTCTTCGCTTAAATGTAGGATGGCAAAATTTGAGTTTAACAGGCTTTTCCAGAGCGTCAAAGTGACGTCCCGCCTAAAGCCAACTTCTCTGATTCGCCCTTTACCTGCTTGAGGATCGCCTTGCGTATCAGGCCAGAGAAGGGGCCGACCACAGCCCAGTAGAGTCGAAACTTCCACCGCGCCATCCGCCCGAAGCACTTGATCCTCGTTTCGGTGGAAAGAACCGTACTCTCTGGCGTTGCGGCTCGCAGCCTGAAATTCCACGCTACCTTCGCATACCCTGCGCGGGAAAACCCGGCAAAATCGCCCGCACTGAGGTTGAGGCATCGCCCGCCATCGGGACGCCAAAATCTTCCTGCCACGCCGATGACAAGCTCGTTCGGAATTTCCGCCAGAATAACGAACCCCGTGCCTCGGAGCCGCTGACGCAGGTCGCCCGGCACGCGATTAGGCCGGATTCGCCTTCCACTTCTGAGCGTCATCAAGGCGCGCGCTATCCACACGGCGTTGAAGTCGCAGACCAGCAGACGCTGGTACACCACTGAGGCTGGCGCTTGAATACCGATTTCATAGGTCGCACCGAAATCGTGCTCTGGCAGGAATTCGTCGATCAATGGATGTTTTTCGGGTGAAGCGGCTTCGAGCGATCTGGATGGCACACCTAAAATCCTAACTCTAAGCCATTGAGCGCTCTCATTTTGGATCGGTTCGATAGCTCCAGAACCCAGCCATCTTCTCCTGCAGAACATGGAACGGAGCCTCACGCATCTGCGGGACCGCAACCTGCGAAGCATCTTCGCGCACCGCATCTTCGACCAATCGGTGCATGGGTGCCAGTTCGCACACCGGATCGGTCGCCGTAGCGTCTCCCGTGAGCAAAAAGGCCTGGCAGCGGCAACCGCCAAAATCCTCCTTGCGGCGGTCGCACGACCGGCAAGGCTCCGGCATCCAGTCTTCGCCTCGGAATTTCTGGAACGCGGCCGAGTTCGTCCAGATCCACTCGAGCCCGTGATCGCGCACGCTGTCAAAGCGCATTCCCGGAATCACCCCGGCCGCATGACAAGGCAGCGCGCGGCCAGCGGGATCGATCAGCATCAGCTGCCGACCCCATCCGCCCATGCACGCCTTGGGAAAGCGCGCGTGGTAGTCGGGGACTACCATGTCGATTCGCACCCGCCCGCGCATTCGCTCTTCGGCGACCGCAACCACCGCGAGCGCCCTGTCAAGTTGCTTACGGCTGGGCAACAGCGCCGACCGATTCTTGAGCGCCCAGCCGTAATACTGTGCGTGCGCGATCTCCATACGATCAGGCTTCAGCGTCTCAAGCGCGTCGATCATCTCTCGCAGATGGTCAATGTTCTGCCGGTGGACGACCAGGTTCACGGTGAAGGCGAGTCGATGCTGGCGGATCCACTCCGCTAATTCCAATTTGTGGGCATGCGCCCGGGTGCCCGCAATCCAGTTCGCCGCACCCTCTTCTGAATCCTGAAAGCTGAGTTGAATATGGTCGAGGCCCGCCTCCACCAATTGCGCGAGCCGCTCCCGCGAAAGCCCAATACCGGAGGTGATCAGGTTGGTATAAAGACGCGACTGGCGCGCGCCAGCGATCAACTCCCCAAGATCGGGACGTGCCAGCGGCTCACCTCCAGTGAGATGAAGATGCAGGACTCCCAGTGCAGTCGCTTCGCGGAAAACCCGCAGCCAATCCGCAGTCGCAAGCTCTTCGTTGCGCGCGGTCAACTCCAGCGGATTCGAGCAGTACACGCAGTGCAGCGGGCAGCGGTGCGTGATCTCGGCGATGAGCGCGAGCGGATTCGACATTTTGAATATCAACACCGATGTTTGTCATCCCGAGCGAAGCGAGGGATCTGCAGTTCGCAGCAAAATGCAGGTCCCTCGCTTCGCTCAGGATGACAATTCTATTTTTAGTCGCGTCCTAGTAGTCGATGATGCGCTTGGCGTGCAACTGCTCGATAAAGCTGACCACGTCGGCGCGAACTTTCCCCGGCGGCGCGAGGATGAACTGCTGCTCAAGCTTCCCAACGATCTCCGCAAGAGAGAGCTGGCCTGCGCAAAGCTCCAAGATCGCTCGGCCCGTCCCTTCTACCTTGATCGCGCCTTCCGGAAAAAGCACAACCGGCGCTTCCGTCGTCCCACCCCAGCGGCATCCCGTCGCCAGCCGGGGAATGCTCGCCTCAGTCAACTCAGCCACGGACAGCCCCTTCGCCTTCGTTGTCGCGGATCTGAAACGCACCCGGCGGCGGCCAGCCCGGCTGGACATAGGCGAAATAGAGCGCGTCGAGCTGCGCCCACAGAATGTCGCACTTATCGCGCAGCGCCTGAATCACGCGATCCTGCTCGGCGCGCGTGGCCGCATGCTCGAAGACATACTGGATGGCAAACGCCGCGTCTTCCGGGGCCTCCGTCAGCCGTGCTTCAAAATAATCAAGCCCGCTGGCGAGCCACGGATAATGCTGGCGCAACTTCTCCATGCGCAACGCGATCAGGTCGCGCGAAAAAAGTTCTGTCAGCGAGCTGGCCACGCACTCGACAAACGGCCGCGTCCGCACCAGGTTCAAGTATTCATTCCCGATAAATCGCGTCGCCGGCAGAATCTCCTCCGCGCGCATCACCCGCTCCCGGTCGAGTCCGGTCGCTTCCGCCAGCTTGATCCAGCGCAGGATTCCGCCCTCGCGCTGCTCGTCACCGTCATGATCGACAATGCGTTTTCGCCAGGCGCGCCGGAAAGCGGGGTCCGTCGAGCGCGAAAGAATGATCGCGTCTTTAATCGGAATCAGCGACTGGTAGTAGTACCGGTTCAGCGCCCACGCCTGCAGTTGCCCGCGGCTCAATTTGCCTTCGTGCATGAGCACGTGAAAGGGATGCTGGTGGTGATAGCGCTGGGCTCCAACCTGGCGCAGCGCTCCGCGCAATTGCTCGAACGTAAGCTTGCCAACGCTTTCTTCGACTACAGTTCCACGTGCCAATTGTCCTCCGCTACTTCCCAGCCCGCCTCGTGTACCGCGCGATATTCCGCTCCTGCTTCGTTAAGAATGGGATTCGTATTGTTGAGGTGCACGAACATCCTGCGCCCAACCTTAACATTCTTGAGTGCGCGAAGGCTTTCTTCCACTGGAATGTGCCCCATCTGGTGCGCCGTCTCGCCGCTTCCCTGCACGCGGATCAGCTCGTCATCGCTCCAGAAGGTGCCGTCGAACAGCAGCATGTTCGCGCCCTCGATCTTTGCGAGCAGCGCATCATCGAGCTTCGCAACCGCAGGCAGATACGCCACGCGTTTTCGCGTGGACGATTGTGCGGACTGCGATCCCGTGAGCGAAGACCCAAAAGACGTCGACTCGAAAAATAATGCGGAACTTGCTTGGTCGCTCGCCAACCCTTCGCTCTTAACATACTTCGGATAGCGTCCGGCAAGATTGTAAACCTCGCAATGCAAGCCGGAGTCGTTGCCAGCCGCATCGAGCAAGGGAAATCGAGTGCCCGCATTCATCGGCGTCCAAACCGCCTGCGGATCGACGCGATTCAACATCGCGAACATGCTGTTTTCTTCGCGGAGAATGCGCAGCACCGAGGGAGCGGCATACACACGCAAAGGCTGTAACTCGCGCAGCAACAGCAATCCGACGACGTGGTCGAGATCGGCGCTGCCCAACACTACTCCCACTAGAGGCGAGTCACGTAGGGCACGGGGATGGAGTTCGGGAGTTGCTTCGATTTGAAAAGCCAGATCAGGAGAGGCTCCAGCGAGAAACCATCGGGAGCCATCGGCGCTCAACGCCAGTTGAGCCTGCGTGCGAGCCTTGCCGCTGAACTTATTCTTGCGCACGGCCAAGCAGTTTCCGCAGCCACAATTCCACTGCGGGAACCGACCCCCAGCCGCGGAACCGAGGATGCGAATCTGCACCTTGGAGGCTTAGAGTTTTGCGCTTACGTAGGAGTTGATCTCGCAGCAGAGAAAGACTTCTTCAAATACCGGACTGGTCCAAGTCATTGACGTTCACCCCTTCAGACTAGATCTTTTCCTCGCCGCCCACCCCAGCGCGGATCGAGAGAGTTAAGAGATCATATCACTCACAAACGTGAGATTGGATGAAAAACAGGTTTATCGGGTCGCCCGATCGGGCCGGTTACGGAAGTTTGAATTTCTTATGTCTCTCTTCTGTTCATATAGGAGCAAGTACCGTGTTTTTAATAACTTACAGGAGTCTCCCGTTGCGTTTACCATCCGCACAAAAAAGCAGCCCCGCCTCGCGACGGGGCGCTGCGTTTCAATTGAAACCCGGCCAAATTTTATTTGCCGGTGAAGCCGTGGGTCTCCGGATTCGGCGTTTGCGAATCAATGTACACGCCCGTGATCCGCCCGTTGTTCTTAATGCGCGAGAGTTCAGTTTCAGACGCGCCAGGTGCGGACGTACTCCATCAAAGGGCAGAGGAAAACTAGACGGCGGCGTGATTTCTGAGGCGCGCCGCTGAGGACACTTCGCGGATTTCCTGGATGGAAGAGGTGACAATCGGGGTCTTGTACTCGGGATGCGAAAATTCCAGGCGCATGCCTCGACCGACGAAGCGCCGTTTCAGCATGGAGCCTCCCCAGGTCGAACCCGCGATCGCAACCAGAACGGGCTGCGGACAGTATTCGGGATGGCCTGAGATCAAAGCTGAATCGTCATCCACAAGCACCGCCGTGTAGAGATGATGCTCGGTTTGGATCTGCAGCACGGTATCCGGCGGAAGGTCCTTGAGGAAGACGCCTCCTTCAATTTCCGACTGAATAATCTGCCCGTTCACCTCATCGCTAAGGTTGAAATGGGGCGCGAAAATTGGCGCGGTGGTCACAGTGAAAGTGCCTGCTCGTCACAGTATAGCGTGACATGCAAGATCGGGCCATCGGATGATCGGGCCATCGGGTGACTAAAGTCAGAATCTCCAGTTCGTTCGATTGGCCGGCCTTATAGCTCGAGTTGCAGCTGAGAAAGTGGAGCCCGGCTGCGGCCGACGAATTGTTCTCGCGATTTTGATTCGAATGAAATGCGACTCAGGTCTGCTGCGAAACGGGTTCCTGGAGTCGACAGAGCAGCACGCCTACAATGAGGAACCAGCTGCATTGGCTCACCACAACAATGTGGATCACGTGCTCGGGGTTCAGAGTGCCTGAGAACACCGCCAGCACAGCAATCAACCCAATAATCAAGCCATAGATCCCGACTCCGCGAGGTAGCGTCGCGCTGCGCACAATCGCAACCGACCAGACTGCGATCGCTGCAGCGGAGGCTACCATCGCCACCTGCACGAATGCCATGTCGAGATAGTTGTTGTAGTTGAAAACCATGCGCACGGCGTCGCCCGTGCTCGTGCCCGGTGAAGCAGCTACCATCTCGCGCAAGAGGCTCGGCGTTACCAATCCGTCGGCCACCACGCCGCATAACATCGCGGCGGCCGCAAAACCATACAGCACCAACCCAACAATCCCCAGCCGATTGGGAGACGCCAGCACACGCGCGAGGCCGAGCGCCCCTAGAAACATGAGTGGAAGAGTAGCCAAGCCGAGCGAATGCACCGCCACCAGTTTGCGCACCATCTGGTCAACCTGGGCCGGTGTGATCCGGCCCGAGGGATGTAAACTCAGGGTAAGAATCAGGCCGGCCGACGCCGCCAGTAGCGCCAAACCGCTCATCCGATTGTCCGTCATTTAGTCTCCAGCACGATGCAATACCGCATCGACGCTGAGCCGGATGCTAACGACGGAGGCGCGAGCCCGTCAACGAAAGTTAGCATCCGGCGTGTCAAAGTCGGACAAAGAGGTAGCGAATGTCCAGAAACGTATCGCGATCACCATCATTGCGCACACCGGCGCGGAAACCGGACCGGCGCATTCGCCACACCAGAGAGACACTCGGCGACGCGCTCGTGAAGCTCATGCATGAAAAGCCGTTCGAGGAGATTACCGTGCAGCACATCCTTGATCGGGCCGGGGTAAGTCGCTCGACGTTCTACACCCACTTCAGCGACAAGAATGATCTGTTCCTCAGTGACGCCGAGGAATTCTTCGAGATGGCGGCCTTCGCCCTCTCGCGCCGCAAGGACAACTCCCGCCGCATTGCCCCCGTGCGCGAGATGTTTACTCATCTGGCTGAATGGCGCCCCTTTTTCGACGCGATGGTGGCCGCCGGCAAGATCCAGGACGTAATGGAGATCGGTCAGGGATGTTATGCGCGCGGCATCGACCAACGCCTCACCGAACTTGCGGCAGCCAAGACCAATTGCACTGCATCGGTGCCTGGCACTCGGGTGATGGTGCGGCCGACATCCACGGCTGTAGCACAGATGCTGGCCGGGGCTTTGACATCGCTGATGATCTGGTGGATCCATAGCGGCAGGGCATTGTCGCCCGCGCAGATGGACGATCTGTATCACGACATGGCGTGGGCCGGCATTGGCGGTGCGGTCGCTCGTCACCCAAAGCCCTGAATAGAAAGCGGTTGGCGCACCGGCGGAACTAGGACGTCGGCCCGGCACCAGGTTCAATCTCGCTGGCAACCATTCTTCGTCCCGCCTGCAACTAAACAATTAGTTACCTTTCCCAGTGGGGCGCGTCTAAGGCTAAGTAGGAGGAACCCAGTGCCGCCGAGACAGTCGGAAACTTTAACGGAAGCTGAGCTGAGAGTGATGAACGTCCTCTGGGAACGGGGGACGGGCACGGTCCAGCAAGTGCTTGATTCGATTGCCTCAAAGCCCGCTCTGGCCTATAACTCCGTGTTAACGACCATCCGTATTCTTGAACGGAAAGGCTATCTCAAACACATAAAAGACGGACGGGCGCATGTATTCGCGCCGGTAGTGCGGCAAGAAGAGGCCACCCGATCGGAGATCCGGCACCTGGTAAGCCGCTTTTTCAAGAATTCGCACGAGGATCTCGTCCTGAACATCCTGGAAGACCAAGGCATCGAGCCCGAGGAACTGACTCGCCTGCGAAAAATGCTGGATCGGAACGAGGATCGGAGCGAGGCGAAATGACCATGCTCCATCCGATCGCAGCCCAGCTAGTCGTGCCCCAGTTTGCCCTCCATCAGCTTGAGATGTGGGCGCAGGTGGGCGTCGAACGTGTGATCAATTCGCTGCCCGAAGGGCTCCTGATCGCACTGTTCGCTTGGGCGGTGCTGCGCCTTTTGCCTAAGCAAAATTCGCGGACGCGATTTGCGGTTTGGTTCCTGGCGCTGCTGGCCGTGGTCGGAACCGCCTGTCTGGGCGGACTGATGCTCAAGGGATTGAATACCGCGGTCTTCGGGCGGGTGATCGGCGCATCGGGCCTGGCATCAGATGGAACGTCCGCCATCAACCTGCCCACCCACTGGGCGGCCTACCTTTTTCTTTCGTGGCTCCTGGCCGCGAGCGTAGCGATGACGCGTTTGTCCGCAGGCATCTTTCGTCTGCGGGAGTTGCGGCAAACATGCGCGCCCGTGGATGCGGCTGCCTTGGATCCATCGGTTTGGCAGACCCTGGAAGAACTTAATGGAACGAGATCGTTCGCTTCCAGGTCGGTGTCCCTGGCCACCTCCGAGCACGTGCGCGTGCCCGCGGCGCTTGGCCTCTGGAAGCCGATGGTTGTCCTGCCCGCATGGGCGCTAACCGAACTGCCCCCTTCCGATTTGAACATTATTTTGCGGCACGAATTTGCGCATCTTCGCCGTTGGGACGACTGGACGAACCTCCTGCAGAAAATGGTTCACGCTTTGTTTTTCTTTCATCCCGCGGTGTGGTGGATTGAGAATCGCCTCTCGGTGGAACGCGAGATGGCTTGTGACGATATCGTGGTTGCCCAAACCGACAACCCGATGGGATACGCCAGTTGCCTGGTCTCCCTCCTGGAAAGAGGTCTCGCGCAGCGCGGGTGGACGATGGCGCAAGCCATTGTGCACCGCGCCCGCGAGGCTTCGGATCGCTTGGCGCAGATTCTCGATAAGAATCGCCCCGCCGCAACTCACATCTCGAAGCCGGCCCTGAGCCTGGTGGGCGCATTCGCTGTGCTTTGTGTCGTAATGCTGCCGCAGACGCCGCAGTTGGTGGCCTTTGATCGGAGCCCGCTGCCGGATCGCGAGTACTCCGCCGCACTGGTTCAGCCGACAATTGTTCAAGCGGCAATCGTGCAGCCCGCGATCCTTCGGACGGCAAACGTCCAGACTTCGTTGCGACCCGCAGTCGTGATTCCCGCGGCGCTGAAGACGAATGAGACATCATCGCGGAAGAACTCCAAGGCCGCGCACGCACGCACTGCCCTCGCGTCTCAGCCTAGGGATCAAGAAATCGCCAGCTCGAATTTTTCGCCATTTACTGAATCGCCGATCGAAGTGAGGGCCCTCCTGGGTCAGAGCCTTCAAAGTCTGCCTGCCGGGATGCACACGGTTGTCTTCGTGGAAGAGAGGCAATTCGTGCCCGTGTCAAACGAGAGATCAGTTTCGATGGTAGAGGAAACGACTGCCAGTTCAACGCCCGCTGCAACACTCTGGAGAGTTCAAGTGTGGCGAGTCACGTTGATCAGGGCGGTATGGGAGCGCCCGGCGCAAGTACCAGTCGCCAACAAGATTTAGTTCAAAAATTTTTGCAGTTACCAACTAGATAATTAGTTGTACAAGGAGAAGAAAAGATGCAGATGTGGGTGCACCACCTCAAGTCAAAAGTAAACGCAGCGCGAACTCGCCGTCTCGCCGCAGCGGTGCTAGCGATCGCTCTAGTTGGATCGCTGGCCACGTTCACCTTTACCAACTCCGCAAAGGCGGCCTCTCCAGCCCCAGCCGCAAGCGCGCTCGACGACAACAGCGTAGCCGCGTTGCTGACGCTTGATCGCGCCATGGAAACCTTGGCCGCTCGAGTCACTCCTGCGGTCGTAAACGTAACCGTAGCCTCAAAGACCAAAATGACCGCGGGCGAAGAAGGCGGTCCCGACATGCAGCAGTTCTTCGGGCCCAACAGTCCGTTCGGCCAACAGTTTGGGCGCCAATTTCGCCGCCAGTTTCAGCAGCCACAAGACCGCATGGAGCACGGCCTTGGCAGCGGAGTGATCATCTCTCCCGACGGCTACATCGTCACCAACAATCACGTAATTGACGGAGCGGTCGACATCCGCGTAACCATGAGCAACAAGGAAGTGTTGTCGGCGAAGCTGATCGGCGCTGACCCGTTAACGGACCTGGCAGTCATCAAAGTGAACGGCAGCAACCTGCCGAGCGTGCCCTGGGGTAACTCCGCCAATCTCCATCCCGGACAAACTGTCCTGGCGTTTGGCAATCCCTACGGATTCCGTTTCACTGTAACGCGCGGCATCGTCAGCGCGCTCAACCGCCCGAATCCCGACCCAAGCGATCGCCGTAAACCCGGAGAATTCATCCAGACCGACGCAGCGATCAATCCCGGCAACTCGGGAGGAGCGCTGGTCGACGCCCGTGGCGAGTTGATCGGCATCAACACCTTCCTCATCTCGGGTACGGGATCGTTCTCGGGCATGGGGTTTGCAATTCCCACCCAAATCGCCCAACCCACAGTGGAAACTCTGATCCGCTATGGCAAGATCACGCACGGCTTCATCGGAGTCCAGATCGCCGACGTGACTCCCGACAACGCGAAGTTCTTCCACATGGATAAGGCCGCCGGAGCCCTGGTCAGCGACGTTCAGCCCGATGGCCCCGGAGCGAAAGCTGGTCTCAAGACCGGAGACGTCATCACCGAACTGGATGGCAAATCAATCACCGACTCCGGAGAACTGCAGATGTTGGTCGGCCAGAAACGTCCCGGCGACACCATCCATCTTGCGGTGATGCGCGATGACAAGCGAACGACCGTGGCCGTAACGCTGGCCGACCTGAGCAACCCGAACAACACCGAAACCGCCAGCAACGGGCATGGAAAAGGCCGCTGGGGGCTGAGTCTAGGCGACCTGAATCAGGACGCCCGCAATGAACTGCAACAGGAAGGCGCGGCTCAGGGCAGCGCTCCCGGAGCCAACATTCACGGAGCGATCGTGAACGACGTTGCCCCCGGCAGCCCCGCCGATAACGCCGGCCTGCAGGGCGGCGACATCATCATGGAAGTTAACCGTCAGCCGATGAAGTCCGCAGCCGACGTAGCCCACGCGCTGTCGAGTGTGCCAAACGGTCAGGATGCGCTCGTGCTCGTGTGGTCCAACGGAGGAAGCACCTTCCGCGTATTGCATCCTTCCCAGGGTTAATTGGTTCCCCGGCCCAGGAAGGATGTAGTGAGCTGCTGCGTTTCGCCCGAGTTGAAGCGGGTGGGACGCAGCGTTTTTTCTTGCGGTCAATTTCTCGGGGCTGATTGCTGCAATGTATGCTTGGCGGATCGCTGGTGCCGATCCCGGTGATGACGATCCCTCAGTTATTTCTTCCCGAGCTTCTTCGCAATCTCTTCCACGATCTTCGGGCGAAGATCGGCCAACACTCTATCTACGATGTTGGCAATGTCGCGCTCTTCGGATGCCGCCGCTGAACTCTCTGCCGCAGCCGCTGCGGCTGCCATCGCTTTCTGAGTCTCGCCTGAGGCAAGTTCGACTTGCTTGGCCGCGTACGCCAGCACGTTGTCAACCGCCGCCGTACTCGACGAAGCTGTGTCTACGACCGGCGTGGATTCGACTTCTTCCGCGGGATCTCCAGCAAATGTGCGGAACATTTCCGCCTCCAGCGACATGCCCGCTTCTTCCGGAGTCAACCCCACAGCCTCAGCCGCCCAATGCGATCCAACCGGCAAGCCGGTCGCTAGAGGCATTCCCTGAAACGACACCGTTGAGTGCCCGGTTGCAGGCGTCAGCAGGCGCAGCGCTGCGGCTAACTCCTCATCGCTCGGCGCAGGCATTTCCGCAAGCGCGGAAGCAAACATCGGCTCATCGTCCCGGTCGATGGGCGCAGGTTCGTCCGCAAACAGCCCGGTATTCACGGCTTCGGACACCGGGACTTCCTGTCGAAATTCACCCTGCGGCGATTCGACTTGGCTACCTTGCCCGGCAGCAGTCGCCCTTTCACAGGCTTGCTCGACCTGCCCGGTGGGAATCTCGGGTTCGTTCCACGCTGTCGCGGGAGTAACAACCATCTCTTCGGTCATCCCCAAAACGGGAGCGACTATCGGCATCTGCTGGCGCTCCAGGTTCCCTCCCGTTGCTTGGGCGGTAAACCGGGCGGTGTCTGCCGGTGGACTTGCTTGTTCCGCGGTCGATGCTATCCGCTCTGTGCCAATATTCGATTCACCCAGTCTCGCGGCCACCGCGCTTAGCGCGTCCAACTCTTCCTTCGTGATGCCGCGTGGCAAATCCGCGACCGGGTCAGCAGCCTGTAGTGGCTCCAGCCGGGCGGTGGTACTTTGGGCGCCAACCTGTGCGGGCACCACCGGCGCGCCTGCCTCTTCCGTGGGCGACGGGCTATTATGCGGCACCGGAGTCGGTTCATCCAATCTGGCGGCGACCGCGCTCAGCGCGTCCAACTCTTCCTTCGTGATGTCGCGCGGCATTTCGGAAACCGCGTCAGTAACCGATTTGCTCTCGGCCTTCCGGAAATCGCGGAAGTTCGCCACCCCGTCGTCCGTCGCCGCTTCCGGTTCTTCTTTTTTCTTTTTCGCCGAAGGAGAACGGGGACCGCTTTTCTTCCCGGCATCGGCATCGGCGTTCGCTTCTTCCTCTTTGCTGGACTCTTCTTCGGTGCCGAACTCCGCAACCCCCGAAATCGGAGCACAGAAACCTGGCCGCTGGGCTGGCGGCACGATGGATTCTTCCAGGCGCGCGAGCGCGCTCAGCAGTTCGCTCGCTTCAAACGGCTTCACGATATGGGCATCCGCCCTTACGCGGCGCGCTTCCTGCGGCTTGAATGGCTCCAGTTTTCCCACCGACAGAAGTACCGGAATGTGCGCCGTCTCCGAGGAATCCTTCAGGCGCTGGCAGACTTCCAGCCCGCTGTAGCCGGGCATGTAGACGTCCAGAATAATGAGATCTGGTTTGGATTCGGCGATCCGCTTGAGGGCCGCAGACCCGTTATTGACGGTGAGAACGTCATACCCGGCGTCGGCCAGGATCTTCCGGCCCATATTTTGGGCGGTCACACTATCATCGGCCAGCAGTATTTTTCGCGCCAAGCGTCGTCCTTCGCTACCAAGAAAAGGAGAGATAACGCGAAACTATCTTGTCCTCTACCCTAAGTCAACGATTCGTAAGCTCATGTCCGATTGCGGCCTGCACTGAGGTCCATGTACCACAGAAAACGCCGCTCCGCGCTCAAAATGCGCTCGGTTCGCTAAGTACTATTCCAGCACCGAGCTAAGGTCCCCGGCCAAACCGGTCTAGAACGGGTTCAGCTTGTTCAAGCCCTTCTTCTTTTTCTTTTTGCTCGAGGAAATGTCCGCCATCTCCTCTTTTTGCGATGAACTCGATGCGCTGGCGCTCGGCGTCCCGCTTCCACTCTCCAGTTGATTGCTCTGCTGCAACGGAGGCAGTACGGTGGGGTCCGCCGCGTCCACGTTGGGCTTCAGTTCGTTGGGATCGACTACGTTCGGTTTCAACTCGTTCGCTGCCGATGCCGAATTCGCGGCTGCCGGCTGATCCTGAGACGGCGGCGGTGCCGTATCCCCCGCTGCCGTCGGATTATCCGAGCGCGGTGCCGCCTGATTCGGAACTATCTTTCCATCTACGACGGTTGCGCTTAATTTCCCGTCCCCTCCCCCAGCGTTCGCCGCTTGGGACAGGCCCTTGAGTACACCGGTCGCGGTGACGGGCTCCGGATCGATCATCGTGGGATCGCCAACGCGTGCCGACTTGCTCACATCCGGCCCCTTCTGGAAAGTACCCAGCCCCTTCGCCATCAAGCTGGCCTGCTGACGGCTGGCTTCTTCCCTCTTATTCTGTTCCAGCATCTTCCGCGTTGGCCGGGGAACCGGTTGGTGCAGCGCTTCCAGCCGCTCCTTGGCGTCGACCGCCCGCTCCATCGCCGGATACCGCGTAATGATTCGCGAATACGAGTCGGCCGCGCTCTTGGTCAACTCCTCGATCATTTTGCTCTTCGCGACCTCGCCCGTGCGCTGGTTCTTACGGACCATATCAATCTCGGCTTCATACGTCCGCCCCAGTAGGTACAGCGCCTGGTCCACGCTGCTATACAGCGGATACCGGTCGACCAGCGTCTTGAGCCTCGCAATTGCCGCCGGATATGCCATCCGCAGATAATAGAACTGTCCGATGTTGAACTCGCGCTGGGCCAGCACTTCCTGTACTTCGCGCAGCCGCTGTCTTGCTTGGGGCAGCAGCTTGCTATCGGGGTACTCCTGAATCAGCGCCCGGTATTCCTCTTCCGCACGCCTCGCGTGTGTGTAATCGCGGTCTGGCTTCTCCATCTCCTGATAATGGATGTTGGCGACCTTCAGCTGCGCCTCCGCCGCCTCCGGCATATTCGGAAAGAAGGTTTTGAAATCCTTGTACTCGATTTCGGCCTGCTGCATCGCGGTCGTACCACCTTCGGCGTACCACGAATCGGCCACTGCCAGCTTGGCGCGCGCTATGTACTCCGAATCCGGATACGTGTTGATCAGCGTTTGCAGCGTCATGCGCGCCACATCGAAGCGGTTGTGCTTCATCGCGTCCATGGAGCGGTCGAACAGCACCTTGTCGGGCTGCTTCGACCCTACGTTCGCCAGAGGATTTGCCGATTTCTTGTTCGTGCAGCCCAAGGCAAACGCCAGAACGAGCACCACCACCGTAAGAACCAATTTCGAATTACGCCGCATAAGAACAGATCTCCCAAACCCCACGTAGCGACGGCCGCCCTCGGCCGTCAGCTTTCATCCTTGCAAACTCGCGACCGCTACCCGGAACCAAACTGAGGCTACCCCACCCTTTGCACTTTTGCGAAGGGTGGGATCAACTTCCCCCATCGAACCTCAGCCCTTTGCAATCCCTACACCTTCAGCAAACTCGCACTTCTCGCCGCATCCAGCAATGCCGCCGCATTCACCTTCGCGTCGCCCTTCCCAAATACAGCGTTGCCCGCCACCAGAACCTCGGCCCCAGCCCGCACCACTTCCGCTACCGTCTCCATTGCCACGCCGCCATCGATTTCGATTCGATACCCGTATCCCCGCTCGGCTCGAATCTCGGCCAGCTTTCTGATCTTCGCAAGCGTCCCCGGTATGAATTTTTGCCCTCCGAATCCCGGATTCACGCTCATCACCAGAACATAATCCACAATCTCCAGCACTTCGCTTAGCGTCTCCACCGGAGTCGCCGGATTAATCACCACCCCCGCCCGGCATCCGTGGCTCTTGATCAGGTTCAGCGTGCGGTTCAAATGCCGGCACGCTTCCTGGTGCACGGAGATCCAGTCCGCCCCCGCTTCAGCGAAGTCCCCAATATACTGGTCAGGATTCTCTATCATCAGATGACAATCCAGCGGCAGCCGGGTTGCCTTCCGCAGCGATTTCACCACCGGCGGCCCAATCGTAATATTGGGCACAAAATGCCCATCCATGACGTCCACATGGATCAAGGTGGCGCCGCCCGCCGTCGCCCGTTCCACCTGATCCGCCAGGTGAGCGAAGTCGGCCGACAGTATCGAAGGTGCAAGTTCGATCAAACTGAGTGTCCGGAATTCAGGGTCTTAACCTAGAGAGAATCTGTAGAAATTCTAGCACGTGTGGAGCGGGCGCCCACGCCAGCGAGAGCGAATGAAAACGATGGGGAGAATTGGGAATGGGTGCTTCCCTTCTCCAGTTTGACTTGTCCATCCTTCCGGGACTGTTCTTTGGTGCCCCCACACGGTACCTTTGAACATCCCTCTGTGACCTCAGTCCTAATCTCACCTCGTCCCTTCGCCGATAATCATGATGAAGTCCAAGTCAGCCGCAAGTGTAGGTACGCCATGTGTCTTTTTGGGCGCTAAGCGGGGGCGGCGCTCTTCGATGTCAGGCTTCACCGATCCCATGAATTTCACGAACAAATACGCTCTGCAACCCGCTACCACTCACCCCGATCGTCGGTTGCATCCTCGTTACACGGTGCAGGTCCCGATCGATCTTCGCCAGGAAGACACCGCCGCTTCCCTGCGCATGGAAACTACGGATCTCAGTCGAGGCGGCTGCTACGTGCATTTGATCAAAACGCTTGTCTTGGGTACTTATGTCCAAGCCACTCTCTGGCTTGACAAGTGCCCCGTCCGCGTTCGGGGGCGCGTGGTTAGCCGCCACCCCCAATTCGGCAATGGCATCATGTTCCTCGACTTCCAGGACAATGGCGAGCAACTCCTGAACAAATACCTCGACGCAATCACTGTCTAGCCCACTCTGTCATCTTGGCAGATGGCAAAGGCCCACTTCCGAGCCTGCGCAGCCCGCTTGGCCAAGCCGCACGTCCACAAATTACTCTCTTGGTTCCTGGCGCATTCGTGCTGTTTCCCCGGCACCGGAGAACCTTCACACGTCTTTCCCCATGCGCACAATCGGCAAGGTCAAACCCTCTCCCAGCGGAGCCTCTACCGACTCAAGTTCCACATACCCCTTGGCTCGATAAAAAGGAACGCCGGTCAGTGTCGCCCCCATCTCCAGCCGATGAAAGCCCTGCGCGGTCGCCGCTGCCTCGCATGCCTCCAGAATCATCCCGCCAATTCCCCGCCGCGCCCATACCGGATGTACAAAGAATGCCCGGATCTTGGCCGCATCCCTCGCCGGTTCGAGGAGCGCATCCTCGCGCCCCGTCCACTGATCGCCACCGTACAAGGTTTTTCGCCGGCTCCATCCGCCGC
>OBLW0100002066.1_pt1 | contig 16393 bp, 18 predicted proteins | sample 1520161 | NCBI WGS metagenome assembly OBLW01 (sample SAMEA3539309, study PRJEB22396) | soil metagenome | biome: tundra; feature: field; material: soil | place: USA | collected 2010-05 | depth 0.15 m | reverse complement strand
CCACCCAGGCCGACGCCCTGCGCCCGCTGATGGAGAACTCCCGGCGACTACGCGAGCTCACCACCGAACTCGCCAGCCTCGCGCTCCAGCAGGTCAGAGACGACCCGGCCAAGCCCAACCCCTGACCGGCCTATCCGCGCGCGCACTTGTCCCTGAGCCGCTCGATCCTCTGTTGGGTGTAGTAGTCAGCGGCCATCTGCTCGGCATCGGCTGCTTGGGCGACGGCCAGACGCTCGGCCAGGATCCTTCGTATCTTCGCGGTTCTCTCTACGGTGCCCTGCGCCTCACCCAGATCAGTGCTGGCTTGGCTTTCCACCGCGGAAGCACGTTGGGCAGCCTCAACGGCCTTTGCGACGCTGACATCGCAGCCCGCGATCTGTTCGAGCAGAACCGCTATCTCGTGCTCGGTCAGAACCTGGCCGCCCTCCTGTCAGAGTGACTCGACCGGCACCCCGAAATAGGTCCCGATCGCTGCGACCTCGTTGAGTCGCAACGGTTTTTCCCCTGCCTCAAGCTTGGCTACGGTCGTCTGATGCATCCCAAAACCATGCAGGTACAGGTCTGAGCCCAGTTGCTGCTGACTGATGCCGCGACCTTCCCTGAGCCAGCGGACGTTCTTAGCCACAGTCGTCTCGAGGTCGACCGGCCATCTGGGCGCAACGTGTTCATCCCAATCCATAGTCATAAAGCCTACGCATCCCCACGACGTGACGGCTTGAGTCGCACAATTCCCTTGCGGGGTCATGACGTGCCGGCGTGAAACTCGCGCCCAGGCAGCCAGGACAGCGACTTGCACGGACCCGCCTACAGTCGTGACGTGAAACTGATCCCCCGCCCCTACGGACACCCTGACGTCGTCGCACTGACCCGTGACGTACAGGCGCACTACAGCGAGCTGTATGGAGGCCCCGGTGACCAGAGCCCGGTTGAGGTCGCCGACTTCGAAGCACCCACAGGACACTTCGTCGTGGGCTATCTCGATGGCGTTCCCGTTGCCATGGGCGGGTGGCGACGGTTGGGTGACCGGCCCGGCTTGCCCTCCCCGGACTGCGCAGAGATCAAACGGATGTATGTCACGCCCACCGCCCGAAGACGTGGCCTATCCCACGCGGTCCTTGTGGAGCTCGAGACCACAGCCCGCGCAGCCGGGATCGACTGGCTGGTCCTGGAGACCGGCCAGCCGCAGAAAAGCGCGATAGAGCTCTACCGGTCATTCGGCTACACCGAGGTCGACGGCACCCCATACGGCCACTACGTCAACGAGCTCGACGCGGTGCACCTCGGCAAATCGCTCGGCTGACCGTTCCGACCGCTCATCGCGGCAACCGCCCGCCCGACAGCCAATAACGACGAGGGCCTTGATGTGCGGGCGATTACCGGCTTGAGTGTGGCCATAACCCCGCTTGTGATCTGGAGGATGTTGTGACCCACGAGACCCTTGAAAACCTGTCGCATGAGAGCCGCTATTTCCCGCCCAGCGCCGAGTTCGCCGCTCAAGCCAACGGCAAGACCGAGCTGTACGACGCAGCTGCAGCCGATCATGAGGGCTTCTGGGCCGCACAGGCGCGGTCATACCTGACCTGGTCCAAGGACTTCGACAAGACACTCGACTGGACAGAGGCCCCCTTCGCCAAGTGGTTCGTCGGCGGCGAGCTGAACGCCTCATACAACTGCGTCGACCGCCACGTCGAGGCGGGAAGAGGTGACAAGGTCGCGATCCACTTTGTCGGCGAGCCCGGGGACACCAGGGACATCACCTACTCAGACCTTCTCGGCGAGGTGCAACGGGCAGCAAATGCGTTGCAGAACCTCGGTGTCCGCAAGGGAGACCGGGTCGCGATCTATCTGCCGATGATCCCCGAAGCCGTCATCGCGATGCTCGCGTGCGCGCGGATCGGCGCCCCACACTCAGTCGTCTTCGGTGGCTTTTCCGCAGACGCCCTGCGCACCCGGATCAGTGATGCCCAGGCCAAAGTCGTGGTGACCGCCGATGGGGGCTATCGCCGTGGCGCAGCATCCGCGCTCAAGCCGGCAGTCGACGAGGCCATCACTGGTCAGACCACGGTCGAGAAGGTCCTGGTGGTCAAACGCACCGGCACCGAGGTGGCATGGGACGACAGCCGGGACGTGTGGTGGCATGAGGCACTCGCGGCCGCAGACGGCACCCATCCGGTGGTCGGGCACGACTCCGAGCACCCGCTGTTCATCCTCTACACCTCAGGCACCACGGGTAAGCCCAAAGGGATCTACCACACCACCGGCGGCTACCTGACGCAGGCCGCCTACACGAACTCCGTAGTTCATGACGTCCACCCGGACAGCGATGTGTTCTGGTGCACCGCCGACGTGGGCTGGGTGACCGGCCACAGCTACATCGTCTACGGGCCGCTGGCTCTGGGTGCGACTCAGGTGATGTACGAAGGCACCCCTGACAGCCCGCACCAGGGCCGCTGGTGGGAGATCATCGAGAAGTACGGGGTGACGGTCTTCTACACCGCACCCACCGCGATCCGCACCTTCATGAAGTGGGGCGACGAGGTTCCCGGCAAGTTCGACCTGTCCTCGCTGCGGCTTCTGGGCTCGGTCGGTGAGCCGATCAACCCCGAGGCCTGGATCTGGTATCGCCGGGTGATCGGCGCCGACCGGTGCCCCATTGTGGACACCTGGTGGCAGACCGAGACCGGTGCCATCATGATCAGCCCCCTGCCGGGAGTGACCCACACCAAGCCCGGCTCGGCGACGATCGCGGTGCCCGGCATCTCGATGGACGTCGTGGACGACCTGGGCAAGTCGGTCCCCAACGGCTCTGGCGGCTATCTGGTTCTCACCAAGCCGTGGCCGGCCATGCTCAGAGGTATCTGGGGCGACCCGGAGCGCTACCAGGAGACGTACTGGTCGCGTTTCCCTGGCCTGTACTTCGCTGGTGACGGCGCCAAGAAGGACCATGACGGCAACATCTGGCTGCTCGGGCGCGTGGACGACGTCATGATCGTTGCAGGCCACAACCTGTCCACCACCGAGATCGAGTCCGCGCTGGTGTCCCACCCCAAGGTGGCAGAAGCCGCCGTGGTGGGCGCCAAGGACGAGACGACCGGTCAGGCCGTGTGTGCGTTCGTCATCCTGCGTGCCAACGCCGATGCCAGCGCCGACATCGTGGCTGAGCTGCGTGACCACGTAGGCAAGGAGATCGGCCCGATCGCCAAGCCGCGCCAGATCATGATTGTCGATGAGCTGCCCAAGACGCGCTCGGGCAAGATCATGCGACGTCTGCTCAAGGACGTGGCCGAGAACCGCGAGATCGGCGACGTCACGACCTTGGCCGACTCGAACGTCATGTCCCTGATCAAGACCGGCCTTGCATCCGGTTCCGGCGAGGGGTAGCCGGGACAGCTCGCCACAAAGGTGGAGGGTATCGGGCGCTCGAGCGCCCGATACCCTTCACTGCTTCTTGCCTTCAGAGCACTGATCTCGCGGGCCAGCTGAGCCTGAGCGATAGCGCGAAGCCGATAGACTCACCGTGGTGCGCCGGGAAGTCTGGTCGGCAACATGATGACCGTTGCCCGCGACCAAGGAGGTCCATGACCGACATTGGCCCCTTCGCCCAGGTCCTGCTGCTTGTGTCGCTGGCGGCCGTCGTTGCGGTGCTCTCCAACCGCCTCACAACTCGGCTGAGGGTTCCGGCACCGGCACTGTTTCTGGCCGCCGCCGCGTTTGCGGCAGCCGTCTTTCCCGGCCTGCACGCGCCACCTGAGCGCACCGTCGAGCGCATTGTCACCGTGGCGCTGATTTGCATCCTGTTCGACGGCGGCATGCACATCGGCTGGCGGCGATTCCGGGCTGCTGCGGCCCCTATCGTCGTGGTGGGAGTGGCCGGGACGTTTCTGACGACCGCGGCCGTCGCCGCCGTGGCGCACTTCGGGTTCGGCTTCAGCTGGTACATCGCCCTCTTGCTCGGTACCGCCATCGCGCCAACCGACCCTGCGGTCGTGTTCTCCATCCTGGGACAGCGCGAGATAGCCGGCCGCTCCTCGACGATTCTGGAGGGTGAGTCAGGGGCGAACGACCCGGTCGGCATCGCCCTGCTGGTGAGCCTGCTGGCCGCCGGCTCGCTGAACAGCGGTGCCCTGGCCCACCTCGCGGGAGAGTTCATTCTCCAGATGGGCGTGGGGGCCGCCTTCGGGCTCTTGGGCGGACGAGCCCTGCTGTGGTTCATGCGCCGCGTCACGCTGCCGAGCGAAGGTCTGTACCCGCTCCGGACCCTCGCTTGCGTGCTGGTTCTGTATGGTGCGACGACCGTCGCGCACGGCTCAGGCTTCCTTGCGGTCTTTGTCGCCGGCATTATCGTGGGCGACGAGCGCGCCCCTTTCAAGCGGGAGATCCAACGCTTCCATTCAGCGCTGGCAAGCCTCGGGGAGATCGTCGCGTTCGTCGTGCTGGGCCTGACCGTGCACCTGGTTGACCTCACCCGAACAGAGGTGTGGGTGCCGGCCCTGGTGCTCGGCCTCTCGCTGGCCGTCATCATCCGGCCGCTGCTGGTGGGCCTGTGCCTCATGCCTGCCAGGCTGCGCCCCAACGAGCAGGCCTTCGTGCTCTTCGCCGGTCTCAAGGGCGCGGTGCCCATCCTGCTGGGCAGTCTTCTGCTCGCCGCGAAGGTCCCTGGCGCGGACCGCATGTACGGCATCATCATCGTGGTCGTCGCGTTCTCCGTCCTGGTCCAGGGCAGTCTGGTGCCGACCGCTGTGCGAGTGCTGCACCTTCCGATGCGCATCCTGCAACCCCAGCCGTGGTCCTTCGGGGTGCGCCTGGCCGAGGAGCCAGAGGGGGTGCTGCGCCTCACCGTCGCGCCGGGCTCGCCGGCAGACGGCCAAACCGTGGAGTACGTCGCCGAAGCGGTCACCGACTCCGGGGATGCCGCCGATGTCTGGGTCAACATGCTCGTCCGTGGCCGCGCCCTGGTCTCGGTCCGTGGCAACACCCGGCTGACGGCGGGCGACGAAGTACTGATCTCAGCAGAGGAACGTTGGCACCCGCACCTGGAGAGCTTGTTCCGGGCATAGCGACGCTATTCCCGGATCGTCAGACACCTGTTTCGAGGCGACACTGAGTAGGGTCATGGAGACACGTCACTGAAGGTGAGGTTCGATGACCAGCCAGAACGACGACGCCCTGGAGCGCACCCTCGGCCAACTCGTAGCCGACGCGACCCATGACATCTCGTCCATCGTGCGCGGCGAGGTCGCCTTGGCCAAGGCCGAGATCAGGGCCGACGCGACGAAGGCCGGCCTTGGGGCGGGCATGTTCTTCGCGGCCGGAACCTTGGCATTCCTGGCACTGATCCTGCTGCTGATCGCAGCGGCATACGGTCTGGTGGCAGCGGGGCTGGCCCCCTGGCTCGCGTTCCTCGTGGTGGCCGCCGTCCTGCTGGTGGTCGGTGCGATCCTGGCGCTCGTCGGCAAGCGCAGTTTTGGCAACCTCAAGGGAAGACCCGAACGCGCCATCAAAAGCACCCAGGACACCATCGCAGCCGTCAGACCCAGCAGTACTGACACGCACACCACATCGTGAGCACATCCACCAGCGTCGAAGCGAGATCTCCGCACATGAGCAACGATGCGTCATCCGTGCTCGTCGAGGGACCGTGGGAGCACCGGTTCGTCGCCGCCAATGGCGCCCGCTTTCATGTGGCCGAGATGGGCCACGGCCCGCTCGTAGTCCTACTTCATGGCTTTCCGCAGTTCTGGTGGGCTTGGCGCGATCAGCTGGTCGCACTGTCCCAAGCCGGTTACCACGTGGCTGCCATTGACCTGCGCGGCTACGGGGCATCCGACAAGCCACCCCGCGGCTACGACACGTTCACCCTGGCAGCCGATGTCGCGAGCATTGTGCGATCGCTGGGAAAGGGCAGTGCGACGATCATCGGGCATGGCTGGGGCGGCTGGATCGCCTGGTCGATGCCGACAATGCAGCCAGCCGTCACCAAGGCCGTCGCCGCCCTCGGCATGCCCCACCCGCTGGTTCTGCGCCACGCCTCATTAAGCAACCCAGCCCAGATCAGGGCCAACGCCTATCTAGCCGGCCTGCAACGCCCATTCGTGCCAGAGCATCAGATGAGCAAGAGCCCCGCGTATGTCGAACACCTCCTGGGTGCCTGGTCGGCCCCCCGTGGGCTGTGGCCTCCGCACGACCTGGCGCTGCGCTATGCGGAGGCGATGGCTCTGCCGTTCGTGGCCCACTCGGCCGCGGAGTACTACCGCTGGGTGGTCCGCAGCCAGTGGCGCCTCGACGGACGGCGGTTTGCCCGTTGTCTGAAGTCCGCGATCACCGTGCCGGTGCTTCAGCTGCAGGGTCAAGAAGACCGGGCCGTGGTGCCGGGTCTTGCGCCGATGTCCTCGGCGTACATCGAAGGTCGGTTCGAGCAACATTTCATCGAGGGCGCCGGGCACTTCCTGCCCGAAGAGGCGCCCGCGGAGGTCAACGCACACCTTGTGGGCTGGCTGAGAAGCCTGCCCTGACCCAGATCAGCGGCAGACGGCCTACAAGCATTCGGCTGCGAGCCGCCGTGCCGCGCGGGGCCGGGTGCGATGGGCTGCTCCAGCTCATCCGGCAACGCATCCCCCGGTGCTCACCGGCGACCCCGAGCTACTCGCGGCTTCCAGCACGGGGCGGGCCTCATCGAGGGTGAGGGCGTAGCCTGTCTTGTCGTCGTCCAGCGACCTGGCGAACACGATCCCGACGACCGCACCGCTGGGCGAAAGCAGCGGCCCGCCGGAGTTCCCCGGCTGAACCCGGGCATACAGCGAGTAGACCTGACGGACAACGCCCGGGTTGCCATAGATGTCAGCCCCTGTGGCCGTGAGGACGTCGCGCACCCGTGCGGTGTCGAGGCGGTAGGGCCCGTCGAGCGGGAAACCGGCGACCACAGCGCCCGCGGCACGCTGGAGGTTGGCACCCAGCCTCGACACGGGCGCGGGAAGCCCTGGCACGGACAGCACGGCAAGGTCACGCCTGGGGTCGAAGACGACCACCCGGGCGTCGTACGAGCGACCGACGCCGTCGATTCGCACACTCTCGGTGCTCGTCCCGGCAACAACGTGGGCGTTGGTCACGACCCGCTCGGGTGCAACGACCCACCCGCTGCCCTCCTGGTCCCGGTTGCACGATGAAGCCACGCCGGTGATCTTGACGATGGACGTGGCAGCCCTGGCCACGCCGGCGCCGAGCACTAGCTGGCTGTCCGGTGGCGAGATGGGGGCGATCGGCTCGGCGCGGACGCCGTCGAAGACACGTGGGAAGCCTTCACGGTCAAGAACCGACTGGAACCCGGCGAACAGCCGCCCTGTCTGGGCCGGCACAAAACGGTCAATGGTCGAAATGATCCGCGACGTGCCGATCGCCCTCGCCAACGGAGTCTGAGCGCCCGCCCGGACGGCGCCAGCCAGGAACCAGACGAGAACGGACACCGCGAGCACCGTGGCCACGGCACCCAAGACCGAGTCGGCCACGCGCCCTGGCTGATCCCGCAGCTCGCTGCGAATGCGAGAGCCAGCAGCGACCGCGCTGCCCTGACCCAGAGCCGCCAAGAGGAACACCCCGAGCACAAGCACCAGGGTGCGCGACAGAGCGTTGCTGTCCACGGTGTCCCAGTTCCGCAAGAGACCGGGTAACAGCCACATGCCCAATGCCCCGCCACCCAGGAAACCGACCAATGACATCACGCTGACCACGAAACCGTGGCGGTAGCCGATGACTGCATAGCTCACCAGGACGACAGCGAGGAACAGGTCAAGCACGTTGGCCATCAGGGTGTGCTCCCCTGCTGCCCAGCCGGCGGCGTCATCGGTCGGTCGGGGGGCCCCAGGAGGTGTGCGGGCAGCGGTCGGTGGTCATCTCTGTCCCATGACCGCTCGAGACCGGCCAGCTCGATCACCTTGGAGAGCAGCCCGGCCGTGAACCCCCACACCAGCAGACCATCGACGTCGAACGCCGGACCGACGAAGCCACTGGGGTGCGAGACGGTGAATCGCCGTGCTGGGTCGGTAAGCTCGGTCAACGGCGCCCGAAGCACCCGGGCGACCTCGAGATGGTCGACGACGCTGATGGGGCTCGGCTGAGCCCACCAGGCCAACACTGGCGTGACCACGAAGTTGCTGGGCGGAAGGTATAGGGCCGGCAGCTCGGCGACGACCTGAACACCGGCCGGCTCCAGGCCCACCTCTTCTTGCGCCTCTCGCAGCGCAGCAGCGACCGGACCTGAGTCAACCGGATCGACGGCACCACCCGGAAACGATACCTGACCCGCATGCGAGCGCATGCTGTGCGACCGCTCGGTCAGCACGACATCCTCGCCGCCCTCGGGGCTGGGCCCGAACAGGATCAGCACCGCGGAAGCTCGACCACCCTGGTCCGGGGGCAGGAACCGGCTGAAGAAGCCCGGATCCTGCTGACCCAGCTGCGTGACAAGATGCGCCATCCACGGCGGCTGCGGCGCCGCAGAGGCCTGAGGGACAGGGCCGGTCACAACTGGACCGAGGTGAGCTCGTACCTCAGCAGCTGCGCCGCCTTGACCGGGTCGGTCTCTCCGATGCCGTAGGAGGGACACCAGCTGGCAACCGGGCACGCACCACACGCGGGCCGGCGAGAGTGGCAGGTGCGTCGTCCATGGAAGATCAGGACGTGGGAGAGCCTGGTCCAGTCCTTCTTTGGGATAAGAGCGCCCACGGCGTGCTCGACCTTCACCGGGTCCTCCTCCTTCGTCCAGCCGAAGCGCCTCGCGAGCCGCCCGAAATGCGTGTCCACCGTGATCCCCGGGATCCCGAAGGCGTCACCTAGCACCACGTTGGCGGTCTTTCGTCCGACCCCGGGCAGGGTGACAAGGTCAGTGAGCCGAGGAGGGACCTCGCCCCCAAACCGCTCGACCAGCGCCGTGCCGAGCTTGATCAACGAGTCGGTCTTGGCGCGGTAGAAGCCGGTGGACTGGATCATCGTCTCGAGCGCGGCGCGATCTGCAGAGGCGTAGTCCGCGGCACTCCGGTATCGGGAGAAAACGGCCGGGGTCACTATGTTCACCCTGACATCAGTGGTCTGTGCAGACAACACGGTGGCTACCAGCAGCTGCAGGGGGCTCTGGAAGTCGAGCTCACATTTTGCGTTGGGATAGCGCTCGAGCAACGTCCGGTAGATCTTGCGGGCACGACGGGTCAGCGCGACCGCAGACTCGGTGCTTGAGGAGTGGTCTGACACCCTGCAAGAGTAGAGGGCGCGGTGGACGGTCCCGAACGCAGACACAGGCTCTGGCAGACTATGCGTCGTGGACATTGATGTCGTGAGACAAAGCCCCCTCTTCGCCGCCCTGGATGACGACGCCGCCGACGCCCTGATGGAGTCGATGACGGCATCGCGCCTCGAGCGTGGTGACGTTCTTTTTCGCGAGGGTGATCGAGGTGACCGGCTCTACGTGATCGGTGAGGGCAAGATCAAGCTCGGACTCACCAGCATCGACGGACGCGAGAACCTGCTGGCCATCCTGGGCCCCGGCGAGATGTTTGGCGAGCTGAGCCTGTTCGATCCCGGCCCGCGCACCGCCACAGCCACGGCGGTCGCCGAAACGCAGCTGATCGCACTCAGCCACGAGGACCTCACGTCATTCCTGTCGCGTCGCCCGGTGGTCGCCTCGACCATGTTGGCCGCACTAGCGCGGCGCCTTCGTCGCACCAACGAAGCCCTCTCGGACCTCGTCTTCACCGACGTGCCCGGCCGGGTGGCCAAGGCCCTGCTCGACCTGTCAAACCGTTTCGGTCGCTCGTCCGAGGAGGGCATCCTGGTCGCGCACGACCTGACCCAGGAGGAGCTCGCCCAGCTGGTGGGAGCGTCCCGGGAGACGGTCAACAAGGCACTGGCCGACTTCGCGACGCGGGGCTGGATCAAGCTCGAGGCCCGCGCAGTCGTGCTGATCGACGTCGAACGCATCCAGCGCCGGGCGCGCTGACCCAGGCAGGGCCCGCGCTATGCGTTCAGTGCGTGGGTCAGGACTCAGGGATGGATGCGCAGGTAGTCCAGCTGGGCCTGGACGCTGAGCCGAGCCATCGGCCAGAGCTCATGGGGAACATCGGCATAGACCGTCTGGACCACAGCATCGACATCTGCACCTCGCAGTGCCACGGCGGCGCGAACCTGCTCCAGCCGTTCCGACCGGTGCTCGAGGTAGTACCGCACGACGCCCCCCGCATCCGGCAGGTTCGGACCGTGGCCCGGGAGGATCTGGGTCACCTCATGCGAGCCGGTCAGCGCCTCGATGCGCTGCAACGACTGCAGGTATGCCGCGAGCTCACCGTCGGGCCACGCCACCACAGCGGTGCCATGACCGAGGATGGTGTCACCAGTGAGCAGAGCGTTGTCAGCGGCCAGCAGAAACGACAACGAGTCGCCGGTATGCCCTGGCGTGGCCACGACCATCAGGTCCAGACCGTCGACGCTCAGCCGGTCACCGTCGCCGAGGCCGTCGTGCCCCCGGCCGATAGCCCGGACCGGCGCTCCAGTGAGCTCACCAAAACGGCCCGCCGACTCGGCGTGATCCAGATGGCCATGAGTGAGCAGCGTCATGGCCACCCGAGCCCCGCGAAGCGCCACGGCGTCCAGCACCCGTTGCAGATGCGGCTCATCGAGCGGTCCGGGATCGACCACGACGCAGTACACCGACCCCGGCTCCATCAGAACCCAGGTGTTGGTGCCCTCCAGTGTCATCGCGCCCGGATTCGGCGCGAGGACACAGTTGGCCCGCAAGGTGACGTCGCCACCGACCCAGCCGTGAGTCATTGCTCCGCCAGCCAGCCAGGGCCCGACCAAGGCAATGTGCAGCGGAACACCACAGCACCGCCGGTCGGGGTGAGCACGGGAGTGATCGGCGCCATGTGAGCGTCGGTAGCCAGGAACTCGGCGACGGAAGCGGCCGCGGCAACCTGCTCGACGCACACGACGGTCGGCGGCAGCATCAGAGTGGATCCGCTCTCATAGTCTTTGAGCAGACGGACCGGATCGGTCCAGTCTGCGTGGTCGGCCTCACTGGTCTGGTCGTCGGCGATCTGTCCGGCCGGCAGTAGTGCCGCGAAGAACCTCGTGTCGTAACGCCTCGGCTCGAACTCAGGAGTGATCCAGTGGGCCCGGGCCCGTAGGAGATCCGAGCGCAGCACCAAGCCACGGCCGATCAGCATCTGGGCAAGCGAGAGCTCGCGCGACAGCAGTGCCTGACGCGCCGCCTGCCACGCCGGGCTGCTGACGTCCCCGACCACGGTGTTGGCGTCGGGACCGGCCAGCAACACCCCGCACTCCTCGAAGACCTCGCGGACGGCGGCGACCACGAGCTCACGCGCCGTGGCCTCATCAGCGATGAGCAGCCGACCCCACTCCGCAGGCGAGGGCCCGGCCCAGGGAAGGCTCGGGTCGGCATCTCGCCTGTCCACACCACCGCCTGGGAAGACCATCATCCGAGGCGCGAAATCCATCGTGGACGACCGGCGCAGCATGAATACGTCGACGCCTCCGCCGCTCGCGCCTTGGCGGTCCCGCAGAATCATCACCGTGGCGGCCGACCTGGCCGCGACCACCTCGGGACGCGGGCCCTGGAGCCAGTCCTTGGCCCGGCCGGTAAGCGTCCCTCCAGCGAAATCGCGAATCTGGCTGGGGATGCTCAGTCCTGAACTGAAACGAGGATCTCGACCTCGACCGGTGAGTCGAGGGGAAGGACCGCAACCCCCACTGCCGAACGCGCGTGTACCCCAGCGTCACCAAAAGCCGCGCCGAGAAGCTCGGAAGCACCATTGATGACGCCGGGCTGACCTGTAAAAGCGGGGTCGCTGGCCACGAAGCCGACGACCTTGACCACACGGGTCACCTTGTCGAGGTCACCCACCACAGCTTTGACGGCGGCGATCGCGTTCAGGGCGCAAATCTGCGCCAGCTTCTTGGCCTCCTCGGCGGACACGAGTCCCGGTCCCTGTCCGACCTTGCCCGTCGCCGCCAGCGCCCCCGACACCATCGGCAGCTGGCCCGAGGTGAAGATGTGGCTGCCGTCACGGACAGCGGGAAGATAGGCCGCCACCGGCATGGCGACGCCTGGGACGGTGAGGCCAAGCGCGGCCAGACGGGCTTCGACAGCGGACATGTGCTACTCCTTCTCTCGCTTGAGGTAAGCCACCAGACCGTTGCCGTCGGGGCCTGTCACAACCTGCACGAGCTCATAGCCGTCTTCCCCCCACTGGTCGAGGATCTGCTTGGTGGCGTGCGAGATCAGTGGAACCGTTGCGTACTCCCAGGTAGCCATGAACGCAGCCTAGACCGGGTTGCAGCGATGCCTGCACGGCCATCCACGCCCTGTCTCCACAACTCTCCCGGGGCACCTCGGCGCCTAGGCTCTGGGGTATGGCACCAGAGGCGGGGTCCGCCCGCGACACCGACTGGGACGGCGTGCGACTGCACATCGTCACCGGCAAGGGTGGCACCGGCAAGACAACCGTCGCCGCGGCCCTGGCCCTGGCCCTGGCCGGCGAGGGCCGCAGGGTGCTACTGGCCGAGGTCGAGGGACGCCAGGGCATCAGCCAGAGCTTCGACGTCCCGCCTCTGGCCTTGACCGAGACCCGCATCGCGCACGCCGCGCACGCAGGCGAGGTCTTCGGGCTCGCGGTGGACCCCAAGGCGGCACTGCTTGAATACCTCCAGATGTACTACAAACTCGGTCGCGCGGGCGGGGTGCTGGAGAAGTTCGGCGCCATTGACTTCGCCACCACGATCGCGCCCGGCGTGCGCGACGTCCTGCTCACCGGCAAGGTCTACGAGGCGGTCCGGCGTCGCAGGGACCACCGGGCAAAGGGGCCCAGTGCCGCACCCGCCTATGACGCCGTCGTCGTGGACGCCCCACCGACGGGGCGCGTGGTGCGCTTCCTGAACGTCAACCATGAGGTCGCAGACCTGGCCAGAGTCGGACCGATCCGATCGCAGGCCAACTCGATCACCGCAATGCTGAAGTCTCCGCAGACGGCCGTGCATCTAGTGACCCTGCTCGAGGAGATGCCGGTCCAGGAGACGGTCGACACCATCGCCGAGCTAAGGTCGGTCGGTATGCCGATCGGTGGCGTCATCATCAACCAGGTACGCGAGGAGATCTTGACTCCGGACGTCCTAGAAGCGGCGTCCCGGAACGCGATCTCCCGCGCGGACGTCGCGGCAGACCTGACCCGCGTCCACCTGCGGGCTACCGACGCTGTCCTGGACGGCCTCTTGACCGAAGCCAGGGACCACGCCGAGCGCGTTACCCTCGAGCGCGAGCAGGCCGAGGTCATCGAGGGCCTGGGCCGGCCCACCTACCGGCTGCCGTCGCTGTCCGAGGGTGTCGACGCAAACGGTATCCGCGAGATGGCCGAGACACTCATGGCGCAGGGGATGGCGTGAAGGTGCCACTTCTCGACATCGACGCGCTGATCAACGATCCGCAGACCCGCATCATCGTGTGCTGCGGTGCCGGGGGGGTCGGCAAGACAACCACCGCGGCAGCGCTGGGACTTCGAGCGGCCGAGTCGGGCCGACGCGTCGTCGTGCTGACCATCGACCCCGCCCGACGCCTGGCGCAGTCGCTCGGCCTGACCACTTTGGACAACACACCCAGGCCGGTCAAGGACGTCGACGACACCCGGGGCGGTTCTCTCGACGCGATGATGCTGGACATGAAACGGACCTTCGATGAGGTCGTCGAGGCACACGCCACCGCGGACAAGGCAGAGCAGATCCTGGCCAACCCGTTCTACCAGGCCGTCTCGAGCTCATTCGCCGGAACTCAGGAGTACATGGCGATGGAGAAGCTCGGGCAGCTCAGGCTCGAGGCGGACCGCAACCCCGACCACCCGCGCTGGGACCTCATTGTCGTAGACACCCCACCGTCCCGTTCGGCCCTGGACTTCCTGGACGCTCCCAAACGCCTCGGGTCCTTTCTGGACGGCCGTTTCATCCGACTGCTCACCGCGCCCGCGAAGGCGGGCGGCCGGGCATACCTCAAGGTCTTCAGCGCCGGCGTGAACATCGCCACCAAGACCCTGACCAAGGTACTTGGCGGTCAGATGCTCAGCGACGTCCAGACCTTTGTCGCCGCCCTCGACACGATGTTCGGCGGATTTCGCAAGCGTGCGGACCACACCTATGCGCTCTTGAGTGACCGCACGACGACGTTCATCGTTGTTGCCGCGCCCGAACGGGACGCACTGCGCGAGGCCTCATATTTCGTGGACCGCCTCGACGAGGAGCAGATGCCCCTGGCTGGGCTGGTGGTCAACCGCATGTATCGCGTCTCTGCACGAGGTCTGTCCGCTGCCCGCGCCCTCGGGGCGGCCGAAGAACTTGGTGACGAGGCACGCGACAACTCATCGGGTGTGACTTCCTCAGGTGCCTCAGAGCGCACAGCCATCACCCAGGGGCTGTTGCGGATGCACGCGGTTCAGGCCGAGATCGCAGCTCGGCACGAGTCCTTGGCCAAGAGTTTCATCGCCGGGCACCCCGACATACCGATGGTGAAGGTACCGGCGGCATCCGGCGACATCCATGATCTGGTCGGTCTTCGTGCGGTGGGCGAGGCGCTGGCAGGCCACTGACTCACAGGCCCGCGGGCGCTCCGGAGCACGGCCAGCCTGGGGCCCGCCGGGATGACCGGGTCAGGAAGCGGCGCGTTCCTGACGCATGCGGTCGGCCTCGAACAACGCACGCCAGGAGGTGACCCCCGGCCTGTGCTTGAGCAGCGCCCGGCGCTCGCGCTCAGTCATGCCGCCCCAGACCCCGAACTCGGTGTGGTTGTCCAGCGCGTCGGCCAGACATTCAGCGATCACCGGACAGCTCATGCAAACCTGCTTGGCTTGCTGTTGGGCAGCGCCCCGGACGAAGAGGGCATCCGGCTCGGCGTCGATACAGGCTCCCTGTAGCGCCCACTGCTCGACCCACGTGTAGTGGCCGGTTAAGATATCCTCGCGATGCGTCACCGTGAGTGACATGCTGACCTCCCCTGAGAATCCGTGTCATGCGATATGCCCGACATGGTCGTTCGCTTATGTCTCAAACGATATGAAGAGACTGATTTGACGGATATGACGCTTTGGGGTAGTTCTGGGCGACCGAAGTAACTAGTCACTTTGCTTGGCTAGTCGCGTTTCGCGCAGGTCCGCGGCTACCCTTGGCGAATGCACGAACGCGGCAGGAACTTCAAGAACGTCATGAGCCTCCTCGGAGCCCTCGTGGCGACCTCGGTCGTGCTCGGCCTGCTCGGGGCCGGCCTGATGATGCCCTCGGTGGCCGCAACCGGGGCCGTGGCCCGCAAAGCGGTCAGCATCTTTGACTCGTTGCCTGGCGAGTTCACCCAGAACCCGCTGTCCCAGCAGTCGCGCATTCTGGCCAGCGACGGCTCGCTGATCGCCACCCCGTACGACGAAAACCGCATCATCGTGCCGCTTTCCCAGATCGCACCGGTCATGCGACAAGCCCAGGTCGCCATCGAGGACAGCCGTTTCTACGAACACGGCGGAATCGACCCCCAGGGGGTTGCGCGCGCCCTCATCTCCAACCTTCGCGGTGGAAGCACCCAGGGTGCATCCACCCTGACCCAGCAGTACGTCAAGATCACGTTGCAGGAGAACGCCCTTCGCAACCAGGACACGAAAGCCGCCCAGGCGGCGACAGCCAGGAGCTACACGCGAAAACTGCAGGAGCTCAAGTACGCCGTCACGCTGGAGAAGACTCTCACCAAGGACCAGATCCTCCAGGGATACCTCAACCTCGTGTACTACGGAGGCCAGGCCTACGGCGTCGAGGCCGCGGCCCGCCACTTCTTTGGCGTCAACGCATCCCAGCTCAATCTGCCCCAGGCCGCGACCCTTGCCGGTCTGGTCCAGGCCCCGAGCGCGACCGACCCGATCAGGAGCCCTGCCAAGGCACTGGCCAGGCGCAACGTCGTACTCGACCGGATGCACACCCTGAAGCTGATCAGCGACGCCGCCTGGCAGAGCGCCAAGAAGGCCAAGATGGTGATCCACACCTTGCCGGCCCAGAACTCCTGCGCCCTCTCGCCGTACCCCTACTTCTGCAACTACATCAAGGAATGGCTCCTGCAGGACCCTGCGTTGGGCGCAAATCGCGCTGCACGCACCCAGCGAATCAACGAGGGCGGGCTCACCATCCAGACATCGCTCGACCCCAAAATTCAGGCGGTCGCCCAGCAGCAGATCAATGCACAGATCCCTCCGGGCAGTCAGATGAACGGGACGGACATCGGAGCCGCGGCCGCCATTATTCAGCCAGGCACCGGCGACGTCCTGGCCCAGATCGGAAGAGCGTCGTGTAGGGAAAGAGTGTAGATCTCGGCGGTCGC
>OBLW0100002063.1_pt1 | contig 16396 bp, 15 predicted proteins | sample 1520161 | NCBI WGS metagenome assembly OBLW01 (sample SAMEA3539309, study PRJEB22396) | soil metagenome | biome: tundra; feature: field; material: soil | place: USA | collected 2010-05 | depth 0.15 m | reverse complement strand
CATACGAGATGCCTAAGTGACTGGAGTTCAGACGTGTGCTCTTCCAATCTAACGAGCAGTCATCAAAGAATAGTAAAAGCAGCTCTCGGCGCCCTCATCATAATGTTTTCCTTGTACTTCCTCATGGGCCGCACGCCGATCAAATTGAAATATGAAAATCGTAGCTGGCTTTTTTTCTGCGGTTTCTGCGCCGGGGTGCTCGGAGGCGCGTACGGAATGAATGGTCCGCCTCTGGCTATTTATGGAGCCATGCGCAGGTGGTCTGCGCAGCATTTCCGTGCCACCCTGCAGGGATATTTTCTACCCGCAAGTTTGATCGGTATGGGCGGCTATTGGCTCGCGGGCCTTTGGGTACCAGCGGTTACCCACTATTACCTCATCTCTCTTCCAGTTGCGTTAATTGCAATATTCCTCGGTCGTGCCATGAATCGCCGTCTGCATGGAGAAGTTTTCATGAAGTACGTTTATCTCAGTTTGGCAGGAATCGGTTCCCTTTTGTTATTTCAAGCAATCACAGGAAGACTTTAAGCTACCTTCTGCCAACCATCGCGATTAAGCTCGGTCTATACCAAATTAAAAGAGACCACTTGCTTCGGCCCGCGGCGTCCAACCCTCCACAACCCCTCTTAAGTTCCGCCTATGCCTGCCGATGAATTCAAAAGATGGCGGCTTCACCCATGTCTTCCAACTTTCTGGATAACCCAAAACTGTTCCAGCACTTGATCGACGATCTCCCGATCGGAATCTACATCGTCGACTGCGATCGCCGCATCCGTTTCTGGAATCATGGCGCGGAACACATTTCCGGCTATCTCGCCCACGACGTAGTGGGGCACGTTCTTGAGGACGTAGTGCAGGCCTGTGACCGCCAGGGCAACAGCTTCACCGCCGAACAACGCCCCGTGACAGTCACGCTCGCCGAGCACCGGCCCCAGGCCTGCACCGCCTTCTTCCTCCACAAAAGTGGTCATCGCGTCCCCGTGAATGCCCGCACCCTTCCCCTCACTACTCAGAGCGGTGGTTCCGTCGAGGGTGTCACTGTTCTGTTCGAAGAAGTCTTTGCCTACCGCGAAGAGTTGCCCGGTCCAGCGATGTACGGATGTTTGGATGCAACTACGAGAATTCCTTCCCGCCGTCTGACTCTGGCTCTGTTGAACGAGTGCATCAGTGGCATGGAGGAGTCGAATATTTGTTTCGGTCTGCTGCGCATCCGGCTCCTGGGTCTAGACGAGTTTCGCACCAAACACGGCCCGCAATCGATCGTTCCATTTTTGCGCACTGCGGCACGCACATTACGACACAGTCTCGACACAGAATATTTTCTTGGATGCTGGGAACCAAACGAATTCTTGGCCATTCTGCCTTCGGCTAGTCCGGCGACACTCGCCACGACAGCCGAGACCTTATGGCATCTGCTCAGCAATTCCGAAGTCTTGTGGTGGGGCGACCGCTTCGTTGTTATGTCCGAGGTGGCCTACACGCTCGCAACCCCTGGTAAAGGTCGAGAAACGCTCCTGCGGGAAATGAAACCAACGCATTCGAGTGCATTTGCGGAAGCAGCGGCCGCAGCCGCCAGTCATTCTGCGCATTTGCGAGGGTGAAGTTCCATGTTTTCCATCATCGGAATCGTCGTGGTTTTCGGCTGCATTGCAGCGGGCTACTTGATGGAGCACGGGAACATCAAAGTACTACTCCAGCCCGCCGAACTGATCATCATTGGCGGAGCCGCCCTCGGCACAGTCTTAATTTCTAATCCCGTTCACACCCTGAAGCAGATGATTAGCGGTCTCCTGGGCGTATTCGGCTCGTCGAAATACACGGTCAAGTATTACACCGACTCTCTGAAGATGATGTACGAACTGCTGCAAAAAGCGCGCAAAGAAGGCTTGGTGGCACTCGAAACCGATATCGAAGAGCCAGGCAAAAGCGCGCTTTTTTCTAAATACAAAGACTTTGTCAAAAATCATCACGCCGTTGACTTCGTCTGCGACACCATGCGAATGGCAGTCAGTGGCGGCGTCGAAGTTTTCGATCTCGATCAGATGCTTGACGCGGATATGGAAGTGCATCACCACGAGGCAAATGAGCCCGTAACCGGCTTGAGCACAATGGCAGACTCGCTGCCTGGTCTTGGAATTGTGGCAGCAGTGCTAGGGGTTGTGATCACGATGGGCGCGCTCGGCGGCCCCCCAGAAGAAATCGGGCACAAGGTCGCCGCCGCGCTGGTAGGCACCTTCCTCGGAATTCTTTTGTGCTACGGCTTAGTCGGCCCGCTCGCCTCGCGTATGGGAAAAATGGCCGAAGAAGAACACGCCTTCCTCCTAGTGTTGCGTGTAACCATGATTGCATTTCTGAAAGGCGTCGCTCCAATTATGGCAGTCGAAATAGGACGGCGAACCGTGCCCGGTCACGTTCGTCCTTCATTTAAAGCCGTTGAAGAAGCCTGTCGCGGAGCGAAGGGCGAAGCGGCCGCCGCAGCCGCAGCCCCGGCTGCTGGGTAACCCTTGACATGCCGACACCACCCATTATCGTAATCAAGAAAAAAGGAGGCCATGGCGGCCATCACGGCGGCGCCTGGAAAGTCGCCTATGCCGATTTTGTCACTGCCATGATGGCACTCTTCATCGTGCTGTGGCTTCTTAGCAGTGCCAGCAAGTCGGCCAAAATTGCCATCAGCGGATACTTTAAAGATCCAAGCGGAACCGGCGCAAATCTTGGCACGACCCTAGCCGGAACAGGGGAAAATATCCAGCTCACCAAGCAAGACATGGCGAAGCTGAAAATTCAGCTGCAAAAAAGCATCCAAAACATGGCCGACCTTGAAAAGCTCAAAAACAATATTGAAATGACCGTAACGGCCGAGGGTCTGCGCATCGAATTGCTGGAATCGGCTAAAGGCACTTTCTTCGACAGCGGCAGCGCTAAACTCAATCAGAGCGGGCGAGAGTTAATAACGCTTTTAGCTGCTGAACTAGGGGAGATTCCGAACCAAGTTTCCGTGGAGGGGCACACCGACGCAAAGCCATACACTGGAAATGGTAGCTTCAGTAACTGGGAACTCTCGTCCGATCGCGCCAATGCCGCACGGCGATTGATGCAACAATCGGGATTGCACGAGGATCAAGTCTCGCAAGTGCGAGGCTTCGCCGACCAACGGCTGCGTAATAAGAACGACCCTCTTGACCCATCCAACCGTCGCGTTTCAATCATCGTGCAATATCTCAACACTACCAGCAACGATCCGGACCCGGCCGCCGCAGATGGGAAGGAATCTTCAGAAAAGCCAAGCCCATCGGTCGCAAGAACCGAAGCCGAATCTGCGGGAAAAAAGAAGGAATAAAAAAAGAGGCCGGCCACATTGGGCCAGCCCGAAAATTGCATTTGTGACGCATGTACTACGTCATCTTGTTAATTCGAACAATTAGGGTTTCTCCAGGGGTCACATAGCGGTACCGGGCCCATTTGAGTTGTAACTTTGGGCACGGAGGCATACGCAAATGTTCCCACCAAGCCTACCAACAGCAGTAAAGCCCTGAGCGAACGTTTCATTTTGTTTACTTTCTCCTTAGGGTCTAGCCGGGCCGCCAAGTTGCTAGCGTCCGGCGGGGGGAATTATACACAGAACTACCTCGTTGTGATTAGCGTCATCATCCCCCATCACATTGGTATCGATCTGGATGTGATAGTCGTCACGGAAAACGGGTCTACGGCAAGCACTTTCACATACAGTGAGGTTTATGCGCAAAACCTAAAGTAGGAGTTTAAAGAATACGGATGGGTGTAAACGCCGGTTACCTTCGTCTCAAACTCAAAAGAATGCCCTTGACAAGGTATTTACGAAACGACGTTTTTCTTGATCTAGAGGCTTATGACTTGTTCTTAGAACCTGCTGCAGCGGAGTTTGCTCGGGGCGGATTTTCGGGGCGGTGTCGGGGGAAAACATCCTCTTCATTGTCAACATTCGAACTTCGAGAGAAGGCGCGCTCGACCATGCCTTCAAACATTGGAATCAAAGAGTCTGAAGTATCCGGATGTTGTATATCCGCTAATCCTTGTTCCCAACGCTGAGTCTGCAGGTGATTGGCAGTAACTCGTACGGCTTTACGCGAGAGAGAATAGCCAAGCCAAATTAAGATTGATACGATATACGTCGATAGGTCAATCAAGTTAAAGATCTTTTGCGTAATCAGCCCACCAGAATTGAACGCGTACATCATCAGATCGACCCACGCGAAAAGGCCGAATCCTAACGATATACCGAAGCTGATCTGTTTTCTGGACACGCCGAGAAAACGCGAAAACAAGAGTAGAAAAAGAATTAGTCCGCATTGCACAATGCGAACCGATCGTTGCAGCGTCGTGACCGTGTGGATGAGTGGGCCTTGGTCCAACGAGTTAGAAAACGCGACCACGACCGATACCAGCAGCATCACAACTCCCGCCCACCGGAAGAGCAGCGTGCCGAGATCCTTTAACGTATGGTAGGGCCGAAACACATCCAGAAAAACCTCGTGGATAACCTTGAAGCCTAGTACCGCGTTGACCGCTGCCCCTAACCAGAAAAAAATGAAATAAAGCTTCACGTTGTGAAGCGCCGGAGCAATTAGGCAAAAATTCACGATGTCCGCCAGCAAAAACGTGAAAAATACTGGGAACTGTTTGTGCAGCTTGCGTCGCCACAAGATGATGGCCACCGCTAACGTCGTCAGCGATTGGACGCACCACAAATAAAAGACGACAGAATGCCCGTGCCAAATCATGATTTCATTTTGGGAAAGCGCAATTACGGGGGAGCAACGCGCCTTTGCCCTCTTCACATCCTGAGGCAGTACGCCCTACTAGGTCAACCTACTTAGGTAACCTTAGTAACCATTACCTGCTCCGCGAATGCAGGGAAACTCTTCGCTCTCGTTCGTAAGGTTCCGCTAAACGGGTCCTACCCTGCCTCGGGGGTTGAATGCAGGTAGGCTCGCATCATTCGAACTTCGTCATCTTTCTCATCAAGATTCTTCAGCAGGATGTCTCGCAATGAGACAACACCCTTCAACTCTCGCCCGGAGCAAATCGGCAGGTGTCTAAAACCGTGTCGCTTCATGAGGGTCATACAAGTTTCAAGGGAATCTTTTGGAGCTACGGTTAGTGGATCTTCCGTCATGACCTGGCTAACCATGATGTCGGCCGGATTCTTCCCTTCGACCACGACCCGGCTCATCAGATCGCGTTCCGAGAAAATTCCAATGAGCTGTCCCGCTTGCAAAACCGGCACCGCACCGATGTTGTGCTCCACCATCATCCTGGCCACGTCAAGAACAGTCTGGTGGGCATCGGCCGAGATTAGAACTTGATTCTTGATCAGATCGCAGATCAACATTTGCATCTCCCTTGGACTTGTGCCGCAAAGTGGGACCAGCAAACGGCGCCAAATACAATTTTGAACGAAGGACGCAAGATCGTCTTTAGAGTCTGGACCCGCGGCGCAGTATATGTCGAAAACTGCCTTGGGGGAAGCAAAAAATGAACTAAAACCCGGCAATAAACCCGTCATTCCCGCATTAGGACTACGAATGTGGGACAGCGCCTACCGAAATAACATGGCATCTCGCCGCGAGAGCCGGCGGAATCGCTCCTGCATCGCGGGCGGTCACGATCAGGCTGTAATCCTCCGTCGCGCGCAAACGATTAAAAATTGGCGTCGCCTCTTGCGGCTCGATGAGTGCCAAATAGCGCAGAAATTTAAAAATGTCTTCGGTCGGCTCCAACCCCGGCGCCGCAAAAGATACCTCAACATCCTCGTGATGAAAGTGCCATCCCAGCGAGGCTGCCAGCCGAACCGCTTGCTCATACTGCGCTGGAGTCAAAAGCCCGGGCGTTGGATTGTCAAAAACAATTCGAAGCTTGCGCTCGTCCTCGCGGTTAAACTCGCGCACCTTGAGCGCGCCGGTGCGGGCCGTTGCCTTCCAATCGACATGCCGCGCTGAATCATCCGGCATGTAGTCGCGGATTACGTAAAGATCGTTGCCGCGTCCGCGGACAAAGCTTTCAAACTCGCCCGTCACCATCGGAAGAACTTCGAGAAATTGTTCCGTGTGTTCGACCTCAGGATAAACAATCAGTTCGCGCGACAGGTTAATACGTCGCGTTTTCATCAGGAACGCAAAAGGAAACCGGGTTGCCAGTCCAACGGTTCGTTCTGAATAACGGCCGCGCTTGGGAAAACTCATTTCAAGATCAGCGCGGAGTTCCTGCTCGGCTGCCACAAACGGAAAATAAACTGACTCTTGCAAAATCGGTTTATCTTGGTCCTCGCGCACACGAAGTAATAGCCGGTCTGGCAACCGGAGCCACTGTTTCTGAGGATCAAGATTTCGCGGCCAGCCAAATGTCGAGGCTTCCCACTTCCATCGAAGTTTAGCTTGAGTCTTGCGTTTCGTCGGAACAACTCTCACAGAAAATGATGGCAGCCATGAACTGCTATTCCGCAGAAACACTCGCGCCAGCATCGGACGTCCCGCAAAAACATGTTCCGGCAAGTGCACATCAAGTACGAGGCTTCGGAGCACGATCGCAGAGGCCACGCCAGAAACGAGAATGGCCGAAAGCAGCGCCGAAACCACCACGTACAAAAGGTTGTTGCCTGTATTAATGGCCGCGATGCCGATCACAACGCTGATCAGGATGTAGATCATGCCTGCGCGTGTGACATCGTAGTCCATCGCGTCGCGCATGCGCGTAGCAACCACCCTGCGCGCGAGATAAGGCACCGTGGTCAAGCCCACGAAGGTGGCCAACAACAACGCCGCTGAAGCGAGAATTACCGTTCCCCAAACACTCCCCGACTCTCGCGCCACCGTTGAAAAAAGAGCCGTGGCGAAGGCCATCGTCAGCCCGACAATCGCCAGCAGAAAGCGCACCCAAACGTTTGACAACCCCAATCGCGGAAAGCGCCGGTCAGCAGCGGGTTGCGGTCCATTCATCATTTGTTCGGAATAGCTTCGTTCGGGAAACGTTCGTTCGGGAAACACTAAGTTCTCCGGCTTCCGCTTCTAGACGCAGCGGAATTCTTCACCAGCATATGACGCCGCCTACCTAAGTGGTAGTAACCGAAGGCACACTGAAGTGACTGCGAGCGCCGGCTCTGTGAGCGACAAGCGTCGCACTTCACTGCCTCAGAACCCAAGTCGCAAACTTAAAAGCTGATCTTGATAATTTCCCCGCCTTCGCCCACCAGCCAGCCGGCATTCGGACTAGCAAATGCCACTGCCCAGCCTCCCGTCACTCCGGGCAACACATACCATGTCGTACCCTCATCCGGAGTCCAAGCCGCTCCGCCAGAATTGGCCGTCACCACCACATAGCGCACGGTATTTTGACATAGAGGCGAGGTGCACTTGCCAATCTGTCGGACGTAACTGAGTCCAAAAATCGCCCCCGTCACCGGAGGAGCATTCGTGAGCGCCCAAGTCTGCCCGCCGTCCGAAGACGCAGCCGTCCGCGCATTATCAGGATCACTTGGGTCGAGGTCGCCACCCCCGACGATCCCATGCGACGCATCGCGAAAGTCCACCGTGAACGCGCCCGCGCTCGGCGAACTCACCAGCGGTGTGTCATACGCGTTCCAAGTATTCGCACCATCCGTAGTCGCCAGAATGCGCGCAATCGACGAACCACCCGTAGCGATCCACGCATTATTCGCTCCCTGCGTTGCGACGCAAGTGCCGCTCGCGGCAAACGACGCTTCCCCAGGCAGCGCCGGAGGCATATTGTTGGCGATGCTCTGCCACGTCTTTCCATCGGTCGTACGAATATCCGGAAAAACTCCATTCACCGAGTCGCTATGGGAGATTCCTCGCGGCGGAGTCCAAAACGCGAAGCAATCGTAGAACGCCCCCGCCAGCTGATTCTGAAATTCCTTCGTCCACGTAACGCCGCCATCTTCTGTCTTGTAAATCCGGAAGTCCGCCGGCGCATTTCCAATCGATTGTACGTACGCGATTTTCTCGCTGACTCCCTGCACATCCCGCAGTTGTAGGTATTCCGTTCCCTTCACTACGCCAGATTTCCAAGTCTTCCCGCCATCCGTCGTGACCACAAACGTCCCATGCCGCCCCACCGCCCACACCACGCGCGAGTTCACCGGACTCACCGCAATGAGCCCTTCCGTTGTGCTGCTATTTTGAGTTGTCAACTTCGGTTGATACAGCGTCGCGCTCTTCTGCGCGAGGCTCATCGACGCCGAGGCAATCATCAAAACAATGACCAATGGTGAATGAAATAACATCGTGCGAAACGTGCGCATGGGAGGGGCTCCTGAAATCTTCGATTCGCGTGCTGGGAGCCAGATTCCCCAGAACCGCGGTCTCCCGGGTAGGCGAGATGTGCGAATTATACCGCCAATTAAAGTACGCCTGTGTCGCGGCCGGTCAAACGCAAACTTCCTTTCGACGAAGGCGACCAATCAGACATTAACCACGGCAGCGGACAAGTCGCCACTCTGGTCGTCGCCGCGAAACCCGCGCTAGTGAGCGCATTTGATCAGTTTGCTCCCCTCAAGACGCATAGAGTAAGGCTACCTAAACAACCTGCTGGGTTATCCAAGTGGCCCACGTGATACCTGCGAACTCGCAAGATCGGGCCCTAAAATGGTCGTTTCCAGCAAAGAAAAGATGAAGCAATTTCTCTCCGCCCAGGCTCTCAAAATTCGGGAGGAATCAAACTGTAAAGTATGTGGCTCGCGTACGCAATCTATGATGACCACGTTTACCTTCGGCGACGATGAAAGCTGAACTTTGCCCATGCCTGTTTGCCTGACGTGCAATTAATCCGAGCGTGAACCCCCAGGATTTCCCGCCATACGCTGGCGCCTGTACTTCCACCACAGATAAAGAATCACGACTCCGACCACAATTAACACCGCAATGTTAAAGCGCTGCATGACCCGCACCAGATGGCGCCAGTGTTGTCCAAAAAGATATCCGGCGCCTGCGATACAGGCGGCCCAAACAGTGGCGCCCAAGAAGTTGAACAGCGCAAACGTACGCCAGCGCATACGTAATACCCCGGCTAGTGGTCCGGCGAACACGCGCATTCCAAATACAAATCGAGCAAAGAAGATCGCCGCCGCACCGTAGTCAGCGAACATCTCCTCGCCCCGCTTCAATGTCGCTGGCGGAATTCGTAACGCGCTTTGATAGCGATCGAGCAACGGACGTCCACCATAATGTCCGACCGCATAACCCAAATAGCCGCCCAACGTTCCAGCTCCGCTGGCGACCACGATGATCCAGCCAAGCTGAAGCCGATATTCCGAGTACGCCAGAAAACTCGCCAACAAAAGTGTGATCTCGCCGGGCACCGGAATGCCCGCGCTCTCGCACAGCAACGCCAAAGCCACGGCCCAATAGCCGTATGCGGCGACGAATTCCCGCAACCATTGAAAAATTGCAGAGTGCATGAATTGAAGATTGAAGTCTAAGGAAAGATTACCAGCCTAGTAAGAATGAAGAATGAAACGTGGCCATGATCGCCTCTAGAAACGCCGTTAACCGTGCCTCCCGAGGCGCTAGGAATTTCAGTCGATCACTTCCCTTAATGAAGAAACTCAATCAGCGCGCGATTAAAATCCTCCGGCGCTTCTTCATAAGGCAAATGCCCAACTCCCTCGAACGCCACCAACCGCATATTGGGAAAATTTTGCCGCAGTCGTTCCGCCGACTGAAAATCCACCGCCCGATCCTTCGTCCCCCACATCAGCAGCGTCTGATAGTCGCAAATCTTCGGCAACGCTCGCTTCAATTCCGCAAGGTCTTCAGTCCAATTCTTAACGATCCGCGCACCATGCCGAAACCCATGATTCTTGATCACCGGCATCCGATACCCCTCAAGCGAATCGGCAGGAATTTTTGCCTCGTCGCCAAACAATCTCCGCAGCCATAAATAATCCAGCGACCGCCAGCGCTCAATCGTGTTGCGGAAGAGCAACGAACCAATCGGACTCCCCACAAACGGCGCCAACCGCCGCCCATGAGGCGACCATGGGTTAACCGGCGCAACCAGCACCAGCCTTCGCAGTCGTGAGTCGTGCCTCTCAGCGCAAAGCGCCGCCACCATAATCGCGACTCCGCCCCCGTGCGAAGTTCCTAGCAGATCAAAGTCCGCGATACCCAAAGCGTCCACGAATTGCAACACGCGCTCCGCCGTGGCGCGAACAGTCGCGTCTAAACCATCCGATGCGGTAGATAACCCGGCTCCCAAAAGATCAACGGCATAAACTGTAGCGTGTCGAGTCAACTCCGGAATCGTAAATCTCCACGAAAACGAATACCCCATCAGTCCGTGCACAAGAATCAGCGCACGCCCCGACCCAGCCTTAAGATAGCGCATCCGCCCGTCCGGCAATTCCAGCCAGCGCTCTTCGATCGGCACCGGATGCGGACCCTCTGTAGCCTTTGTGTTGGCTGCTGCATTAGCCATCAGGAAGTAAGCTCTGGTCGTGATTTTGTCTCTCAGAGGGCAACTAAACTCTCAAACCAAGGTTCTTAATAATTGATAGAGCCAGCAGTGCTTTGGGGATCTCACCTCCGGCTCCCCTTCCCTTTTTGCGCCGCACATTATCCCGTCGTCGAGACTCTGTTCACCGTTTCTTCCTCAGCACGACTTACATCGCCAGCGCGCCGCTTCTTCCCCAGCAATTTCTTCAGCACTCTGATTCCCTTGTCGACGTGCTTTTCTTCCAGCACAAATGGTGGAAGAAATCTGAGCACCGTGTCCTGCGTTGCATTGAACAGCACGCCCTCCGCCAGCCCCTGTTCCACGAACGGTCGCGCCGGAACCTCCAGCACCAATCCCTGAATCAACCCGCGCCCGCGAGCCTCTCGCGTCGCCGCATACTTACCGACAATCTCCAAAAGTTGCTGACGCAGATACCCGCCAACTTTCACGACATTCTCCAGCAACCGCTCTTCTTCGACAATCGCCAGATACTCCAGCCCGACCCGGCACGCCAGCGGACCTCCACCAAAAGTAGTGCCGTGCTGCCCTGCCGAAATCGCCGAAGCAAATTGCTCCTTCGATAGAAACGCCCCCAGTGGCAAGCCTGCCGCAATCGGCTTCGCGATGGTCACGATGTCAGGCACCACGCCAAAACTCTGGAAAGCGAAGATCTTTCCCGTCCGCCCAAGGCCGCACTGAATCTCGTCGAAGATCAGCGCCGCGTGATGATGATCAGCCAGGGTTCGGCAAGCAAGCAGAAATTCTTCCGAACACTCCAGAATTCCGCCCTCCCCAAAGATCGGCTCCAACACAATCGCGCACGTGTTGGAATTGACCGCAGCGTGCAACGCTTCGACATCGTTCTGCGCGACGAACGTGACCTCGTCGAGCATGGGCTCGAAGCCTTTGCGATATTTCTCCTGTCCGGTTAGAGACATCGCGCCAAAGGTTCGGCCGTGATACGACCCCTTTAACGCGACCAACTGGCACTTGGCATCGCCGCCGGCCTTGTGCCCGGCCAGGCGGGCCAGCTTGATCGCTCCTTCCATTGCCTCGGTGCCACTATTCGAAAAGAAAGCGCGATCCAGCCCCGAAAGCTGGCACAGACGCTCGGCTAGCCGCCCCTGATATTCGTTGTAATAAAGATTGGAAATATGAATGACCCGCGCCGCCTGCTCCCGAATCGCCTTTACGATTCGCGGATGCGAGTGCCCCAGGGCATTCACCCCAAGGCCGGCCACGAAATCCAGATATTTCTTGCCTTCAAAGTCGTAAAGAAAAACGCCCTTGCCGCGCTCGAATCCAACTGGATAACGGTTGTAAGTAGGAAGAAGAAAACGCTTCTCGAGTTCGGTGATTTCATCAAGGCGAGACATGTCACAATTGTAGTAGAGACGCGGCTCTACGCGGCTGCCCGTTGCGTCGGACCGGCAACGAATATTTAATTTATTTAATTTTCGACGGGACCCTTGGGCGCGCCTCGAGGATTCTCCGGATCTAAACCGGCGGCGGTCATAATGGCTCGCCCGAGCTCAACCGCGGAGACTGAAAAGTCGCTGGCAACTACTTCACCATTCTCTTCTTCGGCGTGAGGGGCTACGAAGCGATACCCGCGCCCAACCACGGTTTGCAGGTATTGCGGTTCGCCGGCATCATCCGACAACGCGCGCCGGATCTTGCGAATCGCCGTATTGATTCCCTGCTCCACGTCAACGAAAACATCTTTGCTCCAGAGCGCGGCAGAAATTTCTTCGCGAGTTACGAGTTGTCCGCGCTTTTCTACGAGGAACATCAACAACTGCAGCGGCAATCCCTCCAGCCGGATCGCGCTTCCCTGCTGCGTCAGTTGAAAACGGCCATAATCGAGCTCGTAGCCATCGAAACGTATCTTCTTGTTGGGCAGATTGTTAGGCAAAGCGGAACTCCGTTTAAGTCTTTTGGCGTGTTAGAAATTCTGGGCTGGCGGAAGTGCCCTGTCAAGCGCCGCATAGTAAATTTCTTCAGATCAATTCAGATTGCTTCAGACCGTCTCCATGGACGTTTCCATCGGCTGGGGGCAAGATGGACTCACTTGCGGGTTATGCTCATCAACTCCAAAGCGAGTCTGATGGGCCCGGTAAGTGGGGGGAACGGGAAACCGGGGAAGTTCCTGGATCCCCCCAAACACCCAAAGTTCACGCCGCTGGAATCTTCCGACAAAAGTGACTGCGTCAAAAACCACCCGCTCCCACAATAGTGACCAAGTCTAGGGATTGGGGCTACCTGTCTTCAGTTTTGGCTCGCGTTGATTATTTCCGTTTGTTCCCTCCCAAAAAGCAGAAGGCTCATCTCCCATAATTCATAGTCCCTCTACTGAAACGTCTATATAATTATGGAAGTTGCTGGTTTACAGCGACTTAGTGGGCTCTTAGTGGTTCGGAGGGTGGCAGTGAAGTTGCATCTAATTGCTCGACGACGTGTTGCTGCCGACGTCGTCTTGTCTTCTGCCACCGAACAACAGTTGCGACCTGACCGAAATGAGTTGCGGTCTGAGGCGCGAATTATGAACCGCGAATTTGAGGCTCGCTTTACCGCTATCCTGCTGACTTTATTGACAGTAGCGGCCATTCTTTTCGCCGGATTCAATTACAAAATCGAACGTCAATCGGCTTTCCCCGACGACGGGGCTTGGTGGATGGAGCGAAACGGCCACCTCACGGCCGACCGACTGGAGCCAAACGGTCCGGCCCAGAGCGCGGGCATACGGCGCGGCGATGAAGTGGTGAGCATCAATGGCCGTCCGGTGAACTCGGCAGCGGCGATTACGAAACAACTTTATTACTCGGGCGTGTGGTCGAAGGCGACCTATTCGCTGATTCGCGGGTCGGTGCCGCTGGATGTGGAAGTGGTGGTGGTTCCGGCGGAGCGCTCGATGAACGATTGGCTGCGGCTGATCGCGCTGATCTATCTCGGCATTGGTCTTTATGTGCTGATGCGGCGCTGGACGGCGGTCGGCTCCACGCACTTTTATATTTTTTGCCTGGTGTCGTTCGTCTTTTATGCGCTGCACTATACGGGCAAGTTCAACGCGTTTGACTGGATCGTGCTGTGGGCGAATGAAGTCGCGTGGCTGCTGCAGCCGGCGCTGTTTCTGCATTTCGTGCTGACGTTTCCGGAACGGCGAGCGTTTGTCAGCCGGCACCGCTGGTCGATTCCCGCGCTCTACGCTCCCGGAGCAATTCTGCTGATTACGCAGATTATTACGCTCGAATATTTGAAGGCCAGTAATTCCCTGCTCTTCAATTTGAATCAGGTGCACTGGGCGTACCTGACGATCTTTTTCTTTACCGCAGCGGGCGTGTTGTGGAGTAACTACCGGCGCGCTGGGACTCCGATACTGCGGCAACAACTGAAGTGGATTACACGCGGAACGATTCTTGCGATTACTCCGTTCACGCTGTGTTATGTGCTGCCGTATCTGTTTGGAGTGATGCCTTCGCTGACGATGAAGGTGTCGGTGCTGTCGCTCGGATTGTTGCCGCTGACGTTTGGATACGCCATTTTCCGCTATCGGTTGATGGATGTAGATTTGATTTTCAAGCGCGGCATGGCTTACACGTTGGCGGCGGCGGCCATTGTGGGTGCGTATTTCGCGGGCGTGGCGGCGATCGCGGAGTTGGTGCACACGCGGGTTCCGAGTTCGGGACCGTACGGGTTGATGGTGGCGGTGGTAGTTACTGCGCTGCTGTTTGATCCGGTAAGAAAATGGATTCAGGAAAAACTGGACCGATTTTTCTTTCGTACAGGGTATGACTACCGGCGCACGCTGATTGAGTTTGGACGCGAATTAAGTTCGGAGACGGACATCGACAAGATGCTGTCTTCGCTGGTCGACCGGCTGGCGCGCACGCTTCTGGTCGATCGCATCGCGATATTTTTGGGCAATGCGGACTCTTCGCGATTTGAATTGTCGAAGTCGTTTGGGATCGCGCACGTTACGGGACTCGACCTATCGTTTCTGGCGAAACCGCGAGTTGAAGATGCTGCGGGACATATTTTCTTTGAAAACACGCACCAGTTGCCGCGCGAGAATGGTCCGGCGCAAGAGGCGATTCGGCGCCTGGATCTGAACTACTACATCCCTTGCCACGCGCGGCAAAAGACAATTGCGTTTCTTGGCTTGGGTAAGACGATGCAGGGGGATTTTCTATCCAGTGAAGATGTGGAATTGTTACAGGCGCTGGCGGGATATATCGGCATCGCGATTCAGAATGGACGGCTGTATGCGTCGCTCGAGCAGAAGGTCAGCGAGTATGAACGGCTGAAAGATTTTAACGAGAACATTGTTGAATCGATCAACGTTGGCGTGATGGCGGTCGATCTGCAGGATCGCATCGAGTCGTGGAATTCGCAGATGGAAGTGATGTATGCGCAGCCACGTTGGCAGGTGGTGGGGCGGTCGCTGAGCGAAGTTTTTCCGGCGTCGTTTGTGGAGGAGTTCTACCGGGTACGGCAGAATCCGGGAATCCATAATTTGTACAAGTTTCGGCTGGTGACGCCGACGGGCGACTCGCGAGTGGTGAATGTCGCGATGGCTCCGCTGGTGACGCGAAAGTTTAGCGTGGTAGGGCGGCTGGTGATAATGGATGACATCACCGAACGCATCGAACTGGAAGTGCAGCTGACGCAAGCGGACAAACTTTCGTCGATCGGATTGCTCGCAGCGGGGGTAGCGCATGAAGTGAATACTCCGCTGGCGGTGATTTCGTCGTACACGCAGATGCTGGCGAAGCAGTTGCAAGGTGATCCGCAGAAAGCGTCGATGCTGGACAAGATCACGAAGCAGACGTTCCGCGCATCAGAGATTGTGAATAATCTGCTGAATTTCTCGCGGACTACGGGCACGGAATTGACGGAACTGAGCCTGAACAAAGTGATCGCGGATACGCTCGCGCTGCTGGAGCACCAGTTCAAGGTGGCGCATGTGCAGGTGCAGTCGGAGTTGCATGAGAAGCTTCCGCTGATTCAGGGGAATGCGGGACGGCTGCAGCAGGTGTTTCTGAATTTGTTTCTCAATGCGAAAGACGCGATGACCGGCGGCGGAACGCTGAACGTCGCGACGATGAACGGCGAGTTTGTGAGCGTGCGCGTGTCAGACACGGGGTCCGGCATTGCGCAGGAACATATCCAGCGAATTTACGATCCATTTTTCACGACGAAGACAGCACCCGCGGAGGGCCAGAATCGAGGCACGGGGCTTGGGCTTTCGGTGACGTACGGCATCATCCAGGAACATGCGGGGAATATTCGGGTAGAGAGCCGCAAGGGCGAAGGCACGACGTTCACGCTCGATTTCCCGCTGATTAGGAAGGCAGTCCATGTCTGAATTAACAGCGTCTGAAATACCGACTGAGATACCGGGCATCTCGCGGCGCGGCCACCGGGAGAATGCTCCGGAGAGTGCGGGCAGAATACTGATCATCGATGACGAGGCGGAGATTCGCGAGTCTCTTGAAACGCTGCTTCAGCTCGAGGGCTACAGCGTAACGATTGCGGGAACGGGGCAGGAAGGGTTGGCGCAGATTGGGCAGCGCACGTTTGATGTGGTGCTGCTGGATTTGGCGCTTCCGGATAAGAACGGGATGGATGTGCTGGCCGATATTCGATTGCTGCATCCGCAGCAGCCGGTGATCATGATTACGGCTTACGGCACGGTTGAGAATGCGGTGCGCGCGATGCAATCTGGCGCCACCAACTTCATTCAGAAGCCGTGGGACAACGAAAAACTGTTGGCGGATGTGCGGGCGGCGGTGGCTCGGCAGAAGGCGGAAGAAGAGAACATCCAACTGAAGCGGGCGCTGAAACAGCGGTACAACTTTGAGCACATCGTGGGCAAGAGCGAGCCCATGCTGAAGATTTTCGATCTGGT
>OBLW0100002062.1_pt1 | contig 16398 bp, 11 predicted proteins | sample 1520161 | NCBI WGS metagenome assembly OBLW01 (sample SAMEA3539309, study PRJEB22396) | soil metagenome | biome: tundra; feature: field; material: soil | place: USA | collected 2010-05 | depth 0.15 m | reverse complement strand
ACTGGAGTTCAGACGTGTGCTCTTCCGATCTTATCTACGGCGTAGTTATAGGCATAGACGTTTCCCGATGCGGTCTCTGTGATATAAGAGGTGGCAACGTGCTGGCCAATATTGTTGTAGGCGAGCGAATCAGACGTAGCCGCGTCCCAATCGATCCCATAGCCCTCCATCTGGGGATTGGATCCGTAGAAGTAGGAGCTGTCGACCGTGACGTGGTTGGACTGCCAGATGATCATGTGGTTGGTCGATGCCTGGCCGGTCACCGTTCCATTGATCTGGCGCAGGTTGTGAAACCACGCGTTCGAGCAATCATGGCACTCGGTAAAGATCCTGGCCGTGGTCCCGGAGACGTCGAAGCTCATGTTCTGAACGCCGACATTGTAGATTGGCATGGTGTTTGACCATGCAGCTGTAGGAGTGTTCGAAGTGTTCCAATTCGTCGCCTTGATTCCCGGCGTAATTGTAACTGTGCCACTGCTGCAAGACGCTCCAAAGGTAGAAGTCCCGCAGCCTGTGACCGTGACCATCTGAGTTTCTGTAGCGTTCACTCCACCGATGGTCGGAGCTTGCGCGCCTCCCTGTTGTGAACAAGAACCGGTAAATCCAGATGAGCCGCAGAACCAGGCATTGCCGTTATCGGAAGAGGAATCCTTCTGCGCGATCTCAATCTCGCTGCCGACCTTGAGATTGTTAAAGCTGGAAAGGTTCAACGTAGTGGTACCCTGCGTCATGGTTCCACTCATCGCAGCTGTATTAGGAAAGTGTCCACTTCCTGCATTGGTTGCGCTGTCGCCATTCCACACGCAGACGTTGGTCGAGTTCAGGCCATTGCAGTTCATCGAACCGCTACCGTTCCAGACAAAGAACGTGGAATTAGGCCCTGCGCCGTTCAAAACCACGTTTGCTTTGCCGGAATACTGGAGCACGATAGTGCCGGAGATGTTGTAGGTTCCCGCGGGAATGTTGATCTGGCAATAGCTGGAACCGCCGGCGTCGGCAGAGAATGCCGCGCTAATGGCGGAGGGGGTGTTGGATGATGGCTGTTGGGGGCAGTTTGGGAGAGTGCCCGACGGAATTGAAGCCCCGACATTTGGCCAGTTCGCATCAGCGCGTGCAGGGCTGAGAATGCCGGACCATGGCTGCTGTCCCTGAGACAAGCCTGGGAAGCGCAAGATAATGAGAAAAAGAGAGAACAGTAATACCCGAATTCGCAGCAAAGGTTTTCCTCCATTTGTGGCAACCAGAAAAGCCCAATCGTGCTGGGGGGCCGATGAATTAACCCAAAGATCCGGTGATAAACACCGGTCGATACACAAGGCTGTACCACTTGCGTAACGTCTGCCGTGACGTCGGTCACTGGAGTTGGTTACTTATGTATCATCTCCATGTGCACTAATGCAAGCCGTTGAGCGCAAGATTCGCCTCATGTACCTGGGTCTTAAATCCGAATGATGCAGTTGTAACCAAGTTTACCGCCCTAGGGAGCGAGGCGCAATACTTGAGCCATGCTCCGCCGAGAGCCTATGCTCCCGAAAGGGGCCTGCCTTTCAGGTTTTATGGACGCAAGTAGCTAATTTAGAATGATTTTAAGCAATACTTCGCAAGTTCTTGCGCGGTCGTATGACGACCTTGTTTTTTTCGGACAATCTGACCGAGAGCCTATCGGGAACAGTGCATCCACCGGCTGAAAACTTTCTTACGGTACCTACGTGCGGATTGATAGTTACCAAAAGACGGGCCTCATGCCGGAACGGGAAGAAAATGCAAAATGATACGTGCATCCCTTTTGGTCTAATCGCAACTCCGCTAGCCGCTGCACAGACGATCGCCCGTTATTCGACGAGCCGGACTTTTGCCGATCCGCACACCATTGAAAGATGCGCACGACGGACACCAGAGCAGTTCAATGCGATCCGATTTTTTCAGGAGTAAGTTTGAAGCCCTTTAATACGGACGGTTCGCTACCTTCTCCCTTCAAGAACGGGGCTGGCGAATTGCGCCGACTTACGGTGCGTGGCGCAGGCGCGACACTGGCTGCGGGGGTATTGACGCTGTCCACCCAGATCATCGCTACGATGATACTGGCTCGTCTGCTCACACCCACAGACTTCGGGCTGGTCACAATGGTCACTACCTTCAGCCTCCTTGTGGCCAACCTCGGCTTTAATGGACTTACAGAGGCGATCGTTCAATGTGATGAAATCGATCACGCATTGGCCAGTACTCTTTTCTGGATCAACGCAGCATGTGGAATCCTGCTCACGATCGGGTTTGCCGAAGCCGGATCGTTGCTGGCGAGGTTTTACCACGATCCGCTGGTGCAGCGCGTAACCATCTTTGTTTCTCTGACAATCTTCGCAACCAGCATTTCGACGGTACACCTGGCTCTGCTAAAGCGCGCGATGCATTTTTCCTGGGTATCGGTGAATGACATCTGCGCCCGCATAATCTCGGTATTTCTCTCGATCATGCTCAGTTGGATGGGATGGGGATATTGGGCGTTGGTCGCCGGAGTGGTCGCGCTACCAGTGAGCACGAGCGTCGGCGCCTTCATCCTGTGCCGGTGGATGCCCGGCATTCCCAGAAGAGTTGCAGGAACGGGCCCTCTGCTGCGATTCGCACTCAATACCTACGGGCATTTCGGCGTGAATTACCTGTCCCGTAATACGGATAACCTCCTCGTGGGCTGGCGTTTTAATGCTCAATCTCTCGGTTTCTACAAGAAGGCCTATGACCTGTTCGCGCTTTCTGCCAGCCAGTTGGTCGCTTCCATCGCGGTGGTAGTGGTTGCCGCTCTGAGCAGAGTTCGCAAGGATCCCGCGCTGTATCGGCGCTACGTCATTGATGCACTCGCCGTCATGGCGTTTGTGGGAATGGGTTTGGGAGCTGGTCTGACACTTGTCGGGAAGGACCTCATTTTTGTCTTGCTTGGCCCCAAGTGGGGACCTGCAGGCCTGATCTTCACCTACTTCGGACCTGGTATCGGAATCATGATTCTCTATGCCACTCACGGCTGGATCCACCTCTCCCTCGGCAGGGCAGACCGATGGTTTCGGTGGGCGATCGTTGAATTCATTGTGACTTGTCTTTTGTTCATCGGATGCCTGCGGTGGGGGCCGGTAGGAATTGCGACGGCCTGGAGCGCATCTTTCTGGCTCCTCACGATTCCCGCGATTTGGTACGCTGGAAGGCCGATCGGCTTGCAGATAGGATCGGTTCTTTCTATGGCGTGGAGGTTCGTTGTCGCATCCCTCGTCGCCGCTCTAGTGACGCACTTCGCAGCGCATCAGATCCCGGCACTGTACCAGATGCCCGGTATGGCGGGTGCGTTGTTTCGGATCGCCGTGGTGTCGACATTCATAGCTTTTGTGTACCTTGGCACCGTCGTATTGCTGCATGGCGGATTTGCGCCACTCCTCCAAATTGCGGGGCTTCTCGGCGAAATGGCCCGAAGCGGTAAATCGGCCTCCATTAATGAGCCGAGCGCAGCTGACGAAGAGGCGACGGTGCAAGCAATTCAAAGCGAGCAAGCGCCCTCCAAGGACTTGCCCTTGATCTCCATACTCATCCCGGCTTACAACGCGCAGGAATGGATCGCGGACACAATTCACTCAGCGATTGCGCAAACATGGCCGCGAACGGAGATCATTGTCGTTGATGACGGCTCGAGCGATTCAACACTTGCCATCGCCCGAACATTCGAGTCTCAGGGTGTCCGCGTCATCTCGCAAAAGAATCAAGGTGCTTCCGCGGCTCGAAACACTGCTTTCCTGCACAGCCGGGGTGACTACATCCAGTGGCTTGATGCCGACGACCTGCTGGCTCCCGATAAGATCGCCAAACAAATGGAACTAGTGTTGGAGGGACTGAGTCCTCGCACCCTTCTGTCTTCTCCCTGGGCTCATTTCATGTATCGCCCGCGCCGGGCGGAGTTTATTCCGAGTTCGTTGTGGTGCGATCTGACTCCGAAAGAATGGCTCTTGTGCAAGATGGAGCAGAACATCTACATGCAGACCGCCACCTGGCTGGTTAGCCGCGAGCTCACTGAAGCCGCTGGGCCATGGGACATCCGGATGATTGGCGACGACGATGGCGAATACTTCTGCCGTGTTCTGCTTGCGAGTAATGGAGTTCGCTTCGTACACGGAGCGAAGGTCTATTATCGCGCATTCCAATTTGCCAGCTTGAGCTACATCGGGCGGTTTCCTCATAAGATCGAAGCCCACTGGGCTTCAATGCAGCTGCACATTCGATATCTGCGCTCATTTGGCGATGACGCCAGGGTCCGCGCAGCTTGTTTGCAATTCTTGCGCGATTCCCTGATTTACTTTTATCCGGAGACGTCTCACGTTGTCGCGGAAGCCGAACAACTTGCCGCAGAATTGGGCGAACCTCTGGGAACTCCGCCATTGTCGTGGAAATACGCCTGGCTTGAGGTCTGTTTTGGGTGGGGTGCTGTCAAGCCGGCGCAAAACGTGGTGCGAAAGCTCAGATGGGACCTGGCAACAAAACTCGATCATCTGCTGTTCCGACTGGAAGAACGAAAGCATCCGCAGATTCCAAAACCGTCGACTGATAGCGATGTAGCCGGCGGAAGTCCGGGGCAGCTTGCCACGAAAGAATCTCGGACGATTTAGGTGTGTCAATTTGGGTCGAGTTCATGTACACGGTCGCACGGAGAATGCGTCCTTTCTGTAAGAAACTGGGATGAAGCGATCAGGAGAATTCACATTTTGAGAATTAGCGTATTTGGTTTGGGTTATGTCGGAACGGTATCTGCAGGGTGTCTCGCGATGGACGGGCACGAGGTGCTTGGCGTCGATCCGGTTCCGGCGAAAGTCGATCTGATTAATCGCGGCCAGTCGCCCATTATAGAAACGGACATCGGCGAGATCATCTCCGCGACCGTCAAGGCTGGCCGTTTGCGCGCAACTCATGACCCGGCCCAGGCGATTTGCGAGACGGACCTTTCGTTTGTTTGCGTCGGAACGCCCAGCCAGCCAAATGGAAATCTTGACCTCCGCTACATTCGGAGAATCTGCGAGCAGATCGGCGATGCCCTGAGGAGCAAAGCCGCCCGTCACACGGTGGTTATTCGAAGCACCATTCTGCCGGGCACGATGCACAACATTGTCATCCCCGTCCTGGAGGAGTTTTCCGGCAAGAAAGCAGGGAAAGAGTTCGGGGTCTGCAACAATCCGGAGTTTCTCAGAGAAGGTTCCGCCGTCAAAGACTTCCGGTCTCCGCCGAAGACGGTCATAGGCGAGATGGACCCGGCGAGCGGAGACCTATTGGCGGGGTTGTTCAAAGAAATCGATGCGCCGCTGATCCGAACGGACCTGAAGACCGCGGAGATGATCAAGTATGTAGATAACAGCTGGCACGCGCTGAAGATCGGTTTCGGCAACGAGATTGGCAATCTTTGCAAATCTTTTGGAATCGATGCCCACGAAGTGATGAACATCTTTTGCCAGGATCGTAAGCTCAATATCTCTTCTGCCTATCTGCGGCCGGGATTCGCATTCGGAGGTTCGTGCTTGCCCAAGGACTTGCGCGCGCTATCCTACTGCGCCAAAACGCACGATCTACAACTGCCAATCCTTACCTCCATTTTGCCGAGCAACGAAATGCAGGTGGCGAGAGGCCTGCAAATGATTATGGACAGGGGCTACACGAAAGTCGGAGTGCTGGGTTTCAGCTTTAAAGCCGGGACTGACGACCTGCGCGAGAGTCCGGTAATCGAAGTGATCGAGCGGCTGATTGGCAAGGGATACGATCTCAGAATTTATGACAAGAACGTCAATTTAGCGAGTCTCGTTGGAGCGAATCGGGACTTTATTCTTAACCGCATTCCTCATATTTCCAAACTGATGGTTGGCGATATTGACACGGTGCTGAGTCATGCTCAAACCGTTGTGATCGGCAACAACGATCCGGAGTTCAAGCAGGTTCCGGACCGGCTGCATGAGACGCAGGGATTGGTGGACTTTGTTCGGATCACCGAAGGGAGGAGCACAAATGGAAAGTATGACGGCTTCTCTTGGTGAGACGCGCGCGGTCCACAACTCGAACCGATCAACGAAAGACCAGATCCGCTTGTCGATTGAGAGGCTCTCTCGCTGGTTGGAACAGAATGATTATCGTGGCTACGATACGTTCGATGGACTCAATGCCAGGTTTCTGCGCCCGCTTACGTTTGAGACAAAATTCTTGCGCACTGTGCTGCAGCAAGGGGTAAGGCGTTTCCCGGTCAACATGCGCCCGATTCTGGGGATTACAAAAGAACATTCCAGCAAAGGCATGGGCTTTTTGGCGCGTGGCTTCATTCGCCTTGACGAATCGACCGACGATCCTAAATGGGCCAAGAACGCTGAAACGGCGCTGCAATGGCTTGTTGAGCACCGGGCGCCTGGTTACAGCGGAGCGGCATGGGGAAATCACTTCGACTATCAATCGCGCTCCAATTACTTGCCCAAGGGCGTTCCGACGATCGTTTGGACTTCGTTGATCGGGCATGCTTTTCTGGATGCTTACACACATTTTCAGAGAGACAGCTACCTGGAAATGGCAGTCAGCGCGTGTGAACACATTGTTCGCGATCTCCAGACCTTTCCCGATGGAGAGGCGCTTTGTATCACTTACATTCCCGGCAAGGTGGAACGGGTCCATAACGCCAACACACTGGGAGCTAGTCTGCTTGCAAGGACCTTTTCGCGTACGCGGAACGAATCCTATCGAGCACTGGCGCAAAAGGCTATTCAATATACCGCGCAGTATCAGAGGCCCGATGGCTCGTGGTATTACGGCGAGAAAGCGAATCTGCACTGGATCGATAACTTCCATACGGCATACGTCCTGGACTGTTTCAAGCACTACACGCAGAGCACGGGGGACCAGCGCTTTTTTGAAACGATGATGCGTGGATACGAGAATTGGAAAGGCACGTTCTTTCTGCCCGATGGTACTCCCCGCTACTACGCGCAGAAGACACTCCCGCTGGATATCCAGTGCTGTTCGCAAGCAATCGACACGCTGGTTTTCTTCAAGGATTATGACGCGGAGAGCCTGGTACTGGCGGTCAAGGTCGCACAGTGGACAATCGACAACATGCAGGATCGTACCGGCTATTTCTATTACAGGCGGTACTCCAGTTGGCTGGTCAACAAGACTCCAACCTTGCACTGGGGGCAGGCAACGATGCTCTGTGCGCTTGCCGGACTCTATAAGTCGCTTTGAGGACGAAAAAGCTCGTGAAGAAGAAGATCCTGATCATCGTCGAGAACCTTCCCGTACCGTTCGACAGTCGTGTATGGAAGGAGGCCTGTGCACTTCACGATGCAGGCTATGAAGTCACAGTGTTATCTCCGCGCGGAAAAAACTACCGACGCAATCACGAGGTTCTACAGGGCGTTCACATCTACCGGCATCCTACGCCGAAGGAAGGAAATTCCGCGGCAGGTTATCTCTGGGAATATAGCTGCGCGCTCTTCTGGCAGTGCTTGTACTCCTGGTGGATTTTCCTCATGCGCAGATTTCATGTGGTCCAGGGATGCAATCCGCCTGACGATATCTTTCTCGTGGCGCTGCCCTTCAAGTTTTTCGGAGTCAAATACATATTTGACCATCACGACGCAAATCCGGAACTCTATCTTTCGAAGTACGAGAGGAAGGATCTTTTCTACAAGGTGCAGGTGCGGCTTGAGCGGATGACTTATCGATCCAGCGACGTGGTGATGGCGACCAACGAGAGCTACAAGGCACTGGCTGTAAGTCGCGGTGGCATGAGTCCGCAGGACGTGTTCGTGGTGCGAAATGGTCCTGACCTTGCGCAGTTCAGGCGAGTTCCTTCGCAACCGGAACTCAAGCATGGCAAGCCTTTTCTGGTTGGTTACGTTGGAACGATGAGCATTCAGGAAGGTCTGGATATCCTGCTCGATGTAGCGTTGAATATCAGGAACCGCGGCCGCAACGACATCCACTTCACCTGCGTTGGGGGTGGCCCATCCCTGGAGACCTTGCGGGCGATGGTGAAGGAAAAGAATCTGGATGAGATGGTCAACTTTACGGGCCGGGTGCCTGATCAGGAGTTGCTCGAAATACTCTCGACTTCGGATGTCTGCGTCAATCCTGACAAGCCATGCGAGATGAATGACATCTCCACGATGATCAAGGTCATGGAATATATGGCACTGGGAAAGCCGATCGTCCAGTTCGATCTAAAGGAGGGCCGATTCAGTGCTGGGGAAGCCTCTCTTTACAGCAGCAATGACAACCCCGTGACGGACTTTGCAAACAAGGTTCTGTGGTTGTTGGATCATCCGGAAGAGCGTCAAAAAATGGGTGAGTTTGGCCGCAAGCGAGTAGAAGAACAGCTTGCCTGGGAGTACTCGGTGGAGAATCTGCTTGCCGCTTACCAACGGGCATTCGAAAAGGGAACACAGCAAGAGCTTAAGAAGATTTATGTGGAGCGTTGATATTTCATGTGGAGTAAGGATATGAAGAACTGCGATGTCGCAATTGTGGGTGCGGGACCATACGGCCTCTCCATCGCTGCTCATCTCACGGCGATGGGAGTAAATTTTCGCATCTTTGGTAATCCGATGGAATTTTGGCTCAACCACATGCCGAAAGGCATGCACTTGAAGTCGGAGGGGTTTGCTTCCTCTCTCTATGATCCCGATTCGGTCTTCACTCTCGAGGCGTATTGCAAAGAAGCCGGGCTTCCCTACGGCTCAATTGGCCGCCCCGTCCCTCTTGAAGTCTTTTCTGCCTACGGAGTGGAGTTTCAAAAGAGGTTCGCGCCCCAGTTGGAGTGCGAGAAGGTGGCGCTGGTTCAGCGTTCAGCGGGTGGCTTTCAGGTGACCCTGCAGAATGGAGAGGTCTTCAAGGCGCGCCGGGTTGTCGTCGCGGTTGGACTCACCTACTTCGAACATGTGCCGGACGAGCTGAAAATGCTGCCGGAAGAATTTGTAACTCACAGTTCCAGGCATAGAGAGGTTGACCAGTTCAAAGGGAAGGACGTTGCAATTGTGGGAGCCGGCGCATCCGCTCTCGATCTGGCCGCCCTGCTGCATGAGGCCGGCGCATCGGTTCAAGTCATCGCGCGCGTACCGAGAATTCGGTTCCACGATCCGCCGGATAACCTGGAACCGTCCTGGTTAGACAAATTGCGGACACCGGTCACCGGCATCGGAACTGGCTGGAAGCTATTCCTCTGCGCTAATCTGCCCGTGGTCTTCCGACTCATGCCGGAAAAATTCCGCGTAGACAATGTACGTCGCATTCTTGGTCCTGCGCCGTGCTGGTTTACCAAGGAGCAGGTTGTTGGAAAAGTGGGAATGAACTTAGGCTCGACAATCGACTCTGTCTCCGTGAAGAACGGAAAGATCAGTCTTCAGCTAAAGGATAGTGCGGGTGCAACGAAGACGCTGAACCCGGACCACATTATCGCAGCCACCGGCTATAAACCGGACCTTCGCCGACTGACTTTCCTGGACCCCGGCATCGTCTCCGCACTACGATGTGTTGACAAGTCCCCAGCGCTATCGTCAACGTTTGAGTCAACTGAACCGAACTTATACTTTGTCGGCATCACCGCGGCGAATACTTTTGGGCCGTTGCTTCGGTTTGCTTTTGGCGCTGGATTTGCTGCATCCCGGCTCGCACGGCACCTCATGCGAACCGCGTCGAGCCACGTCGATGTGCACGTTTCGGCGCCGGCTATCCAATCTACAGCCCGGCAAGAATCGCCGGATTCGATGGTGCGATAAGCAAGCAGAGCGTGATTGCGTTGTGCGGATGTGCAAGCATACTGAACATCTTATAAGCATTTTGGGAAGGGACCAACACCGCAAATGAACACCAATAAAGCAGCGGCCAAGAAGGTTCTGCTGACCGATACAAACCGGTGGGACCTGGCGGCTCGTCTAGCGATTGGTCTGAACGAAGCAGGTTGCCAGGTTGCGGCGATCTGTCCAGCGCGCGGTCACGCGTTGTTGAAGGCGCGCGCGGTCAAACGGACTTTCCGGTACAGCGGTCTTCGCCCAATCGAGTCGCTCAAGGCCGCAATTGAAGCGGTGGATCCTGATGTTGTTGTACCCTCGTGCGATCGCAGTGTTGAACATTTGCATGAGTTATACCTTCGGGAAAAGTCTCGAGGCGCGGCGGGCAGCAGAATTGTGAATCTCATCGAGCGATCGCTGGGATTACCTGAAAGCTACCCGATCGTGTCGTCGCGCAACGATCTCCTCACAATTGCTCGAGAAGAAGGGGTTCGGGTTCCGAGGACAAGCCGGATCTGCTCGCCGGAGGATCTTCGTAATTGGCAGACGGAGGAACCGTTCCCATGGGTTATTAAAGCCGATGGAACCTGGGGCGGCGTCGGCGTGAGAGTCGTTCAATCGGCGGAAGAAGCTGCCCGCGCGTGTGGAGAACTGGCCCAGATATCGCGATTCAGTCGCGCCATCAAGAGGCTGGTCGTGAACCGGGATCCGTTCTTGTTGAGGCCCTGGTGGAATCGACTGGAACGCAAAATCATCGTTCAATCGTATGTTCATGGGCGTCCGGCAAATTGCACGGTCTTCTCGTGGAAAGGCCGCGTTCTTGCGCTGATCGGAGTTGAGGTGGTTCGCTCCGACGGGGCGACCGGACCTGCAAGCATCGTGAGAATTGTCGACAATCCAGAGATGAGGTTTGCAGCGGAACGCATCGCGTCCCGACTCGGACTGTCGGGATTCTTTGGATTGGATTTTATGGTAGAGAATGGAAGTGGCGCAGTCCACCTCATCGAAATGAATCCGCGTCTTGCGCCGCCTTGTTATCTGCGACTCGGAAAGGGAAGCGACCTGCCGGGAGCATTATGGGCGCAACTGGAGGGCCAACCCCTTCCCGAACACCCGCCCGTGACGCAGAACGACATGATTGCCTATCTGCCGCAAGCGCTCAAGGGCAACGACGATATCCTATCCCGGTGTTATCAGGATATTCCACAAAACGAGCCGGATCTGATAAAGGAGCTCCTCAATCCCTTTCCCGATCGCACATTGCTGTTCCGGTTGGTCCAGCACTTTGCCCGGAAACATGCCACTGCCGGTGGTCCCGAGGCGTCATCGACATCAGTGCATGATAACCTCAAACAAGACAGGCGCGATGTCCCTGAAACTGTCGAGGTCCCGATAGAACCACCTATCGAAAAGGTTCGAGCCCGATCATCCTGACAGCTTCTGGAGTGATTCACCGAAGTGCCAACGCGGCTTGCATGAATGGTGGTTTTTCCTCAGATTCCTAATCGAGTTCCTGCGACCCTCTATCTACATCGGGCCCAGCTTGAATTCGCCGCACTGGAACAAGCGAGCGGTATTAAACCAAACTTAAAACACCGGGTACATCACGCATGACGCAATTGATCATTGAGGCTGGCCGTACTGAACGGCTGTATTGGCAGGACCTTTGGCGCTACCGGGAACTCTTTTATTTCCTCACGTGGCGCGATCTGCTCGTCCGCTACAAACAGACGTTTGTGGGAGTGGGCTGGTCAGTGGTTCGCCCGCTTCTGACCATGGTTGTGCTGACAGTGGTATTCGGAAAGCTGGGCAAGATGCCTTCCGGAGGCATGCCCTATCCGCTGCTGGTTCTTTGCGGCATGCTACCGTGGCAATTCTTCTCCTCTGCGATGACAGAAAGCGGGAACAGTCTCGTATCGAACTCTAACCTGATCTCCAAAGTCTATTTTCCGCGACTCGCCATTATCGTCAGCAGCGTCATTACCAGTTTCGTCGATTTCCTGATTTCATTCGTCTTCCTAGCTTTCCTGATGGCCTGGTACCGTTATGTCCCGTCAACCAGCATTCTTCTGCTCCCGTTCTTTGTGGTCCTCGTGTTCGCTGCCTCTCTTGGAATCGGGCTTTGGATTTCAGCCCTCATGGTGCAATATCGTGATTTTCGCTTCATCGTTCCATTCATCGTTCAGTTTGGTCTCTATATTTCACCGGTGGGCTTCCAGACCAACATTGTTCCTGAGAGATTTCGTCTGCTCTACGCGTTTAATCCAATGGTGGGAATCATCGATGGATTCCGCTGGTGTCTGCTGGGCTCGAGAAGTAGCATTTACCTGCCGGGGCTGATCATCTCGATCGTTGAAGTGACTTTCTTTGTTGCGACGGGACTCTGGTATTTCAGAAAGACCGAACGCACTTTTGCAGATGTAATTTGAGCCGCGCTCGCGAGACATCTATGCCAAATCCCGCCATTATTATTGAGAACTTAAGCAAGCGATACACCATTGGTCATCAGCATCCCAAGGATGATGGTTTGCGCCATACACTCGAGAGCGCTGTGCGTGCGCCACTCCAGTGGCTTCGTTCGCGCCAACGAAAGAAGGTGCACGAGGTAGATTTCTGGGCGCTGAAGGACATCTCGCTCCAGATCAAACAGGGCGAGGTGGTCGGTATCATTGGCCGGAACGGAGCGGGCAAGAGCACCTTGCTGAAACTCCTGAGCCGAATCACGATTCCGACCGAGGGCAGAATCAGCATTGAGGGGCGCGTCTCCAGCCTGCTGGAGGTCGGCACAGGTTTCCACAAGGAACTCACCGGACGAGAGAACATCTTTTTGAACGGCGCAATCCTGGGCATGAGCCGCGCCGAGATTATTCGCAAGTTCGATGAAATCGTGGACTTCGCGGAGATCGAGGAGTTTATTGATACGCCCGTCAAGCACTATTCCTCCGGAATGTACGTCCGGCTGGCTTTTGCGGTGGCCGCCCACCTGGAACCGGAGATTCTGATCGTCGACGAAGTGCTTGCGGTTGGTGATGCATCATTTCAAAAGAAATGCCTGGGAAAAATGGGAACCTTCGCACAAAGTGGAAGGACCATCCTGTTCGTGAGTCACAATGCGGAAGCGATCCGGACCCTGTGCAAGCGAGGAATCTGGCTCAAGGATGGCCGCCTGCATAAAGATGGCGATGCTGAAGAGGTTATTGAAGACTATTTCAACAGCCTCTCAAGCCAGCTCTCGTTTTCCTGCTCGAGTCCGGAGTATGGCCTGACCATTGAGAAGGTCGCGCTCAAAAATGATCGGGGCGAGGAGACTACGCAGTTTAGCCCCGGCGAGAATCTGATCGTGGAGATATGCTACGACGCAGAGAAGCGTATTGAACGGCCGATTCTTGCTCTTGGGGTGATCGGCATCAACGGCTCCTGTTTCACCTCCAATATGCTGCTGGATGGACATCGGCCCGAGTTCCTCGAAGGATCGGGAAAGATACTCTGCACCTTCCGGTCTATCCCGCTGCTTCCGCAAAGTTACACGGTCAAGTTTTCGATCCGCGCCGAGAGCATAACTGACTGGATCGTCCCTTATCGCGAAATCGCCTGTTTTAGCGTGGTGGGAGATCTCGCTGACTACGGTTACAAGGGAGATTTTGAAACATGGGCGCTCCGTTCGACGCCTGTTGTTGTTCCCTATGAGTGGTGTTTGCCTGACGGGACAACCGCTGCCGTGGCATTGAACCGGTTGTCGGCGTGACGGCTCAGGTTCAATCCTTTTCGCTGTCTTCCGATGTTGGCCAGCAAATCAACGTCGAGGGCGAGTCCGTTCGCATGAAGGTGTTCTTCGTAGGAGACAACCGCGCCAACGCCAACTGGGGCCGTGCGGCCAGTATTGCACTACGTCAGTTACTGTCACGCACATTTGAAATCAATGGATGCGTCACCGGTGATTTCTTCAATTTATCTACGGCGGAGGCAGGCTACGTTGGAACGGTCATGCCGGCGAGGTACTACCGGATCTTCCGGTCGTTGCTGACCCGTCGCAGGCGACGGCCGGTTGACTGGTATATCAAACTTGAACGGCTGTTGGGCGCACGGGATTTCATCGACGAGGATCCCTCGGTGAGCGTCGACAACCTGCTGGCTCACAAGCGCCGCTATCGGGCATTCGCCGACATTTACGATCAGGCCGCGAAAGCTGACATGATCGTGGTCGACGGCGATGGCGATATCGTTTTTTCCACTCCTCCCCGGCGACAGACTCTCTTTCTGCTGACACTCATCGAGCTTGGCATTCGGCTGAAAAAGCCTGTGTTTCTGGTTAACTCGATGGTCTCAGATTGTCCGTTGACGGGAAGGAATAGTACGACGCTTGCGGCAGCAAAGCGGCTGTTCGCACAGTGCAAGGCCGTTTCCCTGCGCGATCCGGAGTCCCTGGAATATGTGAAGAGGGAGATGCCGGAGACGAACTCCAGCCTGATTCCCGACTCGCTTTTTGCTTGGTATCCACTTTTTCAGGACGACAGTTCTCATCCGCCGCCGAACGGAAATTTCATTCTGCCTTATCCCGAACAGGATCAATGCTGGGACAAACTTGATTTTTCAGTTCCTTATATGTGTATTGGCGGAGGTGCCTTGGCCGGCTCGCAGCCGGATAAGGCGGTGGAATCCTACACGCAGCTCGTTGAAGGGATGAAGACACTCGGTCTTCCCGTTTACCTGACGGAGAATGATTCCCCGGATTCGTTTCTTCACCGCGTTGCGAAGGAAACCGGAGTGGGAATCGTTCCGGTGAATACGCCCATCCTCATGTGTGGGGCTGTTCTGGCGCATGCCCGGCTTTTTGTTTCCGGTCGCTATCATCCTTCGATCTTTGCCTCGCTCGGCGGCACGCCCTGTATTTTTCTCGGCTCACACGCGCATAAGATGGGCAGCCTTTCACGAGTGATGCAATACGAAGATCACAGGGAATTCAACGCTTTTCCGAGCCGCTCAGAGATCCTTGCAATGGTATCAACCACGAGAAAGTATCTTGACCAGGGCGAGACTCTGCGAACGCGAATCAGGGATGTGGCGAAGCTCCATTGCGATGCTGCATCCGAGCTGCCGGCCTTTTTGATGCGGCACATGGCGGGCTGAGAATTCAGGATCAATGTGGGCTTGGAGCAAATCGGATTGAACATGCAAGCGATTGTTGTTGTGGGTGGGGGCGGCCACGCAAAAGTCGTCATCAGCATTCTGCGGAAGCTGGAGTGCTACAAGATTCTTGGTTACACAGATCTTGAAGATAAGGGCACGTTGTTTGATGCTTGCTACATCGGATCGGATCGCGAGCTCGAAGTTCTCACGACCCAATCAAGAGGGCTGAATGCCGTCCTCGCGGTGGGCCAGGTCGGGCTTGGGAAATTGCGGTCTGAGCTTTGGGCGCGATTTCACCCGTTCACGCTGCGGTTTCCATTTATCGTCTCGCCTGACGCAATTGTCAATGAGGGGGTAACGGGAGACGAAGGCGCAGTCGTGATGGATGGGGCGGTCATCAACTGCGGCGCGACCCTGGGCCGCGGGGCAATTGTGAATACCAACAGTACCGTAGAACATGACGTCGTGCTGGCCGACTGGGTGCACGTTGCTCCGGGGGCTACCCTCTGCGGAGGCGTCACGGTGGGCAGCTTTTCCATGATCGGGGCTGGGGCAACGGTGATTGAAGGAACTAAAATCGGGTCGAGCTGTGTCGTCGGCGCAGGAGCGACCGTGATCGATGACCTTGTGGAGCCCGGCGTCTATGTCGGCAGCCCGGCCCGCAGGATAAGATAAGACTCTCATGTCGCACGTATTTGTTATCGCCGAGGCCGGTGTCAATCACAACGGGTCCCTCGATCTAGCTTTGCAGTTGGTTGATGCCGCCAAAGCAAGCGGAGCTGATGCGGTCAAATTTCAGACCTTTCGGGCTGATCTGCTCGCAACCCGTTCAGCTCACAAGGCAGCTTATCAAGAGCGAACCACCGCAAACTCAGAGTCCCAATTCCAGATGTTGCAGCGACTGGAATTGGATGAGGCGGCCCACCGGTGTCTGATCGAACATTGCCGCGAGGTCGGAATACAGTTTCTGTCGAGTCCATTCGATGCGCAGAGTGCGGACTTGCTCGATGCGATGGACTTGCCGCTGTATAAAATCCCTTCCGGGGAGATCACTAATCTTCCCTTCCTGGAGCACCTCGCCGGAAAAGGCCGGCCTTTGATTCTATCCACTGGCATGTCGACGCTTGGCGAAGTCGAAGAGGCGGTGGAGCTCCTGAAGACTGCGGGCGCCACCGAGTTGACGCTATTGCATTGTGTCACCGAGTATCCGGCGCCTTATGCTGACGTAAATCTGCGCGCGATGCTGACCCTCAAAATGGCGTTTGGTTTACCAGTGGGCTATTCAGATCACACTCCCGGAATTGAAATTGCGATCGCGGCAGTCGCTTTGGGCGCGGAGGTGATTGAAAAACACTTCACGCTGGATCGCTCGCTGCCAGGCCCCGATCATGCTGCTTCGCTCGAGCCCGGCGAACTTCAGCAAATGGTCACCGCTATTCGCCACGTTGAGGCGGCCCTCGGCAACGGGATCAAGGCTCCGGCCGCTTGC